>JGI994J12354_10000087_pt1 | contig 80689 bp, 81 predicted proteins | sample IntmicLarv3ML3BL_FD_12354 | JGI IMG/M metagenome (IMG submission 12354) | reverse complement strand
GGAGGATCAAGTGGAGGTGCAGCAGCAGCAGTAGCGGCAGATTTAGTGCCATGGGCTTTAGGATCAGATACAGGAGGTTCTATTCGTCAACCATCTGGTTTTTGTGGTGTAGTAGGATTAAAACCAACATATGGATTAGTATCAAGATATGGTTTGGTTGCATTTGCATCATCATTAGATCAAATTGGTCCAATAACAAAAGATGTAACAGATAGTGCAATTTTATTGAATTTAATATCAGGAAATGATGAAAAAGATACTACTTCAATAGAAGATCAAAATAAGGACTATACAAAAGCATTAAAATCTTTTGCAAAAGGAATGAGAATTGGAATTCCAAAAGAATATTTTGGTGAGGGAATAAATGAAGAAGTAAAAGAAACTCTTGAAAAAGCAATAGAAAAATATAGAGAATTAGGAGCAATAGTAGAAGAATGTTCTATAGATATAGCAGAATATGCACTTGCAGCCTATTATATTATAGCTTGTGCAGAAGCTAGTTCGAATTTAGGAAGATTTGATGGAATAAGATATGGATATAGAGCAAAAGAATTCAAAAACTTAAAAGAATTATATAGAAAATCAAGAACAGAAGGTTTTGGAAAAGAAGTAAAAAGAAGAATAATACTTGGTACATATGTACTTAGTTCAGGATATTATGATGCATATTATAAAAAAGCACAAAAAGTTAGAACCTTAGTAAAAAATGAATTTAATAAAGCTTTTGAAAAATATGACATACTTTTAACACCCACAGCTCCAACAACAGCATTTGATATTGGTACAAGATGTAATAATCCATTAGAGATGTATTTAGCAGATATTTGTACAGTACCTTTAAATATTGCAGGACTACCTGGAATAGCTATTCCTTGTGGAGTAGATAAAGAAGGTATGCCTGTGGGAATGCAATTGATAGCAAATAGATTTGAAGAAGAAAAATTAATAAGTGCAGCATACACATTTGAGCAAGAATTCAAATTTAGAGAAAAATATAAACCTGATTTTAAAAGGGGGAATAAATAGATGATAAGAAAAGATTATGAAGTTGTAATAGGTCTAGAAATTCATGTAGAATTATCAACAAAATCTAAAATATTTTGTTCCTGCTCTGCAGAATTTGGTGGAGATCCTAATACTCATTGTTGTCCTATATGTATGGCAATGCCAGGAACGCTTCCAGTTTTAAATGAAAAAGTAGTAGAATATGCTGTGAAAGCTGGTCTTGCTACAAATTGTGAAATATCAAGAGATAGTAAAAATGATAGAAAAAACTATTTTTATCCAGATTTACCTAAATCTTATCAAATCTCTCAATTTGATAAACCACTTTGTGAAGATGGGGAAATTGAAATTGATATAGATGAAAATAAAAAGAAAATAGGAATAACAAGAATACATATTGAAGAAGATGCAGGAAAGCTAAATCATGATGAATTTGGTGGAGGTAGTTTAGTTGATTTAAATAGAGCAGGTGTACCATTAATAGAAATAGTATCTGAACCTGATATGAGATCATCAAAAGAAGCAGAAAATTATATAAAAAAGATAAAAGCAATATTAGAGTATATAGAAGTATCAGATTGTAAAATGCAAGAGGGATCATTAAGAGCAGATGTAAATGTATCTGTAAGGAAAATGGGTGATACTAAACTTGGAACAAGAACTGAAATGAAGAATATGAATTCTTTTAGATCTATAACAAGAGGTATTGAGTATGAAATAGACAGACAAATAGAAATATTAGAAAATGGTGGGAAAGTAGATCAAGAAACATTAAGATGGGATGATGTATCAGGAAAAACATTTTCTATGAGAGATAAAGAAGAAGCTCAAGATTATAGATATTTTCCAGAACCAGATTTAGTAACAATAAAATTATCTGAAGAGTATATAGAGAATATAAAGAAAAATTTACCTGAGTTACCTGAAAGTAGAAAACAAAGATATAAAGAAAAATATAACTTTTCAGAAAAAGAATTGAATATATTAACAGGTTCTAAATATTTATCAGAGTTATTTGAAAAAACAATAGAAGTATGTAATAACCCAAAAGCAATAAGTAATTGGATTATGGTAGATATATCTAGAATAATGAATGAAAAAGAAATTGAACCAGAGCAAATTCCTTTAACACATGTACAACTTGGAGAATTAATTAAATTAATAGATAATGGAACTATAAGTTCTAGTATAGCTAAGAAAGTGTTAGATGAGCTTTTTGAAAATCCAAGAGATCCAAAAGAAATTATAGAAGAAAAGGGATGGGTACAAATATCTGATGAGGGAGCTATTAAAGAAGTAGTAATACAAGTATTAGAAGCAAATCCTGAATCTATAGCAGATTATAAAGCTGGTAAAGATAGAGCGCTAGGTTTCTTAGTAGGTCAAGCAATGAAAGCAACTAAAGGAAAAGCAAATCCTCAAATGTTAAACAAGTTTTTTATAGAAGAAATAAACAAATAAATAGAAAAATATAAAAACATACTAGAGGTTAGAATATAATTCTAATTTCTAGTATGTTTATTTTTAATAATATATTATTTTGATTAATATCAAAAACAACAATAATATAAAACTTATCCAAGTTCTTTTTTTATCTCATTAAAAGCAAATCCACAACCCAAAAATGCAGATGCAAAAATTGTTCCAGTTTTAAATACAGATATTCCAATATAATATAGATCAGGAGAATTATAAAATATTTCATATGTAAAAAGAATAAAAGAAGATATTAAACAAACTAGCAAAGAGAATTTAATTCCTTTTATCATTAATTTTTTTATAGATTTATCTATATTCGAAAAATTTTCAGTTAAAGCTTTTATCATAACATTACCTCTTTCATAACAGTTCTTAATATTATATTAACATAATATATATGTATATTCAAAGGAAATAAATTACAGGATACTAGGAAAAATTTCAATAAAAAAAGGATAGATGAAATCTATCCTTAATAAAAACTATGCATAATTTTTATTAATATTTTAAGTAATTGAATCTAATTAGTTATTAATTATCATTAAGCGCTTAATGATTTTAATTTTTTAGCTAAACTAGATTTTTTTCTAGCTGCAGTGTTTTTAACTATAACACCTTTTGTACATGCTTGATCTATTTTTTTAGTAGCTTCTGAAAATAAAGTTGTAGCTTCTTCTAAATTTTTACTCTCAACTGATTGTTCAAACTTTTTAATAGCTGTTCTATATCCTGATTTAATTATGTTATTTCTCATAGTTTTCTTTTCAATAATTTTAACTCTTTTCTTTGCTGATTTGATATTTGGCATTTAATAGCACCTCCTCTTGTCTAAATTACATTATAACAAAAGCCATTTTAACATGAAAATTATTAATTTGCAAGTAATTTGGAAAAAATGAGCATGAAAATTTAAAAAAATTAGATCAAAAACTAATATAACAATGAAATGAGATTTAAATTATAATTTATTGTTGTAATATTAAATCCTTTATGATATATTGTTTCTGAGAAAAATTAAGATATGGAGGTTCTTTATGATAGTTATTGGTTCTGATCATGGTGGATATAAATTGAAGGAAGAAATAAAAAAATATTTGGATGAAAAAGACATGAAATATAAAGATGTTGGAACATATAGTGATCAAAGAGAAGAATACCCAAATATAGCTAAATTAGTGGCAAAAGAAGTAAGTGAAAACAAATGTGATTTTGGAATATTAGTCTGTCGCTCTGGAGCTGGAATGAGTATAGTAGCAAATAAATTCAAAGGTGTAAGAGCAGTTCCATGCTATAATGAAGAAGGAGCAAAATATGCAAGACTTCATAATAATTCAAATTTATTAGGATTAGGTGCAGATCATGTAAGTACAAATGAAGCTATATGTATATTAAGAATGTGGTTAGCAACAGAATTTGAAGGCGGAAGACATATAGAAAGAATAAATTTAATTGAAGAAATAGAAAAAGAAAATATGAAATAAAGAAGAGGTGTTTAAAATGTGGGGAGATATAGCTATTGCATTCCTATTAGCATTTATAACAGCATTTATGATGACACCATTTTCCATCAAATTAGCAAAAAAAGTTGGGGCTGTTGATGTGCCAAAAGACAACAGGAGAATGCATAATAAACCAATGCCTAAACTTGGTGGTATAGCTGTTATATTAGGATTTTTAATATCATTATCATATTTGATAGCAACAATGACTATTGAAAATAAGATACAATTATCAGGAGAAGAACAATATGGAATAAAAATATTAGGATTTTTATTAGGGGTAATTATTCTTGGAATAATATGTTTTATAGATGATACAAAAGGAATAAAGCCACTTACTAAACTTGCAGGACAATTAGCAGCAGCTATAATAGTGGTAGCTTTTGGGTTAAGAATAGGAACATTTGATATACCATTTATAAATAATTCAGTTATGAGTGAAACTTTTTATATTATTATTACTGTAGGATGGATAATAGGAATAACAAATGCTATTAATTTAATGGATGGTTTAGATGGATTATCATCTGGAATATCAATGATATCTTGTGTATCATTACTTACCATATTTTCATTAAATGATTCTCCATTTATAGCAGTTATAATGGTAACAGCACTAGCAGGTGCATTAGTTGGATTTTTACCATTTAACTTTAATCCAGCTAAAACATTTATAGGTGATACAGGATCAAACTTTATAGGTTTTACATTAGCAGTATTGTCAATACTAGGTGTAGCAAAAACATATACAGCAGCGGTAATTGTGTTACCAGTTATAGTTTTAGGATTACCAATATTTGATACAGTATTTGCAATAATAAGAAGAATAACAAAGGGAAAATCATTAAAGGCAATATTTCAAGCAGATAAAGGACATTTACATCATAAAGTTGTTAGTAGAGGGTTTTCACAAAAGCAAACAGTGTATATTCTTTATGGTATAAGTGCAGCATTTGGAATGTTTGCAGTAATATTATTTGATAGTGGAATATGGAAAGCTATTTCTTTTGCATTAATGGTTATGGCAGTAATTGCTTTAGGATATAAAAATCTTACAAAATTGAGAGCAGATGAAGGTAGTATGTATGAATGTATAAATTGTAAATATATATATAAACCAAAGGTAGGAAATGAAGCAGCAGGAATAAAGAAAAATACAGAATTTGCAGATTTACCTGATTCATGGACATGCCCAGTGTGTGGAGAAAGTATAGATATGTTTAAAACACATGAATAAATATAAATAATAAAGAAGATAAAATTTAGAAGATAGATTTTATCTTCTTTTTCTTAAAATTAAAGAGGTTTTTCACTTGACATATATGATATAATTTAGTTGATTTAAAAGTAATTGGGAGATGAAACAAATTGAGTAATAAAGAAAATAAAGATAAAATAATAAAGTTTTTAGCATATGATGGAAGAATAAATATAACATGTATTAATTCTACATTTTTAGTAGAAAAAGCAAGAGAAATACATGATTTATCCCCAACAGCAACAGCAGCATTTGGAAGATTACTTACAATGACAGCAATAATGGGAAATGATATGAAATCAGAAAAAGATAAACTTACAGTACAATTAAAGGGTGATGGACCAATAGGAACTATGGTTACAGTGTCAAATAGTTTATCAAAAGTTAAAGGATATAGTTCTAATCCTTTAGTAGATGTGCCATTATCTGCAGATGGAAAATTAGATGTAGGAGCTGCTGTAGGAAATAAAGGATTTATAAATGTTATAAAAGATATTGGTTTAAAAGATCCATATATAGGAATGTCTACTTTGGTATCAGGAGAAATTGCAGAAGATTTTGCCAATTATTTTGTACAATCACAAGGGCAAGAAGTTGCAGTTGGATTAGGTGTTTTAATAAATAAAGATGGAGTAAAATCAAGTGGAGGATATATGATAACACCTATGCCAGATGCTACACAAGAAGATATATATAATATTGAAAAAGCAATTTTTTCAGCAGGTGCCATATCTAAAATGTTAGATAAAAATATGAGTCTAGAAGATATATCTAAAAAAATATCTGGTGATGAAAATATTAAAATAATAGAAGATCATATAATACCAGAATATGAATGTGATTGTAGTAAAGAATATATAGCTAAAAGTTTATCAACAATAGGTAAAGAACAACTAGAAACTATTTTGAAAGAAGATGGGAGAGCAGAAATAACATGTCATTTCTGTAATAATAAATATGAATTTACAAAAGAAGATTTAGAAAATATTATTAATAATATTTAATATAATAAAAATATATTTTTATATGTGTATAATGTATAGAGTTATATACAGAGCTTTGAATTTGCTATATATATAATTTTGTGATATAATACTAAAGGTTAAAAAATTAAGAGAAATATAAAAATATAATGAATTTGTTTTAAATAATTGTCAGTAATTTGTCGTTAAATTGTCGTTTGCCTGGTAAACAAGTTTAGATATATATTTGTTTCCCAGGTATTTTTGTGGCCTAAAAAATTTAAAGGAGAAATTATGAAAGAAAAATTAAAATTCGAAGACTTAGTTTTATCAGAGGAGATAAAAAGAGCTTTAAGAGATTGTGAATATGTGGAGGCAACAGAAATTCAATCAGAAACTATACCACATATATTAGAAGGAAGAGATATTATAGGGCAATCAAAAACAGGTACAGGAAAGACAGCATCATATAGTTTACCTATGCTTGAAAAAGTGAACCCTAAATCAAAAAAAGTACAAGCAATAATATTATGTCCAACAAGAGAGCTTGCTGTACAAGTTACAGAAGAAATAAGAAAATTCAATAAATACCAAGAAGGAATTAAATGTCTAGCTGTATATGGTGGACAATCGATAGATACACAAATAAAAATGTTGAAAAAAGGAGTACAAGTTATAGTTGGTACACCTGGTAGAGTAATGGATCATATGAGAAGAAAAACATTAAAATTAGACAATGTTAATATGGTTGTATTAGATGAAGCAGATGAAATGCTTAACATGGGATTTGAAGAAGATATAGAAACAATATTGAAAGATGTACCAGAAGATAGACAAACATTACTATTTTCAGCAACTATGAATAAAAGAATATTAGGTATTACTAAAAAATATTTAACAAACCCAAAAAATATAAAAATAAAAGCAGAAGAATTAACAGTAAACAATATTGAACAGATATCTATTAATATAAAATCAAACATGAAAGATGAAGCTGTTATGAGATTGATAGATGCATATAATCCAAAAAAAGCTTTAGTATTTTGTAATACAAAAAGAAAAGTAGATGATTTAATAGAAAATTTAAAAGCAAGAGGGTATAAAGCAGAAAGTTTACATGGAGATATTAAACAAAATCAAAGAGATAGAATTATGAAAAGGTTAAAAAGTGGTGCACTTCAATTACTAGTTGCTACAGATGTTGCAGCAAGAGGTATAGATGTTGAAGGATTAGAATTAGTAGTAAATTATGATATACCACAAGAAGAGGAATACTATGTACATAGAATAGGTAGAACAGGAAGAAATGGTAGTTTTGGAAAAGCATTTACATTTGTAGTTGGTAAAGAGAGAAATAAAATATATAGCATTCAAAAATATGCCAACACAAAAATTAAAGAAGGAAAAGTGCCAACATTAGAAGAAGTTGCAAAAGTTAGAAATAAACATTTTTGTGCAGATGTTCAAAAAATTATTGATAAAAATGAATTTAAGAATAAAGATATATTAGAAGAATTATTAAAACAAAATGATATTGAAACAATAGCAAGAGCCCTTATAACTATGATTACTGGAAAACAAAAACAAGTTAAAGAAGTTGATATAAACATAAAAAAAGCAGAAAATGGTATGGTTAAGTTGTTTTTGAATTTAGGAAGAAAAGATGATATAAGAGCAAAAGACATTGTAGGAAGTTTTTCTTCAAATGTGGCTATGTCAGGAGATGAAATAGGAAAGATAAACATATTAGACAAATTTACTTTTGTTGAAATTCCAGCAGAATATGTAGATGAAGTAATGAATGGTATGATAGGTAAACCTATAAAAGGTAAAGAAGTAAATATAGAGATTGCAAATAATTAATACATAAATATATTTAAAAATAAAAATTAGAAATAGAAATATAAAATATACAAGTTTAAAATATAAACTTGTATATTTTTTTATTTTTAACAAAAAATATATATGGTGATAAAAATGAATGTTTCATGGATAAAATCTAGTGATGATAATATGAGTTTTAATGTTTTTAAAAACTTAGGTTTAAATGTTGTGGAATTAGATAATTTAGAAGAAACTGATAATACAATAAAAGAATTAATAAAAGAAGAATATAAAACTATAGTAATATCAAATGAAGTTGCTTCTTTTTCTGAAGATATAATAAAAAAATATAATACATCAAAAGATATTAATATAATAATTACACCAAGTAAAAGATGAAAAAATGTTGAAATAGTTAATTGGAATATTAATAAAAAATATTATATAGCATATAATTGTGTTATAAACATGGAGGTATAATATGTTTAGTGATGTTAATATAGAAAATAATTTTACAAAAGAATTTAACAAATTTATATATGAATATAAAAATAATGATTATTCAGATATTATATTTTTATGTATTGGTACTGACAGAATAACTGGTGATGCATATGGTCCATTAGTGGGAAATAAACTTACTAGATTATTTGAGAATATAAATAATGAAAAAATAACAGTAATAGGAACATTAAAAAAACCACTCAATGCAATAAATATAAAAGAAGTATTAAAAGATATAAAATCAAAAACTGAAAAACCATATATAATTGCTATAGATTCAGCTTTTTCTAAAAAAGAAAATATAGGAAAAATTATATTATCTAATAGTGGAATGTATATTGGAAAAGGATTAAATAAAAAATCAGATAAAATAGGGAATATAAGTATAAAAGGAGTTGTAGCAAAAGATTATAAAATACCAAAAGTAAATTTTGCTATATTGCAAAATACATCATTAGGATTAATTATGGATTTAGCTGATTATACTGCAGATAATATATTTGAAGTAATTAAGTATGCTTAGTTTTAAGAGTAGATAAAAAGTCAAGTTTAAAATAAATTGTATAAACCTTCTAAATTTGGAAAAAATTTATATAAATAAAAGATTATTAAATTTAAAAAGTAAATATAAAAATTTTAGATATGTAAGTTTGAAAATATAAAATATTTTCTTTTTAGGTTTTAGGAGGTATATATGGAAATTAAAAATATGAAGAATATGATAGTTTTAAAAAATTTGCCATCAAATATTATAGAAGAGGCTTTTGTAATTATTAAACCTAATATGAAAATAAAAGAAATAAAGACAGTTGATAATGACAAAAAAAATACTAATAATATAAAACTAAAGAATAAAAAAGATTATATAGTTAGAGAGGCAGAAATGATAGTTTCTAGCTATATTTCTAAAATAAATGATAAATCAGAAAAAATAAAAGAAATGAGATATGAAAGAAAATATAAAAAATTAAAAAATATAAATATATTTATAGGAATATGTTTCTTATTAGTTATAGCAATTAATTTACTTTTAAAAGTATAGTTAACAAGAATATAATAAAAGAAACAATAAAAAATAAAGTTTAATTTCAATAATAATAAAAAATTAGAAAATAAAAAAACATAAAACATTTCTTCTTTGCATATATTGTACAAATATACTACAAAGGAAGAGGTGTTTTTTTGTTGGAAAGAATGTTAACCCAAGAGGAAAGAATTAAAAAAGCGGAAGAAATATATAATAGAAGAAGATCACAAAATACTGGGATAAGAGTTGATTCAAATAGTGTTAATAATGGGACAAAACCCCAAGTATCTTTATTTAAAAAAATGATATTACAAATATTAATATGTTTACTTATATATTTTATATTCTACTTGATTCAAAATACAAATTATATATTTTCAGAAGATGTGTTAAATAAAACAAATGAAATATTATCATATGATATGAATATAGAAAAAATATATGATGATGTAGTTTCATATATAAATAATATTTTGTTAAAACAAGAAGAAGGTGAAAATGGAGATAGTAATGAAGGTGAAGAAAAAGATGTAAATGCTATTGAGGGTGAGAGTGTAGAACCAAATCCAATAACAGAAGAAAATATTGGAGGTACTGTAGATGAAGATGGTATCACAATAGAGGGACCTGAAGTTGTGGAAGATAATAGTAATTTAAGTCAAATGGAAATTGATGCAAAAGATATTAAATCTAAATATTTTTTAATTAAACCATTAGAAGGAGTTATAACATCAAGATATGGATTAAGAAACCCAACTACAAGTAGTGTTCCAAAAAATCATACAGGAATTGATATAGCTGCAAATATAGGAACTCCTATTTTAGCCAGTTTAGAAGGAGTAGTGAGTGTGGCTTCATCAGAAGGAGATTATGGAAAACATCTTAAAATAGTAAAAGATGATATTACTATAGTATATGCTCATTGTAATAAATTAAATGTAAAACAAGGAGATATAGTAAAACAAGGAGATGTTATTGCAGAGGTTGGAGCAACAGGTAATGTAACAGGTCCACATCTTCATTTTGAAATAAGAAAAAATGAAAGATATGTGAATCCTGATTATATTTTAAGTTTCTAAGGGGGAAATTAATTAATGGATATAAAAATAAATTTGAAAATATTTTTATTTGCTGCAATTTTTTACTTAACAGGGCAAATAAATATATATGGAATATGTATGCTTTTTGCAGTTTTACATGAGTTAGGTCATCTTTTAGCAGGATTATTTACAGGGTTTAGGATAAGATCAATAAAAATCATGCCACTAGGATTATCAATAAAGTTTAGTATATTTCCAAAAGAATATAACAATAAGGTTTTAAAAGGAAAAGTCATAAATTTTAAAAAAATATTAATAGCATTAGCAGGTCCAATAACAAATATAGTATTAGCAGTATTAATTTATTATAAAAATATAAGTATATTTGGAATATCTTGTGAACATATTATATATGTTAATGTTTTAATAGCAATATTTAATATGATACCAATATATCCTCTAGATGGAGGAAGAATTTTAAAAAATATTTGCAAGCTGTTTTTTGGTTTGAAAAGAGCAACTACATATACTAATACAACAGCAAATATAACTATAATATTATTGACAATGATATCAAGTGTAGCTATATATTATTTTGAGAATATTTCAATATTATTTATAATAATATATTTATGGATGTTAGTCCTTATGGAAAATAGAAAATATAATATAAAAGTTAATATGTATAAGATAATAGAAAGTGGTAAAAGAAAAATAGAAGAAGAGGAATTAATGATAAAAGTAAAGTAAGTAAAGAATGAAAATAAAACAAGAAAAATAAATGAAAAAATATTGAAATATAAATAATGTAGTGATAAGATGAATATGTAAAGAAAATTAAAAGAAAAACAATATATAAGGAGTAAGAAATGAATATAAAGTCAAATAAAGGTATATCATTAACTTCATTAATAATTGCAGTTATAATAATGCTAATAATTTCAGGATCATTAGTATTTAATAATGTAGAAAAACTAAAAATTAATAATCTTAAAAAAATGTATGCAGATATAGAAATATTAAATACAAAGGTATTAGAATATTATTCTAATAATAAAACATTACCTATTTTAAAAGAATATACTAGTGATTTATCAATGATTAGTGGTATAAGAAATCCAAATGATAATAATAAATATTTTGTTATAGATATAGAAAGCATGCAAAATATTAGATTAAATTATGGATATGGTAATGATTATTCAAAAATAAAAAACGGACAACCTTTAACTAATTTGAAAGATGTATATATAATAAATCAAGATAGCCATACTATTTATTATGTAAAAGGTATAGAATTTGAAAATAGAAATTATTATAGAGAAAATACAGAATATGAGAAAGTAATATAACAAAATATGACTAAAAGGTCAATAAAGAAAATTCCATTTTTAAATATGATATAATCAACATATTATATTTTTAAAAGGAGTTTTTTTATGGTTAAAAATGAAAAAATATATGATGCACCAAGATTTAATAATGTTAGAGAAATATTTGAGAATACAGTGAAATTATTTCCCAATAATAATGCATTTATATTAAAAGAAAAACAAGAAAAGAAGATTGAATATAAAAATATAACATATACAGAATTTAAAAAAGATGTAGATTATCTTGGAACAGCATTAATGAATTTAGGCTTAAAAGATAAAAGAGTAGCAATAATTGCACCAAATATGTATGAGTGGTGTACTAGTTATTTAGCTGTATTAAATGGAGTAGGAACATTAGTTCCTTTAGACAAAGGGTTACCAGATGATGAAATAGAATCTTTGTTAAAAAGAAGTTACTCAGATGCAGTTATATTTGATAAAAAATATATAAATATAATGAATAAAATAAAACAAAATAATGATAATAAAATAAAACATTATATTTGTATAGATGAATTAGAAGATGAAAGAACAATAAACTCAGATTTTATAAAATATAATGATTTATTAGAAAAAGGTAAAAAGTTAGTACAAGAAAAAGATAAAAGTTTTATTGATGCAAAAATAAATAAATATGATATGAAAATATTATTATTCACATCAGGAACAACATCAAATTCAAAAGCAGTAATGTTGTCACATCAAAACATAGCAGAAAATATATATGCATTAAATTGTGTTGAAAAGATATATGATAATGATATCTCATTATCTTTGTTACCAATGCATCATACTTTTGGATCTACAGGATTCCTGTTTTTCTTAAGTAATGGAGCAGCAACAGCTTTTTGTGATGGACTAAGGTATATAGCACAAAATTTAAAAGAATATAAAATTTCAATATTTGTATGTGTTCCTTTATTGTTAGAAGCAATGTACAAAAAAGTAAATATAGAAATCAAAAAGCAAGGTAAAACAAAAGTTATAAAAATAGCCAGAAAAATAAGCAATTTTTTATTAAAAATAGGGATAGATATTAGAAAAAAAGTGTTTAAACAAATAATAGATAATATGGGCGGACATTTAAGATTTGTTGTAAGTGGAGCAGCACCTATAGATAAAGAAGTAGCAAAAGGATTTAATGACTATGGAGTAAGAACAATACAAGGATATGGTTTAACAGAAACTTCTCCAGTATTAACTGCAGAAAATGATAAATATATTAGATATGGATCAGTAGGTTTACCAATGATAAATGTAGACATTAAAATAGATAATCCAAATGAACAAGGTATAGGAGAGATAATAGCAAAAGGACCAAATGTAATGCTTGGATATTATGAAAATGAAGAAGCAACAAAAGAAGTTATAAAAGATGGTTGGTTCCATACAGGAGATCTTGGGTACATTGACAAAGATGGGTTTGTATTTATAACTGGTAGAAAGAAAAATGTTATAGTTCTTAAAAATGGAAAAAACATATATCCAGAAGAATCTGAAACATTAATAAATAACTTAGAATATGTGGCTGAAAGTATGGTTTTTGGATATCCTAAAGAAGATGATTTGTTATTGTCTGCTAAAATAGTATATAACAAAGAGTATATAGAAAATACATATCCTAATATATCTAAAGAAGATTTGGAAAAGAAAATATGGAATGATATTAAAAATATAAATAGTAATATGGCTACATATAAACACATAAAGAAAATAATAATAACTGATAAAGAAATGATTAAAACAACAACACAAAAAGTAAAAAGGTTTGAAGAAATTGATAATATCATAAAAGAAAATAGAAAATAGAAAATAAATAATACTAAAAATATATGTAAAAAATAAAGAACAAGAAAATAAATTTTCTTGTTCTTTATTTTTGATAAGTTTTCCTTTTTAAAATATATCTTTTATTTGTTATTTTGAATCAACATTATCACCAAATCTTTTTATTTTTTGTGTTGTTGTTTTTTCAAATTCATTATCTCTAATTTTAAAACTTTTAATATGTTTATAATTTGGTAATTTTTTATTTACACTAGTTATAATGTTATTCATTATTGTCATAATTTCTTCTTTTTGAGGTACTGAAACTTTTAAATACTCTTTTATAGCATCTATATTAGGGAATACTTGAGCGTTAACATATGTTTCATCATCATTCTCATAATTCATACCTGTAACTATAACTTCAGAAATTAGTGGTTCATTATTTAAATGATGTTCTATTTCTTCAGGGTATATATTTTTTCCGTTTTTTGTTACAATAACTGTTTTTGATCTACCTGTAATATAAATCCAACCATCTGAATCAACATATCCAAGATCTCCTGTGTAAAACCAACCATCTTTTATAACTTCTTTTGTTGCTTCTTCATTTTTATAGTATCCAAGCATTACATTTGGTCCTTGTATCAATATTTCACCAATACCATTTTCATCAGGATTATCAATCTTGTATTTTACATTAGGAATAGGTAGTCCCACAGCTTCAGGTTTCATGTAAAAGTCATTATTACCTGCTACTAATGGTGAACATTCTGTAAGTCCATATCCTTGTAAAGCTTTCATTCCTAATTTTTTAAAAGAGGTTACAATATTAGGATTAAGTGGAGCAGCACCAACTATAAAAGCTCTAATTCTACCACCTAAAGAGTTCTTTACTTTTCTCTTTACTATCAAATTAAGATATGAAGGAATATTTTCTATAATATTATCATCATTTTTATTGTCATTATCAACAGTTGTATTATTACTTTTTTTAGATTTACTAGGTAAAGATTTAGAAATGTTACTTTCTATTTTTTTAAGCATTTTTTCTAATAATAATGGAACACATAAAATCATTGAAGGGCTAAACTCATTAATGTTTTGATTAATATATCTTAATCCTTCACAATAACTAATACATGCACCACTATATATAACAAGCAAATAACCTAGTGTACATTCATAAGTATGATGTATAGGTAATATAGATAGAAGTTGGTCATTTCTTTTTACTTTAACAATACCATATGTTGACATTATGTTTGAACAGATATTTTTATGTGATAAACATACTCCTTTTGCATTACCTGTTGTTCCTGATGTAAACAATAATATATGCATTTCATCAGGATTAATTTTTATATTATCAAAAGATTTATCACCATCTTCTAAAAGCATAGCACCTGAATTTTTAACAATATTATATGACATATATTCAGAAGTATCTCTCTCAGAATTGAAATTAATATATAGAGTATTTTTATTATTTATAGATTCTTTGTTTTCTATTAAAGTATTAACATATTTTTTATCTCCTAAAACTGTTTTAGCATCAGATGCATTCATGAAATTTATTACATCATTTATAGGTAATTCCTTATCTATAGGAACTACAACACCAATTATAGCAGCAGCCATATATGAAACAGCCCAGTTATAACTATTTTTTCCTATTACAACAATATTGGCACCTTTAAGTCCTAAATTAATAAGACTAGTACCGTAAAGATACAACATCATGTTTGAAATCTTTATATGTAACACCATATATATTTCCAGCATTATCTTTTAATTTAAAAGCATTTCTATTTTTATATTTTATAGCAGATTTATATAGCATATCTTTAAGATCTGTTACATAAGGTGCTTTATGATATTTTTTTTCTAATTTTTCATATAATTTCTTTTTACTCATTAAAATCTCCTTAAAAATTTATTTTGTTAATTAAAATGTTTTTTTATAAAAAACATATTTAGATAAATCAGTTAATTCTTTTTTTATATATCCATCTAATATTGAATTTGTATTCTCATTATCAGTATCATTTTCAATGGGTATTTCTAAACTAACATTACAGATGAAATTTTCATTTTTATTATTAACTATATTTATATTAAATGATACAGAAGTTTTAATAGAAGATAGGTTGATATGTGCTTTTTTAAGTAAAGTTCCATCAAATATTAAATGATCATTTGTATTTGCAACAGCAAAATTCGTTTTTATATCTTTATTTACAAATCCTAAAGTAATAGGTAAATCCAAAGTATTATGAATGTTGGGTTTTGTATAATCAGGATTTGATTCTGTATCTATAATATTATATTTTAAATTATCATGTATAATGTTTTCTTCTATAAAGTTAGATTTACCAAAATCATTAATATCTTTATATAAAAGAGTGGGGCTTCCTTTTTCAGGATATATTCCATAACTAATATCACTTATATACAATTCTTTTATAGTGTTTTCAGATGAAAGACCATTTTCAGAATGGTTATTTATATATACAGCTATATCAGTATATTGATATAGGTTTAAATCCCAGATTGGTTTAGGATTATTATTGTTTACAGCGCCACCACCACTAAACATATATATTTTATCTAAAGAAAATATAGGAGTTGAGTTATTGTTTGCAACTTCTAAAGCATCTTTTTCAAAATTAGATCGTAAATTTCTAGTGTTATATATATGAATAAAAATCAAACAAAAGATAGCAATTAATAAAAGTAAAATTAAAAAAAGAAAAGCCTCTTTTGGAACATGAAATCTAAATTTATTAACTCTTTTATTTTTCCTTCTAGATAACATATATAACCTCCTAAATAATATATATACTATATTATAAAATTAAGATTAAATCAACATACTAATATAATAAATTTGTATATAATCAATTTAATTATTTTATGACAAAATATGTTGACAGATTTAAAACATGTGTTCTATAATTTAGATAAAAGTTATATGATCTAATATTATAGATTAGGTGGAAAATAGTATGGAAAGAAAAATTTTACATGTTGATGTTAATAATGCATTTTTATCATGGACAGCAGTGGAAAAATTAAAAAATGGAGAAAAAATAGATATAAGAAAAATACCAGCAGTTATTGGTGGTGATGAAGAACAAAGAAGAGGGATAGTAATTGCTAAAAGTCAGATTGCAAAACAATTTGATATAAAAACAGCTGAACCTATTTTTTTTGCTAGGAGAAAATGCCCAGATATAAAAATATTTCCAAGTGATTTTAAAATATACAACAAATATTCAGACATGTTATATAAACTTTTATTAGAATATACTGATCAAATAGAAAGATTTTCAATAGATGAATGTTTCTTAGATTTAACTCACTTTTTTAAAAAAGGGGAAACTCTTTTAGAAAAAGCAAATGAAATTAATAAAAGAGTATATGAAGAATTGGGATTTTCAGTTAATGTAGGGGTTTCTTCTAATAAAATTTTAGCAAAAATGGCATCAGATTTTCAAAAACCAAATAAAGTACATACTCTGTTTGTAAATGAAATAAGCCAAAAAATGTGGAATTTAAACATTTCAGAATTATTTATGGTTGGAAAGAAAAGTATACCTAAACTAGAGAATATGGGAATAAGAACAATAGGAGATTTAGCGAAAAAAGATAAACAAGAAATGATAAAAAAGCTAGGAAAATATGGAAAAACTATATGGGAATATGCTAATGGTATAGATGAGTCAGAAGTAATATCAAAATATGAACAACCAAAAGGAATAGGTAATTCAATCACATTACCACAGGATATAGCTGATTTAAATAAGTTAAATGAGATACTACTTGCATTATCAGAACAGGCAAGTTATAGGCTAAGAAAACATGATCTTTTAACATATGTAGTAAGTGTTCAAATAAAAACAAAAGATTTTGAAAAGTTTTCACATCAAAGAAAAATTGATATACCAACAAATAGCACTAAAGAAATATATAGTATAGCAAAAGATCTGTTAAAAGAACTATATAAACAAAGATATATTAGGCTTATTGGAATTAGGCTAGATAATTTATGTAGTAGTGAAGAAATCCAAATTTCTTTATTTGATAACAATAAAAAAGAAAAACAAGAAAGAATTGATAAAACTGTGGATAATTTAAAACATAAATATGGGTATAATAAAATAACAAGAGCAGGAAAAATGAATTTAAATGATATTATTAATTTAAAAGAATAAAAGATATTGCAAAAAACACATTTAAGAGATATACTAAATATGTTAAAAATAAATGTAAATGACTATTATATAGATATATATTAAAAGATTAATTTTAAATTATTAAGAATAAAAATTAGATTAGGAGTTATTGATGGCAGAAATAATAAATGGTAAAGAAATAGCTAAAAAAATTAGATCAAAACTAAAAGAAGAAGTAGATAGTTTAAAGAAAGAAGGAATCTTTCCAAAACTTGCAGTTATTTTAGTTGGAGATGATAGAAGTTCAAAAATATATGTAAAAAATAAAAGTAAAGCATGTGAAGAAATAGGAATTGAATATGAAGAATATTTATTAGATGAAAACATAGATATGAAAATATTGATAGATCTAATAAACAATCTAAATTCTAGAGATGATATACATGGAATTTTACTTCAAAGTCCAATACCAAAACATCTTAATATTAATGAAGCATTTAAAACAATTATTCCAGAAAAAGATGTTGATGGGTTTAATCCAATAAATGTGGGTAAACTTACACTAGGTCAAGATAGTCTTGTATCATGTACACCTTTGGGAATTATAAAATTGTTAGAAGAATATAATATAGAAATAGAAGGAAAACATATAGTTATAATAGGTAGAAGCAACATAGTAGGTAAACCATTATTTCAATGTTTATTAGCTAGGAATGCAACAGTAACAGTATGTCATTCTAAAACTAAAAAGATAGAAGATATAATTAAAACAGCAGATATATTGATACCAGCAATAGGAAAAGCAGAATTTGTTAAAGCAGATATGGTAAAAGAAGGAGTTTGTATAATAGATGTTGGAATAAATAGAAAAGAAGATGGTAAAATAGTGGGGGATGTTGATTTTGAAAATGTTTCAAAAAAAGCAGAATATATAACACCAGTACCAGGTGGTGTTGGACCTATGACTATAGCAATGCTTATGTCCAATGTTGTAAAAGCTGCTAAAATGTAATATTAATAGAGAGTGATATAAACTTAATAGTAGGGGGAGTAATTTATATAATTACTCTCTTTTTTTGTTTTTAAAATTGAATATGGATAAATAAATAATTATATAAATAGTTGTTTAATATTTTGAAAGGAATTGGTTATTATGAATGAAATAAAATATTGGATTTGGTTATCTAGAATAAAAGGGATTGGTAGTAAAAATATAAATAAACTTCTTAATAAATATAAAACACCAGAAAATATATGGAGACTTAACGAAAAAGAATTAACTAAAATAAATGGAATAGGAGAAATTATTGCTAAAAACATATTAAATATAGATTATAGAAAAAACTTAGATAAATATGAAGGATATATGTTGAAAAACAATATAAAATTAATAAGTATAAATGATGAAAAATATCCTAAAAAGTTAAAGGAGATATATGATCCTCCAATTTGTATATATGTTAAAGGTAATGAAAAAATATTGAATGATTTTGCTATATCAATAATTGGATGTAGAAATTGTAGTAAATATGGTGAAAATATATCAAAAAAATTAGCATTTTCTTTAAGTAATAATAATATAAATGTAATAAGTGGACTAGCAAGAGGAATTGATACATATGCTCATAAAGGATGTATAAATATAAATAATCTAAATGTTGAAAAAGGAAAAACAATTGCAGTAGTGGGAAATGGATTAGATATAATATATCCAAAAGAAAACATAGAAATATTTAATAATATAATATATTCAGGAGGTGCTATAGTATCAGAATATATAATTGGGACAAAACCATTTAAAATGAATTTTCCAGCAAGAAATAGAATTATAAGTGGATTATCAGATGGAGTAATAGTTGTTGAAGCTACAGAAAAAAGTGGAACTATGATAACTGTTGATTTTGCTTTAGAACATGGTAAGAATGTATTTGCTATTCCTGGAAATATAGATAGTAAAAATTCAGAAGGTACAAATAGATTAATTAAAGAAGGAGCAAAATTAGTAACAAATATAAATGATATTTTGAGTGAATATAATCACATATAATTTAGAAATTCACCAAAACCCCTTTATATTTTTTCTTTTTTATAATATAATGACTAAGACAAGTTTTTATGACTAAGGAGGAATAAAAAAATGAGTCAAAAACCAGGAAAAAGAAGTAAAAAAACAAGTAGAAAAAAAGAAGATATAAAATCAGATGAAAATGGGAAAACAAAAAAATATAAGATCAAGAAAAATAAAAAGCATCCAAAGCTTAGAAAGTTCATAAAAATAGTGTTCAGCCTATTTATAATTTGCTGTATAATAATTGCAGGTGTTATTGCAGGAGCATTTTTAGGTTTCTTTGGAGATGATTTTAAAATAGAAAAAGATGATTTGTTAATATCTAAGTTAAATTCAGTTGTAAAAGATAAAGATGGTAATGTAATAAGTACTTTATCTGGAGAGGAAAACAGAAAAATAATAAGCAAATCAGATATGCCAGAATATTTACCAAAAGCATTTGTATCAATTGAAGATGAAAGATTCTATACTCATCAAGGAGTTGATGTAAAAAGAAGTGCAGCAGCTACTGTTACATATTTTTTTAATAAAGGAAGCTCTTCATTTGGAGGAAGTACAATAACACAACAATTGATTAAAAACTTGACAAATGATAAAGAAGATTCAGGTGTAGAAGGAATGCTTAGAAAAGCAAAAGAAATGTCTAAAGCATATCAAGTAGAAAAATTAATATCAAAAGATGAAATATTAGAGCTATATCTAAACTTAATATTTTTAGGAGATCAATCATATGGTGTAGAAATAGCATCACAATATTATTTTAGCAAATCAGCAAGAGATTTAGATTTAGCAGAGTGTGCTTTTTTAGCAGGAATAAATCATTCACCTAATGGATATAAACCATTTAAAGCAGATGATCCAGAAATGCAAGAAAAAATAAAGAAAAGAGCAAAAACGGTTCTTGCAAAAATGAAAGAACTTGGAGAAATACCAAATGAGGAAGAATATAATGCAGCTGTGGAAAAAGTAGATTTAGGACTTCCTTTTGTTCAAGGAAATGTTAAATCTGGTGCAACATATTCATATCATACAGCAGCGGCAATAAATCAGCTTAGAAATGATTTGATGGAAGAAAAAGGTTGGAGTAAAGAGTTAGCAGAATTTAATATTTTTAACAAAGGATATACAATATATTCTACACAAGATACAACAGTTCAAACAAGAATAGAAGAAGAATTTAAAAAAGAAAAATATATAGTGAAATCAAGAAAAGATTCTAGTAAACATTCTCAAGCAGCAATGGTAATAATTGATCATACTAATGGTCAAGTTATTGGTACAGTTGGAGGATTAGGTGGTAATGTTAGTGCAACAGATTTAAATAGAGCAACACAATCCACAAGACAAACAGGTTCTGCAATGAAACCTTTAGCAGTTATTGCACCAGGATTAGAAAGAGAAATAATAACAGCAGGAACAGTTTATGATGATTGTGATACATCATTCAATAATGGAGGATATAATCCTAAAAACTATTATGCAGGATACAAAGGGTTGTCAACAGTAAGAGATGCAATAGAAGTGTCTCAAAATATTAATCATGTAAAGATGATGACAGAGATAGACCCATCAAATGCAATTAAGATGATGAAACAAATGGGGATAACAACATTAGATGATAAAAAAGATAATGGTTTGGCACTGGCTCTTGGAGGAATTACAAATGGTATAAGTCCGTTAGAAATGGCAGGAGCATATGCTATGATAGCAAATGGTGGAGAATATATTACTCCTACATTTTATACAAAAGTGGAAGATAGAAATGGTAAAATATTAAAAGAAGTAAAACAAGAAAAGACAAGAGTAATGTCTGAGCAAAATGCATACATTGAAAAAAGTATATTAACACAGCCAGTAATTGGAGCGGCTGGTACTGCTAAATATTGTGCAATATCAGGATTTGATGTTGCTGCTAAAACAGGAACAACAAATGATGATTATGATAGATGGCTTTGTGGTTTTACACCACATTATACAGCAGCTACTTGGTATGGATATGATATAAATGAAACTGTAAGATATTCTGGAAATCCAGCAGGATTAATATGGGATGCAATAATGACAGATGTTCATAAAAACTTAGAAAAGAAAAAATTTGTAGAACCAGCTGGAATAGTTTCAGCTACAATATGTAAAAATTCAGGATTACTTGCTACAGAAAGTTGTGGTGCTAAATATACAGAAAAATTCGTAAAAGGTACAGTACCATCATCAAAATGTGAAGGTCATGTAGTGTTAAATATGTGTACAGCATCAGGTTGTGTTGCTAATGAATATTGTCCAGTAGATCATTTGGAGCAAAGAGTATATACAGCAAAACCACCAAAAGAGGAAAAAGGAAAATGGAAGTCAAATTATGGTGATAAATATAATATACCAACAGCTATATGTACAATTCACACTAAACAAGAAGAAGTTGTAAATAATGATACAACAAATACTAATAATACAACAAATACAAACAACACAACAAATACTAATAATACAACAAATACAAACAACACAACAAACACTAATAATACAACAAATACAAATAATAATTCTGGAGGAGGAGAACCACCAGATCCAGAAATACCATAAGATAAATTAAATGTAGTAAAAAGAATAAGGGCATATATATATGCCCTTATAAATATCATAAATAGTAAAAAAGAAGAAAGGAGTTTTTTAGATTGAAATTAGAATTATATAATACACTTACTAGACAAAAAGAAGAATTTGAAACAATAAATAAAGATGAGGTAAGAATGTATTCATGTGGACCAACAGTATATAAAGATGCAACAATAGGTAATATGAGAACTAATATATTTCAAGATATTTTAAGAAGAGTTCTAAAATATAATGGATATACACTTAAACATGTAATGAATATAACTGATGTTGGGCATTTAGTATCTGATGGTGATGAAGGTGAAGACAAAATGGTAAAAACAGCAAAAGAGACTGGAAAAGATCCAATGGAAATTTCTAAATACTATACAGAGTTATTTTATAAAGATTTAGAAATGTTAAATATTGAGGTTCCAGAAATAGTATGTAAAGCAACAGATCATATTCAAGAAATGCTTGAATTTGTGGAAGAATTAGTTGAAAAAGGTTATGCATATGAAACATCTTCAACTATATATTTTGATGTATCTAAATTAGATAAATATCCTATTCTTTCTAATAGAAATATAGATGAACAAATTTCAGGAGCAAGAGTAGATATAGATGAGGAAAAAAGAAATCCATATGATTTTGCATTATGGATAAAAGCACCTGAAAATCATTTGATGAAATGGGAAAGTCCATGGGGATTATCATATCCAGGATGGCATATAGAATGTTCAGCAATGAGTAAAAAATATTTGGGTGAAGTTTTTGATATACATACAGGTGGAGTAGATTTGATACCAACTCATCATGAAAATGAAATAGCACAAAATATAGGTGTATGTGGTAAAGTACCAGCAAAATATTGGATGCATGGAGAGTTTTTACTAATTGATGGTGGTAAAATGTCTAAAAGTTTAAATAATGCATATTTGGTACAAGATATTGTTGATAAAGGATATGATCCATTAGTATATAAATTGTTTTCATATTCTATACACTATAGAAAAAAACTTAATTTTACATGGGAAGGTATAAAAGCTAGTGCCAAGTCTTTAGAAAGATTAAAAGAAGGATATTTAAAACATTTAAATGGAGATGAATCAATAGATGAAACTGTAATAAATGAATATGAAGAAAAATTTCATAAAGCAATAAATGATGATCTTAATATGACAGTTGCAATGAGTGTTGTTTGGGAATTAATAAAATATCAAAAAAAATCTAATAAAATAGCAGAACTTTTACTAAAATTTGATACAGTATTAGGGTTAGAATTATCAGAAATAAAAAGTACTGATAAAGAAGAAAAAATGCAAAACAGAGAAGATAATATACCAGCAGAAATATTAGAGTTAGTTGAAATTAGAAAAAATGCAAGAGAAGAAAAAGATTGGGCTACATCAGACAAAATAAGGGATGAATTAAAAGAAAAAGGATATATGATCAAAGATACCAAAGAAGGAATGGAAATAGAAAAATTATAAAATAGGAGATTGGTATTGTAATGAGAGATGTAGTGAAATTTTATAATAATAATAGAATACTTTTATATCTTAGTTTAAGTATTGTGTTTATATCTGTAATTTGTATTTGTATTATGATTAATACTTCTAGTACGCTAATTGTGGAAAAAGATAAACAATATAGCTTAGCATATAATAAAACAGATATAAGTTATAAAGATAATTTATATAAAGAAGATATAAATAGTAATAAAATTAAAAATGCTAATAGAAATAACAAAATAGATATAATTATTGATAATGAAGAGATTAGGGACAAAGATCAAAACAAAGGAATTGATATAGAAGAGAATAACAACATGGATGAATCAATTGACATTGAAAAAAATATAGAAAAAGAAGATGAAATATTATTAATTACTATAAAAGATGAAGAAGAAATAGAGAAAGATAATAAAGAAGTAGTTATAATTAAGCAAGAAGATAATTTAGAAGTAACTGGGTTAGAAGAAAATGAAATAAATGCTAATAATATAAATAATGAAGATAATAATAATTTTGTAAATTTTTCTGATAATATATTACCTAATAATTCATCTGGATTTATAAGAATACCAGCTATAGGAATATCATATCCAATATATTCTAAAGCAACTCCAAGTATGATGGAAATAGGACCTTGTATATTGTATTCTACAGGGGTATTAAATGAATATGGTAATACATTAATAATTGGTCATAATTATCAAGATGATAAGATTTTTTCAAATAATAATAGTTTGAAAAAAGGAGATAAAGTATATATAACTGATTCATCAGGTAAAGTAGTTGTATATAATATATATAAGAAATTTATAGCTATACCAGAAGATGCTGATTATATGAAAAGAGATATAGGAAGTAAACCAGAAATATCTATATCAACTTGTACAAATAATGAATCAAAAAGAATAATAATACAAGCAATAGCAGAATAAAGTAATTATTTAATTGGAGAAAAATATATGAATAAAATAGTTGAAGATATAGAAAATGAAGTGAAAAAACGATGTGAAAGTTCAAATAATTTTTATGGGATTGGAGCATGGAGTCATATAAAAGCAGTTGAAAAAAATGCAGTAATATTAGCAAAAAAATATGATGTAGATATAGAGTTAATTAGATTAGCAGCTCTACTACATGATGTTGCATCAGTTACTAAAAAGGAATATGTAAAAGATCATCATATATATGGTGCTAAAATAGCAGAAGAGTTATTAAATGAATATAATTATCCAAAAGATAAAATAGAAAAAATAAAAAGGTGTATACTGAATCATAGAGGAAGTGTATTAGTAGAAAAAACTACTAAAGAAGAAATATGCATATCAGATGCTGATGCAATTTCTCATTTTGATCAAATACCAGGGTTGTTTAGCATGGTATATAAAGAAATGGGCTTGTCTATAGAAGATGGAGCAAAATATTTGAAAGACAAATTAATCAGAAGTTATAATAAGTTAACAGATGAAACAAAAGAATTATATAAAGAAAAAATAAATAATACTATGAGTATTTTTGAAGAAATTTAATAAATTTGCAAATAAAACTACATGTTTTTAGGTAAGAATACTTGAAATAAAAAAGTTGAAATGCTATTATTTGTATATAAATAAATACAAAAGAAAAGGAAAAAATAAATGAAAAACCATATAACCCTTGGGGCTGTAACACACACACACACACACACACACACACACACATGTATTTTATTAAATAAAGAATTAAAACAACAAGCTATGAGAAGTAGCTTTATAAAAGATATTAAAAAAGACAGGAAAATTATTTTGAAATAATTTTCTTGTCTTTTAATATATATACAAAATTAAAAACTAACAAAGGAGTAAAAATATGAACTATAGAAAAGAAAAAGGTATAACATTAATAGCACTAGTAATAACAATAATAGTACTTTTGATATTAGCAGGAGTTACAGTTAGTATGATAACAGGTGGAGGAATATTAGATAAAGCAGAAGATGCAAAAGAAGCAACAAAAGAAAGTAGAGCAGCAGAAAAATTAAGCATACTATTAGGAGAATATCAAATACAGAAATATGATGAAGAACCAAAAGATTTGGAAAGATTTTTTGAAAGTAAAATAGGACAAGATGGGTTAACAGAAGTAAAGAGTGAGGGAAATGAAGTAATAGTAACAATAGATGGGTATGAATTTGGAATTGATAAGGATTCATATGAAATTGCAAAAAAAGGTCCATCAAAACCAATAGAACCACCAGTTATAGGAGTGGTAACACCAGATAAAGGTGCAGGAACAGAGATTAAAATAGGTGGAGATTGTGGAGTAATAGAGATAGCATGGCTAGATAAAAATAATAATGTAATAAAAAATCCAATATCACCAGAATTAATGGGAATGAAAAAAGTAGCATGGAATGGAACAACTGAAATACAAGAAAATGAAATCAATACAAATGAAAATTGGTATAATTATGGGCAAAATAGATGGGCAAATGCAACAAATAATGGAAGCTATTTTGTATGGATACCAAGATATGCATATAAAATAATATATTTTAATAATAACACAAATAAAGATGCATACTTAGCAGATAACACAAGTACAACTGGGATAGTAGCATATTATACAAAAGATGGAAAAATAAATGCAGCAGAAAACAAAGTAATTATTCCAATAGAAGAAGGAATAAAGGCACCAAAAACAAGTGGTTATACAGATTATATAGTACATCCAGCATTTGAAAATAATGTGAATCTACGGTGGATGGGATAGTCAATTAAGTGGAATATGGATAGGGAAATATGTGACAAGTGGAGAAATAAGTGGAGTACCATCAAGACCAGGAAATGTAATAATATCTAATGATATAAAATTAGTAAGTAAACCAGGAGTGGAAAGTTGGGGTAACATAAATGTAGCAAATATGTATAAAAATTCATATGATTATGACAGAGCAAAAGAAAGTCATTTAATAAAAAATAGTGAATGGGGAGCAACAGCATATTTAACACATAGCAAATATGGAAGAAATACAACAGAAATAGCTATGAATAATAGTTCTTATTATACAGGTGGAGGAGAAGAAGAAGCATATAAAATTAATACAAACCAAAGCTCAACAGGAAATGTATATGGAATATATGATTTGAATGGAAATTCATATGAAAATACAGCAGCATTTAATAGTAAATATTCTGGAACAAGATTTACAGAATCATCTTTTGCAAGTACAGGAGGAATAAGTACTAAGTATGCAACAGCATATTCAAATGATTCAAACATAAGTAATGCAACAAATATAATAGATTTTAATACAGGGAGAAATGTATCAATAACAGGAGATGGAATAAAAGAAGTATGGAGGAGTACCACAGCTAGTTGGTTCATGGATTATGCTACTTTTGTTGATTTAGAAAGTCCATTCTATGTACGTGGTCGGTTATCATGGATTTGGTAATGCTGCTGGAGTCTTCTTTTCAATGAAGGGTATTCGGTGGTGTTGGAGGTAGTTATAGTTTTAGAGTAGTATTATCACCAAAATAAATTATAATTATTAAATAGATATAAAGAAATATATACAAACTATTGCAATATATTTCTTTATCTGATATAATATCAAGCGTTAAAAAACACATGGAATTAGTTTGGAAATAGTGCTTAATATATGTTAAGTTTTTTCAAATGAAGAAGTTCTGTGGAAGATTAAAACTAAGAGGAGGAATTTAAAATGGCAGTAGTTGCAATGAAACAATTACTAGAAGCAGGTGTTCATTTCGGACATCAAACTAGAAGATGGGATCCTAAAATGGCTGAATACATATTTCAAGCTAGAAATGGTATCCATATTATCGATTTACAAAAAACATCAAAAAAATTAGACGAGGCATATGCTTTTGTTAAAGAACAATCAGAAGAAGGAAAAACAGTTCTTTTTGTAGGAACTAAAAAACAAGCTCAAGAATGTATTAAAGAAGCAGCAGTTAAAAGTGGTATGTACTATATTGACCAAAGATGGTTAGGTGGTATGCTTACTAACTTTGCTACAATACAAAAAAGAGTTAAAAGATTAAAAGACTTAGAAGCAATGGAACAAGATGGAACTTTTGAAGTTTTACCTAAAAAAGAAGTTATAGGTCTAAAAAAAGAAATGGAAAAATTAGAAAAAAATCTTGGTGGAATTAAAGATATGAACAGATTACCAGGGGTATTATTCATAATTGATCCTAAAAAAGAAAGAACAGCTATATTAGAAGCTAGAAAATTAAATATACCAGTTGTTGGTTTAGTAGATACAAACTGTAATCCAGAAGATGTAGATTATGCTATTCCAGGAAATGATGATGCAATACGTGCTGTGAAATTAATTACAGATGTAATGGCAAATGCAATAATTGAAGGAAAACAAGGAGAATCTTTTGAAGAAGTAGAAGCAACATTTGAAAAAAGCAATGAAACAGTTGTAGAAGAATCTATAGAAGAAGTAGTTGAAAAAGAAGAAACAGAAAAAACTTCTAAAAAGGAAGAAGTAGTTGAAGAATAGATAATAATATATATAGGGGCACGGTGCGCTGTGCTCCTATATAATGTATATAATTAATAAAAAGAGATATATATTAAAATAAAGGAGGAAAAATAAATGATAACAGCAAGTCAAGTTAAGGAATTAAGAGAAAAAACAGGTGCAGGAATGATGGAATGCAAAAAAGTTTTAACAGAAACAGATGGTGATATGGAAAAAGCAATGGAGCTTTTACGTGAAAGAGGAATGGCAAAAGCAGCTAAAAAATCAGATAGAATAGCAGCAGAAGGATTAGTAGAATGCCATATTTCAGAAGATGGAAAAATAGGATCTATAGTAGAAATAAATTCAGAAACAGATTTTGTTGCTAAAAATGAAGATTTTAAAACTTTTGTTACAGATATTGCAGAACAAGTAATAAAAACAAATCCTAAAGATGTAGAAGAATTATTAAATCAAAATTCAATAAAAGTAGAAGGAAAAACAGTAGGAGAAGTATTAACTGAAAAAATAGCTACTATTGGAGAAAATATGAATATACGTAGATTTGCAAGATTTGAGTCTACAGGATTAGTAGAAAAATATATACATGGTGATGGAAAAATAGCAGTTTTAGTAAACATGGCTAAAGGAGATAAAGAAGTAGCAAAAGATATTTGTATGCAAATAGCTGCTGCTAGACCAGAATTTGTAAAAAAAGAAAATGTATCAGAAGATAGAGTGAAAAAAGAAATGGAATTTTTAAAAACACAAGCTATGAATGAAGGGAAACCAGCAGAAATAGCAGAAAAAATGGTACAAGGAAGAATATCTAAATTTTATTCAGAAATATGTTTAGTAGAACAATCTTTTGTAAAAGATCCAGATATTAAAGTATCAAAATTATTACAAGATAAAGATGCTGAAGTAGTTGAATTTGCTAGATTTGAAAAAGGTGAAGGAATAGAGAAAAAAGAAGAAAACTTTGCTGAAGAAGTAGCAAAACAAATGCAATAATACAATAAATATGTAAATTATAAAAAAGCACTAATAAAAAAGTGCTTTTTTTGTATTTTGTATTTGAAAAAAGATATTTAATATAGAAATAATATAAGTGAAAATATTTACAAAAAAAGTAAGAAATGCTTGTAAAAAAATATTAATATATATATAATAAATTATGAAAATATGATTGAAAAACATTTGAGATAGATTATGTGTTAAAGGGAGAATTTGTAATGGAAAATGTTAGAAATAATAAGGGTGTTACTTTAGTTGCACTTGCAATAACTGTAATATTAATGTCTATAATTACATTAGTAGTTATTAGATTTATATCAGATGATGATGGAATATTAATAAAAGCAAAAGATATAACTGAAGATTATAAAGATGAACAAGTAATTGAAGAATCTATGGAAGATAGAGTAAAAGAAGAAGCAAAAGACATGATAAGATAATATTGAAATTCAAAAAATATATAATAATATTTTAAAAGCTATAGTATAATAGTAAAGAAGTGAACATTAGGAGGAAAAGATGATAGAAAATAGAAAACAAAATGGATATAGAATAGTAATGTTAATGATAATTACCATATTAGTAACTATATTATTAACAACAGTAGTAATATATAATGTAGGGTTTAAATCAGTGACTACTAAAAACATATATAGTACTGATTCTGAAATTTCAGTAACATTAGCTAATTTTAAGACAATAATTGATAAATACTATTTAGGTGAGGTTGATGATGAAAAACTTTTAGAAAGTGCTATTAAGGGATATATAAATGGATTAGAAGATCCATATTCAGAATATTTTAATAAAGAAGAAATGCAAGATTTTAAAGAAGAAACATTTGGAAAATATACTGGAATAGGAATATATATGGTAAAAGACATAGAAAGAAATGCTATAAGAATATTAACACCTATCAAAGATACACCTGCATATGAAGCTAATATATTACCAGGAGACATTATAACTAAAGTAGATGGAGAATCATATACAGCAGATACTATGAATGAAGCATCAAATAAAATAAAAGGAGAAGCTGGAACAAAAGTAGTATTAGAAATTTTACGTGAAGAAGAAATATTAACAATAGAAGTAGAAAGAAAAGATATTAAATTAAACCATGTAGAATCAAAGAAACTTTCAAATAATATAGGATATTTAAAAGTTTCAACATTTGATTCAGGTTGTTCAGAGGAATTTGAAGAAAAATTTGAAGAACTTAAGAAAAGCAATATACAATCATTAATTATAGATATAAGAAACAATGGTGGAGGAATAGTTGATGAAGCATTAAATATTGCAGAGCTTATTACTAATAAAGATGAAACTTTATTGATAACTGTTGATAAAAATAACAAAGAAGAAATAACAAAATCTAAAAAAGACAGAAAAATAGATATGGAAATAGTTTTATTAATAAATGAAAATTCAGCAAGTGCTTCTGAAATTTTGGCAGGAATATTAAAAGATCATAATAAAGCAAAATTAGTAGGAGTAAAATCATATGGAAAAGGTGTTATACAAGAATTATTAAATTTATCAGATGGCAGTGGTCTTAAAATAACAACAAATGAATATTATACACCTAATAGAAATAAAATAAATGAAATTGGTATAGAACCAGATGAAATAATAAAATTACCAGAAGAGTTAGAAAAACTTTTAGAAATAGAAGAAAGTAAAGATAATCAATTACAAAAAGCTATAGAAATATTAAAAAAATAGATTTAAAGAAAACACTTTATATTTTATAAATATATAAAGTGTTTTTTGTTTTTTAAAAATTAAAAAGATATAAAGGTTTTTTTTTTATAATTTTTATACTTAAAATATATTATTTTTAATGTAAAATTGCCAGAAAGGTTGAAAAATAGTTAAATAACCTATATAATGTACAAAACATATTAATTTATAATAATTATGACAATATGGAGGTAATGATGAGCTTTTTTGATAAATTAAAGCATGGATTAAGTAAAACAAAACAATCTTTAGATGATAAGATGAATGATGTTTTTAGTAACTTTAGAAAAGTTGATGAAGACTTATTAGATGAATTAGAAGAAGTTTTAATTATGTCAGATATAGGAATGGATACATCAATAAAAATAATATCAGAACTTAGAGATCGAATTAAAAAAGAAAAATTAGAAGATGAAGAATCAGTTAGAATAGCTATAAGAGAAGAAATGCAAAAAATGCTAGATATAGAAAACAAAGAATTAAAAATGGATACACCTTTATCAGTTATATTAATAATAGGAGTAAATGGTGTAGGAAAGACAACATCTATAGGAAAAATAGCAAATAGATTAAAAAAAGATAATAAAAAAGTAGTAATAGCAGCAGCAGATACATTTAGAGCAGCAGCAGTAGAACAATTAGAAGTATGGGCTGACAGATCAAAATCAGATATAGTTAAAAGAGATGAGGGGACTGATCCAGCATCTGTAGTGTATGATGCTATTAGAATAGCAAAAGAAAAAAAAGCAGATGTATTAATTTGTGATACAGCTGGAAGATTGCATAATAAGAAATATTTAATGGACGAATTGTCTAAAATAAATAAAGTTATAGATAAAGAATTAAGTGAATGTTCAAAAGAAGTATTATTAGTGATAGATTCTACAACAGGGCAAAATGCAATTTCTCAAGTAAAAGCATTTAAAGAAACGGTGGAGATAACAGGTATAGTACTTACTAAATTAGATGGAACAGCAAAAGGAGGAGTTGTTTTAGGAATAGTTTCTGAAAATAACATACCAATAAAGTTTATAGGTGTTGGTGAACAAATAGATGATATGGAAATATTTGATTCAGAAGACTTTGTAAAAGCAATTATATAAATTATAAAGAAATATAATATTAAAAAGTGGAGGTATAATATGAGTCAAGAAAAAGAGAATATTATAAAACAAGAAAATGATACTAAACAAAAGAAAGAAAAGAAAAATAACACAAGAAGAAATCTAGTAATAATATTTATGGTAATAGTAACTCTAGTTGGATATATAATGTTTAGAGGAACTTTTTTAGAGTTTTCTGAAATAGGAGAAAATTTTGAAGAAGTATTTTGGAAAAACACTATATATAAGTCAGCAGTTATGGGAGTGAATTTTGTATTTTTATTCATAATGATTATTTGTACAAATAGAGGAATAAAAAAAGGTTTAAAAACTTTTTTTGAGCAAGAGAAGAAAAATATTCCTAAATTACCAAATAAATCAATAGCTTTTGTTTTATCAATTGTTATAACAGTTGTAATGGCAAATATATTGACACAAAAAGTAATGTTGATGATTAATAATGCTAGTTTTGGAATAACTGATCCAATTTTTAATCATGATATAGGGTATTTTGTTTTTCAAAAACCATTTATACAATTAGTACTTTTATATTTAGCTGGAATAATGGTTGGATTAACAATATACATAGCAGTATATTATATAATTACATTCAATTTCTATTTTGATGGAATAGATAGAAATGAATTAAGACAAAGTAAAATGATAAAACAAATTCTTACAAATATTAAAATAATATCAATATTTTTAGCTGCTATAACATTAATAAATACAGAAAATATTGTTTTTGAAAAAATGATTACATTAAAAGATGAATTATCAACAGTTATATATGGTGCAGGAATAGCAGCTGTTACAATAAAATTATGGGGATATAGAATATTATCAGTAGTTATCATTTTAGCAGTATTTATGGCAACAAAATACTTTAAAGAAAAACAAACAAAAAAGATAATAATATCATTAATATCTGTACCTATATATCTTGTTTGTTTATTCTTAATTATGATTGGGTTCCAATTGTTATATGTTAAATCAAATGAATTAGATAGAGAAAAACAATATATTGCATATAATATAGAAAATACAAAAAATGCATATAATATAAATGTTGAAGAAAAAGATATAGAAAACAATGGCACTATATCAATGGATGAAATAAATAATAATAAAGATGTTATAGATAATATTGCATTAGTAAGTAAAAATATTACATTAACAACACTTCAAGATAAGCAAACTAGTTCAAAATATTATACATACAGAAACTCACAAATTGGAAATTATAATATTAATGGAAAAAATAAATTAGTATATATCTCTCCAAGAGAAATAGTAAGTGGAAATTCAGTTACATATAATAATAAAACATATGAATATACACATGGATTTGGAAATGTTATTACTTCAGCAGTTTCTACTGATAAAACAGGAAATCTGGAATACATACAAAAATCATTTGATGGTTCTGATGATAAAATAGAAATAAATCAACCAAGAATATATTTTGGAATGCAAACAAATGAATCTGTTGTTACAAATTCAAAAAATAAAACAGAATTTGATTATCCAAAATCTGAATCAGAAAATGAAGAAAACATATATGATGGAAATGCAGGATTAGAATTAGGATTTTTAGATAGGATAGTTTTAGCTATAAAGCAAGGTAATATGAAACTTGTATTTTCAGGAGAAATAACAGATGATAGTAAAATATTGATAAATAGAAATATAATAGAACGTGCTGAAAAAATAATGCCAGATATAATATATGATCAAAACCCATATCAAGTTATAACAGAAGAAGGGAAATTAGTGTGGGTGATTGATGGTTATACAGTTTCAAATGAATATCCATATTCACAAACTACTGTTATAGAAAGAAATGGAACAAAGCAAAAAATTAATTATATTAGAAATTCTGTTAAAGTACTAGTTGATAGTTATGATGGAACAGTTAAATTCTATATTACTGATAGAACAGATCCTATAATAATGGCATATAGAAATATTTATGAAGATCTATTTCAAGATATAGATGAAAACATACCAGAAGATATAGCAAATCACTTTGTTTATCCAGAATATATATATAATATTCAAGCAAACATGTTAGAAAGATATCATAATGTAAGGACAGATGTGTTATATAGAAATAATGATGTATGGGACAGAGCAACACATACAACAAGTAAAACATTAAAAACAACAGGAACACCAATGAATCCATATTATACAATGGTAAAAACAGTGGACAGTGATAGTGCAGAATTAGGTTTAGTGCTTCCATATACAATGTTTGAAAAACAAAGTTTAATATCATATCTAGTAGGAACTACTGAATCTGATGGAAATAGCAAATTGACTTTATATAAATTCTCAAATGATAGTAATATGTTTGGCCCAATGCAGCTAGATACACAAATAGAGCAAGATGAAGAAATATCAAAAACAATAAAATCTTTAAATGTTACAGGAACAAAAATAATTAGAAATATGATTATAGTACCTATAGAAAATACATTATTATATATAGAGCCAATATATCAAGTAATGCTTAATGAATCAGAAGTACCAGTTCTTAAAAAGGTAATAGTAGCATCTGGTAATAAAGTTGCAATAGGTAATAATTTGCAAGAAGCATTAATCAATTTAAGTTCACAATATGCAATAGACATAGAAGTATCAAATACTGAAAATTTAGATGGATTAATTAATGCAATTGTAAAAGGAAACCAAAATCTGCAAAAATCAAATGCCAATGGAGATTGGGAAATGATAGGTAAAGATATGCAGACTTTAAATAATCTTATTGTCAAATTAGAAGAATTATTAGAAGAAAAGAAAAAAGAAGAAAAAGATAATGAAAAATATATTGATGTAGATATAGATAGTATATTAAATAATGGAATAAATGAAAATATATCAGTTTCATATTAAAAAATATATAAACAAATAAAAATGTATATAAATTTAAAAAACAAACCACCCTAAATATAAGTATATATTTTAAGGTGGTTTGTTTATGGATAATGAAAGTGTTGATAAAAATATTAATGAAGAGAATAATATTAGTGAAGAAATAAATGAAAATAAACTTAGTTTGTTATATAATCAGTTAAATCAATTAAATATGACATTAACAAAAAATAATATATTAGATTTAGTAGAAATAATAGGCAACAAAAAAAAGATGCTAATTAGAAATCTAATATCAGGAATTTCAAGAGGGATAGGAATAGGAATAGGTGTAACAATAATTACAGCAATTATTGTTATAGTATTGAAGAATATAATTAAATTAAATATACCAATAATAGGTGAGTTTATATCAGACATAATTGATATTGTTGATAAAAATAGATATTAAAAAATAGATATGGTTTCAAGAAAATAGAAAACACAGGTGCTTTTATTCAAAATAATACTTTGCAAGGTTTACATTTACTGTGTTCTGATATATAATGTTAAAAGTTTAAAATAGATATAAAAGGAGAATTACTTATGAGTCAAAACAATGAAAATACAAAAAATATAGAAAATAATGGTCAAGAAGAATTAGATGTAAACCATTTAATGAAAGTAAGAATAGAAAAATTAGAAGAGTTACAAGCAAAAGGAAAAAATCCTTTTGAAATAACAAAATATGATAGAACACATATAAGTACACAAGTAAAAGAGAACTATGATGAATTAGAAGGAAAAGATGTTGTTGTTGCTGGACGTATGGTTGCAAAAAGAATTATGGGAAAAGCATCTTTTTGTACAGTACAAGATAGTGAAGGGAAAATTCAAAGTTATGTTAGTACAAATGATTTAGGTGAAGAAAACTATAAAGAATTTAAAACATATGATATTGGAGATATTATTGGAATAAAAGGATTTGTTTTCAAAACTAGAACAGAAGAAATATCTATACATGCTAAAGAAATAACTTTGTTATCTAAATCTTTAAGACCACTTCCAGAAAAATTTCATGGATTAAAAGATGTAGATTTAAGATATAGACAAAGATATGTAGATTTAATAGTAAATCCAGAAGTAAAACAAACATTTATAACTAGAACAAAAATAATTAAAGAAATTAGAAAAATATTAGATGAAAAAGGTTATTTAGAAGTAGAAACACCTATATTGAATGTTGTAGCAGGAGGAGCAAGTGCTAGACCTTTTGAAACACATCATAATACTTTAGATATGGATATGTATTTAAGAATAGCAAATGAACTTTATTTAAAAAGATTAATAGTAGGTGGTTTTGATAAGGTATATGAAATAGGAAGAATGTTTAGAAATGAAGGTATTTCAATAAAACATAATCCAGAGTTTACAAATATAGAGTTGTATTCTGCATATGAAGATTATAATGATATGATGGATATTACAGAAGAAATAATATCAACTGTTGCTCAAAGAATACTTGGAAAAACAAAAATTACATATCAAGGAACTGAAATAGATTTAACACCATCATGGAAAAGAATAACAATGATAGATTCTATTAAAGAGGTAACAGGAATAGATTTTAATAATATAGAAACAGATGAAGAAGCAGAAAGAGCAGTTAAAAGTTTAGGAATAGAATTAGAAGGATCTATTTCAAGAGGAAATGCAATAAATTTAGTATTTGAAGAAAGAGTTGAAGATACTTTAGTACAACCAACATTTATATATGATTACCCAGTAGAAGTATCACATTTAACAAAAAGAAAACCATCTGATCCACGTCTTACTGAAAGATTTGAAATTTTTATTGGTGGAAGAGAATATGGAAATGCTTATTCAGAGTTAAATGATCCAATAGATCAATATCAAAGATTTGTAGAACAAGTGAAAGAAAAGGCAGAAGGAAATGAAGAAGCAGTAGATATGGATGAAGATTTTATAACTTCATTAGAATATGGTATGCCTCCAACTGGTGGATTGGGAATAGGTGTAGACAGATTAATCATGCTTTTAACAGATTCACAATCAATAAGAGATATATTATTATTCCCTACTATGAAACCTTTAAGCTAGTTTAATGAGTGTTAATAAATTTTTACATGTGGAGGGGAAAAATGGATAATGAAATAGTTTTTGTTACACATAATACAGGAAAAATAAAATCAGCTGAAAAGTATTTTAAGAATTTAAAATTTACTACATTTAATTATGAACTAGATGAACCAAGAAGTGATGATATAAAAGAAATAGCTACAGCTAAAGTTAAACAAGCTTATGAAATAGTAAAAAGACCTTGTATAGCACTTGATACTGATTTTAGAATTGAAAGATTAAATGGATTTCCAAGAGCATTTGTGAATTTTGCATTAGACACAATAGGAATAAATGGTATTTTAAAGTTAATGGAAAATAAGGATGATAGAGAGTGTTCATTCAATGAATGTTTGGTATATCATGATGGGAATGAAATGCATTATTTTTATGGAAAACATCCACGGAAATTTGTCAAATAATATTCAAGGGATAAATAGAGAAGAAAAATGGTCTGACTTATGGTATATTTTCAAGCCAAAAGGATTTGATAAAACTTTAGCTCAAATGGATACTAAAGAAAGAGAAGATAGAAGAAAAATAGATGGATCTATACAAGCAATGCAAGAATTTGCTGAATGGTATGAACAAACAAAATCTTAATCACAAATTACTGTTTTTAGTTATTAGAATTATTAATAAAGCAAGTGAAGGAATGTTTAAGAAAGAAAAATATTATGTATATAAAAAACAAAAAATTAATTCTTATACACATAATATATGAGGAGGATTTTAATGAAAATAGAAAATATTAAACCAGAAGGATATGTGATGAAGGGAGTTTATACCCCAGCAAAGAAAATAGACTTAGGATCATCATATCTAATATTTGTATCAGGTATTCAAGCTCCTAAAGGAAATATTAATGAAGTAGCAACAGAAGATATTGCAGAACAGACAAAATTAGTATTTGAAGAAATAAGTGATATCTTAAAACAAGCCAATGCTAGTTTAGATGATGTAGTAAAAGCAGTAATTTATTTAAAAGACATTAGTGATTTTGAAATTGTTTCTCCAATTAGAGCAAAATATTTTAAAAACTCTATGCCTGTATCAACAATGGTAGAAGTTGGTGGATTTGTTAGAAAAGGTTCCAAGATAGAAATTGAAGTTACTGCAATTATTGAAAAATAACTTGCAAATTTAGTTGTTAAAAAAACTAATAAAGTAGGTAGGTTTATGGAATTGAAAGATATAGAATATATTAAAAATATATATAAAGTAGTTTAACAGTGTTATATACACAAGGAGAAAAAATATGATGAATTTTGATAAAAGAATTGTATATGTAGTAATAGCAGTAATTGCTTTTATGGGGATAGTGGGATTTACACAAGAAAAATTATTAAACTTATTATTAACACTACCAGGATTATTAATTGCAATTACATTTCATGAATTTGCACATGCATATGCTGCTGATAAATTAGGTGATGATACACCAAGAATACAGGGTAGATTAAATTTAAACCCAGTATCACATCTTGATCCAATAGGGTCAATATTATTATTGTTTGCAGGATTTGGATGGGGAAAACCAGTAGAGGTAAATCCAAGAAATTTTGATAGAAAAATCTCTATGGAAACAGGAAATGCAATTGTTTCAGTAGCAGGGCCTCTTATGAATTTTATTTTAGCAATAATATTTACAATAGCATATATGATAATGTATAAATTTTCATATGTATTCCTATTTACTCAAATAGGTTCAATTGTTGAAATAATACTATTATCAACAATAACAATAAATATAGGGTTAGGTGTATTTAATTTACTACCTTTACCACCACTTGATGGATCAAAAATATTTATAAGATTTATGCCATATAATGTTAAAAGCTGGATATATTCACACGAGCAACTTTTTAGTATAATATTTTTAGTGATATGGATATCAGGAATAGCAGGATATATAATATCTCCAGTTATACATGGTTTAAGTGAAGGGTTATTATGGAGTGTTGGAAAACTTTTTGGAATAATGTAAAAAATAAATAAAATAGATAAGGAAATTAAATGAAGGATGTATTAATATTAGGAATAGAAACAAGTTGTGATGAAACTTCTGTATCAATTGTAAAAAATGGTAGAGAAGTTCTTTCTAATGTAATAAATTCTCAAATAAAAATACATGAAAAATTTGGAGGTGTTGTTCCAGAAATTGCATCTAGAAACCATATTGAAGCAATTTCTGAAGTGACAAGAACAGCTTTAAAAGAAGCAAAGATGACATTTGAAGATATAGATATAATTAGCTGCACATATGGTCCAGGCTTAGTTGGTGCTTTATTGGTAGGAGTATCATATGCAAAAGGACTTAGTTATGCTTTAAATAAACCATTAATAGGAGTTAATCATATAGAAGGACATATAGCTGCAAACTATATAACTCATAAAGATTTAAAACCACCATTTTTATCATTAATAATATCAGGGGGACATACTCATTTAGTACATATAAAAGAATATAATAAGTTTGAAATAATAGGAAAAACAAGAGATGATGCAGTTGGAGAAGCTTTTGATAAAGTGGCAAGAGTAATTGGTCTTGGTTATCCAGGAGGGCCAAAAGTAGATAAACTTGCAAAAGAAGGAGAACCTAATATAAAATTACCAAAACCAACTTTAGATGATTTAGATTTTAGTTTTAGTGGTATAAAAACAGCAGTTATAAATTTGAATCATAAAGATCCAAATATAAATAAAGCAGATTTATGTAGTAGTTTTGAAAAAACTGTATCAGATATATTAATAGAGAATTCATTAAAAGCACTGGAAAAAACAAAGTTAAATAAAATTGTTTTAGCAGGAGGAGTGTCAGCAAATACATATATTAGAGAAAAATTTATGGAATTAGAAGATATAAAAGATATTAAAGTTTATTATCCAGAACCAATACTTTGTACAGATAATGCTGCAATGATTGCATCAGCAGCATATTATAATTATTTAAATAATAAAATATCTGATTTAGAATTGAATGCTATACCTAATTTAAAAATTTAAAGAACACAGATTAAATAAGCGCTTTATAAAAAATAAAATATTTTAATATATATTATGAAAGGAAAAAGTAATGTCAATATATGCAATTTCAGATTTACATTTATCTTTTAATGAAGACAAACCAATGGATATTTTTGGATCAAATTGGGAAAATCATGCAGATAAGATAAGAGATAATTGGATAGAAAAAGTAAATGAGAATGATTTAGTGTTATTACCAGGTGATTTGTCATGGTCACTATATTTAGAAGATACACAAAAAGACTTTGAATATTTAAATAATTTGCCAGGTAAAAAAATAATACTAAAAGGAAACCATGATTATTGGTGGAGTACAATTTCTAAAATGAATAAATATTTAAAAGATAAAAAATTTGATACTATAAATTTTTTGCATAATAATAGTTATGAATATGAGGAATATATAATAACTGGTACACGTGGTTGGGGTATTAGTGAACTTGATAAAGATGATATTAAAATTTTGAAAAGAGAAGTTCAAAGATTGAAATTATCTTTAGAAGATGGTATTAGTAAATATGGAGAAAATAAAAAGATAATAACATGTTTACATTATCCTCCACTTAAAGAAAAAGAATCATCAGATTTTGTTAAATTAATGAAGGAATATAATGTAGAAAAATGTATATATGGTCATTTGCATGGTCCATCACAAAAATATGTTATAGAAGGATTAATAGATAACATAGAATATATAATGGTAAGTTGTGACTATACAAATTTTGATCTTATAAAGTTAGTATAAAGTATATGAAAATTCAAGTAATATTCTTGTTAAATATTAGTTAAATTTAATAAGAAGTATTGAAATATAAAAAGAATGTGGTATAATATAAAAGCTTATTATATAAGAAAAGCATGAAAGGATTGAAATTAATGAGTATAAAAGTAGAAAATACAGAAAATAAAAATGAATTAAAATTAGAATTTACAATTGAAGCAGCAAAATTTGATGAGGCAATGAAAAAAGTATATTTTAAAAGTGCAAAATATTTTAATGTACCAGGATTTAGAAAAGGTAAAGCACCAATGCATATGGTTGAAAAACAATATGGAACAGAAATTTTTTATGAAGATACATTTAATGAAATATTACAAGAAGAATATGAAAAAGAATTAAAAGAAAACAATATAACAGCTGTAAGTTATCCAAATGTGGATATTGTACAAATAGGAAAAGGACAAGATTTAATATTTACAGCAATAGTTCAAACTAAGCCAGAAGTTGAGCTTGGAAAATATAAAGGTATAGAACTAAAAAAAGTTGAGTATAATGTATCTGATGATGATATTAATCATGAAATAGAACATATGCAAGAAAGAAATTCAAGAGTAGTAGATGTAGAAGATGGAACTGTAGAAAATGGAGATATTACAGTAATAGATTTTGAAGGATTTGTTGATGGTGTTGCTTTTGAAGGTGGAAAAGCAGAAGGACATGAATTAACTATTGGAAGTAATTCTTTTATTCCAGGATTTGAAGATCAAGTTATAGGGATGAAAAAATCAGAAGAAAAAGATATTACTGTTACATTCCCAGAAGAATATCACTCAAAAGATTTAGCTGGAAAAGAAACAGTTTTTAAAATTAAATTACATGAAATAAAGAAAAAAGAATTACCAAAAGTAGATGATGAGTTTGCTAAAGATGTAAGTGAATTTGATACATTAAAAGAATTAAAAGAAAGTATTAAAGAAAAACTAGAAGAAGAAAATGCTGCAAAAGCAAAACATGAACTGGAAGAAAATGCTATAAAAGCAGTATGTGATGAAGTTAAAATAGATATTCCATCAGGTATGATTGAAACAGAAATAGATAATATGGAAAAAGATATTGAAAATAGATTAAAATACCAAGGAATGACATTAGATAACTACCTACAAATGATAGGAAAAACAAAAGAAGAATTTAGAAAAGAATACGAAGAACAAGCAAATAATTCAGTTAAAGCAAGATTAGTTATAGAAGCTATTTCTAAAAAAGAAAAAGTAGAAGCTAGTAAAGAAGCAATAAATGAAAAAGCAGAAGAAATGTCTAAAATGTATGGGCAATCATCTGAAGAATTAAGTAAAAATGAATCTTTTGTTAATTACATAAAATCAACTATTGAAACAGAAAAAACAATAGAGCTTATAGTAGAAAATGCAAAAATAAAATAAAAATAAAAAACAAAAATGTAGGAAGAAATATATGATGTAATGGATATATAATTTTATAGTATCCTAAATTATACAATTATAATTTGTTCTACATTTTTTGTTATTAATAGATCATAGTTAAATTTAAGGAGGAAAAAATATGTTAGAAAATAGTTTAGTACCTTATGTTATAGAACAAACAAGTAGAGGAGAAAGGTCTTATGATATATTCTCAAGATTATTAAAGGATAGAATAATATTTTTAGGAGAGCAAGTAGATGCAGCTACAGCAAGTGTTGTAATAGCTCAACTATTGTTTTTAGAATCAGAAGATCCAGAAAAAGAAATTTCTTTATATATTAATAGTCCAGGTGGATCAATAACAGATGGAATGGGTATAGTAGATACTATGAACTATATTAAATGTCCAGTATCAACTATTTGTATAGGTATGGCAGCAAGTATGGGAGCAGTTCTTTTAGCTAATGGAGAAAAAGGAAAAAGATTTGCTACACCTAATGCAGAAGTATTAATACATCAACCTTTAATTTCAGGAGGACTTTCAGGTCAAACTACAGAAATTAAAATACATGCTGATCATATGGTAAAAACAAGAGAAAAATTAAATAAATTATTAAGTGATAAAACAGGTCAAAGTTTAGAAATCATTAATAGAGATACAGAAAGAGATAATTATATGACAGCAGAAGAAGCTTTGAAATATGGATTAATAGATGGTATTATGGATAAAAGAAAATAAATAAATATAATAAAAATAGTTGCAATAAAGTATAAAAAGAATAATATAAATTAAACAAATAATCTTTTTATAAATGATAAGATTATAGTGAAAAAAGGAGAGCATTAAATGCCGAAAAACGAGAATAATAAAAAAATAAAATGTTCATTTTGTGGTAAACCTCAAGAAAGTGTTCAAAGAATAATTGCAGGACCAGGTGTATATATATGTGATGAATGTATAGGAGTATGTACTAATATTATAGAAAATGATTTTTATGAAGAAACAGAATTAGGATATACAACTTTAGATGAAGAAAAAACACCAACACCAGAAGAAATAAAAAATATATTAGATGAATATATTATTGGTCAAGAAGAAGCTAAAAAGACTTTATCAGTGGCAGTGTATAATCATTATAAAAGAATTAGTAGTGATCACAACATACTTGATGATGTTGAAATACAAAAAAGCAATATACTTTTATTAGGTCCAACAGGATGTGGTAAAACATTACTTGCATCAACTTTAGCAAAAATACTAAATGTACCATTTGCAATAGCAGATGCAACAACTTTAACAGAAGCAGGTTATGTAGGTGAAGATGTTGAAAATATTTTGTTAAAATTAATTCAATCAGCGAATTATGATATAGAAAAAGCAGAAAAAGGAATTATATATATTGATGAGATAGATAAGATATCTAGAAAATCAGAAAATCCTTCAATTACCAGAGATGTTAGTGGTGAAGGAGTACAACAAGCTCTTTTGAAAATAATAGAAGGAACAACAGCTTCTGTACCACCTCAAGGTGGAAGAAAACATCCACATCAAGAATTACTTCAAATTGATACTGAAAATATATTGTTTATATGTGGAGGAGCTTTTGAAGGATTAGAAAATATAATTGGAGAAAGAACGGGTAAAAAAAGTATAGGTTTTGGTACAAAAATGGAAGAAAAGAAAGAATTAGATAAATCAGAAAAGTTCAAAGAACTATTACCACAAGATTTATTGAAGTTTGGACTAATACCTGAATTTGTTGGTAGATTACCAATAATAGCTACTTTAAAAGAATTAGATAGAAAAGCATTAGTAGAAATAGTTACTAAACCTAAAAATGCTTTAGTGAAACAATATAGAAAACTTCTATTAATGGATAGTGTTGAATTAGAATTTAAAGAAGAAGCACTAGAACTAATAGTAGATAAAGCTATTGAAAGAAAAACAGGAGCAAGAGGGTTACGATCAATTATTGAAGAAATAATGAGAGATATAATGTATGAAATACCTTCTAATCCCAAAATTGAAAAATGTATAATATCAAGAGATACTGTTGAAGGTATTAGTAAACCAGAAATAGTATTAAATGAAAATAAAGAACCTAAAAAAGTTGTAAAAAAGAAAGTAAAAAGAAAAGAAAATGAATCTGCATAAATATAATACTAAATTTATATATTAATACAACTTATATAAAATATAAACCTCAAAACATTAAAATTTAAATTTGATGTTTTGAGGTGTTTCTAATTTACAAAATAAAGATACATAAAAAATATTTGTTTTTTTTTGTTAAATGTTGTCAAATATTGAAAGATATGATAATATTGTGTTGATAAAATAAAAGGAGGATATTATTATGGATAAGAAAACAACTAGTATTGTAGCATACCTTACATGGATAGGATTATTAATTGCAGTAGTAGCAGGAGATAAACAAGAAGCAAAATTTCATGTAAATCAAGCTTTAGTAATTATGTTATTTGCATTATTAACACCAATACCATGTATAGGATGGATATGGGGAATTTTCATGGTTGTTTGTTGGATCATAGGTCTTGTAGCAGCTATAAACCAAGAAGAAAAAGAAGTACCATTAATAGGAAAAATAAAAATTATAAAATAATTAAAGAAAGCAAACTGGTTAAATGGTATAATTTACAGTTTGCTTATTTTTTTTTAGAAATAAAAATGGAGAAAGTGATATGAAAAAAAACAAAAAATCAAAATTAGATGAAATGTATATAGCAATATTGTTTGTTGCTTTTTTTATTATATTTTGTACTATAATATATATACTGTATTTTTATGAAAAATATAGTATACCAAAATGTATTTTTTTAGATCATTTTGGTGTTTATTGTCCAGGTTGTGGAGCTACAAGAGCATATTTATCTTTAATAAAAGGAAACATTATCCAATCCATATTATATAATCCTGCTGTTTTATATGCCACAGCTCTTACAATAATATATATTATTACACAAACAATTTCAAAAATATTTCCACACAAAAAAATATGGAAATTAGAATATAAAGTTATTTATTTATACATAGGAATATTTCTGTTAATAATAAATTGTGTTATAAAAAATATTATACAATTTTATATATTAAATTAATTGAAAAATATAGCTTTTTGTGATATAAATTAATAAGTAAAATATAATTTATAGAAAGACAAATAACATGAAAAATATTAAAGACTATAATTTAGATGAATTAAAACAAGAATTTTTAGAATTAGGAGAAAAACCATATAGAGCAGAACAAGTATTTAAATGGCTTTTTGTAGAAAATGTAACTAGTTTTAATGAGATGACAAATCTATCAAAAGAGTTTAGAAAGGTATTAGAAGAAACATATTCATTATGTAATTATAACATTGTTGAAAAACTAATATCTGTTGATGGAACTAAAAAATATTTATTTGAATTAGAAGATAGTAACAATATAGAAACTGTACTTATGGAGTATCACCATGGGAAATCAGTATGTATTTCAACTCAAATTGGATGCAAGATGGGATGTAAATTCTGTGCATCTACAGGAATTGAATTTAAAAGAAATTTAACATCAGGAGAAATTGTTCAACAAATTTTAGCTGTTCAAAAAGATGAAGATATAAAAATATCTAATGTAGTATTTATGGGAATAGGAGAACCATTTGATAATTATGATAATGTAATAAATGCTGTAAGAATATTGAATAATCAAAAAGGATTAAATATTGGTGCGAGACATATTAGTATTTCTACTAGTGGAATAGTACCTAGAATATATGATTTAGCAAATGAAAACATACAATGTACATTATCTATTTCATTACATAGTACAATAGATGAAAAAAGAAGCCAAATGATGCCAGTGAATAAAGTATATAATATTTCAGAATTAATAAAAGCATGTAAATGCTATATAGAAAAAACTGGTAGAAGAATTTCATTTGAATATGCACTTGTAAAAGATAATAATGACAATTTAGAAGATGCAAAAAGATTATCTAAATTGTTAAAAGGTATGATATGTCATGTTAATTTAATACCAATAAATAAAATAGAAAATAATATGTATACTAAAAGTACAAATGATAATATAATAAAATTTAGAGATTACTTAAATAGCAAAGGTATAGTAGCAACAATAAGAAGAGAATTAGGTTCTGATATTGAAGCAGCATGTGGGCAATTAAGGAGAAAGAACTTAAAAAATAGAGGTGAATAAAATGAGGGTTTTTGCCAAATCAGATTTAGGAAAGGCAAGAGAGATAAATGAAGACTCCTATTACATTTCAAATGATGACAGCAAGTTAAAACTGTATATAGTAGCAGATGGTATGGGAGGATATAATGGTGGAGAAATTGCAAGTAAACTTGCAATAGAATCAACCAGAAAATATATAGAAGAAAATTTTTATGATATTGTTCCTGAAAGACTTAATATACAAGAACTAATAAGAAGTGGAATAGAATATGCAAATATGGTAGTATATAAAAAGTCATTAGAAGACCCTGAATTACAAGGGATGGGAACAACATTAGAAGTTTGTTTAATACATGAAAATAAAATATATATAGGACATATAGGAGATAGTAGAGTTTATAGAATAAGAAAAAATATTATTAGAAAACTCACAACAGATCATAGTTATGTGCAAAATTTAGTTAAAGATGGAGCTATTACAAAAGAAGAGGCAGAACATCATCCAAAAAAGAATATGATAACAAAAGCATTAGGTTGTTTAGATTATGTGGAACCAGATGTTATGACAAAAGGTTTTATAAAAGATGACATTATTTTAATAACATCTGATGGACTTACCAATATGATAAATGAAGAGGAAATATATAAAATAGTTACACAAAATGAAGAAGATGTAACAACAACATTAGTTAACATGGCTAATGAATTAGGGGGATATGACAATATAACAGTTGTTGCTATATTCAAGAATTAAGGGAGAGATGAAAAATGAACCTAGAAGGAAAAATGTTAGGTAATAGATATGAAATAATTGAGAAAATAGGTAATGGTGGAATGGCAATTGTGTATAAAGCAAAGTGTCATGTTCTTAATAGATTTGTAGCTGTAAAAATATTAAAGGATGAATTTACAACAGATGAAGAATTTATAAAGAGATTTGCAGCAGAAGGACAATCAGCAGCAAGTCTTACACACCCAAATATAGTTTCAATTTATGATGTTGGTAATGAAGAAAGCCTATATTATATTGTAATGGAATTAGTAAAGGGAAAAACTTTAAAGGAAATAATTGAAGAAGATGGAAAACTTCCTTGGAAGTGGTCTGTTAATATAGCTATTCAAATTGCATCAGCATTAGAGGCGGCTCATAAAAATAATATAGTGCATAGAGATATTAAACCACATAATATTATAATAACTGAAGAAGGAATTGCAAAAGTAACAGATTTTGGTATAGCAAAAGCAGTTTCTAATTCTACAATAACAGCTTTTGGAACTACTATAGGTTCAGTACATTATTTTTCACCTGAACATGCAAGAGGAGGACATACAGATCCAAAATCAGACCTATATTCATTAGGTGTAGTTATGTATGAAATGTTAACGGGAAAAGTTCCATTTGATGCAGATACTCCTGTATCTATAGCTTTAAAGCATATGCAAGAAGATCCAAATGAACCAATGGAATTGAATGACCAAATACCAATATCAGTTAATAAAATAATATTAAAGTCTATGCAAAAAGATCCAAATTGTAGATATGGTAGTGCAACAGAAATATTAAGAGATTTAAATATGGCACTTAAAACACCAGATGCAGATTTTGTATTTATTAGAAATAGTGATGAAGATTTTTTAACACAAAAAATACCTATATATAACAATGTGCTAACAGAAGATAAAAAAGCAGACAACTCAGAAAATAGAGGAAAAAACAAATCAAATAAAAAACAAAATAAATTTATAGCATTTATAAAAAGACATAAAAAATTATCAATGTTTATAGGTGCAATATTATTATTCTTTTTAGCTTTTGGAGGAACAGCATTGTTTTTTAATTTAACAGCAGTAAAAGATGTACAAATACCTGAATTAGTAGGGTTATCAAGAGAAGAAGCAGAAGCAAAATTAAAAGAATTGAAATTTAAATTTGAGATAGAATCAGAAGAGTTTAGTGATGAGGTAGAAGAAAACCATGTAATATCACAAGATCCAGAATATAGAGAAAATTTCAAAATAAAAGAAAAATCAACAATAAAAGTAGTTATAAGTAAAGGATCAGAAATAGTTAAAGTACCTAAATTATCTGGGTTAACACAAGAAGAAGCTGTATCTATGTTAGAAGATTTAAATTTAGAAGTAGAAATTATTGAAGAAACAAGCAAAAAGATAGAAGAAGGAATAGTAATATCACAAAATCCAGCAGCTAATACAGAAGTCAACTCTGGAAGCACTGTAAAATTAACAGTAAGTAAAGGAACAGGAATAGTTCAAGTTGCAGTACCAGGTGTTGTAGGTAAATCTGAACAAGATGCAAAAAATTCATTAACAGCATTAGGCTTAAAAGTAAGTGTTGCAAATGAAGAAGATAGATCAAAGGATAATGGAGTTGTATTAAAACAAAGTATCACAGCAGGAACTAATGTGGATGAAGGAAGTACAGTTACAATTACAGTAAATAAAGTATCAGAATCTAAAAATGCAACAATAAATGTAAATATTAAAAATATAACAGGAGGATATGATACATCAGATACTACAATTACTGATAATAAGAAAAAAGTAAAAGTAGAAGTATCAGTTGTTTCAGGAGAAGGTTCAGGATTCACAAAATCAGATATTGATAAAAATGGTCAAACATCAGGAACTGTAACAGGAAAAGGGCAAGTTACTATTCAATTAAAAATAACTGATAATAGTGGAGGAACATGGAGCCAAAGTCATACAATGAATTTAAATAATGATTCAGCATATACTTTTAATTAAGTTAAATATAGTTTAGTTTTTAATTTTTAAAATTGAAAAGAAATATAAAAATATCAATAAAGTATCAAAAAATATCAATAGACAGGCAGAAAATGTCTGTCTATTGATATAATAAAGAAAGTAATTAGAGTTACTATTTTGGAGGAAGAATGCAGGGGTTAATAATAGGGAACATATCTAATATATATAATGTGAAAATAGATGATAATATATATGAGTGTAATGCTAGAGGTATATTTAAAAAAGATAAAATATCTCCAGTAGTTGGAGATATAGTGGAAGTAGAAGTATTAGATAAAAACAATAAAACAGGAATAATAAATGAAATATTTCCAAGAAAGAACTATATTAAAAGACCTAAGCTTAGTAATATATCACAAATTATTTTAGTATTATCTAGTAAAATGCCAAAACCAGATTTTTTAATGCTTGATAAACAATTAGCTTATGCAGAATATTTAAATATAGATGTAGCTATAATAGTAAATAAGATAGACTTAGATAATAAAGAAGTAGCAAATGTTGTTAAAAACATATATGAAAAGATAGGATATAAAATAATATATACAAATGCAAATACAGGAGAAGGTATAGGTGAATTAAAGAAAGTTTTAAAAAATAAGATAAGTGCTTTTTCAGGTAATTCTGGAGTTCGGAAAATCTACACTAATAAATAATATTTTCAAAAAAGATATAGCATTAGAAGGATTGATTAGTGAAAGAAATAAAAGAGGTAAGAATACCACTACAGAAGTAACTTTATATGAAATAGAAGAAAATACATATATAGCAGATACACCTGGTTTTTCTACATTTGAAATATATGAAATACCATCTAGTGATATAGCCAAGTATTTTGTTGAGTTTAATCAGTATATTAATGATTGTGAATATATAAGTTGTACACATACAAAAGAAGTAAATTGTGGAATTAAAAAAGCATTAGAAAATGAAAAAATTTCTAATCAAAGATATGAGAAATTTATAAAAATATATGAAGATATAAAAGATAAGGAGGATCATAAATGGTAGAACTTTCAACATCAATTTTAACAGTGGATGAAGAAACATCAATAGCAACATTTTATGATTTAGAAGTGGCAGGTACAGACTATTTCCATATAGATGTAATGGATGGTAAGTTTGTAGAAAAGAACACTAAAGAAAAAATGTTAAAATATACAAACTATTTAAAACAAATAACTAATTTGCCAATAGATGTACATTTGATGGTAGATGATGTACAAACTAACATATCAGAATTTCTTTCCTTAGAACCTAATATAATAACTTTTCATATAGAGGCAGTTAAGAGTAAAGAGGAAATAATGGAGTTCATTAAACAAATTAAAGATAGTAATTGTAAAGTAGGATTATCAATAAAACCAGAAACACCAATAGACACTTTATATGAATATTTACCATATATACATTTAGTACTGATTATGACTGTTGAACCAGGAAAAGGTGGACAAGAGTTAATACCAGAAACAACTGGTAAAATAAATGGAATAAAAGAATATATAGACAAAAACAATTTGGATGTATATATAGAAGCAGATGGTGGAATAAATTTGGAAACAATGAATTTAGTAAAAGATGCAGGGGTTGATATAATAGTTGCAGGAACAGCAGTTATTAGTTCTAATAGTTTTAAAGATACAATTAGTAAAATAAAAGAATAAAATAAAAAAATGTAGTGAAAATATATAATTTTTTCACTACATTTTTTATTATAAAATATAATATTTATTTTTATTCTTATTCTTTTATTTCTGTTTTTATATCTTCTTTTTTAGAAAAAAGTTTGACAACAGTAATTCCTAATCCAAATATAAGTATTAATAGACTGATTATTGGTCCAATTACAGGAATTAATTTTATAGCCCATACTACTAAAGATATAAGAGCTAATATTAATACTTCAACTAGTTTATTATCTAGTTTCAATTTGTTTGAAATTAGTTTTGAAGTAGCAATATTCATTATTGGAGTTGTTATAAATATTAATAGTAAATATATAGTTAATAATAATAAAGCAAATGGAACTCCAACAAATGTTATCATTAATATAACTATTGCTATTGGTAACACTATTAATGCTAACAATCCTGCAAGTAAAGATTTAAGCCATTTTTTAGATAGAGTATTTGCAAAGTTTTCATTTGATTTCTTACAAATTAATAATAACATACCATATATTAGTAAAGTAGTAACTATAGCAGTTATAGCTTGGAATATATAGTTTTGTACATTTTTAGTATTTGAATCTGAAACTTCTGTTTTAGAGAATTTTGTTTCTCCTTGTACACTTCCTTCAGGAACATTTATTTCAGAATTACTATAATATTCAAAATCACCCATTATATTAGCAGTATTACCATCTTTTTCTAAAGAAATGGTTTTTGAGCTAGCAGTAAGGTTTCTTCCAATTGTACCAGTAATATCTAATTCATATCCAGAGAATTTAATATCTCTATATACTCCAAAGTTTGCTGGTATTTCTAATCTTCTACATGTTGCATATAAATCTGTTGCAACACCTTCAAAGAATATTTCATTAGCTGCAATATATGCAGAACCTTGAATGAATGAGTTTTCTAAAATTACTTTGTTAGCAAAAATATATACATTTCCTGCAACTTGACCAGTCATTTTAACAGTGTTAGCAAAAATATATACATTTCCATTTACTAATTTATCCATTGTTACATCGGCATCAAATAGATATAAGTCATTTTCATAAATTTCTTCATTTGCAAGATCATAAGCTTCATCTTCATGATCATGTGAATCTTCTTCTGATGTTGTAACTACTGGAATTTCATCCAAAATAAGTTCCTCATCTTCAGCAACTGCAAATGTAAATGTGAAATTTGAAATTAAAATTAGTGTTGTAAATAAAATTATGAATAGTTTTGTTTTGTTTTTTAACATTGTATTTCCTCCTTGAAAAATTTTAATATTTAATATATATGAACTATATATCTTTATAAATAATTTGTCAATAAATTATAATAAATTCATACTATAGTTACAATACTTTTTAATGCTACATATATTGCATTTTGGAGACCTTGATGTACAAGTATTTCTACCATGAAATACCAATAAATGATTCATATCTTTTAAATATGATTTTGGTATAATTTTTATTAAATCTTGCTCTATTTTTTCAGGATCTTTATTAGAAGATAATCCTATTCTATTTGAAAGTCTTTTAGCATGTGTATCTACAGCAATTCCTTCAGCAATTCCAAACACTTCAAGTAATATTACATTAGCACTTTTTCTTCCAACACCAGGAAGTAATATTAGTTTTTCCATAGTATTTGGAACTATACCATTATAATTGTTAATAAGCATATTAGCACATGCTTTAATGTTTTTTGCTTTGTTTTTATAAAAACCGCAAGAATGTATTGCATTTTCTAATTTATTTATATCAGCATTTGCAAAAGATTCTATAGTAGGAAAAATTTTAAAAAGTTCAGGAGTAACTTTGTTTACTCTTTCATCTGTACACTGAGCAGATAGCATAACTGCTACTACAAGATCAAATGGCTTTTTAAAATCTAAACTACAAGTAGCTTCTGGATATGTTCTTTTTAATGTTTCTATCATAGAAACTATATCTTTTTTATTCATATAATCCTCCATACATATAATCCTCCATATAAATATAGTAAATTTAATTCAAATAATATTAGAAAAAATATTTAAAAACTTTTTCTAAAACTAATTATAAATAATATAGTTATATAAATCAACATAAGTAATCACAAAAATAATTATTAATTAATATAATATATAAAAAGGAGGTAATAAATTGTGTTTGAGGCTTTGAAAAAAACTATAGCAGTATGTTTTATAGGTTTTGGTTTAGGAGTGCTTTTTGTAATATTACTTCCAATATCAGGATGGCTATTTATATTAGGAATAATAGTAGTTACAATTGGATTAATGTGGCTTTCTTGTTAATATTAATATAGAAAAGGAGAGTAGATATAAATGACAATAGTGGTAAAAAAAGTTCCAAAATTCTTAAGAGGTTTTGTTAAGTTAATATTTGGAATTAAAGAATAAGAATACATAAAGATAAATATAAAAAAGAAGCATAAAAAAAATAACCTTTAATAAAATTATTATTATAATTTTATTAAAGATTTAACATTAAAAAGATGTATCATGATACATCTTTTGTTTTTTATATAATATAAATAAAGCTTAAGCTCTAGTAATTTTTCCTGAACGTAAACATTTTGTACATACATTAATTCTTTTTGGTTGCCCCTTAACTATTGCTTTAACTTTTCTTAAATTTGGTTTGAATGTTCTACTATTTCTCTTACTAATGTGTGAACGAGTAATACTAAGTTTATTTCCAAATCCAAGTGATTTTTCACATACTTCACATTTTGCCATATCCAATGCACCTCCTAATATAAGTAACTAAATTGACTATCTAATAGTCTAACATATAATTTTTAAAAATACAAGACTTTTTTATAAAAATAGTATATAATTACCAAATAGATGATAGAAAATATATCTAATATTACTAAAAAATAAATGTAGATAGGTTGAAAATTATGATGTTAAATAAAGAAATAAAATATATAAAAGGTGTTGGTCCAAATAGAGCAAAACTTTTAAATAAACTTAATATATATAATTTAGAAGATTTAATTACATATTTTCCAAGAGAGCATGAAGATAGATCTAAAGCTACAAAAATTATAGAATTAGAAAATGGTGGAGAATATTTAATTGAAGGTATTGTTGCATCAAGATTATCTGAAATTAGAACATATAATAAGAAAATGACAATATACAAATTAGTAGTCAAAGATGAAACAGGAACATGCACAATAACATGGTTCAATCAGCCATATTTGAAAAACATGTTTAAGGTAAATGAAACATATAAATTTTTTGGCAAAGTGAAAATTGTAAATGGAAAAACTGAAATGATGTCTCCAGTGTATGATATGGAAAAAACAGAAAAAAATACAGGTAAAATAATTCCTATATATCCATTAACATATAATTTATCACAAAATACAATTAGGAAAGTAATAGAAAATGGTCTAAATGAAGTAGAAAGAAAATTGGAAGAAACTATTCCTAAATATTTATTGGAAGAATACAATCTTTTAGGAATTAACGACTCTATAAATAGTATACACTTTCCAAAAAAGTTTGAGGATTTTAATAATGCAAGAAATAGATTGGTTTTTGAAGAGTTACTTAGTATGCAAATGGCTCTTTTAGAATTGAAAAATAAATATACAAACTATAATAAAGGTATTAAATTTGATAAAGATATAAAAATATCAGATGTAATAAATAAATTACCATTTAATTTAACAAAAGCTCAACTTAGAGTTCTAGAAGAAATAGATGAAGATATGGAAAAAGATAAAACAATGAATAGACTTTTACAAGGAGATGTTGGATCAGGTAAAACAGTAATAGCTATGATTGCAGCATATAAAGCTGTGAAATCAAATTATCAAGTAGCTATTATGGCTCCAACATCAATACTGGCTATGCAACATTTAGAAAGTTTTAAGTTTCTTTTAGATGAATTTGGAATTAGGAGTGAAGTTTTAGTATCTAGTATAACTAAAAAGAAAAAAGAAGATATTTTAGAAAGGTTACAAAAAGGTGAAATAGATATTTTAATAGGTACACATGCTCTTTTAGAAGAAAATGTTGTATTTAATAATTTAGGATTAATTGTAACTGATGAACAACATAGGTTTGGAGTAAAACAACGTACAATCATAGTAGAGAAGGGTCAAAATCCAGATGTACTTGTAATGACAGCAACACCAATTCCAAGAACTTTAGCATTAATTTTATATGGTGATTTAGATATATCAATAATAGATGAATTGCCTCCCAATAGAAAACATATAGATACTTTTGCTGTAACAAAAAATATGGAAGATAGAATAAATATATTTATAAAGAAACAAATTGATGAAGGTAGACAGGCATATATAGTATGTCCATTAGTTGAAGAAAATGAAGAAATGGACTTAAAGTCAGTAAAAGAATTAACTGAAAAATATGAAAATGAAGTTTTTAAAGAATATAGAGTTGAATATTTATATGGAAAAATGAGACCAAAAGAAAAAGATAGAATAATGGATGAATTTAAAAATGGAGAAATAGATATATTAATATCAACAACTGTTATAGAAGTAGGAGTAAATATTCCAAATGCAAGTATAATGGTAATAGAAAATGCAGAAAGATTTGGACTTGCTACATTACACCAGTTAAGAGGAAGAGTAGGAAGAGGAGAATATAAATCATATTGTATACTAAAATATCAAAGTAATAGTGATGTAGTAAAACAAAGAATGAAAGTAATGGAAAGTACAAATGATGGTTTTATAATATCAGAAAAGGATTTAGAATTAAGAGGTACAGGAGAGTTTTTTGGAACAAAACAACATGGTATACCAGAGTTTAAAATAGCAAATCTATTCAGAGATATGGATGTGTTGAAGTTAGTTCAAGGATTAGCTATAAAGGTGAATTCAGAAGATCCAAAACTAGAAAAAGAAGAAAATAAATTACTTAAAAAGATGGTTATAGATAAAATAAAAAATAGAATTGAAATATAGTAATGGCTTGACTTTAAGATATAAAAATAATATTATAGTACATATAAAAGAAAAAAGGATGTTGAAAATATGAATATAAAAATAATACTACTTATATTAGGATCAATTGTTACTTTATTAGGAGTATCATTAATATTTGATGCAAGAAGCATAACTAAAAAGCTTTTTAGTTTTGGAGATCAAAATGAAGGATCAATGGGACTTAAAATAATAGGGAGTATAATTGCATTAATAGGATTTGGAATAATATATTTTAATATTGTATAAATATTACATATAAAGAAATACAAAATAAAATTATTGCAATAGATAGATAAATGTGGTAACATATATAGCATAATAAAAAATATAAATATAAAACAATAAACAAAAACAATGAAGAAGAGGAGTAAAATTATTACTACTTTAAAGAGAAAAGAAGTTATTAGCTGAAAGCTTCTTAAGTAAAGGATAATTTGAAGGTAGCTTTGGAGTTGATATAGTGAAATAAAGTAACTATATTCGTATACCTTGCGTTAAAAGGAAATTAAGATATTATTTTAATACAATAAAGATATAAAAAATAATAAATTAAGGTGGTACCGTGAGAATAAAAACTTGCCCTTATATAAGGGCAAGTTTTTTTGTTTATATATAACAATTATAATAATTAGCAAAATTACAAAAGACTATAAAAATGGTAAATTTAAAAATAGAGATATGGAGGAATAAATATGAGTACAAAACACAAATTAAATGATAAGTTTAATCCAAAAGAGTTTGAAGAGAGGATATATATAAATTGGGAAGAAAAAGAATATTTTAAACCAAGTAAAGATAAAAATAAAGAAACATATACTATAGTGATACCACCACCAAATATAACAGGTAAACTTCACATGGGTCATGCTTTAGATGAAACCATGCAAGACATATTAATACGATATAAGAGGATGAGTGGGTTTAGTACTTTGTGGTTACCTGGTACAGATCATGCAGCTATAGCTACTGAAGTAAAAATAGTTGAGAAAATGAAAGAAGAAGGTATTATCAAAGATGATATTGGTAGAGATGGTTTCTTAAAAAGAGCTTGGGAATGGAAAGAAGAATATGGTGGAGTTATTATTTCACAATTAAAAAAACTTGGTTGTTCTTGTGATTGGTCTAGAGAAAGATTTACAATGGATGAAGGTTTATCAAAGGCAGTATTAAAAGCTTTTATTGAATACTATGAAAAAGGTTTAATATATAAAGGGAAAAGAATGATAAATTGGTGTCCTTGTTGTAATACATCAATATCTGATGCAGAAGTAGAATATGAAGAGGAAAATACTAATTTATGGCATATTAGATATAAAATAGAAGGATATGATGATAGATATATAATTGTAGCTACTACAAGACCAGAAACAATGCTTGGAGATACTGCAATAGCTGTACATCCAGATGATGATAGATATAAAGATATAGTTGGAAAAACAGCAATACTACCTATAATGAATAAAAAAATACCAATTATAGAAGATAGGTTTGTAGAAAAAGAATTTGGTACAGGTGCAGTAAAGATAACACCAGCACATGATCCAAATGATTATCAAGCAGGAAAAACACATGATTTAGAAATAATTGAAGTTTTTGATGAAAACTTTAAGATGAATGATCTAGTTCCAGAATATGAAGGATTAGATATGTATGAAGCAAGAAAACTAATTGTTAAAAAATTAGAAGAAATAGGTTCATTAGTTAAAAGTGAAGAATATGTTCATAATGTAGGAAAATGCTATAGATGCCACCATACAATAGAACCGAAAATATCTGATCAATGGTTTGTAAAAATGAAATCACTTGCAGAACCTGCAATAAAGGCAGTAAAAGAAGGAGATATTAAATTTATACCAGAAAGATTTGATAAAAACTATTTCCATTGGATGGAAAATATCCAAGATTGGTGTATATCAAGACAATTATGGTGGGGACATAGAATACCAGCATATTATTGTGATGAATGTTCACATATACATGTATCTGAAAATATGCCTGAAAAATGTGAAAAATGTGGTAGTAATAGATTAATTCAAGATGAAGATACATTAGACACATGGTTTAGTTCAGCTCTTTGGCCTTTTTCTACTTTAGGTTGGCCAGATAAAACAGAAGATTTAGAGAGGTTTTATCCAACAGATACATTAGTTACAGGATATGACATAATTACATTTTGGGTATCTAGAATGATATTTTCTGGGTTAGAGTTTACTAAAGAAGTTCCATTTAAGGATGTTTTTGTACATGGTTTAGTAAGAGATTCACAAGGAAGAAAAATGTCTAAATCTTTAGGAAATGGTATTGATCCATTAGAAATAATAGAAAAATATGGAACAGATAGTTTGAGATTTTCTTTAATATTAGGTATATCTCCAGGGAATGATATAAGATATATGCCAGAAAAATTAGAGGCTGCATCAAACTTTGCAAATAAATTATGGAATGCATCTAAATTTGTTTTGATGAATTTAGAGGATACTGATAATTTTGAAAGTATAGAAAACAATGAATTAGCATATGAAGACAAATGGATATTATCTAAATTGAATAATGTTGTAAAAGAAATAAATATTAATATAGATAAATATGATGTAGGTATAGCTCTACAAAAAATATATGATTTCATTTGGAATGAATTCTGTGATTGGTATATTGAAATGGTAAAACCTCGTTTATATAATGAGGAAAGTAAAACAAGATATGCTGCAAAATGGACTCTAAACAAAGTTTTAAAAGATAGTTTAAAACTATTACATCCATATATGCCATTTATAACAGAAGAGATATATAGTAAATTATATGATATTGATGAAAGTATTATGATAAGTGATTATCCTAAGTATAATGAAGAATATATTTTTGAAGTTGAAGAAAATCAAATTGAAAAAATAAAAGAAATAATAATGGAAATAAGAAATATAAGAACTAATATGAATGTACATCCTTCAAAAAAATCAAAAATTATTTTTGTTACAAGTGAATATAAAGACTCAATACAAAAGTCAGAAGAATTTATACAAAAATTAGGATTTGCAGAAAAAATAAATGTTGAAAGTACAAAAGAAGGTATTGAAAAAAATGCTATATCTATACTTTTAGATGGAATAGAATGTTATATACCTTTTGAGGATTTAGTTGATATTAAACAAGAAAAAATCAGATTAGAAGAAGAAGCAAAAAAATTAGAATCAGAAGTTACAAGAGCAACTAAAATGCTTTCAAATCCTGGATTTGTTAATAAAGCACCAGAAAGCAAAATTAATGATGAAAAAGAAAAATTAGCTAAATATACAGATATGTTACAAGCTGTAAAAGAAAGATTAGAAAATATGAATTAATATTTGAATAACAAATATGTTGCTATAAATTAATTGGACTTTATTTATAGTATAAAATAAGATAAAAAAGAAAAAAAGAATAAGCAAAAAAAATATACTCTTGTGAGAAAAAGTAGATACAAAAAAATGTATCTATTTTTTCTTTGTAATGCACTGTTTTGATGAGATGTTAATTGAATTTTTAGAGAAAAAATGATATAATGTAAGTACTAATGATACATTATAGTAGAAATATCTTTTTTAAATTAAAGGAGGATAAAAATGACAAAGAAACAGCTTAAAAAGACAAAAGATTTTTTTGAGAGAAATGATCTTAAAGCATTAAAAAATTATCTTAGGCGGATAAGAAAACAAGAAGGATTTAATGTAAATACTCAAGATTATTTTGGACACACAATGTTATTTTATGCAGCACTTGAAGACAATATAGAGATGTATAATTATTTGTTATCAATTGGTGTTGATGAAAACATTACAAACCAAATAGGAGTCAAAGCAGAGTATTGGTTTAAGGTTGAAGGTGATGATGAAAGTATAGAAGAAATTCTCTCAAGAATAAGAAAACGGTATGGAAATTTTTAAAATTTACATACTGTTTTTTTTATTTGTTTTATATCAATATATATAATTAGTGATGTAGAAAAATGTCGAAAACTTCTTAAAAATCGCTAAAATTTCCAAAGTTTTGCTATAGGAAAATATTTCCAAATATAATATAATTTCAACAATAAATACAAATGAGGAGGTAGTAAATTGAATACTAGATACATAGAGGAGGACAAACTATTACTTTTAGAACTTACAGAAGAAATTGATCATCATACTACAGATGAAATAAGAAGGAGAGCAGATTATGAAATTGAAAGATATATGCCTAAAAAAATTATATTTAATTTTAATAGTGTTACTTTCATGGATAGTGCGGGGATAGGATTACTATTGGGAAGGTATAAAACAGCTAGAATGTTTGGTTCAGAACTAGGCATTATTAATGTAAACAATAGTATTAAAAAAGTACTTGAAATGTGTGGGATGCTAAAAATAATACCTATTTATAATAGTATAGAAATAAAAAAAGATGTTAGTTAGATAAAAATGAGGAGGAAAAATATTAATGAAAAATTTAAATGATAATGAGATGAAACTTGAAATTTTAAGTAAATCAAATAATGAAGCTTTTGCACGTATAACAGTTGCAGCATTTGTATCACAATTAGATCCTACAATAGAAGAATTAGCAGATATAAAGACTGCAGTATCTGAGGCAGTGACAAATTCAATAATACATGGATATGAAAATACAGAAGGAATAATAAAGATTAATGCAAACATATTTGCAAATACATTACAAATTGAGATATCAGATAATGGAAAAGGGATAGATAATGTTGAAATAGCAAAACAACCATTATATACATCTAAACCAGATTTAGAAAGATCAGGTATGGGATTTACTATTATGGAAAGTTTTATGGATGAAATGAAACTAGAATCTGTAGTTGGATTAGGTACAAAAGTAACAATGAAGAAAATGATAAAAAAGCAAGAAACAATAGATGATATAGATACATATACTCATTTATCTATGAATAGATAAATATATTTGTATAAAAACAAATATTAAATACAAAAGAAGAGGAGTATAGTATGTATGAAAACAATGTAAAAGACATTATTAAAGCTCAAGAAAATGATAAAGAAGCTATGGATAAAATTGTTCAAGACAATATTGGACTAATTTGGAGTATTGTAAAAAGATTTAATGGTAGAGGTCATGATGTTGAGGATTTATATCAAATTGGTACAATGGGATTTATAAAAGCAATTAAAAGATTTGATACTGAATTTGAGGTTAAACTTTCAACATATGCAGTACCATACATATTAGGAGAAATAAAAAGATATATAAGAGATGATGGTCTTATAAAAATTAGTAGAAGTATAAAAGAATTAGGAATAAAAATAAAAGAAATACAAAGAGAGCATTTAAATAAATTTGGTAGAGAAATTAATATAAATAAAATTGCAGAAGAATTAGAAATATCAAAAGAAGAAGTTGCTGTTGCAATTGATGCAATGAATCCAGTAGATTCAATATATTCAGGAAATTCTGAAGAAGAAGGATTAACTATATTAGATAAAATAAGTAATAATAAAGATGAAGCAGAAACAATAGCTATAAAAATGTCTTTAAAAGATTTAATTAGTAAATTAGATAATAAAGATAAAGAAATTATAGTACTCAGATATTATAAGGAAAAAACACAAACACAAGTAGCAAAAATTTTAGGAATATCACAAGTACAAGTTTCAAGAGCAGAAAAGAAAATATTAAATTCAATGAAGTTGAAATTAATATCATAATTTTAGTTGTGGAGGTATAAATGAGAAAAGTGATTATATACATAACATCAATAGTAATAATATGTTTTGTTATACCAATATTTTTCACAACTAAATTTAGTGAAAGAAAGAGTGATACAAAGACAGAAAATGAAGAAACTAATATAATAGAAGATACAAGTAAAAAAGATAATCTAAATGTATATGATTATAAAAACTATAATACAATAAAATTACTACATTCAAAAACTGATGAAATAGAGGATATAAAGTTAGATGAGTATCTATATGGTGTTGTATCAAGTGAGATGCCTGCAAGTTTTGAAAAAGAAGCTCTAAATGCACAGGCTATTGTTGCAAGAACATATACAATATATAAAATAGTGAATAGCAGTAATCATAAAGATGCACACATATGTGATGATTTTGCATGTTGTCAAGCATGGATTAGTAAAGAAGATAGATTTGAAAAATGGGAAGAATCAAAAAAAGAAGAATATTGGGATAAAATAGTAGCAGCTGTTAATAATACACAAGGGAAAATAATTACATATAATAATGAACCAATAAATGCTTTTTTTCATTCAAATAGTGGAGGAGTTACAGAAATACCTTTAAATGTTTGGGGAGGGAGCGGATATCCATATCTTCAAACTGTTCAAACATCAGGAGAAGAATCATATACACAATATGCTTCAGAAGTGATTTTAACAAAAGAAGAAGTTTTTAATAAAGTTAAAGAAAAATATGATGATATACAAATAGATTGGTCATTAGAAGATGAGATTAAAATAATAGAATATACAGAGGCAGGAAGAGTAAAAAGTTTGAAAATAGGTAATAAAAATTTATCTGGAGTTGAGGTAAGAAGTATATTAGGTTTAAAATCCACAAATTTTGAAATTGTATCTGATGAAACAAGTATTAAATTTATAGTTAAGGGTTATGGACATGGAGTTGGAATGAGTCAAACTGGTGCAGATAGTATGGCAAAAGCAGGAAGTAATTATGAAGAAATAATAAAGCATTTTTATACAGGTGTGGAGATAACAAATATTTAAAAATGGTAAAATATTTTAAATAAATTGCATAACATTCTCAAAATATGGAAATACTTCTATAAAGAAAAATAATAGGAGGAAAATTATGAGAAGAGAAAAAAGACAAAAAGCACAAGAAAACAATATTAAAAATATATTATATTTAGTGGGAAGTATTTTAGGAATAGGGTTAATCGCTTTTGTGATGGCTTTCGTTTTATCTGGTAATGCTTCAAAAGAATCTAAATTAAGCAAAATAGATACTAATAAAATAACTGAATTAGTACCTAATAATGAAGAGAATATTTTAAATATAGAAGAGGCAAGTACACAAATAGGAAAAAATATAGAAGAATCTAAAAATGAAGCAAATAATATAATAGATAATAATAGTACAAATAATAATAAAATGAATGATACAGATAACATTAATAAAGCAAAATCAAGCACAACAAGTGCCAAGAAATCGGAAGAACAAAAACAAGAAATAAAAGATCCAGAATTTATTTTTCCAGTAGATGGGGAAATAATAAAGGGATTTGGTAGAGAAAATTTAGTGTATTCTAATACATTAAATGAATGGATAACACATAATGGGGTGGATATAAGAGCTGAAAAAACATCTGTTGTAAAAGCTGCTGCTGATGGAAAAGTTAAATCAATTAAAAATGATCCAAGATATGGTCTAACAGTAGTAATTGATCATGTAAATGGTTTTACAACAGTATATTCTAATCTACTTACAACAGAGTTTGTTGTTATAAATGAAGAAGTTAAAAAAGGACAAACAATTGGAACTGTTGGAAATACAGCAACTTTTGAAATATTAGATGAAAGTCATTTGCATTTTGAAATATTAAAAGATAATGAATGGGTGGATCCAAATGTATATTTAAAATAAATATAGGTTTAAAATAAAAAAACATACTATAAAAACATTTGAAAATGTAAATTTAATAGTATGTTTTTTTATGTGTAAAAATTTAAATATAAAGTATAAATAAATCATAAAATAAACAATAAAACAATAAAAATTTAAATAAAATGTAAAAGTTTATCAAAAGATGTTTACTTTTGTGGTAATTTTATATAAAATAAAACTGTAAAAACAAGGAAAAAATAATACAAAAGAAAATTGCTTATGAAAGGAGCAAATAAATGAAAATATTAATGCTTACATGGGAATATCCACCTAGGATTGTAGGAGGAATAGCAAGAGTAGTTCATGATTTATCAAAAAGATTAATTAAAGATGGTCATGAGGTAACAGTTATTACATACAAAGAAGGTAATGTTCAAGATTTCGAAAATGATAAAGGTGTTAATGTGTATAGAGTGAACAATTATATGATTAACCCTAATAATTTTGTTGATTGGATCATGCAACTTAATTTTAACATGTTATCTAAAGCTACAGAAGTGATTAACAAAGAAGGTCCTTTTGATGTTATTCATGCCCATGATTGGTTAGTAGCATATTCTGCTAAAGCATTAAAAGATTCATTTAATATTCCTATAGTAGCTACAATACATGCAACAGAAGCGGGAAGAAATTCAGGAATACATGATGAAACTCAAAGATATATAAATGACTCAGAGTGGATGCTTACATATGAAGCAACTGAAGTTATAGTTAATAGTAATTATATGAAAAATGAACTTCAAAGATTATTTGGATTACCATTTGAAAAAATAAATGTTGTATCAAATGGAGTGAATCTAACAGCATACAATGGAGTAGAAAAAGATTTTGAATTTAGAAGAAAATATGCAGCAGATAATGAAAAAATAATATTATTTATGGGTAGACTAGCATTCGAAAAAGGAGTACAACACTTAATAGGATCTATGCCAAAAATAGTAGAAGGATATAACGATGTAAAACTTGTAATAGCAGGAAAAGGTGGAATGGGTGACGAACTAAAAGCTCAAGTAAAAGCAATGGGACTTGAACATAAAGTATATTTCACAGGTTATTTGAATGCTAAACAAGTATCAAAAATGTATAAATGTGCAGATATATCTGTATTTCCAAGTACATATGAACCATTTGGAATAGTAGCATTAGAAGCGATGCTTGCATCAATTCCAGTAGTTGTTTCTGATATAGGGGGGCTAAATGAGATAGTAACACATGGTGTAGATGGAATGAAAAGTTATGCAGGAAATTCTAATTCCATAGCTGATTCTATACTAACATTGTTATATGATCAGGCTCTATATACTAATATAGCTAAAAAAGCAAAACTAAAAGTAAGAGAACAATATAACTGGCAAAAAATAGCACAAGATGTGCATTTTACATATCAAAAGGCTATATGTCAATCAATGGCAGAAAAAACAAAAAGAGAAATAGAACAAGTACAAGCTAGAAAAACTAAAAAGGCTAAGAATACAGAAGGGGAAATAACAAACTTATTAAATTTCAAAAAGAGAAGTGCATATGCATAAAATTTGTTGGAGGTAAAAAATGAATGTTTATGATACAGCTAATAAATTAGCTTTAGAAATAAAAACAAGTGAAGAATATATACAATATAAAAAGATAAAAGAAGAAATTGAAAAAAATCTAGATTTAAAATCTAAAGTACAAGAATTTGGAAAAATTAGACAAGAAGTTCAAATGATGAGCTTAAAAGGAGAGACTCCTGAAAAAGAAAAAACAGAAAAAGTACAAAGTATGTACATGCAATTAATACAAGATGAAAAAATAAAAAATTATTTTGATTTAGAACTTAAATTTAGTGTTATGATTGCAGATATAAATAAGATAATAAGTGAAGCATTAAAAGATATAATTGTTTAATTATATCTTTTTAATTAATATATGGAGGTTTTTTATGGAATATATAATACTAATTACTATTTCTATATTAATAATAATAGTTCTTACACTTGTTATAGAAATAAAAATAAAAAATATTAAAGAAATAGGTGAAAATAAAAAATTAAATGAGATAGTTAAAAAATTTCCGAATAATATTGATGTTTGTAAAGAAATATTAAAAAAATTAGGAAATGATACTACAAAAGTTAAAGAGACAATTGATAAGAATGCAAAATCAAGTTTATATATTATTGCAACAGATAGTATAATAATTGCAAATATAAAAGATTCTTTTACAAGAATTCAAACTATAGCTCATGAGTGTATTCATTCTATTCAAAACAAAAAAATAGTATGGTTTAATTTTGTGTTTACAAATATATTTCTAATATACTATATTACTACTATAGTATTAACTATTATGGGAATATACACCAATTATTTATTGCAAATATCAATTTTATTGTTGTTATCTTCAGTACAATTTATGATAAGAAGCTTTATAGAAAATGAAGCAATGATAAAAGCTAAATATGTGGCAAAAGAATATATGGAAAGTAATAACTTAGAAAAACAAGAAATTATTGATGAAATAATAAATGAATATGACAAACTAAATGATTTAGGAATTAAGTTAGTTAATTTAAAATTATTTGTATCAAATTTATTTAAAATTATAATATATATGGCAATTGCACTTATAAAAACAGTATAAAAAATACATTAAATATATATAAAATTTGTAAAAAAAAGGAAAAAAACAGAGTTTGCTATTGTTTTTTAGTAATAAATGTGATATCATATTTACATAAAAACGCAACAATAATTACAGAGCACACTGAACTGTTTTTATTATCATACTATACCAACTACAGAAAAGAGGACATGAAATGGAAAACATAATGGCTGTATGTGTGGAAGAAAAAACTATTACAAATGATAAAGATTATATTATAAAGGGTTTGAGTAAAAAAGTAAAAAATTCATTAAAAGAAATCTATTATCAGAGCATGGATAATAGAATATGGGTTTTGTTTAACAATCTATTAACTGAAAATAGATTGATACCAACAAAAGAAGGAAGGGGTCCTAATAATTATAGGATATCTAAAACTTCTCCCAAATATTATGAGCTTAAAAAGCTCATAGAAGAAAGTTTTGAGGAAAGAGGTGTTGGTAAATTACAAAATTGTATAGATCCATTTGTAGAGATTTGTACAAACTTTACTGTTGTTGAAAATAATAGTAAAGATGTAATTGTAAAGTTTAAATAGTATAGTATGATATGAAAGATTTCCTTATTTAGGAAGTCTTTTTATTTTGTTTGCAATTTTTAAAAAAGAGATTGAAATACAAAAAAATTAATGATAATATGTATAGCGAAAAACAAAGGAAAAGGAAAAAGTAAATGAAGAGACTTGTAAGCTTTGAGGCTGTAACGCACAAGGTAATATTAAATAAAGAGATAAAACAAGCCATTATAATATGGTTTTATAATAATATTAAAAAAGGAGCTAGAAAATTATGAATAATAAGAAAGAGAATGTAAGAGGAATAACACTGATAGCATTAGTAGTAACAATAATAGTTTTATTGATACTTGCAGGAGTTACAATGAGTCTAATATTAGGTGAAAATGGAATAATAACCAAGGCAAATGAAGGAAAAGATGAATCAGTAATTGCAAGAGCAGATGAGCAAGCTGGTCTTATAGCAGGATCTACATATATTGGGAAATATGAAGGGAAAACATTTGAGCAAAGTTTAAATAATGCAAGAGCAAAAACATCTTTTTATGTGGTAAGTATAGATGGTGAAGTAGCAATAATAAAAGACAGAGAAAGTCTGAGAGAATATGAAATATATTGGGATGGAAACTATATATACTTAGAGAATGGAAAAGAAATAGATGTAGCAGCATCATATCCAGAAATAGAAAAATGGATACCAATATATACTAGAGCACAATTGGAAAAAGTAGGAAGTGGGCAGAAAGAAACAATAGATGGAACAGAACATACTTTTTCATATGGTATAAATATAGGATATATATTGAAAAATGATATAGATTTATCAGGAAAAAAATTCATTCCATTACCTGGATTAGGAGAAGGTGTATTTTGTGGTAATAATAAAACAATAAAAAATATTAATATAGAAAAAGATAGTATATATACAGGATTATTTTTACAAAATAGAGGAGAGATAAGTAATTTAATAGTAGAAGGGAAAATAATAGGTAATAATTATGTAGGAGCCATTGCTGGAGCTAATTATGGAATAATAAAAAGTTGTTATAACATAGGAGAAGTAACAGGAAGTGACAAGTTTGTAGGAGGAATAGCAGGATATAGTAATGGAGTAATAGAGAATAGTTATAACACAGGAGGAATAACAGGAAATAGAAACATAGGAGGAATAGTAGGAAGCAACAGTAGTAATGGAGCAATATTAAGGAATTGCTATAATACAGGAGAAGTAATAGCAAATGGAGAGGTAGGAGGAATAGCAGGACATAATACTGAAATAATAGAGAACAGTTATAACACAGGAGATATAACAGGAAAAAGTAGTAGTTATACAGGAGGAATAGTAGGAATTAATGGTGGTGGAATAGAAAATTGCTATAACATAGGAAAAATAAGAGGAAATGGTCAGGTAGGAGGAATAGCAGGATTTAGTAGTGGAGTAATAGAGAATGGTTATAACATAGGAGATATAACAGGAAATGGTAGTTTTGTAGGAGGAATAGTAGGGCTTAATGGAGGAACAATAAATAATTGTTACTATTTACAAGGAACTTCAAGTGCTATGGGAGTATCAAAGACATCAGAAGAATTAAAAGAGATTTATGATACATTAGGGAATCAGTGGAAAAAAGACACTAATAATATTATTAATAATGGGTATCCAATATTAATATGGCAATAAAATAAATTAATATATTAAGTAATTACCATAGCTGTTATATAAATAGCTATGGTAATCATATTTATATAAGAAACTATATAAATGCAACATATAAAAAAATATTATAAAAAAACCTTTTAAAAAACAACAAAATAGTATACAATAAGAGAAAATTTTATATATTGGGAGCAATTTAATGACAAAAAAGTGGGAATATTATAGTGTAGATGAAGAAAAAGCAATAGAAATTTCAAAAAAACATAACATAGATTTATTAATTTCAAAAATGCTGGTAAATAGAGGAATTATAAATGATTATGATATAAAAATATTTTTAAATCCAACAAGAAATGATTTTCATGACCCTTTTTTGTTTAAAGATATGGATATAGCTGTAGATAGGATAATAAAAGCTATTAATAATAATGAAAAAACAGTAGTATATGGAGATTATGATGTTGATGGAATAACTAGTATAACAGTATTAAAAAGATTTTTAAAAGAAAGAGGATTAGATATAAGTGCCCATATACCAAATAGATTAAATGAAGGATATGGATTAAATAAGGAAGCTATAGAAGAAATAGCAAGAGAAAAAAATACATTAATGATAACTGTAGATTGTGGAATATCAGGAGTTGAAGAAATAGATTATGCAAAAACATTAGGAATAGAAACTATTATAACAGATCATCATGAACAGTTAGATGTTCTACCAAATGCATTAGCTATAATAGATGCAAAAAGAAAAGATAATACATATCCATTTAGAGGATTAGCAGGAGTAGGAGTAGTTTTTAAACTTATACAAGCAATTGGAATAAGATTAGAATTAGAAGAAAAAGAATATTTAAAATATTTAGATATTGTGTGTGTTGGTACTATTTCAGATATTGTTCCTTTAGTAGATGAAAATAGAGTTATAGCAAAATTGGGATTAAAGCTTATTGAAGTTACTAAAAATGTAGGTTTAAGAGAAATTATAAAAGCAACAGGATATAAACAAATAGATTCTAATACCATATCTTTTGGTATAGCACCTAGAATAAATGCATGTGGAAGAATGGGGTATCAAGAAGAAGGTTTAAAACTATTTTTAACAGAAAATATATCAGAAGCTGTGGAGATAACAAAGAAATTAAATGAATATAATAAATCAAGACAAGATACAGAAAAAAGAATATTTGAAGAAACAATAAATATGATAGAAGCAGAAAAAGATAAAAATACTTCTTCAATAATACTAAGTTCAAATGATTGGCATCATGGTGTAATTGGAATAGTTAGTTCTAAAGTAACAGATATGTATTTTAAACCAAGTGTATTAATATGTTTTGAAGGAGAAGAAGGAAAAGGATCAGGTAGAAGTATACCAGGTTTTGATCTTCATGATGCATTACATAAATGTAGTGATACATTAGAAAGATATGGTGGCCATGAAATGGCTGTTGGTTTAACTATAAATAAAAATAATTTTAATAATTTTAAAAAGAAATTTGAGGAAGTAGTTAAAGAAAGTAAGATTGATCAAATCTCTCAAATAATATATATTGATGGAGAAGTTGAATTAAAAGATATAAAAAAAGAAATTATAGGGCAAATTAAATTGTTAGAACCATTTGGTGAAGGAAATAGAGTTCCACTAATTGTTTGTAAAAATTTAAAAATAGATTCAATAAGAGCTCTGTCAGAAGGAAAACATTTAAAACTTACATTAAAAGAAAGCAATACTATGATTAATGGTATAGGATTTAATTTAGGAAAATTATCAGATGAGTATCTAATAGGAGATAAAGTTGATGTAATTGGAGTACTGGAAATAAATTCATTTAATGGTAATGAAAATGTTCAAATTAATATAAAAGATATTAGGAAATCTTATTAATATAAAATTAAAGAGAAAGAGGTGATAATATGGCTGAAAAATTAAATTATGAAATTGAAGATATAGTGAAATTAATTGAAAAGAGCAACAAAAAAGCAAATGTTAAAAAAATAGTAAAAGCATATGAATATTCAAGAGATAGACATGGTGACCAAATAAGAAAATCAGGAGAGCCATATATTATTCACCCATTACAAGTAGCATACATATTAGCAAGTATTGAATTAGATGAAGATACAATTTGTGCAGCATTGTTACATGATGTTGTGGAAGATACTTGTATAACAAATGGAGATATAATAAAAGAATTTGGTCAAGAGATTGCAGATATGGTTGCAGGTGTTACAAAACTTGGAAATATTCAATTTACAACAGCAGAAGAACAACAAGTTGAAGATTACAGAAAAATGTTTTTAGCTATGGGAAAAGATATTAGAGTAATTTTAATAAAATTAGCAGATAGACTTCATAATATGAGAACTTTGAAATATCTAAAAAGGGATAGACAAATTGCTAATGCTAAAGAAACTATGGAGTTATATGCACCTCTTGCAAACAGATTAGGATTATATTCAATAAAATGGGAACTTGAAGATTTGTCTTTTAAATATTTATACCCAGAAGAGTTTCATGAATTAGTTGAGGGATTAAATAGAAAAAGAGAAGAACGTTTAAGTTTCATTGAAAAAATAATGGAAGATATAAAAGTAGATTTAAAGGATCAAAAAATAAAAGCAGAAGTTACAGGTAGAGCAAAGCATTTATATAGTATATATAGAAAAATGAAAAGAGATAATAAAACATTAGATCAAATATATGATCTTTTTGCATTAAGAATTCTAGTTACATCTGTTAAAGATTGTTATGCTGTTTTAGGTACAGTACATGAAATGTATAGTCCAATACCAGGAAGATTTAAAGATTATATATCTGTGCCAAAACCAAATATGTATCAATCTATACATACTACATTATTAGGAGAAAAAGGTACACCCTTTGAAGTACAAGTTCGTACATGGGATATGCATAGAATTGCAGAATTTGGTATTGCTGCACATTGGGCATATAAAGAAGTAAGTAATAGTAAAAAAGGTAAATCAAATGTAAAAGTTAGTGATGATAAATTAGCATGGCTTAGAGAAACATTAGAATGGCAAAAGGATATGCAAGATCCACAAGAATTTTTAAATACATTAAAAACAGAATTATTTGAAGATGAAGTATATGTATTTACACCAAAGGGATTAATTAAGGTTCTTCCAAGAGGTGCAACACCTATAGATTTTGCATATAGTATACATGCTGAAATAGGTCATCATATGACAGGTTGTAAAATTAATAGTAAAATGATGCCAATTATAACTTCTTTAAGAAATGGTGATATTATAGAAATAATAACAGCAGATTCACAAAAAGGTCCAAGCAGGGATTGGTTAAAATTTATAAAGAGTTCAAGTGCAAAAACTAGAATACAACAATGGTTTAAAAAAGAACAAAGAGAAGAAAATACTATAAAAGGTAAAGAATTAATAGAAAAAGAAATAAAAAGAATAGGTATGAATTATGACATAATATTTAAACATGACTATATAGCAGTTATGCTTGATAGATATAAGTATAAAAATTTAGATGAGATGTATGCAAGTGTTGGTTTTGGAGCTATATCACCTGTTAAAATAATAGCAAGAATGCTTCAAGAATATAGAAAAGATCATAAAGAAGAAAATATAGAAGAAAAATTAGAAGAATTATCAAATCAAAAAAGACCTACAAAAGTAGTATCAAATAGTGGGATAATTGTTAAAGGAATAGATAATTGTTTAATAAAAATATCAAAATGTTGTAATCCAGTACCTGGTGATGATATTATAGGATATATTACAAAAGGAAGAGGAGTTTCAGTACATAGAACAGATTGTAGTAATATTAATGAATTAATAAATCAGGAAAATAGAATAATAGATGTATGTTGGCAAGTAGAAGATAAAGCATCATATAATGTAAATATTGAAATATATGCTAATGATAGAACAGGACTATTATCAGATATAATAACAGAATTAGGAAATGCAAAATTAAAAATAATAGGTGTTAATTCAAGAACAACAAAAGAAAAAATAGCAATAATTGAAGTTACCATAGAAGTTGGTAATGTGGAAATATTAAATAAAGTTTTAAAAGGACTTAGAAAAGTAGATAGTGTTTATGAAGTAAAAAGAAGAAAATAAAACATAACTAGTAAATAGAAAAAATTGGGGGAGAAATACAAGTGATACTAAAAGAATTTAAGATAGAAACATGGATAGGAGATGCAACAAATTGTTATATAGTTTTAGATGAAGATTCTAAAGAAGCTATGGTGATAGATCCTGCAGGAGAAGTAGATAGAATTGTAGAGATGCTAGAATTATTAGAAGCTAAACTAAAGTATATATATATAACACATTGTCATGGTGATCATATAGCAGGAGTTTCAGAACTTAAAGAAAGATGTGGTGGTAAAATATTAATTCATAGAATTGATAGTGAAGGTTTAAATAATGCAAAAATAAACTTATCTGAATACATTGGTCTTGGAGTAATAGAATTAGATGCAGATTCAAGGATAGATGATAATGATTTAATACATGTAGGAGAATTACAATTTAAAATAATACATACACCAGGACACACAAAAGGAAGTACATGTCTTTATTGTGATAAAGAAAAATTAGTTTTTACAGGAGATACAATTTTTAGAGGAACATGGGGGAGAACTGATCTTCCAACTTCAAGTTTTGAAGATATAATGCAATCAATAAAAGATAAAATAATGTTGTTACCTGATGAAACAATTTTATATCCAGGGCATGGAAAATCCACAATTGTAAAAGAAGAAAAGCCAATATATTTGGAATTAAAACCAAAAAAAATATAAAAAACAGTAATGAAAAATATAATAAAATTAATATTAAGTATATAAAATAATGATGTAAACTGTAATATTTCAATATATATAGCATATATATAATATAGGAGAATTTAGGTCAAAGGAGAAACTTCTATATATGGTAAATATGACAGTTATAAGATTAAAAGATACATTTAAATATCTAGTAGGAATAACTTTGGTAATAACTTTAGTTATGAGCATTACTAGATATTTTTCTAATATAAATATAAAAAAACAAGAAAATATTATTAAAACAGATATAGAAAATAGTGTAAAAAAAATATTTCACACATCTATGTTAAGTTGTTTAGATTTAAGTATACCTGCTATGAAAAGTGGTAATAAATATGATGTATTAATGGAAGAAGAAACACAAGAAGTGGTTGTTGATAATAATAAAAAAAGCATGACAGAAATATTATTTAATATAGGTTTAGGAATGTCAAATAATATAGCAGCAGAAAATCATATAATAGCTGATATTGTTGAAAATGAACAAGAGCAGGATATAGAAGAAGCAAAAAGTGGAGTTGCAACAGAAATAATAGATAATAGTGGTATTAATACAAAGTTTACTAATACATATGGAAGTGTTCAAATAAAAAATGAATCAAAATATGAATTAACTGAAGATATGATTACTCCAAATTTAGAGTTAAATGATAAAAAAAACATATTACTTTTCCACACACATACATGTGAAAGTTATACATCAAATGAAGAATATAGTTATGAACCTACAGGAACATTTAGAACTACTGATTTGAATTATACAGTAGCAAGAACAGGTAGAGAGTTTGAAAAATATTTAAGTATGTATGGATACAATGTTGTTCATGATGAGACATATCATGATTATCCAGCTTTTAGTGGCTCATATAATAGGTCATTAAAAACAGTTGAAAATTTATTAAAAGCTAATAAATCTACAGAAATAGTTTTTGACATACATAGAGATGCAATTGGTGCTAATAGTAATTATGCACCTACAATAAAGATTGGAGAAGAATATGTTGCTCAAATTATGTTTGTAATAGGTACAGATGGAGGAGGGCTTAGTCATTCAGAGTGGGTGAAAAATTTAAAATTTGCAGTAAAGATACAAGAAAAAGCAAATGAGATGTATCCAGGATTATTCAAACCAATAATATTAAGAAATTCAAGATATAATCAACATGTTTCATCTGCTGCAACAATTATAGAAATTGGTGCAACAGGAAACACTTTAGATCAGACATTAAATAGTATGAAATATTTAGCAAAAGTAGTAAATGAAGTGGTGAAATAAATAACAAGATAATAAAAAATTAAAAAAGTATTGTCAAAATAAAATAATAAATATATAATGAGATAGTCAATAAATGAAATCAACAAAAGATAAAAAATAAAAACACAAAAGAAGGGAAGAATGGAAATGAAAAGTTCAAATAATAAAGGTATAACATTAGTTGCACTAGTAATAACAATAATAGTATTACTAATATTAACAGGAGTAGCAATTTCATTAGTAACAGGAGAAAATGGAATACTTAAAAGAGCAAAAGATTCAACAGAAGGATATAATAGTGTAGCAGAAGAAGAAAAAGATAAACTAGATAAATATGATAAAATAGCAGGTGCAAGTGTTGGAAATATTGGAGGAATAGAAGTTTCTTCGGAAGAAAAGGCAGCATTGGGATGGAGTTTATCAAGAGTAAATCCTATTTATGTCACAGAGGCTAAAGACTATATAGTTCCAGTACCAAAAGGATTCTATTATGTAGGAGGAAATAAAAGTACAGGAATAGTAATAAGTGATAGTATATCAGATATGAATAAAGGAGATACTCATGAGGTAGCACAAACTTTAGAAGGAAATCAATTTGTGTGGATACCAATTGATAACATAGATGATTTATATTATAAAAATACTAACCAAAGTAAAGTATATGATTTTCAATCAGGAGGAAGATCTTCTGTTGGATCTGGAATGACAGAACCAACATTTGCAAATGGATCTGATTTTGATGCTAAATTAACAAATTTACAAGAAGCAGGAACTACAGCAACAACAAAAGAGCAGTTTGGAGAAGAATTAAAAGCAGAATATAATAAAATGATTGAAAGTGTAAAAAAATATAAAGGATTTTATGTAGGAAGATATGAAACTGGAGATTTAACCAAATCTACAGTTGTGGTAAAAGCAAATAATACAGATATTACTAAAACAAATTGGTATACAAAATATAGATTACAAAAAGAATTATATAAAGATAAAGCAAATGTAGAGAGTGGAATGATATGGGGTGGACAATGGTTTGCTATATTAAGATATATAAATACAAATTATTCTACATATGGTAATTTTGTCACAGATGCAAGTGTTCCAAGAGGAAACCATACAACAAATAAAGTACCAACAGGATCAAAAGAAGCATATAAAGTAAATAATATGTATGATATTGCTGGTAATGCATCAGAAGATACAATGATAGCTGGTGGAGAAGGTAGAAAAGCATTTGGTAAACCAGGGCAATCACCAAGCTCAGCTTTTACAGCATATAGTAATGCTGATAGTAGTAGAGTTCAAATGTATATATCAATATAAAAATAGATAAAAAACAAAAAAGATATGGAGTTTAATATAAATAAATTTCCATATCTTTTTAACTATATTTATATATATAAAACTTTTTAAAAAAGTATTGTCAAAAGAATAAACATATAATAAAATAACAATGAATAATAATGAGAACAATTAGGAAAAATAAAACAAAAATACAAAAGAAAAGGAGAGTTTAAAATGAAGAAATTAAACAATAAAGGTATTACATTAATAGCACTTGTAATAACAGTAATAGTTTTATTAATATTAACAGGTGTAACAATAGCATTAATAACAGGAGAAAATGGAATACTTAAAAGAGCAAAAAAATCAACATCAGACTATAATGTAGTTGCAGAAGAAGAAAAAGATAAATTAGACACATATAATAAATTTTTAGCCGCAGGTGGAGGGGATGTTGGTGGATCTGGAACTCCATCAGACTCAGAAAAAGCAGAATTAGGGTGGGACTTTTCAAAAGTAACACCAATTTATGATACAAATTCTAAAGATTATATAGTTCCAGTACCAAAAGGATTCTATTATGTAGGGGGAAATAAAAGTACAGGGATAGTAATAAGTGATAATATATCAGATATAGATAAAGGAGATAGTCACAACATAGCACAACAACTAAAAGGAAATCAGTTTGTGTGGATACCAGTTGATAATATAAATGATCTTTATGTTAAAAGTGGTGGTCAAAATAGAGGTAAATTATATAATTTTCATTCAGGAGGAGGATCATCATATTCAAGTTCCACTGGTGCAATGATAGAGCCAAATTATGTTACATATACAGATGGGACAGGTTTAGATGCTAAACTGGCAAATCTTCAACAAGCAGGAAGTAGTGCAACAACAAAAGAGCAATTCAAGACAGAATTACAAACAGAATTTGATAAAATGATAAGTAGTGTAGAAAAATATAAAGGGTTTTATGTAGGAAGATATGAAACTGGAGACTTGAATCAATCTACAATAGTTGTAAAAGCAAATAATACAAATATATCTAATGGTAATTGGTATACAAAATATAAATTACAAAAAGATTTATATAAAGAAAGAGAAAGTGTAAATAGTGGAATGATATGGGGAAGCCAATGGCAAGCTATGTTGAGATATATAAATAAAAATTATTCAACATATGGTGAATTTGTTTTAAATACTGAAAGAGGAAATCATACAGGAACTAAAGTACCAACAGGATCAAATGAATCATATAAAACAAATAATATATATGATATATCAGGTAATGCAGCAGAAGATACATTGCTAGCTGGATCAGGAGGTAGAAAGGCATTTAGTATATCTGGACAACCACCAAGTAATTCACTTACACCAACATCTCATTATGATAGTAGCAGAGTTTCAATGTATATAGCAGAGTAATCAAATTAGTAGCATAAAGAAAATACAAAAGAGAAGGGGAGAATGGAAATGAAAAGTTCAAATAATAAAGGTATAACATTAATAGCATTAGTAATAACAATAATAGTATTAATGATATTAACAGGGGTAGCAATAGCACTAATAACAGGAGAAGAAGGAATATTAAGCAGAGCAAATGAATCAACTATAAGATATGGAGAAAAACAGGAAGAAGAAAATGGAATAATAAAATCATATGAAGATATATATGATAGATATGAAAGTGGAAAAATAGCAGCACTTCCATCAGGATGGGATTCATCAAAAGTGACCCCAGTTTATGATACAGAATCAAAAGATTATGTAGTACCAATACCAAAAGATTTCTATTATGTAGGAGGAACAAGAGATACAGGAATAGTAATAAGTGATAATGTAGCAGATAAAGACAAAGGAGATAGTCATGAAGTAGCACAAACATTAGAAGGAAATCAATTTGTATGGATACCAATAGATAATATAGATGAAATATATGATTCAAATAAAAAGCAAGGTAAAGATTATATGTTTACAGCAGAAGGAAAAGCAGTAGAGTCAGGAACTTATACAATAAGATATGTTACAGGAGATTGGCCAGGAGCAGTTTATTTAGATAGTGATCCAGCAAATTTACAAGAAGCAGGAAGTACTGCAACAACAAAAGAACAATTTAGAGATGAATTACAAGAAGGGCTTGATAAAAGTATTAGTAGTATAGCAAGATATAAAGGATATTATGTAGGGAGATATGAAACAGGAAATTTAAGTCAATCTAAAGTTGTAGTAAAAGCAAAAAATACAGATATAATAAAAGGATGGTATACAAAATATAGATTACAAAAAGAAATGTATAAAGATAAAGCAAGTGTAAATACAGTAATGATAAATGGATGCCACTGGGATGGAATGCTAAAATTTATAAACACAAACAATAGTATATATGGTAATTTTATTTATAATAATAGGTATACAGGAACTGGAAATCATACAGGAACTAAAGTACCAACAGGATCAAAAGCAACATATAAAACAAATAATATATATGATATAGATGGAAATGCAGCAGAAGCCACAACTACAAGAGCAGGTAGTGAACATAATGGTTCTTTTGGGGAAAGTGGTGAGGCACCACAGAATCTGAGAGCAATTAGTGAAGAAGGTAGTAGAATAGTAATGCATATAGCAGAATAGAAAAATAAAAGAAAGGAGAAAAATTATGAAAAGTTTAAACAATAAAGGTATAACATTAATAGCACTAATAATAACAGTACTAGTATTAATGATATTAACAGGAGTAGCAATAGCAGCAATAACAGGAGATGATGGAATAATTTCAAGAACAACAACAGCAAAAGATGACTATAATGCAAAAGTATCAGAAGAAGAAGGAGTCTTAGGAGAATTAAAAGACAAAATGAATGATAATATGGGAAGTGAATCAGGAGGATCAACATCAGTAGGAGGACTAGTAACTGAAGTTCCAACACTGCCATCAGGATGGAATTCATCAAAAGTAACACCAATTTATGGGACAACATCAAAAGATTATGTAGCACCAGTACCAAAAGATTTCTATTATGTAGGAGGAACAAAAAGTACAGGAATAGTAATAAGTGATAATGCAGCAGATAAAAACAAAGGAGATAGTCATGAAGTAGCACAAACACTGCAAGGAAATCAATTTGTATGGATACCAATAGATGATATAGGAGAAATATATGATGCAAATAATAATGCAGGTAAGAAATACAATTTTACATCAGGAGGGAACTCAACAGTATCAGGAATTTTTGAAATAAGATATGTTACAGGAGATTGGCCAGGAGCCGTTTATTTAGATAGTGATCCAGCAAATTTACAAGAAGCAGGAAGTAGTGCAACAACAAAAGAGCAATTTAAAACAGAATTACAAAATGAATTTAATAGAATGATTAGTAGTGTGGCAAAATATAAAGGATATTATGTAGGAAGATATGAAACAGGAAATTTAAGTCAATCAAAAGTAGTAGTGAAAGCAAATAATACAGATATTCAAAAAGGATGGTATACAAAATATAGACTGCAAAAAGATATATATGCAGATAAATCAAGTGTACATACAGGAATGATATGGGGATGTCAATGGCATGGTTTATTAAGATTTATAAATACAAATTATAGTTTGTATGGTAATTTTGTTACAAATATTGACCAATCAAGAGGAAGTCACATGTCTATGGTACCAACAGGATCAAACGGAATGTATAAAGTGAATAATATGTATGATATATCAGGTAATGTGTCAGAAAGTTCAGTAGAACTAGGTCATTCTGAATCTAGGGGTTCTTTTGGAGAAATGTATGAACTACCATATGAATTAAGGGGAACTGAAGGACAAGGTGGCAGAATTACAATGTATATAGCAGAATAACATATATGTAAGATATGAAAAAAGAAATATAATACAAAAGAAAGGAAGAAATAAAATGAAGAAAATAAATAATAAGGGTATAACATTAGTAGCATTAGTAATAACAATAATAGTATTAATGATATTAACAGGAGTAGCAATAGCATTAATAACAGGAGAAGAAGGAATATTAAAAAGAGCAAATGATGCAACATCAGGATATGAAACAAAACAAGAAGAGGAAAATGCAACATTAAAAAATTATGAAGATCTATATGATGAATATGATACAAGTAATTAATATATAATTTAAAAATGAGAAGTACTATTTAAAGTACTTCTCATATGTATATAACAAAATAAAAAAGTTTCTAAAATGTATTGTCAAAAAAAATAAATATAGGTATAATTTAAAAAAAGGAGAAAATGAAGGGTGAAAAAAATGAAAAATAAAGGTATAACATTAATAGCACTAATAATAACAGTACTAGTATTGATGATATTAACAGGAGTAGCAATAGCAGCAATAACAGGAGATGATGGAATAATTTCAAGAACAACAACAGCAAAAGATGACTATAATGCAAAAGTGTCAGAAGAAGAAGGTGTTTTAGGAGAATTAAAAGACAAAATGAATGATAATATGGGAGGTGGATCAGGAGGATCAACATCAGTAGGAGGATTAGTAACTGAAGTTCCAACACTGCCATCAGGATGGAATTCATCAAAAGTAACACCAATTTATGGGACAACATCAAAAGATTATGTAGCACCAGTACCAAAA
>JGI994J12354_10000086_pt1 | contig 81049 bp, 68 predicted proteins | sample IntmicLarv3ML3BL_FD_12354 | JGI IMG/M metagenome (IMG submission 12354) | reverse complement strand
TTCATCCTGAGCCAGGATCAAACTCTCAAATATAGTTTGTAATCCAAGTCCAAGATAACTCTTGGCTATCTTATCCTTTGTTCTTACTGTGTTTCTGGTTTTGTTTCAAGAAATTTCATTTTTTCAACTCTAGACCTTTGGTCTATCGTTAAACCATCAGGTAAAACCAAATGTTCGCTTCGCTCTCGCTTGGTTTTCTGCTGATGCCTCAAATTTGAATTTTCAAGGAATGTGTTTCACTATTTAGTTATCAAGGTTCTCCGTGAAGTTCAGTTCTTGACTTCAAGGTCTTTTTCTTTGTTCGTTGCCGTCTCGCTGACAGCTATAAAAGAATATCATACATACTTCTAAGTGTCAACAGATTTTCAATACTTTTTTTAACTTTTTTTAACTTAACTTTTAAGGTGATTTTTTCTTCTGAAACTAGCTAGATAATATCTTCATCTAAAAATTCTAAAATCTCATTCGGAGTACAGTCTAATGCTTTACATAACCGTTCGATAGATAAAGCTGTAATATTCCTATTTGCTCTTAATGCACTCAACAACCGACGGTCGATATCATAGTTATTTATCAATTGATATTGTGTAACTTGTTTTTCTTTTAGTGTTTTCCATAACGGACCATAACTAATCATTTCGACCTCCTACATATATTTTTACACTTTTAATTTTATAGGAGTTAGTTATGTTTTAATATTGCACATATATGTGCAATATGTTATGTTTTACCAGTACCCTTTAATTTAAATCAAACTCTAATTTAAGAAAGGATTTTTTATGTTAAAATCAATCAAGCTATTTTCATTTTTTGCTGTTTGTATTTCGATGTTGTCTTTTGTACATATCGCTTATGCCTCAGCAAACACACCTGGAAACTATATATTAGAAAATGCCCGTTCATCGGTTTATGATGAAGATACATTGTTTGAGGTGGATTTGCGCTCTGATATGGAGTACCGTATGGACAGACTTGTTGATGGTTCTCAAGTGAGCACACTTTTATATGCTTATTACATCTCTGACAAACCCATACCAAGATATGATACCAACGAAGGATTTATAACATATGAACACATACCCTTAGATATCATATTAGGTAATAATGCGGAAAAGTTTATTTATGAGCCATCTTTAGGACCAATTCATATGACAATTGACTTGGAGCCACCTGTTGGTTGGTCCTTTAACTACAATTCTGCTTACTTCGCAACAAATCCTGGGCGCATTTTCAATTTATCCGATTTTAGTTTACAGGCAAACATCAAATATAGCACGAGAATGCTAGAAGATGAAATGATAGCGCATGACTTTGAAGTTATTTACAAAAGTAATACTGAAATTGTTGGCAATACAAAATATAGCAGTACACGTCCCCTAAACGGCCCTGCTCAACCACTACAAGTTGTATCAGGCTCACCTGTAAAGTTCTATTTAACAACCTCAGGACACAACGAACCTAGCGATTATGTCCCTCATCCAGATAGTCAAAAAGAACAGTGGCTTCAAGATGCCCAAGGTTGGTGGTATCGTAATGCCGATGGTAGTTATACGAAAAATAATTGGCAAAACATCAACAACACTTGGTACTACTTTAACGCCACAGGATATATGGTAACTGGCTGGCAACAAATCAGTGGTGCATGGTATTACTTAGCCCCAAGTGGCGCGATGACTACTGGTTGGCAACAAGTAGGTGGAACATGGTATTATTTAGCCCCAAGCGGCGCGATGACTACCGGTTGGCAACAAGTAGGTGGAACATGGTATTATTTAGCCCCAAGCGGCGCGATGACTACCGGTTGGCAACAAGTAGGTGGAACATGGTATTACCTTAATAGTTCAGGTAGCATGCTAACTGGCTGGCAAACTATTTCCGAACAGAGCTACTTCCTCAATGCCAGCGGAGCTTGGATTCCCAATAGTTAATATGATTAGTTATAACTGTTGGGTCGATTTAGAATAATCCTTTGGAAAAGACACCCCATTATTATATTCTCTTCTTTCAATGAATCAATCAAAAAAGTGTGGCAATCCTTATTATTAAAGGATTACCACACTTTTCTTAGAAACGGAGAGGGTGGGATTCGAACCCACGCGCCCTTGCGGACAAACGGTTTTCAAGACCGCCTCGTTATGACCACTTCGATACCTCTCCAAACTCACGTCTCTTTTCGGGTGACGCAAGTGATATTCTACCACCGCTATCACCTGATGTCAATATTATTTTCAACTTTTTCTTTAAAAATTTTCACTATTGCTAAATCCTCTGGCGTTGTGACCTTAATATTGCGATAATCACCCGCTATTAACGCCACTTTACACTGTGTCATTGCCTCCACTATCATTGCATCATCAGTGATATTTTCTAAGCCTGTAGAAAGACATTTCTGATAAGCATTAAGCAATAATTTGTACTCAAACGCTTGTGGTGTTTGGACTATCCAGACACTTTCACGATTAGGCGTTGACACCACAAACCCTTTAGCATCGGCAATCTTAATGGTGTCTTTTGCTTTTACAGCACTGACACAAGCACGGTATTGCTTTACTCCTTGCATGGTATCTTTAATAATTTTTTTGCTTATCAGAGGCCTAGCGCCATCATGAACAAAGACATAAGCACACTCCTGACAGGCTTTTAGACCTTCATATACCGAATGATATCGTTCACTACCACCTGCAACAATCCTTCGCACTTTATCAAAACTGTATTTATCAACTATCTCTTCACGACAATATGCAATCTCACCTTGACCTGTCACTAGAATTATTTCGTCAATGTATTCTGATGTTTGAAAACATTTTAACGAATAATACAACAACGGCTTCCCGTCAACTTCGAGAAATTGTTTTTGCACGGCTGATTGCATCCGTCGACCTTGACCTGCCGCTAATACAATTGCCACATTCTTCTTAGCCATCATCGTTCCCCCAGCTTTAGATTGGGCACGGCATTTAAATCCCAGCCATGACGGACACCGCGGATATACTCATAATATGCCGCCGCTCCTATCATTGCCGCATTATCCGTGCACAGAATCGGTGATGGATAATAAAGTTCAATTCCTGCCGCTTCACAAGCGGTCTTCATGGATGCTCTTAAGGCTTGATTAGATGCTACTCCTCCTGCCATTGCTATCTTAGATACTTGTAACTCTTTGGCAGCATTAATTGTATTCTCAGTTAAAACATCAACAACAGCTTTTTGAAATGATGCTGCAACATCAGCTTGATTAATTGGTAAGTCTTGCATCTTACATTTATTCAAATAATTTAGTACAGCTGATTTGACTCCACTAAAACTGAAATCATATTTGCTGTCATTCACTTTTGCTTTAGGAAATAAAATCGCCTCAGGGTTCCCTTCTTTGGATAGTTTGTCTATCTTCGGTCCACCTGGATAGCCCAGCCCTATTGCTCGTGCCACCTTATCAAACGCTTCGCCAGCGGCATCATCCCTTGTTCTTGCAATAATCTCAAATTCACCATAATCACGCACCTGCACCAAATGAGTATGCCCACCTGAGACCACTAAACAAAGAAATGGTGGCTTCAAGGCGGCATCTTCGATATAATTAGCGGCAATATGCCCTTCGATATGGTGTATCCCAATTAATGGTATCCCCTTGGCATAGCTAATTGCTTTCGCTTCTGCCACGCCGACCAATAATGCCCCAACCAGACCCGGTCCATAGGTCACGGCAATAGCATCTAAATCATCCAAACTAACATTAGCCTCAGCTAACGCCGTTATAATCACTTGATTAATCTTCTCAACATGCTTACGTGACGCAATCTCAGGGACTACGCCACCATATAACTTATGCAACTCGATTTGTGAAGAAATCACATTCGATAATACCGTTCTTCCATTCATCACTACGGCGGCAGCCGTTTCATCACAAGAACTTTCAATCGCTAAGATAACAACATCATCTTTTTGTTTATCTATCATTTTCAATTATCCTCTTCAAAGTGTAACTCTACACTTTTCTTATCCTTACCAGGGAATGCTCTGGCAAAAATCCTCGTCACACTATCCATATATTCCTCAGGTCGCACCAGTGATGGACTATAATGAGTTAACCACAGCTCATTTACCTCAGCGGCTTTCGCAAGGGTGGCAGCTTCCTTAAAGGTCATATGCTTATACTCGCGTGCCTTCGCCTCTTTATCGGACTCTCCATACATCCCTTCGCAAATAAATAAATCGGCGTTCTTAGCATTGGTAACAATCGACTCGGTCGGTCTAGTATCGGTGCAATATGTTAATTTAATGCCCTTTCGCGGCCCTCCCATTACCATCTCAGGTATAAAGATTGTTCCTTCTTGTTCAACTTTTTCACCTTTTTGTAGCTTATTCCATAATTGCATTGGAATATTATGTGCTTTAGCTTTTTCAACTTGGAATTTCCCTGCCCGATGAATCTCAATGGTATAACCATAACAAAGGACATTGTGGTTGACCTTAAAGGCAGTGATATTATATCCATTAATCTCAAAATTTTCTTGAGCTTGCTTTAGTTCAATACATCTCACTTCAAAAGGTAGTTCTGGGGCAATCGTCCGCAGTGCTGTTACAACTCGCTCTAACCCTTTAGGTCCGATTAATGTAACTGGCTCTCTCCTGTCAGCATTACCCATCGTCAATAAAAGTCCTGGCAAACCACTAATATGGTCAGCATGATAGTGGGTGAAACAAATAACGTCAATTGGTTTAAAAACCCACCCTTTCTCTTTAATAGCAATCTGTGTTCCTTCGCCACAATCAATCAAAAGATTACTACCATTATAACGTGTCATTAAGGATGTTAACCATCGATATGGTAATGGCATCATCCCACCACTACCTAATAAACATACATCTAACATATTCTACGTCCTCATCTATATAGAAATTTTCTGATACATCGTAATTGCATCTTCCGTCGGTGATTCATAATAATTATGACGAGTTCCTATCGCCTCAAAGCCATTTCGCTTATATAAGGAAAGAGCTTGTTCATTACTGGCTCGCACTTCTAAATGCATGGTCTTAATTCCCAACTCATCAGCTAGCCTAAGCAAGCTACTAACTAACAAGTTGCCAAGTCCTTCTCTCTGGCGACTTTGCTTAACAGCAACATTAGTGATATCGCCTTCATCCAAGACCGTAATCACACCGATATAGCCAAGAATTTCGGCTTCTTCTTCTGCCACTAAAAATAATGTATCATGTCGTAACAAAAAAGTCAGGAAACCCTTTTCAGTCCATGGCATTGAAAAATTTGCGTTTTCAATTATCATCACTTGCTTTAAATCGTCAACTTCCATTTGCCTTACTATTTGCATTCACCTTCTCCTTTTCGGCCTGTTCGCGTTCAGCCTGCGACATTCTTAAATATTCAGGTCGATGCTCGGTGGCACTTTGTATCTTTCCGTCCTTATAATAGCTTATTCCCAAAGCCCCCAGTGCTCCTGCTCGTTGTCTGCTTAAGTGTGGTGGTGCGAAGGAATATTCATTTTGCATCTTCATACTGATTATTTCTTGATAGACTGGCACACCGTCACCTAGAAAGATTACTGGCCTTTGCTCATTATTTAGAAATGTGATTGTCTCTTCAATATCTTCAGCACATTGTTCTTTTAGGGCTACTAATCTTGCTCCTTGAAAATAATAGGCCCCTGTATATACTTGATTGCGCCTAGCATCCATCAATGGGCAAATCAAACTTTGCGTTCCATATAAATTGTATGCCAACCCTTCTATCGTCGGTATTGCAATTAGCGGCTTGCCAAGTGCTAATCCTAACCCCTTAGCCGTCGCCGAGCCAATCCGCAGTCCCGTAAATGACCCCGGACCTGCTGCCACTGCTATGGCATCAATCGTTGTCATATCTAATTCTATCATCTTAGCCATCTCATCAATCATTGGTAACAATGTCTGTGAATGAGTTTTCTTATAGTTAATGGTATATTCCGCAACCATCTCGGCATCTTCTATAACTGCCACTGTAGCTACTAAACCAGAGCTATCTAATGCCAATATCTTCATAAGGCGTCCACTCCTTCTATTGTAATCTTGCGGTAATCAAATCCTTTTTCTAAATCTTTCACTATCGAAATATTAATAGCTTCTGCTGGCAATATCTCAGTAATCAGTTCCGCCCATTCAATTAGACTTACACCTGCCCCGTAGAAATACTCCTCATAACCAATCTCTTCCATCTCTTCAACATCACCAATGCGATAAACATCAAAGTGATAAAATGGTAGACGACCACTATCGTATTCTTGAACGATTGTAAAAGTTGGACTATTAATTGGTTCTTCAATCAAAAGTCCTGCTCCAATCCCTTGACTAAGTACCGTTTTGCCAGTACCTAAATCACCATTTAGCGTATATACCTGACCTGCCAAGGCGGCTTGACCAATTCTTTTTCCTAAAGCAAAAGTTTCACTTGTTTCATTTGTCTCAAAAACCATGATATATCCCTCTTTCTTAGGCTTTCGATTATAACATAATCCCAACTTGCTTACAACTTGAGGCTTGCGTCTTTTCGCACAAAAGTTTATAATTACATCGTATCATTAAAAATAAATTTCAAACTAAAGGAGAATATTTATGGCAAACCCTATTGTTACTATTACAATGGAAAGTGGTGATGTTATGACCGCTGAATTATATTCGGACATCGCACCTAATACAGTTAAGAATTTCATCAACTTAATTCAATCAGGATACTATGACGGACTAGTTTTCCATCGCGTTATTCCTGGCTTCATGATTCAAGGTGGTTGCCCTGATGGTACTGGAATGGGTGGACCAGGATATTGCATCGAAGGCGAATTCTCACAAAATGGTTTCAAAAATGACCTCGCCCATACTAAGGGGGTTCTTTCAATGGCACGCGCAATGTCACCTAACTCAGCAGGCTCACAGTTCTTCATCATGCACGAGACATCACCACATCTAGATGGCGCATATGCTGCCTTTGGAAAAGTGACCAAGGGTCTCGACATCATTGATAGTATTGCCGCAACTCCTACTGACCATAGCGACAAACCACAACAAGAACAGAAAATCAAGTCAATGACAGTTGACACTGCTGGCTTAGATTATGATGCCCCTGCAAAGTGCTAGACTTTAAGCTCGGCACCTGTTAAAACTTTTTTATTATGTACTGCAAAATATAATTCTTCTGCAACATTTAGAACTGCTTTGCCATTGGTGGCTTCGATTATCTCCGCCTCTAGTACCAGCACTTCTGTTTGTGGCAGAAGGATTTTTATTTGTACTTGTTCAGTGTAAGTCGAGTCGATAATCGGGATTTGCTTTTGCCCTAAGAGGTATTGAATCTTGCCTACACCATTATAATCAGTCTCAATCGATAACATCGTCCCCCAGATTCTCTCAATAATGATACTATCTGCCAGTCCTGCTTGCACTGCTCGTGAATAAGCTCGTACTAATCCCCCTGTTCCTAGTAATGTTCCGCCAAAATAACGGGTTACCACTACTGCTATATTAGAAAGCTTGGCTCCTTGCAAGACATCTAGCATTGGACGACCAGCTGTGCCACTTGGTTCCCCGTCATCACTGCAGCGGACAATCGCACCTCGCTCACCAATAATGTAAGCTGAACAATTATGTGTCGCATTCCAGTGCTTCTTTTTGGTTTCCTCAATAAACGTATGGGCATCTTCCTCTGTCTCCACTAAGCAAACCGTTGCAATAAAACGTGATTTCTTCTCAACTATTTCACTTTCCGCACCTTGATATATCGTCTTATAATTTATATGCATAATATTTCACCTTCTCATAGCCAATTTTAACACTGCTGATTATTGATATTTCTATTGTATTAGTGTATCACAAATGTAAAGCGCTTGGAAATAGTCCCTTTTTTTGGTATAATATAGAAACCAAAGGAGGTTCATTATGAACTTTGATAGAAAACACACCGAGCAAAAACGCGACCTAATTACCGCTTCTGCTGATAAGATTGGTAAAATGGCAGGTTTTTCTTTAGTTAAAGTAATTTTTTTCGGAATCATTGCTCTCATTGTTATGGGTGTTTGCTTAGGTAATGGTATTATTACTGGGCTTATTGATAGTGCTCCGGATATCGCTGATGTAAATATTATGCCTAGCGGACAAGCTACTTTCATTTATGACTCAAATGGAACCCAGCTCCAGAAGTTGACTTCCTCATTATCTAACCGTACCTCGATATCATTTGATAAGATTCCACTTGATATGCAACATGCTATTGTTGCTATTGAGGATGAACGCTTCTACACCCATGATGGTATTGATGTCCGAGGAATCGCTCGAGCCTTCACTATCGGTATTGCTAATGGTCTTAATTTCTCTGAAGGAGCTAGTACTTTGACTCAGCAGCTCCTTAAGAATAATGTTTTCGTTGATTGGACAACGGAAGGCAAGATGGAACGCTTTAAACGTAAATTCCAAGAACAATACTTAGCCTTGCAATTAGAGTCATCCTTAAAGCGAAACGGCGAGAACCCCAAGGATGTCGTACTTGAAAATTATTTGAACACTATCAATTTAGGAGCTGGTACTTATGGTGTTCAAGCTGCTGCTTATCGCTATTTCAACAAGACGGCTGAACAGTTAACGCTTTCTGAATGTGCAGTTCTTGCTGCTATACCACAAAATCCTACCAAGTTTAACCCTATCAACCACCCTGTTAATAATTCCGAACGACGCAACAAAGTCTTAAACAATATGCTAGAACAAGAATATATTACTCAAGCAGAGTATGATGAAGCCTTAGCTGATGATGTCTACACGCGTATCCAAGAAACGGAAGCAGCTCAAGAAGCGCCTTCACCTTATTCTTATTTTATCGATGAATTAATTGACCAGGTCCTTACCGACTTACAGGTACGTAAAGGTTATACTCGCGTTCAAGCTTATAATGCTCTATACAGTGGTGGGCTGCGTATATATACTACACAAGACCCTCGAATTCAGCAGATTTGTGATGAGGAATATACCAATCCCGATAACTTCCCTGCGACATCGCAAATAGGTATCGACTGGGCTCTTTCGGTTAAGAAAGCCAACGACGAGACTCAGCATTATAGCGTCCAGATGATGCGCCTTTATTTTAGAGAGTACAATCCTGACTTTGAACTTTTATTTACTTCCATCGAAGATGCTCAAGCTCATATTGATGAATACAAAGCAACTGTTGTCTTACCTGGCGAAAGTATTATTGCCGAGCGTACTAACTTTTCGCCACAGCCGCAATCCTCAATGACCATCATCGACCAACATACGGGATTCGTTAAAGCCATCATTGGTGGGCGTGGCGAGAAAACTGCCAGCTTAACACTAAACCGCGCTACTGGTACTTACCGTCAGCCTGGTTCAACTTTCAAGCCACTATCAACATATGCACCAGCACTAGATATTGGCGAAACCTTGGCAACGACCTACAAAGATGAGCCTTACGCCTATGACAGCGGCAAACCCGTCCGAAATTGGCTAACCAATACTTATCGTGGTAATACAACAATTCGTTATGCAATTCAAGAATCGATTAATGTGGTCGCAGTAAAGTGCCTCGAGGCTATTACCCCACGAGTTGGTTTTAACTATTTACAGAATTTTGGTTTCTCTCGACTAGTAGAGTCAGAGGATGGACGTACCGACATCATCCTACCAACTGCGCTTGGTGGTATCACTCATGGTGTCTCTAACTTAGAACTAACTGCTGCCTATGCCACTTTAGCTAATAAAGGGGTCTATACCAAGCCAATGTTTTACACCCAAATTCTTGACCAGAATAACAATGTCGTTTTAGAGAATCTACCCCAGACAACAAATGTCATTAAGGAAAGTACTGCCTTCCTTATTACCGATGCTATGATTGATGTCGTCACTGATGGTACTGGTCGTAATCTTCGCCTTGATAATATGACTGTTTCTGGCAAAACTGGTACTACTTCATTTTATAATGACCTATGGTTTGTTGGCTATACACCATACTATACCTGTTCAGTATGGTCTGGCTATGACACTAACGAGAATTTACCAAAAGAAGGAATTTATCGGTCATACCATCAACAGCTTTGGCAGAAAGTCATGGCTCGAGTTCATGAAGGTCTATCAGACCCGGGCTTTCCTGTCCCTGATAATGTTGAACGTGTTACCATCTGCAAAAGTAGTGGTCTATTGGCTGGTTCAGGGTGCCCTAGAGCAGAGGAATTCTTCGAGCAGTCAACAGTTCCAACTAAGCGATGTACCGCTCACTATGTTCCACCAGCACCAGTTAGACCAACAATACCTGCACCATCAGATGGTTTATTGACACCACCAAATAACAGTGATTTTGAACCTTCAACTGAACCTATTCCTGATACCGCACCGCCAGTTGAAGCTCCTGTAATAGAAGAGCCAACTGAATCTAACATATTAACAGGAAACTAAACAAGCGCCGGTCATTTAGTTGAACCCGATGTATTAATGATAGACCGCCGCGCATCACAGCATTGCCAATAAACAAAACAAGGGGTAGAATAACTCAACACGAGCGATTCTACCCCTTATCTAATTAAAAACAATAACACACTATTATCTTAAACCTATTTTTGTTCATCAATAATCAACTTAGCAGCTCCATATATTCCTGCATCATTACCTAATTGCGCCAAGACTATATCCGCTTCTCGACATGCAGGAAAAGCATCTCTATCAAAATACTCTTTAAGCACATCAATTAACACACTCCCTGCTTTAGAGACACCACCACCAATAACAATAACACCAGGGTCTACCACAGTCGAACATATCGCCAACGCATTTCCTAGAACTGCACCAAAGCGCTTAACAATTGTAATTGCTACTTCATCTTGAACTTTATACGCATCAAAAATAATTTTTGCTGATATTTCATTATCTCTAAGTAATGATTCTTTCGTCGAGCTTGCTAGCTCCTCTTTAGCCAACTTGACAATCCCTGTTGCTGATGCTTGTTGCTCCAAGCAGCCTCTATTTCCACAATTACATTGCTCCTGTTCTTGTAAATTAACACGAGCATGACCAATCTCTCCTGCGGCTCCATGTGCACCAATGACGATTCTGCCATTAACGATAACACCACAGCCAACACCAGTTCCTAATGTAACCATAATCATGTCGTCAAAGCCTTGTCCGCCGCCTTGCCACATCTCACCTAGGGCAGCAACATTGGCATCATTTCCAGCCTTAACATCTAAGCCGGTATATTCTTTTAATTCGCCAATAATATCTTTAAAGCCCCAACCTAGGTTGACTGCTACCAACACTGTTCCGTCGGCTTTAACTGGACCAGGAACACCAATTCCAATCCCAATAACTTCTTCTTTTTTAATGTTAAATTCTGTTAAGGCAGTTAAAATACCATCAGCTACATCTCGTAAAATATGGCTACCTTGCTCATCAGTTCTAGTAGTTATCTCCCATTTCTCAATAACTGTTCCATCAGCCTTAAATAAACCACACTTAATAGAAGTTCCACCTACATCAATTCCAAAAACATACTGCTTCATATCTATTTCCCCTCATCCTTACGACCAATATTTGCTTGTACACGATTATAGAGCTCTTGCGCAGCATTATACCCCATCTTCTTTTGACGGTGATTAACTGCTGCTGCTTCAACGATAATAGCTAGATTTCGTCCTGGTCTAATTGGTAGCGCATGACTTACCACCTTGTTACCAAGGAATTCCATATGTTGTTCTTCAAGCCCCATACGGTCATATTCCTTTTCACGGTCCCATTCTTCAAGCTTGATAATCAAATCAATTGACTGCGTATCTTTTACACTTCCTACCCCAAATAACATCTTAACATCAACAATTCCAATACCGCGAAGTTCAATGAAGTGTCGGGTTATATCTGGCGCGGCACCAACTAAGGTAATATCACTCACTTTACTAATCTCAACAACATCATCACTAACAAGACGATGACCTCTCTTGATTAATTCTAGGGCGGCTTCACTTTTACCGATACCACTTTCACCCATAATTAAAACACCTTCACCATAGACATCTACTAATACCCCATGAATAGAAATACATGGCGCCAACTTAACATTTAGAAAACGAATAATCTCCGCCATAAAGTCCGATGTCTTACGTGCTGAAAGACATACTGGTACTCCATATTTAATGTGTAAGTCAACCATTCTGTCATCTGGTACTGTCTCAGTTGTAAAAACCACACAAGGTGGTTTCCTTGACACGAACTTCTCATAAGCTACGATTCTTTCATCGTCACTTAGATGATGCAAATAGGTATATTCTACATATCCAACAATCTGCACTCGCTCTGATGCAAAATGACCAAAATAACCTGCCAACTGTAATGCTGGACGGTTGATTTCTGGGATAGTAATTTCAATACTATCAGTTTCGATATCTGGTGTGTAATTCTTCATTCCTAACTCATCAATGATTTCGTTTAGCTTCACTCCTGTTGCTTTCATATCTATATCCTCCCATTTCCCCCAATGTTATATAACGATAGTCTTCCAGTTACTAAACCACTGTTCTTTATTAGCATATTTTAACATATTTAGTTCGCTACGTCGTGAAAAAAATTATATACCTTCTTGGCACTACCTATATTCATCGTTGGTACAGCACTTAATTCATCAATTGTCGCCGCCTTAATCTTATCTAATGATTGATAATATTTCATTAACGCCTTACGACGACTTGGACCAATACCAGGAATATCATCTAGGACTGAATGAACCTGTCCTTTACCACGCAACATTCGATGATACTCAATTGCAAAGCGATGAGCTTCATCTTGAATTCTGGTAATTAATCGAAAGCCTTCGCTACGGGTATCAATTGGAAGCTCCTCTCCTTGGTAGTATAGACCTCTCGTTCGGTGCTTATCATCCTTGACCATCCCACAAACAGCAATATCAATTCCCAACTTTGCTAGTACTTCTAGTGCAATATTAACTTGTCCTTTGCCACCGTCCATCATTATCACATCGGGAAATACTGAGAATCCTGTCGCAATCGTTTCTTGCTTTTGTTCTTTAATCCCTCTATCAAATCGTCTTGCTAGCACTTCTTCCATGCTAGCATAATCGTTTGGTCCAATTACTGAACGAATCTTAAACTTCCGATAATCGCTTCGCTTGGGCTTACCCTTCTCATAGACAACCATTGAACCAACACTTTCAAAACCACTAATATTAGAAATATCAAAGGCTTCGATTCGATTTAACTGCTCCATCCCTAGTAATGTTGCTATCTCTTTAACTGCTCCAATAGTTCGACCTTCTTCACGTTTCAGCTTTTCTCGGTCTTGACTAAGAACCATCTCGGCATTTCGTGCTGCTAATTCTACTAGCTTTTCTTTGGTTCCCTTTTTAGGTACTCGCAGATATACCTTCTGTTTGCGCTTCTGGCTCAACCATTCACTTAACACCTGTGCTTCTGGTATGTCTATTTGCAACATCAACTCCCTAGGAATAAATGGCGTTCCAGCGTAAAATTGTTTGATAAATGTCGTGATAATCTCTTCTTTAGTATTATCCGTGGCTACCTTCAAATAAAAGTGGTCACGACCAATTAAACGACCATCGCGAATAAAAAACACCTGCACTACAGCATCATGCTCATCTATCGCCGCGGCAATCACATCTTTATCTTCACCATCACCCGCAGTAACTTTTTGTCGCTCTCCTATCTTTTTGACATTCTTAATCAAATCCCGATATTCTGCCGCCATTTCAAAATCTAATTCTGTGGCGAAGTTATTCATCCTTTGCTGTAATTCATCTACTATATGCTTAAAATCACCATTTAAGAAACGTAACACTTGAGATACTTTCTGGTGATACTGCTCTTGTGTAATATATCCTTGGCAAGGCGCATCACATTGCTTAATATGATGATAAAGACAAGGTCTCTCCTTCCCTTCATCCCTTGGTAATTGCCGATTACAAGAACGAACCTGATAAAGCTTTCTAATTAATTCAATTGCATCTTTAACTGCTACACCACTAGGATAAGGTCCAAAGTATTTGTCTTTGTCTTTTTGCATTCTACGAGCCAATAACACCCGCGGGAATGGTTCACTGACTGTCACCCGTACAAAAGGATAACTCTTATCATCCTTTAGCATCGTGTTGTATTTGGGGCGATGCTCTTTGATTAGATTACATTCTAATACCAAGGCTTCAACCTCTGAATCGGTAATGATATACTCAAACCGAGCAATCTGTGGAACCATCCGTTCTATCTTAAGACCTTTATTACGACTACTTTGAAAATACTGCCGCACTCTACTTTTAAGACTAATCGCTTTGCCTACATAGATAATCACATCTTTGGCATCGTGCATAATATAAACTCCCGGACTAGCTGGAAGCTTCTTCAATTCTTCAGTAATATCAAACATGTCACTTCCTCTATTCCGCCCTAGTTCGCTATCAAGCTTTTAATTCATTGGTTCCACATTAAATGTATCTACTGGTGCTGTCGCGATTGTATCAGTTACTTCAACTTCATCTTTCGCTTCTTCACTAACACCATTAACTTCATGTAATATCTTCATAAATTCTTTGCCTGTAATGGTCTCTTCTTGAATTAAGAAAGCCGCAATCTTATCTAGGGCTTCGCGATTCTCTGTAAGTAATGCTTTGGCTTTATCATAAGAATCTTTTAGTAGCTTCATAACTTCTTTATCTATCTCTGTGGCTGTATCATCACCACAATTCATCACCATCCGACCATCTAAGTATTGATTTTCTTCTGTCGCTAAGCCCATCAGACCAAAACGCTCTGACATTCCATACTTAGTAATCATCGAGCGGGCAATACTAGTCGCTCTCTCGATATCATTCGAAGCTCCTGTTGTTACATTGCCAAATACCAATTCCTCTGCTGCTCGCCCTGCCAAAAATCCTACTAACATCGCTTCTAATTCGCTCTTAGTATTTAGATATTTCTCTTCTTCTGGCACTTGAAGGACATATCCTAAGGCACCCATTGTTCTTGGTACAATGGTGATTTTTTGTACTGGTTCAGCGTCCTTTTGAAGTGCACTTACTAAGGCATGTCCTACTTCATGGTAAGATACTATCTTTCTTTCTTCTTGACTTAAAACACGGTCTTTCTTTTCTTTTCCTACTAAGACTACTTCAACTGCCTCATATAAGTCGGTCTGTGATACTGCTTTACGACCATGCTTAACAGCTAGAATTGCTGCTTCATTAATCATATTCGCTAAGTCTGAACCAACGGCCCCTGAGGTTGCCAAAGCAATTGCTTCAAGGTCAACGGTCTCATCTATAGCTACATCCTTAATGTGAACTTTCAGAACACTTACACGCCCCTTAAGGTCTGGTCTATCAACAATAACCCGACGGTCAAAACGTCCTGGTCGTAATAGTGCTTGGTCTAAAACTTCTGGTCGGTTAGTTGCCGCTAGAATCAACAGTCCCTTAGAGGTGTCAAAACCATCCATCTCAGCTAATAATTGATTCAAAGTCTGTTCACGCTCGTCATTGCCACCGCCATAGCGGCTATCACGACTCTTACCAATTGCATCAATCTCATCTATAAAAATGATACATGGCGCCGCCTTCTTCGCCTCCTCAAATAAGTCACGCACACGAGAAGCACCTACCCCAACAAACATCTCCACAAAATCAGAACCCGATAATGAGAAAAATGGTGCATTGGCTTCACCTGCAACGGCTTTTGCCAATAAGGTCTTACCAGTTCCTGGCGGACCCACTAACAACGCTCCCTTCGGAAGCTTGGCGCCAATACCAATATATTTCTTGGGATTATGTAAGAAATCAACCACCTCTTGAAGTGATTCCTTCGCTTCATCTTGTCCTGCTACATCCTTAAATGTAACCCCTGTTTCTTGCTGTACATAGGTCTTGGCTTTATTCTTGCCCACGCCCATCATACCACCGCCAGCACCCATCTTCTTCGTTATAAAGAAGAATGCCGCACCTAATAATACTAATGGCAACACGGTACCTAAAAGGGCCCCAATAATCGCATTAGTCTGACTTGGTTGCTCAGCCTTAAAAGTAATATCCGTCTCCGCCAAACGTGCCGTTAAGGCTGTGGCATCTTCCATCGCCGTCGTCGTATATTCTTGGGTGATTGGAATAAGCGAGTTCGTGTTCTCTTTACTTTTCTTGGGGGTAATCTTAAGCTTACCACTTTGTAGTACAACTTTCTCAACTTTGTTACTATCAACCATATCAATGAATTGATCATATGTAATCTCTTCTTTGGTAACGCTCTCCAAAGCATTGGTAAGTAGGCTCCATACGATTAGTGCCCCCACCAAGCATATCATCATAATTAGAATACTTTGTTGATTCTTGTTCTTCCTTCCATTTGGTTCATTCTGATTGGGTTTCTTTGGGTTATTATCCATCTCATCCTCCTGATTTTACATCCTTATTTCATTATAGAGATAACGAAATGATAAATCAATATACATATCATGAAAAGATGGTTGTATTTATAAAAATTTCGTGAAAAATTTCCAGAATTTTTCCAATTTCACCCTAGCAATCTATTTCCAACTTATAGTATACTAGGAGTAATTGGAACTGAGTGAACAACAAGGGAAGTGGTATATCTAAATGAAAATAGGATTTGATAATGAAAAATACTTGAAAATGCAATCACTACACATCAAAGAACGTATCGCACAGTTTGGCAATAAACTCTATCTTGAGTTTGGTGGTAAACTTTTTGACGACTATCACGCCGCACGAGTTCTGCCTGGATTCGCACCTGATGGCAAGTTACAACTTCTGATGCAGCTATCAGATGATGCTGAGATAGTCATTGCAATTAACGCTGCCGATATTGAACGTAATAAGATTCGCGGCGATCTAGGAATTACCTATGATACTGATGTTTTCCGCTTAATTGAGGCCTTTCGCTCCAAGAATCTCTTTGTTGGTAGCGTTGTAATTACCCAATACACTGGTCAAAACAGCGCAGACATCTTCAAAAGCCGTTTAGAAAAATCTGGAATTACCGTTTACACTCATTATGTTATCGAAGGCTATCCAGCTAACATTTCACATATTGTTAGCGAACAAGGCTTCGGCAAAAATGATTTTATCGAAACCTCGCGACCATTAGTTGTTATTACCGCGCCGGGACCAGGAAGTGGCAAAATGGCAACCTGCCTATCACAACTTTATCACGAAAACCAGCGTGGTAATTCGGCTGGTTATGCTAAGTTTGAAACTTTTCCAATTTGGAATATTCCACTTAAGCATCCTGTTAACCTAGCTTATGAAGCGGCAACAGCTGACCTCAATGATGTCAATATGATTGACCCTTTTCACTTAGAAGCATATGGTGAAACTACCGTCAACTATAACCGTGATGTCGAAATCTTCCCTGTTTTAGATGCTATTTTCGAAAGCATCTTCGGTGATAGTCTTTATAAGTCACCAACAGACATGGGCGTTAATATGGCTGGCAACTGTATCTTAGATGATGCTATTTGTTGCGAAGCTTCACGGCAAGAAATTATCCGTCGCTATTATAGCTCTCTTACGAGGTTACTAAAAGGAAACTGTGATGAAAGCGAAGTGTTCAAGCTGAGATTATTAATGAAACAAGCCGATACTACTGTCGAAGAACGAAAAGTAATCCCTGCTGCTTTAACCTGCGCCACCACAACTATGTCACCGGCAGCAGCTATTGAGTTAAATGATGGTACGATTGTCGTTGGCAAGACTTCGCCCTTACTAGGGGCCTGTTCGGCGATGCTTCTAAATGCACTCAAGGCCCTTGCTAATATCGACCATGACTTTCATGTCATCGCACCTTCAGCAATTGAGCCTATTCAGGCCCTTAAAACTAAATATCTAGGTAGTAACAATCCACGCCTACATATGGAAGAAATTCTAATTGCCTTATCAGCTTCAGCGGCAACTGATGCTTTTGCTAAGGCAGCGCTTGACCAGTTACCAAATTTGGCTGGTTGCCAAGTACATAGTTCGGTTATGCTATCCTCGGTTGACATCAAAATTTTCAAGCGGCTGGCTATTCAAGTAACGATGGAACCGACCTACGAGAACAATAAAGTTTTTTATTAATGCTGGAAAATCAAATTTAACAGAAATTTTTAATGGTGGTATAACTCATGCGAGTTATACCACCATTATTTTTATACGAACCTATTCAAGCTCAGCGATAAAATCACTCATGAAATGATAGTCGATTTCACCATTTTTAGATAGATAAAACTGCTCGCTATCGCACTATCTTACCTAATCTTTCAATCAATACTTCCATCTCCGCTCTAGTACCAATAGTAATCCTGAGATAATTATTGATTCTGGCTTTAGCAAAATATCGTACATATATCCGCTCTTTCCGTAATGCTTCATAGATATCTTGAGCGGCACATTCACCATGCTTGGCAAAAATAAAATTCGCTTGTGAATTGCCAAAGACAAATCCCAATTTAATTAGTTCTTGTTTGGTCCATTCCCGCACTTCCATCACTTTAGCAATCGTTGCTCTAAAATAATCTTCATCGGCAATTGCTCTTACCCCTAATTCGATTGCTGGATAATTCATCGTATAGGAATTATATGAATATTTTATATCGTTTAAATATTTTATTAAAAGCGGATTCCCTAAGGCATAACCAATTCTTATACCCGCCATCGAACGAGACTTTGAAAAGGTCTGCACAACCACTAAATTATCATACTTCTCAATCAAAGATAATGCCGTCTGCGCCCCGAAATCAATATACGCTTCATCAACAATCACAATCACATCACGATTATTCTTAATTATTGCTTCAACCTCATCAAGGGGCATCGCAATTCCCGTTGGAGCGTTGGGATTAGGGAAAATAATCCCACCATTGTCTATCAAGTAGTCTTCTTTGATAATCTCAAATGCTTCGTTTAATGGTATCTTTTGATAAGGGATATCAAACAAATCCGCCCAAACATCATAAAATGAATATGTTATATCCGGAAATAGTATCGCTTTATCGGAATTAAAGAAAGTCATAAACGCCATCGCTAGCACATCATCTGAGCCAACCCCAACGAATACTTGTTCATTCCTAAGATTGAAATAATCAGCAATAGCACTTACTAGCTTTTCCACTTTCGGGTCGGGATAGGCTCTTAATAGCTGTGCATCTAATTCATTAATTGCTGCCATAACCTGCGGAGATGGTGGATAAGGATTCTCATTAGTATTTAATTTGATTATATTTACTTCTTTTGGCTGTTCACCTGGAACATAAGGAACCACTTTACGAATATTCTTTTCCCATCTTCTCATACTTATCAGGTCCTTCCTTTAAGGGTCTTATGATTGATATAAGCTGGCATAAATACCTTGCTGCGCTAAAAGCTCATCATGGGTACCTTCCTCAGCAATGCCATCTTCTGTCAGTACCAAAATCCGTCCCGCATTACGAATCGTTGATAGGCGATGGGCAATCACGAAAGTCGTCCGATTCTTCGCTAAATCCTCTAACGACTGTTGAACCACCTTCTCACTTTCATTATCAAGGGCTGATGTTGCTTCATCAAAGATTAGCACTGGGGGATTCTTTAGAAATACACGGGCTACTGAAATTCTTTGCTTTTGCCCACCTGATAACTTTACGCCCCTTTGACCCACATCGGTATCATATTGTTTGGGTAGGTTCATGATAAACTCATGAGCATTTGCCGCTTTGGCGGCACGAATAACTTCTTCATCAGTTGCATTAGGCTTACCATAACGAATATTTTCCATTACTGTTCCGACAAACAAATAGACATCTTGTTGTACAATCCCGACATGACTTCTAAGATTCGTCAATTGCATATCACGAATATCATAGCCATCAATTCTAATAGCCCCTTCATTAACATCATAAAAACGCGGAATCAAACTACAAAGAGTGGTCTTACCCGCACCAGAACTTCCAACTAGCGCCACATATTCGCCTGCTTTAACGTTCAGATTAACTCGTGATAGTACTTCCTCGGCATTTTCTTCATAACGAAAAGAAACATCATCAAACTCTACTGCACCGTTTAGCTTGTCAACTGCAATTGCACCTTCACGGTCTTTAATATCTGGTGCAATTTGCATGATTTCTAAGAATCGCTCATAACCACTGTAACCATTTTGGAATTGTTCAGTGAAATTAACCAACTTCTTAACTGGCTCTGTAAAGTTATTAATGTATAATAAGAACATTATCAATTCTGTAATTAACAATTGCCCCTTAGTCATCAAATAAGCTCCTAGTATCAGCGAAAGCACTGTTACTAAAGTCGTAAAGACACCTATTAGCGAATGGTAAGTCGCCATATACTGGTAACTCCTACGCTTCGCGGCAACAAAACGGTTATTACCATGACCGAATTTATCCATCTCAGCCGACTCATTACCAAATGATTTCACTACTCTAATACCTGCTAGACTGTCTTCGATTTGGCTATTGATGTCTGCAATTCGTACTCTGTTTTCTTTAAATGCTCGCTTCATTTTGCGATTAAAATAAATCGCTACCAGTATCATCATAAATACTAGGACCATCGCCACCAAGGCTAGTTTAGAATTAATCAGCATTAGAATGATAAACGAACCCACCAATTTGATGGTCGAAATTATTAAATCTTCAGGACCATGATGAAGTAACTCACTAATCTCAAATAAGTCACTCGTTATTCGCGATAAAAGCTGCCCGACCTTCTGATTATCATAAAAAGCAAACGATAATTTCTGATAATGTCCAAAAATCTCGTTACGCATATCGCGTTCCATATATGCACCCATCATATGCCCATAATAAGTAATATAAAAGTTCGAAATGGCTTCGACTAGAACTAACAAAATCATTACTATCCCGACTCTAACGATTATTCTGCCAGCGCTATCTAACGATAATGTCGTGGTCGTCTCGGTAATATTTCTAACCAATAGCGGAATTACTAGCGTTACACCTGCACCTAGTATTGCAAAAAATAAATCTGTGAAAAATAATTTCTTGTATGGCTTGTAGTATTTAATTAATTGTTTAAGTTTATTCTCCATTTTAGTCACTTTCCTCTCACATCGAATTTTACCATGAAATCAAGCTCTTTACTAGTGTGTAATCATCTTCCATTTCGTGGCAAAGGTAGCTTGTTTTAAATTTTTATTTCTGATATCATAATATATAGGTTTTAGGAGGAACAGCAAATGATAATAAAAACACTTATGAAATCTATTAGGCAATACAAAAAAGAAACCTTCTTTGCTTCTGGACTCATGATAGTTGAGGTTATTGCTGAGGTCTTGGTTCCTTTTTTCACAGCTTCACTGATTGACCTTGGCATTAATAAAGGCGATATGAACCATATCACCCGTATGGGTATTTTCTTAATATTTCTAGCCCTGCTTTCAATGTTCTTGGGTGCTTGTAGCGGTTCTTTTGCAGCGGCGGCATCGGCTGGCTTTGCTGCGAACTTACGCCATGATACCTTTGCTAGTATTCAATCTTTTTCATTTTCTAATATCGACCGCTTTTCATCAGCTAGTCTGGTGACACGACTGACCACCGATATTCAAAATGTTATGTTTGCTTACCAAGAAATTATCCGCCATACTGTTCGTTCAGTTTGTATGGTCACTTTTGCGTTAGTCTTAGCTTTTCGTATTAATGCTAAGATTGCTACCGTCTTTTTAATTGCTTCACCAATTCTTGGCTTCTTATTATTCCTCATTATCATTAACGCCCACCCTTTCTTTGAGCGGGCCTTAAAGACTTATGATAAGCTTAATGGCATTGTTCAAGAGAATCTACAAGGCATTCGGGTGGTTAAAGCCTTCGTTCGCGAAGATTTGGAAAAACAAAAATTCAAAAAAATTTCTAGCGAAATCTTCACTCGTTTCACTAATGGCCAAAAGCTAGTTGCCCTTAATATGCCAATCATTCAACTGGCTACTTATTCTTGTATTATCCTAATTGCTTGGTTCGGCGCAACCCAAATATCAGTTGATAAAATGACTACTGGTGATTTGATGAGTATGTTCGCTTATGTCATGCAAATATTAATGAATATGATGCTCCTTTCACTAGTCTTCATTCGGATTATCATTGCTCGTTCTTCGGCTAAGCGTATTGTTGAAGTTCTCCATGAAGAAGCAACTATTACCAATCCCCCTAGTCCTATAACGGAAATAGCTGATGGTTCTATTACCTTTAAAGATGTTGACTTTAGCTATGCGTCTGATACTAGGAATCCTTGTCTAATGAAGGTTAACCTAACGATTGCTGCTGGTGAAACCATTGGTATCATCGGTGGTACTGGTAGTTCTAAATCAAGCTTAGTGCAGTTAATCCCGCGACTTTATGATGTTACTGCTGGTGCCATCTTCGTTGGTGGCAATGACGTTCGTGATTATGACATTGATGCCCTGCGAAGTGCCGTAGCTATGGTTCTCCAAAAGAACACCCTATTTTCGGGCACTATTGAAGAGAATCTTCGTTGGGGTAATCCTCATGCCAGCCATGCAGAATTAGAACAGGCTTGCCACTTGGCACAGGCTGCTGAATTCATCGATTCTTTCCCAGACGGCTATCATAGCCATATTCAAGAAGGCGGAATGAATGTCTCTGGTGGTCAGCGACAACGTCTTTGTATTGCTAGAGCTTTATTAAAGAACCCTAAGGTCTTAATTCTCGATGATTCAACTAGTGCCGTTGACACCAAAACTGATGCTTTGATTCGCCAAGTTTTCCGTGAAAAAATACCGCATATTACTAAGTTGATTATCGCTCAACGAATATCTTCGTTACAAGATGCTGACCGCATTATCGTGATGGATAAAGGTCATGTCGATGCTTTCGGTACTCATGAAGAGCTCCTAGCTACCAATGATATCTACAAGGAAGTTTACCATAGCCAAATACAGGGAGGAGGCGATTTTGATGAATAAGCGTGGAACAATTCGTCGTCTCCTAGAAGAGATGGCTGGCAGAAATCGCTTGAAGCTGGTCTTTGTCTTTATCTTTATTTTAATTAGTACCTTTGTTAATATCAGCGGTTCATTTTTCATCCAAACGCTAATTGACGATTATCTGCCAATGATTATGCCAACAGCAACTAGCGCTCCTAATTACACCCCTTTAGTTCATCTAATATGCTTCATGATTGGTGTCTATATCAGTGGCGTCCTTGCTACCTTCCTCTACAATCGGATGATGGTTTCAATTGGACAAGGTATCCAAAAGAAAATCCGCGATAATATGTTTGCTCACATGGAAACTTTGCCAATTAGTTATTTCGACTCACATACTCATGGCGATATCATGAGCCATTATACTAATGATACCGATACTCTGCGGGAGTTCTTTTCACTTAGTTTACCACAACTAATTTCCTCGACCTTTACTATTTTAATGGTAATCTTTGCTATGATACGATTAAGTCTACCCCTCTTTGTGATTGTTATTTTCTTCATAGCATTGATGCTCTTTGTCTCGAAGAAGATGAGCAAAATGGCATCACATTTCTTTATGCAACAACAAGTCGGTATTGGTGATTTGACTGGCTATACCAAAGAAATGATTGCCGGGCAAAAGGTAACCAAAGTGTTTTGTCATGAAAAAGCTGCTATTGAAATTTTCCAAAAGAAAAATATCAATTTATGTAATCATGCCAAATCAGCTAATGGTCTGACTAACATGTTAATGCCTATTATGATGAATATTGGCGCTTTACAATATGTCGTTATCGCCTTCGTTGGCGGAGTCTTAGCGCTTAATAATGTTCACGGAGTAACCCTCGGGGCAATCGCTGCTTTCTTAACGCTTTCAAAAGCACTAAGCTCACCTATTGCCCAGATTTCAGTTCAAGTTAATGCAGTGACTATGGCATTAGCTGGTGCTGGTCGAATCTTTACTTTAATGGATGAGCCTTCCGAAGTAGATGAAGGCTATGTCACACTAGTAAATGTGATTGAAAATGATGGTATCTTAACCGAAACTAATAAAGCAACTGGTCTTTTGGCATGGAAACATCCTCATAACGATGGCTCGATTACTTATAGTAAGTTAACTGGTGATGTTCGTTTAACTGATGTTGACTTTGGCTATACATCTGACAAGCTCGTCTTACGCGATGTCTCCTTATATGCTAAGCCTGGTCAAAAAATTGCTTTTGTTGGTGCTACCGGGGCTGGTAAGACAACTATCACGAACCTCCTCAATCGTTTCTATGATATCGCTGATGGCCAAATCCATTATGATGGTATTAACATTAATAAAATTAAAAAGGCTGACCTACGACGCTCACTTGGCATCGTTTTACAAGACACACGATTATTCGCTGGAACCGTTGCTGACAATATTCGTTACGGAAAGCTAGACGCTACAAACGAAGAAATATATCATGCGGCTACTATCGCTAATGCTGACAACTTTATCAGACGCTTACCAAAGGGATATGATACCATCCTAACTGGTGATGAAAGCACCCTATCCTCTGGCCAACGTCAGCTTTTAGCGATTGCCCGAGCTGCTGTTGCTGACCCACCCGTAATGATTCTCGATGAAGCAACCTCAAGTATTGATACGCGAACTGAGGCAATTGTTCAACAAGGTATGGACCGTTTAATGGAAGGTCGAACTGTCTTTGTCATTGCGCACCGCCTATCAACTGTCAAGAATTCTGAGGCTATCATGGTTCTAGAGCATGGCCAAATTATTGAACGTGGCAGCCACCAAGAATTATTAAATCATAAGGAACGTTACTACCAACTATATACCGGTATCTTTTCTTAAAATAATAAACATTGTAAATAAACATTAAATAAAAATGAAATAAACATAAATCGCTTTCAAAAAAATTTTTCATGGTATATACTATACTTAAAATTAAAGCATAAAGAAAAGGAGTTATATAAATTATGCCAATGACTTTTGATTCCACCTACTTACTAATACTAATAGGTGCTATTCTTTGTATGGTTGCCTCAGGATATCTCAAATCTACGTATACCAGATATTCACAAATACGTAGCACCTCTGGGCTTACCGGTAAAGAAGTAGCCGAACAAATTTTATACTCACAGGGGATTTTTGATGTGACAGTTGAGCATGTTTCAGGTAACTTAACCGACCACTATGACCCGCGCCAAAAGAAGGTCTGTCTATCTGATGCTACTTATGCTTCAACTTCGGTTGCCGCTATCGGGGTAGCAGCTCATGAATGCGGACATGCTTGTCAGCATCATAGTGGTTACGTTCCTTTAAACTGGCGTAGTGCCTTGGTTCCCGTTGCTAATTTGGGCTCAACCATTGCCTGGCCATTAATCCTGGTTGGATTAATATTTAATAATAGTTCTTCTACGGTTTTCTTACATATTGGCATTATTGCTTTCTCTTTTGCAGTGTTGTTTCAAGTAATTACCCTGCCCGTAGAATTCAATGCCTCTAATCGAGCTATTAAAATTCTATCAACTAGTGGTATTCTTAATCCTCAAGAGCTTCCTCTATCTCGCAAAGTTCTGACTGCGGCGGCTTTAACCTATGTTGCTGGTACTGCAGCTTCTATACTTCAGCTTCTACGAATCATCTTGCTAAGCAATGGTCGCAGACGTAATTAAGGATATAACAGCAATAATACCAGAAGAGCTAACACTAAGATACAATTGTGTTAGCTCTTTTTCTTATCTACAATACGAACCTATTTTGTAACTATTGCTTCATTATTTTATGTAACATCCTCATCCAGAAGCCGCCCTTAACTTGCTGTGTTACAACTGTTTCAAGAATACTATCAGCTACTACCTTGTCAAGTTCAAATTCCCATGGTTTCATCTCTGAAATATTACCTGCGGCATCTTTGACCACTAAGGTTATTTTATTTCTTCCCGCCTTTAGCAGTTCTGGTGCAATAGTCAAATTGTCTTGGTTCAAAATATAGGGAACTTCCTCACCATTAATCATACAAGAGAGTACTGTTATCGCATCAACATTTTCCATTTTGATTTGAGGTACGAATACTTCTGTTAGATAGCTATTTGCTTTTTCTTCATCATGGCAGAAGCTGGTTCCATTTTGATTGATGGTGAAAATATATTTACTAACAACTTCTTGTCCGTCAACAGAACTACCCTGGATATACATTGTGTAAATTCCATCTTCGCTAATCTCAGAAAAATCATAGATTATTCCATCACCTTCTACTTGTTCTTGATATCGCCCCACTTCGTTACCATTCTGGTCAACAATAATGATTGCCATATTTTCTTTATCAAAGTCACCCGTTATCAATACTTGTGGCTTTAATGGCTCGTTGTTTGCCGACACTGGGGATATCTGTAATAAATTCACTTCAATTGGTCGAATTGCTTCTACTAATGGGGTGTTGATAATCTCAATATCATTAGAGGTCTCTTGTTCAACTCTCTCAGGATTGACCGCTGTTGCTGTTAAATCTCTAATTGCCATGCCACCTGGCACTAATACTGGCATTTCACTTGCTTGCGGTATTTCGTATCCATTAAAGTCATTGATGCCGTCTGCTTTGTCTTCTATTAATGGTTCTAAAGTTTCATGGTCCGTGACCTCCCTTTCTAGCACTTGAACATCTTCATCCTTTGTTTCTAATGTTTCAGATACATCCTCTTCAACCATCATCACTAAGTCTATAGGTGCTTCCGCTTCAGCTGTTATATCCTCAACTAACTCATCAGCTCCTATTATTATTTCATCAACCGCATTCTCTTCCACTACTTCACCTGATACCTCATCTGCTTTTGTTTCCTCTGTTGATTCCTCAAACTCTTCCTCACTTACCAACTCTTCTGCTAATTCTTCGGTTGCTAATTCTTCATCCATCAGCCCTTCTGTTGATTCCTCAATTACCACTTCTTCATCTACCAGCTCCTCTGGCAATTCTTCGCTTGCTACTTCTTCACCCACCAGCTCTTCAATCACTTCTTCGCTAACAGCTTCATCAACAATCACCAACTCCTTGACCGCTTTGTCTAATACTTCATCAACCATTTCGTTATCAGCAACCACTACTATACCTACCTCCTCTGCTTGAGCTGCCGCAAAGACACTACTACTACCTATTATTGTAATCAAGTTAAGTGCTATTAGGATTCTAAATAATTCTTTTCTTTTCATGAAATTGTCTCCAATCTTGTTTTTATAATTTGGTAATTATTATTCTGCTCACTACCAGGAATATTCTCTACCTCGATGAATAGTGCCTTCGCCATCTCGATATCTTTCTCCTCAAGTAGCTTCATTAGGATGTACTGACAACGAATCTCCACATCATCAGTAGCTTCAACAATCGCTGCTTCATACCATCTTGCCGCCCCTTGATAGTCAGTTAAGCATCGCCTAATATACGCTAGCTTCTGCATAATTTCTAGACGTACCTCTAGCTGTTCTTGCGTTATTAGAACTTGTTCATACAAGGCATAGCTTTCATTTAGTAATTGTTGATTATCTGTTTGTAACCCTGCCAAAGTATAGCCTTTGGCGATTCTTAAATTGACATCAGTTAAAAGAATATCTTTGATTGGCACAGTTGTACTAACTTGCAGTAACTCGCGAGCAGTTTCTAAGAGCCGAATAGCCTCTGCTGTAGGATTACTTTGTTCATCTGCTAAATAATAATGGTTAGCCAAATATACTGCTGCCGTTGCTTGGTAGCCAGCTATTTTCTCTTCATCATTACTCATCATTGCACAGGCTGCTTCCATCTGCTTTAAATCATCACGCATTTGCTGCCAATCAATCTCCGTGCCAAAATCACATAACTTCTTCGCCATTTGTTGATACCAGTCGACATCAGGGTGAACATTAATATCTACTTGCATAAAATACTTATATGCTTGTTCGTAATCGACACCAAATGATTCATCAAAAATATTTCCCGTAAAATAAAGTTTGCCTATTGTAATATCCAATAATTGCTTATCTACCTGCTCATCCGTATAAATATTCAAGAGGCTCTCAACCTTGATAATCCCCGCCTTAGTCTTACCTTGGTACTTATAATCTTTGAGAATATTCAAATATGGTGTTGGTTCCTCGGGAAATAATTCAATCGCCGCCTCATACTGCTTCCTTGTCATTGCTTCAACATAGGCTCTACTTCTCGCCTCTCCTAAAATATTTCCCAAGCTTATCAAAAAAGCTAATACTAATGGTCCTATCAAGCCTATTTTCCAAAGATTTGCAATACCTCGTTTTTGTCTTTGTACTCGTCTTAGTGCCCTTTCTAACTTTGCTACTGATTGATACCGTTTAGTTGGATTTTCGTCTTGACATTTGGCAATTATCTTTTGTAATCTTGGCGGAATATTCTTAGGACAAAGCGCTTTGATAGTTGCCCCTAGGTTATAGATATCGGTCTGCACATTAGCAACTCCTTGGCACTGCTCTGGCGCTGCAAACCCAGGTGTCACTGCGGTTATTGTCTTCCTATCATTCGCATCATGGTAAAATTGGGCACAACCAAAATCAATTAAGCAAAGCTCCAAATTCTTCATCAATAAAATATTTCCTGGTTTCATATCATGATATATTATTGGTGGCTTATGTGTATGCAAATATCCTAAAACATCACATAATTGAATTCCCCACTGTAGAACTTGAGCAACGGAAAACTGCTTTTTCTTTTGCAAAATACTTCGCAAATTAACGCCCTTTAAATAATCCATAACTAAATAGACCTTATCCTCGGTCTCAATTCGGTCCACAATTCTTGGTAGCATCGGATGTGCTAGTGTTCGTAATATTTCTATTTCATCCAAGAGCATTGCGTCCATTTTCGATAATTCTTTGACTGCCCACGACTTACCAAGCGCATAATCAACTGCCAAGTAAACACAGCCGCTGCCGCCCTTACCAATTATTTTCTCAAGACGGTATCTACCTCCTAAGACATTTTCTCTTTCATTAACTGCCATCACCTCTTAACTACTTGCAACTTAACTGTTTAATTGTAAGCTTTGAAAATTCGGTTGAAACAACCTATCGCCAGAACTGGCTTAATCAGAAAATCTTGTGATTTCTTGAAATAAGATTAGCATATTTATTTCATCTTTGCAACACTTTTATTAATTAATGAGATACCAGCATCAAAAGGTCTTCCATTTTATGCCAACATGACGTAGCATGACTTTAAGACACTGATATCCAATTATTAAATTTATCGATGCGGTCTTCTCTTTGCTAGTAAACTTCTAAATCTATCAGGGGAAAGATTAGCAATTAATTCTTTGGGGAAATCCACCTCCGCTAGTACTGGCAAGGCGGCTGAGAAATCTCCTATGGCCTGGGCAAAATGAGCATCTGTCCCAAGGCTAACCACTACCTCATGCGCCTTACAAAGTTTGAGCATTTTGATAACATTTTCCTTCGTATTGAGTCGAAAATGAGCAGTTGCCTGCGACGAATTATTAACTTCTAGCATAACATTTTCATTCTTTGCCTTTTTAACTAAGGCTTCAAAATCAATCGGAATATTGCCATCCTCAGGGTGACCAATAATGTCGACATACGGATTCTCCATTGCCCGTAGATAAGCATTAGTATTCTCTTCTACGCTTCCTGCCTCTGTACATATAGTATGAAAACTAGCAATACAAATATCCTGTCGCTTTAATATTTCTTCATTTAGGTCAATATTTCCTTCATAATCCATAATATTTAATTCCACACCATATAACATCGACACTCCGTATAATTCTTTGGGCAAAACGTGATAGTTCATAAAGTGCATTTCACTACATGAATCAGGCAATGCTGGTCCGTGATCAGTAATCGCTAGCAACTCCACTCCTCTTTTAGAAGCTACCTTCGCCAGTTCTGCAATCGTGGAGTAGGCATGAGCACTGGCAATTGTATGGGTATGTGTATCTACTGCAATCTTCATCATCCGCTTTCCTTTCTCAATTCATAGTAATTGTTTTTAGTTGTCGTCCCGTCGAAAATATTTTCGCCATTTGCTTGATAATCTGGCCATCTTCAATCTGATACCATTGGTAACCATATTTTTCTTCAAATCGTACCTTCCCATTACCCTCATCTTCTCCATAAAACGACATGCTTCCCGCCGTAAAATAAGGAATCCCTGCTACTATTTCGCTATACTGATGATGGGTATGTCCATTTAAGATACAAGAAATATTGCTATCCTTAATTAGCTCAAATAACTCATCGGCTCCGTCTAGACAAGGCAACTCACTTTGCGCTTGTAGCAAATGATGATGGGTTAGCAATATTACTGGTTTATCTTGAGTATCCTTTAAAGCCTGCCAAAGCCACGAAAGCTGCTCTTTGGTTATTGAGCCCTTAGGATTACCATATGTTGAACTATCAAAAGATATAATCGAAAATGATTCCGCATCATAGATATCATTATAACATTTATCAACTGGTCTGTCTTCAAGCCATCCTTCTCTAAACTGCGCCTTCCTATCGTGATTACCTAGGGTCACAACAATAGGGATATCACCCAGTAATTTTTTTAATTGCTTTTTCAAAAAAGCGTAGTCTTTTGCCATGCCATCTTCGGTTAAGTCACCACTAATAACTAGGAGGTCAAAACCATGCTCCTTTTGCACTTCTTGCAAGCAATATGTCATTGGAATCAAAGGGCTTTGCATCTTAAAGAGCATCCCTTCATAGCCCTCCTTGGACGGCTTGTAAGCCATCCGAAAATGGATATCGGAAATATGTAATATTTTCATAGAATCATCTCAATTTCTTTCTTATTATTCCTGCTAGTGTATCAAGTATAAAGACTGTTACTACTACCCCAATTAGTATCACACTTACCTTTCCCCAGTTACGGGCTTGAATTGCAAAGATAAGCGGTGCACCAATTCCACCAGCACCGACTAGACCTAGCGTTGATGCACTACGTACCGCAATTTCAAAATGATTTAGTGACATTGAGCTGTAAATAGGCATTAACTGTGGAACTCTGGCAAAGAACAGGGTCTGACATGAATTCCCGCCAACTGCTCGAATCGCTTCTACCGCGCCTTCATCCATATTCTCCATCTGCTCTGTATATAATTTCCCAAGCATCCCAATCTGATGCACCCCAATTGCCATCACGCCGGCAAAAGGTCCTGGTCCTACTACCTTAACAAAAATAATTGCATATACTAACTCTGGGAATGCCCTTAAAATATTACAAACAAATTTCCCAATCTTGGCTACCCATGGGTGTGATTGCCATAGATTAGCGGCACTAAATAAAGTTATCGGTATCGCTAGAACCGTCGCAATAGCCGTTCCTAGGAAGGCAATTCCTAACGTCAAAAGCAATAAACTAACTAAATCTTCACCACTTCCATCATACAAAAACGACCAATCGGGCTTTAAAAGACCACGCACGACTTCAGCGCCCATTGCTGGTGAAAAGGTACTAAGTCCCGAATAGTCAAGTCCTATCGCTGAATATATAATGATAACGCCGGCAAGCAAAAACATTAGCCACTTTTTGCTATTTCCTTGTGTCCCTATCATATCAATCTCCTCCGTATCACTTCACTAATGCCATCGACAAGCGCAACAATCACTAAGATAGAAAGAATGATAATCGATACTCGGTCGTATCTAAACAGTGCTAATGAAGAGTTTAGAATAACCCCAATTCCGCCTGCTCCAACATAACCTAAGACCGTTGATGCCCGAACATTGACCTCTAATGCATAAAATATATAGCTTGCAATATTACTTAGTATTTGCGGAGCAATTGACCAAAAAGCAATTTGCAGTTTATTCGCTCCGACAGATTCAGCCGCTTCGATTGGGCCATAATCAATTGTCTCTATCACTTCATAAACTAACTTTGAAACCATGCCAAAGGTAAAAATAGCAATCGTTAGTACCCCGGTTGCTTCACCAATTCCAAAAATCGCAACTAACAAGGCCGCCAACAATAAATTAGGAATTGTCCTAGTTATATTTAGGATAAACCGAAATACTGCGGTAACTACTTTATTGCCTGTTACTACATATGTCGATAAAAAGGCAAATGGCACGGCAAAAAGAACTCCTAAACAGGTTCCCACCACTGACATCTGTAAGGTCTTTATCATTGGCATAATAATTCTCGGTAGATAAGCAAAATCTGGTCGCAGCAAGCGCGATAGAAATTCTACCATCTGTCCCGAATTAGTAAAGACTGTTACGAAGTCGGCATTGGTTATCTGAATACTACCTAGCAAGAGGACAACGAGCAAAACAACGATAAATAATTGCTTATACCAGTTAAAATAAATTGTATCCTTAATCTTCATTATCAGCTATCCCTCCCTCACTTAAAATATTCTTCCCATAAATATTTGTAAGTTCGTCGTTAGTTAATTCTAAAGGGGTGCCATCAAAGACAATTTCGCCTTGCTTAAAAGCAATAATTCTGGTCGAAAATTGTTTCGCTAGTTCGACTGAATGAATATTGACAATGATGGTCTTTTTCATACTTTTATTGATATGTTGTAGGTCCTGCATAATCTTCTGGGTGGTAATAGGGTCTAATGATGCTACCGGCTCATCAGCTAAGATGATATCTGCTTGCTGAACCAAGGTTCGCGCAATCGAGACCCGTTGCTGCTGACCACCACTTAATTCATCGCTTCGCGAATGTAGCTTATCTAACAACCCAACACTTTCTAGTGCTTGTTTGGTACTTTCGTAATCTTCTTTGGAAAAAATTCCTAAGATACTCTTAAGCGTTGAATAATAGCCTAATCTTCCTGATAAGACATTCTTTTGTACTGTACTTCTTTTTACTAAATTAAAATGTTGAGATATCATTCCAATATTGCGTCGTATCTTCTTTAGCTGTCTCTTCCCTGCCTTGGTTATAGATGTTTCATTAATACGGATATCACCTGCCGTAATATTAATCAAACGGTTGATAGCTCGTAGAAATGTACTCTTGCCAGCACCACTTAGACCAATGATAGCCACAAATTCACCATCTTCAATTGTCAAATCGATATTTTGAATCCCTACTACACCATTGTTATAAACCTTTGAAACCTGCTCAAAAATAATCATCATTGCCTCCTAATAAATCTCAAAGAGGGTGTCGAATGGTACTTCTTCGACACCCCATATCATCATATCTCTTTGTTGTTTATTCTGCTGCTTTCTCTGTATATTCTCTGATTGTATCATAAGATGCTTCGGTTGCTTCTGAATATCCGCGATGACTCCATAAAGACATTGCTTCGGCTCCTTCTTCATCTGCTGACATGCCCAAAAATACTTGTTTGATTTGCTCTTTTAAAGCACTATCCATATCTGGTCTTACTGCAATAGCATCATTTGGGATATCACCTTCTGTTAGATAAAGAACTCTAAGGTCGGCAAATAAATCATATTCTTCAAATACACCTGCAAAGACATTTCTAGCTCCTTGGAATACGAAGCAAGCATCTTGCTGACCATTTAGTACAGCAGTCATTTCACTTGGAATATCATTTACCGTTGTTAATGTGCTATCAACAACTGGATCAATTCCTGCTGCTTTCATCTCTGCTACTGGGTAGATGTAACCACTTGCTGAATTAGGACTTAATGTTGCAATCTTCTTGCCGGCTAAATCCTCTAATGTCTGAATATCACTATCTGTTCTAACTAAGATTTCACCTTTGAAAGTAGCACTTAATTCACCTTCTAATGGTAACCCCGTCTCTGCATCATATGCTCCTAATTGAGAGGTTAAAATCGCTTCGGCAGCACCAATATCTCGTGCTTGAACGTAAGCCGCTGGTGGCATGATACCAACATCAACTTGTCCTGAAGCCATTGCTTCAACAATTGTTGAATAGTCTGTTGCGAGGGTAACTTCCACTTCACAACCTAGCTTCGCAGATAAATACTCCGCAAAAGGCTTTGCTTTTGCTTCCATCGAACCATCATTATTGGTAGGTACAAACTGAACTCTTAATTTCTCTACTGTTGCTGTCTCACTTTCAGTTTCTTCCCCAACGCTCTCTTCTGCCGCTGGTTCTGTTGTCGTTGCTTCTTTACTCTCCTTCGCACCGCATCCAATCAAGATTGTTGAGCCTGCAAGCACCATAGCTAAAATACCAATTGCCAATTTTTTCATACTCATACTGCTTCTCCTCCTGTAAACACCAAAGTAAATTATATTTGCACATCAACAATAACAAGTCCCACCAGAATTGAAAATGACCTATGTCACATTTTACCATAATTCCATGAAATTTTAGCAAGACTGATACGTTTAAGATTGTCCTATTCCCATATTTATAGTAGAATAGAAAAGGTAATACAAATTATAATTTAAGAAAGCCTATCCCTCATGAAGAAGATATCCAATCCCACAAAACACCATCAGTATATCATAACTCACAAGTTACAAGATTATATGAATGCCGATTTATTTTCACTCTCGGAGTTATGCTCTTTTGAAAAAGACGAGCATCTAATTCATGCTGGCTTAGTTTCGGATTATCTTTATTTCGTGGTCGAAGGTAAGCTTATGGTCTACTTCCACACTATTGATGCCAAAAATATCTGTATCGAATATTCTCAGCAATCGTCTTTAATTGGCGAAGCGGCCTCGCTTTGGGGGATGGTGCCAAATGCCAGTGTTAAAGCCATGACACCTTGTATCTGTGTCTGTATTAGCTTAACCAAATATCGCTTGACGCTCCAAAATGATGTCTGTTTTCTTAAAAATATTTGTCAAACCTTAAGTTATCGCCTGCTTAATTCCGAAATGGAATTGGCTAATTCTCTAACCACTCCAGTTGACGCCCGTCTTGCTAAGTTTATTCTTTCTAATTCTCAGGAAAATATTTTTTCTTTCCAATTAACCACCTGTGCTACAATCCTAAACGTCAGCTATCGCCATCTTTTACGAACTCTGATGAGCTTTTGCAATCTTAATTTCCTTGCAAAATCAAAGAATTGCTATTACATCCTTAACCAAGAAGCTCTAGAAGATTTATCAAAACATCCGACCTTATTATAGTCAAATTATTTTGTCTTGTCGACTTAATGGTTAATGAATAGCATTAGCAATTCTCTAGTTTAACCGGATTATTTAACTGTTATCCATTTCTCTTCTACTGAAGATTCAAATATCGCATCACAAATAGTCAATTCTCGATGACCTGCCGCGAAATTCGCATAGCCCCCATTATCCTTGCCATCTCTAATCGCCGCGTAGATATTTCGCATAGTCTGTTTAGTCGCATCGGCAAACCCTTCTGTATGACCACCGGGATAACTATTATAAGCTACTGCTGCTTTATACATTAGTGATGGGTCTTTAATCATAATTTCGTTATTGCCATCACGCTTACCAATCCATAATTGATTCGGTCTTTCACTATCAAAGGCAACTGCACATTTAGTTCCATATATCTCAAAATATAATCTATTCTTACGACCTGCTGCTACCTGATTAGTAGTGAATGAACCATGTGCTTGCTTATCAAATCTAATTAGTACGGTTGCGTAATCTTCTGTTTCAATCGGAACATCTTCATAATCCGAAGGCGCTAACACTTTTCCGCTATATGTCTCAACTTCTTTTAACGGCTTCTTTCTAGTCTTATGAAAAGTCGCAAAATCAGCCAATACTTTTTGCGTTTTAAGCCCAGTAATACTTTCCATCATATCAAACCAATGACTACCAATATCAGCTATCGCTCTTGTATTACCACTAAATTCCTTTTCTAAACGCCAACTATAATCAGTTTCATGGAAAAGCCAATCTTGTTGATAAGAGCCATTTACAGCTAATATTTCGCCTAAATCACCATTTGCTATCATTTCTTTAACTTCTTGAACTAAAGGATAACCACGGTAGTTTAGGTTGACTGCACATATCAACTTCGTTTGTTCTGCTAACTCGACTAATTCGCTGCCTTCTTTTTCATCCATTGCTAAGGGCTTTTCACAAACGACGTGCTTACCCGCCTTTAAAGCTTCTTTTGCAATTTGATAATGTAAATGATTCGGCGTACAAATATGAACTACATCAATTGTATCATCCTTTAATAAATCTTGATAATTCGAGTATATTGTCTCAATTCCCCATTCTGCCGCAAATTCTTTTGCCTTTATTTCATTCATTTCGGCTATTGCAACGACATCGGTGTTACCAGTTCTTCGTATTGCCTCAACATGCACTGGTCCAATAAATCCAAGTCCGATAACACCTGCTTTAATTTTCTTCATATCTGCCTCCTTTTCAATCTTGTAATATTTATCCAAAGCTACTTGCCATTAGCGGATGTATTGATTCATGTAATCTCTAGCCAGCTCTAATGCCTTTAACTTATCTTCTAGGGAACCTTCATAGGCTTTATCTTCGATTTCAAGAACAGCTGCCCCTTCATATCTGATATCATTCAAAGCTGAAACTACTTGTCCCCACTCAATATCACCTAGCCCTGGTAACTTAGGTGAATGATATTCAAGTGGTGTGGCAAAAAGACCAACTTGATTATATTTATCGGCATAAAACTTCGCATCTTTGATATGGAAATGATACATCTTGTCTTGATAATCATAAATTGGTTTAGTATAATCCATTCTTTGCCACACTAAGTGTGATGGATCGTAATTTAAGCCAAAGTAATCACTCTTGATTTCGGCAAACATCTTATCCCAAAAAGCTGGTGAAGACGCTAAGTTATCTCCTGATGGCCATTCTGTTGTAAAGTACATCGGACAATTCTCGATAGCAATTTTAACTTTGTGCTTTTCGGCAGAAGCAATTAACTTTTTCCAGACACTAGTAAAGTCTTTCCAGTTCTGCTCAGGGGTCTCTAGGCGGTTGCGGCCAATAAAAGTATTTACTACTGGTATTCCTAATTTATCAGCTCCAACAATGCAATCCTCTAAATGTTTAATTGCTATTTTACGGTCTTCTAAATCGCCTGTAAGGACATTAGGATAATATCCAATTGCACTGATTTCAACATTTCGCTCTTTTAAATATTTCTGAATAGACTCCACTTTAGTAGGTGTTAATTTACTCATATCAATATGAGTAACACCAGCATAGCGTCGTGTTGCCTTACCGACTGGCCAACATGCCATCTCGACACAAGCAAAACCATTATCCGCCGCATAATCGACCACTTCTTCAAATGTATACTCACTTAATATTGCACTTAGAAATCCAAACTTCATATCTTTCACCTCCATTAGGGTTATATAATATTATCCTTCACCGTTATATTTCTTGACCGCATTAATCATCGCCATGATATTCTCAGCCGGTACTCCTGGCTGAATGTTATGAACCGTGTTAAATACAAAGCCACCGCCTTTTCCGAAAATTTTACAACATTCTAGTACTTCATCATATACTTGTTGTGGTGTTCCAAATGGCAGGGTCTTCTGTGTATCAACACCGCCACCCCAGAAAGTTACACGACTGCCGAACTCATCTTTGAGTTCATCGCGTCCCATATTTTTAGCCGTCCATTGCACGGGATTGATACAATCAAATCCTGAATCAGCCAAATCACCGATTAAACCCTTGATACTGCCACACGTATGCTTAAAGGTCTTCCATGTCGTATTTTCGTGAATCCAATCATTAACCGCCTTATAGTATGGCATATACACATCACGATAGGTTTCATTTGAACAAAATGGACCATTTTGTGTTCCGAAATCAGTTCCGCAAATATATGCCACTTGAATTGTCTCACCTAGGACATCATGCATCTTTTTCAGATTCTCAAGAGCATAGTGAAGTTCATATTCAAAGATTTCATGCAAGATATCTTGCCTTGATACAATTGAAATATACCATTCAGTAATATCACGAATGCCTTTTGGCTTTCTTAACATTGGTCCTGGCACAAGGGCAATATCACCAAAAGCGGTCCCACCCAAATTCCCCAAAATAACATCTTCACTATCTTCATACATCGGGCGTTGCTTTTTCAGCCAATCCAAATCCGCATCTGATATCGGTCCAAATTCTTCTTGATTATCTTTGACATCATAATCATCTTCGTCAAATTCGGCCGCTCTTTCAGTGTTATCAAAATAAACCCCGCCTTTAGGCATACACCCCGCCGCTACGGTACTAGTATCACCGTGAGAATAAAGTAACGTATCACCTTTTTCATTTGTTGTCACTTGAAAGTCTTTTGCCACCAGGACATCTTGTCCCCACGGTGTTCGCCACTCTTTAAATTCATCGGTCTGTTTAAAGCCCATCAGTGTTCCGGCACCCCAAAGTGGTGACGTTTGGATTCCCAGCGCTTCCTTTAGGTCATCATCGACTTTCGCCAACATCTGAGTTGGCTCAAGAATTGTTAAGACCTTCTTCGGTAGCCCTAGATACTCTCGTAGTTCTTCAACCGCGCGACAATGTATTCCTGTTGTTGGCATTCCCCCAATATCCAGAAGAATTGGTCCTTCTTCATGATTAAGTGCCAACTTAAACTTCTCTTTCCCAGTCATCTTTGCCATTTCATTTATCCTCTATTCTTTAAATTTTCTGTTATTCGCCAGCTGCCGCTTTATCCAAAATAATCTCCGCATTAGTTTGGCCAATTACGGCGCTGGCTGGAAAATCTTTGGTTGGGGCATCATATGACAATAATTGTTGTACTGGCCCAGCCTTATGCTCGCCAAAGATACCCAGTTGGACCACTCTTGCGGCTAACATGTCGCTAACACCTAAGGTAATACCTTTAGTGATTGGTGGCATACCAGCTGAGAAATATTTTACGGCAACTTCTTTGGTCTTATCCGCCAATTCTACGACTCTCGCACCAGCCGTTAGGCTATCACCTGGCTCATTTAATGCCAAGTGCCCATTCATTCCCATGCCCAGCAAGATGTAATCTATGCCGCCCCAATCGACAATCTGGGCTAATACTGCCTGACACTCTTTATCAGGTTTAGTACTCAGACTATCAAAACAACGAATCTGCTCTGGTCTTGCCTTAATCTTATTTAGAAAATTAATATGTAAAAAATTAGTACAACTACCATCAGCATCAGCGGCAATATTAAGCCAATCATCCATTGCCACAAAGCGGGCTTTAGAGAAATCTAGCTTACGATTAATAATTTCCTCAAACGCCGCTAATGATGAATGTCCCGCGGCAAAACAAAAGAGTGCGTCATTTTTCTTTGCCAAAATCAGCTCCACCGTATCCGCAATGTAATTAGCTGCTTGCTTGATCGTCTCAAAAATTCGTTTTTTCATTTTATACCTCGATTAGTCTAATAATAATGAAATTGGATATTTTACTTTTGGGGCAAATGGTAATTCTACCTTACCACCTGATTTAGCTGATGCATATGCTGCGTAAAGGATTTCTAAGACCGCACGTCCATCCTGACCAGTCACTACTGGTATTTTATCTTCTCGTACACATTCAATAAAATGTCTTAATTCTTGTGGATATCCTTGATTAAATGCTTCTTCAAACATCGTAAATGACCAACCTACTGAAGTCGCTGCTTTCTCCGCTGCATAATCATATCCTTCAAGACTAAAGGTTAATGCTGAGTTGCCCTGAAATAAGTCAGCATAAGAAACTCCTTTATCACCATATACTTCAATTCGGTCATCCATTCCACCATGACGAGCCCAACTATCTTCTGCTACCCCAATAACACCATTTTCAAATTCAACAATTGTAACTGCATTGTCTTCACAATCAGTGATTTCTTTGTGAAGGACGGTCTGCATTTGCGAATATACACTCTTAACCTTAGCATTGCCCGTCATCCATCTAAACCAGGCAATGGCATGACACCCCATATCCATCATAACCCCACCACCAGCGGTTTCTTTATTATAGAACCATGCACTATGTGGTCCACTATGTTTTTCGGCTTGTTTGAGCATATAGACTTCACCTACTGCTCCATGTTTTACTAAGTCACGAACTCTTTCGTATTTAGGGGCAAAACAAAGTTCTTCCGCATACATCAATTTAAGGTTTCGTTTCTCACATTCAGCAATCATTTCATCAGCTTCTTCTAGCGTCATAGCTAATGGCTTCTCAACGATGACATGCTTATCTGCTCTAGCCGCCTTCATACAAGCATCATAGTGTAGATAGTTAGGTAAGCAAATATCCACTACATCGATATCTTCTTTTGCCAACAAATCAGTGATATCATCGTAAAATGCTGGTACATTATGCTTTTGGGCATAGCTTTTGGCATTTTCAAGATTACGACCATATACTGCTACTACCTCTGCATCATTTACGAAACGCTGATAACTTTCTAAATGAATCTCTGAAATAAAGCCTGTTCCTAATATTGCTACTCTTGTTTTCCCCATTTTTTATTCCTCCTTTTATATGTTTTGTCTTTTTAATATTTCATTGATAAAACCTTGTGCTCTTGGAATATCATTTTCATCTAAATGCTCAATAATAAGTGGCATGTCCTTGTGATGCTTAGCCAACAGCTTAAGATAAAGTTCATAGTTAAGGATGCCAAGTCCCGCCGCTGGCAATTCTACTGCCCCTGAGCCTCTAAAGGTATGTGACTCATCAGCATCAATATCGGCATGTTTTTCACTTGTATCGGTCGCTATCTTACAATCTTTTGCATGAGCAATTACCATCTTATCGGCTAAGGTGGCAAAGATTCGCTCTAATTCTCCATCGACATCATTAATGTTACTATCATTGAAATAATTAGTTGGGTCACAAATCAAGCCAAGGTTTGGCAAATTGATATCCTTAAATAATCTTTGGACCTGCTCAATTGAGCCAATGACATTGTTAACATAGTTCTCAACAATGTAAGTGGCACCCACTTCATTGGCAAATTTAGTAATCTCATAAATCACCTCACAGGTCTCTTGATATACTGATTCACTGGCATTAGCATCATCCCAAACCCAGTCACTTTCAAGATTATACGTCCCTGTTTCACTAGCGACATAAGGGCAACCCAAATCAACTGCTCGCTCCATCATCATTTTCATGTAATCAATATTAGCTCTTCTTTTCTCAGGCACGGGATGAATCAAGTTAGTATAAGCTGATATCGCTGAAACAGGAAGATTTGCTGCTTTGAATTTGCGTCCAACTGCTTGCGCTTTTTCCTTCGTTAAATATTCTTTTGCCGCATCACAATCTTTAAAAGAAACATCTAACTGCACATTAGAAAAGTTTGCTGCTTTGATTTTCTTGATGGTTTCATCAATTGTGTTCGGATAGTATCCTGTAAAAATCCCAACTTGTAACATTATCTGACCTCCTTTTTATTGCGCTAAAATTTCATTAAGGGTTACTGTTCGTTCCTCTTCAATGGACTTGTAACAAGCCTCTACACAAGCAATTGTTCGGATATTATCTTCAGCGTCAATCTCTGGTCTTGTCCCCGTTTCAATTGCTCGCATTAACCCTGCCATCGTTCCAACGAAAGCATCCGGGAACCAAACAGTATCCCACTTAGGCTCAAGCCACCCATCAGGATAGTACTGACTAGTTATCTTAATTGTACTAGGCACTGGTTCAGGGTACTTATGCCAGCCAATCGTCCCAATCGCTAACCCCTTTGTTCCTTCCACACGCCACTTAATATAATTTTCTTGTTGGCAAGGTTCTTCTGGCCAAGCCCACACATCATCAAGACTGGTCGCCATAAAGTCATCGTCATACTTATAAGTAAATTGCACAATCCCATCGCGGTGTGAAAACTTCGTCCTTGGGTCCGTTCGACATACCGCTGTTATCTTCTTCGGGTCACCAAAAAGATAACGAAAAATATCAACATGATGAATACCCATACTATATATTTCAAGAACTGGATATTGTTTCAGAAATTCTTGCCAATGTGGTGTCGCTCGCATCTCAATATTAGCAATCACTCGCTCACCTAGAAGTCCTTCATCTAAAGCACACTTCAACGCTCGCATTGATTGGTCATAACGCATATTGGAGTTAATCGCAATCGGCATCTTATTGTCTTTGCCAAGCTTGGCAATCTCTCTGGCACCAGCTAATGACATTGCCACTGGTTTTTGACAGATAATCCCTTTGATGTGGGGCTTATTCACGGCATAGCGAACAATCTCTAGCTGGACGTCTGGCGGTACGGCAATATCAATTATTTCAATACTTGTATCATCTACCAGCTCTCGCCACGAGGTATAAACTTTCTTGATATTATGCCGTTTCGCCACTGCCGTAACTACTTCCTTGGTTCGGGCGGCAATTGCTACTGGATTAAAGCCTGCTCGCTCGTAAGCTACTAAATGACATTCATCCATGATAAATCCAGCACCAATACAACCAATTGCATAATCTTTCTTTTTGGGCAAAACAGGCACTGTTGCTCTTTGCAACTTTTCAATCATTTTATGCATATTTCCCATCCTTTCTCTTTATTATTCAATAGGAAATCGTCCTTTATAACTAATTAGCCGCTAATAACGCCGCTCCAATAATCCCGGCATCATTAAAAAGCTTCGCTTGAGTGATTGGTACTGGTCTAAGAATCCCTGTGCCGGCACTCTTTATATTTGTTTTCTCTTGTAGCGGTGCTATCAGATACTCACCTTCTTTACTAATGCCACCGCCAATAATTATTATCTGTGGTCTAAAAACAGCAATCAATGACGATAATCCTGATGCTAAGTACTCAAGGAAGTCATCTACTACTTGTAGTGCCGCTGTATCACCTTTCTTGGCGGCATCAAAAGCAGTTCGCCCATTAACTTTATTCAAATCGCCAGCAGTCAGCTGCCACATTAAGCTTTCTGAACAAGATAACATCTGATCAATACTTTGGCGAATCAATGCTGTTGCTGATGCATAGGCCTCCAAACAGCCCTTCGCTCCACATGTACATAACGCTCCACCATCTTTAATAATAAGATGTCCTGGTTCAAAACCAGTTCCATCGCCACCAGTGAAAATTTGCTTATTTAGAATCATTCCACCGCCAACTCCTGTACCTATGGTAACTACTAAAACACTGTTATATTGTTTCGCATCGTCACTTAAAGCTTCGCCTAATGCCGCACAGTCAGCATCATTAGCAACCAGTACAGTAATATTCCAATGCTTCTTAAACTCGGCAATTAAATCTTTATTTTTCCACCCAAGATTATTGGCATATAAGAGCCTTTGGGTCGCTGGGTCAATTGTACTTGGTACCCCAATTCCGACATATTCAATATCGGTTGCTTTTAAATTGGCTTTGGCTAAAGCTGCTTTAGCACTTTTTGCCATATCTTCTACGATTTCTTCAAAAGAGCGTTGGCTAAGTGTCTTCACTGAATGTCTTGCGATTATTTGCGAATTATCATTCACAATTCCGATGGCAATATTAGTACCACCCAAATCTATGCCTAAAAAATGTTTCATACACTCCATTCTCCTTCATCCAAAGACTAGCTGTAGATAGTCTTAATTTTGAACTTATTGTCTAACTGGGGCGGAACGGTTATATGCGGTTAACAAGATAATTAACACCACCCCCATAATCATATCTGTCGTTGCCGAAGATACATTTAGCACTGATAATCCGTTCGTCAAAACGGTAATTAATAATGCCCCACTAAGCGTCCCAATGTATGAACCTTTGCCCCCTATTAGTAATGTCCCCCCAACAACTACAGCTATAATCGATGACATCGTGTAAGACTCAAAAGTCCCACATACCACAAAGGTCATATAACCAGCTCCCAAGAAGCCCGCTAGACCAGCCAAGAGACCTGATAGGGCATATGTTATAATTTTAACCCTTACGGTTCTAATTCCATTAAGGTGTGCTGCCCGTTCATTACTTCCTGATAGAAATAATTGTTGGCCGTATCGACTAAAATTCATGATAAAAATAACAATGATAAACATAATCGCCATGTAGATGATACTACTTGGAACTACACCAAAAAAGCGATGTGTCATACTCTTAACAAACCAAGGACCAGCATTACCACTTGGTTTACCTGATGTGATTACATATTGTAGACGCGTTACAACATTCGCTACACACATCGTTACAATCATTGGTGGTAAACCAACCTTTGCTACGCCAATACCGTTAACTACCCCAATTGCCACGCCAATCACTAATGATAAGGCTAGAGTCATTAGGAAATGCCCATCTTGACCTTGCATAATTCCAGCGGTTACAAGGGCCGTCATTGACATGGTTGCACCAATCGACATATCAATTCCGCCACTAACGACAGCTAAAGTTTGTCCTGCGGAAGCCAACGTCAAAATGATTACTAATGATAAGATTGCTCCGAAAGCATTTCGATTTAATGAAGCTGGATTCATAATAATCGTAATAATGAATAATAGAACCGAAATCCCTACTGCTACTAATATCTGTTGTTTTAATGAAGAACTACCACTTTTAAACTGTAGTCTACTTTTCTTTTCCATCATTATCGGCTCCTTTCATTTGTTTTAGAAGACCTTCTTTTAGAGTATCCTTTTGAACTTTATTAGTAAATATTGTGGCGATTAGACCGATTAGCACAATCCCATCAGATACTAAATTTTGCCAATATGAGTTAGCTGAAAATCCTGTGATTAACTTTGGTAATAGGCTGAATATTTGAAAAACACTATTTTGAATTAGAATCAAGAATCCAGCTCCTAACACTGCACAAGCCATAGTTCCCCAACCACCAGCTAAGGCAACACCGCCTAAGATTGCCGCACTAATACTCCTTAAGCCGTAAGGTTCACCCATAATCGGATTGCCTGAACCACTCATAGCGGTTAAGCATAAGCCCGCAACACCAGTAAAAAATCCTGAAATAACATACATTTGTAGCTTTACTTTCGTTGTATTGATACCACTAGCGTAAGCATTGCGCTCATTGCCGCCAACTGCATATACATGGCGCATTAGTGGTAGCCTTTTTAAATATACCCAGATTAAGATTGCCGCAATGACAATTAACGCAGACATCGGGATAAATCCTAACAACAGCTTATCATAAGTCTTATAGACTCCTTCTGGTACTGTCCCTTGGGGTTTTGGCATAATGAAAAGATTAATCGCCTTAACAATATAAATCATACAAAAGCCAGCTAATAGGGGCGGAATTCGCAGATAAGCGACAACTAAGCCATTGATTAGGGCAACCACCATTACACCTACAAGTGCCAAGGTCCATGCTACTGGTAATGGCAACCCCGGGATATAGATTGGCAACATAATCGCTAGGACATTAGCAAGCGACATCTGCACCCCAATGGAAATATCAATATTCCCCAAAAGCATCAATAATAGCTGGCCCATTGTCACTAGAATAAGTGGCGCATTTTTAGTAAATAATAAATTAATGCTTTTGGGATTAAAGAATGATACTGGTCCTTGAATGGCAATATTTATAATCAACACTACCATAAAAAGAACTAATCCCGTAAAAGCTGGTGAACGTTTAACTTTATTTAATAAATTCATCATTTTCTAACCTCCCCTATCGCTAACATCGCATCAACTAATCGCTCCTCGGTACGAGCATCGCCAGAAAGCTGTGCACTGATGCTACCTTCATAAAATACATAGATACGGTCAGAAATTTCTAAAAGCTCTTCGTTGTCACTAGATATATAAATGACACACATACCCTTTTTAACACATTCTCTTAAAATTTTGTGAATCTCTTGTCGGGCATTAATATCAACGCCCTTAGTTGGGTCGTCAAGTAATAATAAATTGGGTGATAACGCTAACCAACGTCCAACAACTAACTTTTGCTGATTACCACCTGATAAAGACGCTGCTGGATGTTCTGGCGAACCAGCCACAATCCCATAGGTCTTAATCGCATCTTTAGCAAATGTCTTGATTGCCTTAGGTGTTAATAATGAAAATAACTTGCCTTTTGCACTTGCTCCAGCATAAATATTTTCTGCTACTGAGCGAATTGGAAAGACTGACTCTCTGGCACGGTCACCAGAAATAAAGCCCATCTCATCCTTAATCGCATCTGCTGGTTGTTTGTAATTAATCTCTCTACCTTTATATGTAATGGTTCCACTGTCATGTGGTATATCTGCTAAAATGGCCCGTAAAAATTCGGATTGTCCTTGTCCATCTAAGCCGCCTATTCCAACGATTTCGCCTTTGTAACCGACAAGTGATGCTTTATTCACTTTCGGAAAGACCGTTAGCTCTTTGACATTGATAACCTCGTCTTCTTTATTTTGGTTTACTACTGCGACATCAATAGCATCCGCCGCCTCTGGGTATTTACCAGTCATATGATAGACTACCTCATCTAGCTCCATATCCTTGACCTGCCCAGTTGCCACCATCTCACCACTTCGTAAAATAGTACAGCGATCACAAATTCGATAAATCTCACTCATTCGATGGGTCACGGTAATAACTGATAACCCTTCTTTTTTAAGTTTCTCCAGCAACTCAAATAACGTATCTACTTCATCAGAGTGTAGTGACGCCGTTGCCTCATCTAAAATCAATAATTTGGGTTTGCTTGCTAATGCTTTAGCTATTTCCACCATACTTTGGGTTGATGGCATTAAACTTTGTACTAGTGTATTGGGGTCACAATCGATTTTTAATTCTTCCATATAATGAAGTGCTGTCTTTTCGGTTTGAACTTTATCAATCATTCCTGCAAACTTAGTTGGTTCCATTCCCATAACGATGTTATCAATAACACTCATTGCTGGGATTAAACTTAAATCTTGATAGGCCGTTGCAATCCCTAGCCCTCTTGAGTCAATTGCCGATTTGATATTGGCCTTCCTTCCTTCTGCTGTCACACTTCCTTCATCGGGACTAACCAGCCCACTCAACACTTTAATTAGCGTCGATTTACCGGAACCGTTAGCGCCCAAAAGTGCCATTATTTCACCTTTTCCCACCTCAAGTGAAGCATCCTTAAGCGCCGTAACCGCACCAAAGCGTTTGGTGATTCCTTGCATTTTTACCATAGATTACGCCTCCTGATTCTAGATTTTATTTATGTGGGAACAGCTTTACTGCTCCCACACAAACTATTGTTGCTTATTTAAAATATGTTGCTTTTGCTTCTTCAACACTTAGGTAAGAAGAAACTGATACTGATTCTGGATAATCTTTTACATCTTCTACTCTTTCAGCCATATTTTCATATGTCATTACCCATTGTGGGTCATAGTAGATACTGTTTCCACGAAGACCGGTTAAGATACCATCCTTTAGTTCATGACCTTGACGAAGATTGATACCTACTGCAAGTGCTGTCGCACCGATTCCTGGTGGGTTCTCAACTACGATAAATGGTAGAACTTCGCCATCTTTGTTGATGTCGGCAATTTTACGAATCCAAGCGATTTCTTCTGAAGAAGTAATACACCCTGGGTAATCGATATTTGCTTCTTCGATAGCACCGAAGATTCCAATTGCTGATTCTTGATTGATGATACCATCATATTCAAGTCCTGAAGAAATAACTTCACTCATTAAACGTTTTGATTCTGTATCATCCCAACCATGAGCCATCGTTCTAACTATTTCGATTCCTGCATTTCCTAATTCTTCAACCCAAACTTCATTACGCATTTCAGAAGCTGAGTTACCATCAATACCGTTAAATTGGATTACTTTTGAACCAGAACCAAGTGTTTCAATAACGAAATCAGATTGAATCTTCGCCCATTCTTTTTGGTTTACTACGACATTAAGAATTTTGTCTGATTCATACTCACAGTCAGCATTGATGTAAGTAATACCAGCATCTAATGCTTTATCAATGATTGGGTCTAAACCGGTTGCAGCAATTGGGTTTACGATGATGATATCATAACCTTCATTGATTGTTTGTTCGATTTGCTGTGATTCAACAGCAGGGTCATTGTTAGCTGTAAAAGAAGCATAATCTGAAATGTATCCATCTGCTCTAGCTGCTGCTACTGCTTCTGTCATCTCTTCTTCATACACTGTCCGATATGGATTTCCTTCGATAACAGCATTGTGTGATGCTACACGGAAAGACTCTCCTGCTGGTGCTGCTGTTTCTTCTTCTGGTGTTGCTGTTTCTTCCTCTGGTGTTGTCTCAGCCGCTGGTGTTGTCCCAGTTGCTGGTTCTCCTGTTTTTGCTCCACCACATGCTGCCAAAGACACCATTAGTAGTGATAGAACTAAAAACAAACTTACTCTTTTCTTCATTTTTGTTCCTCCTTCGTAAAATGTTTTATATTAAAATGCGCTATGCATCTTAATTCTGAAGATTGGCTGTTGCTGCTTTTAAATCTTTTATGTATTGCTCTTGCATCTTAAACTCCGTTACCCCATTAACATTGGCATATAGCTTTCTGCCCTCAGCATCGTATAGCCTTAAAATATCCGGTTCCTTTTGTGAATCCTTGTACTCATACTTAATCGTTACGAGCAAGGCCTGTTCATCATTAGGAAGCTCATCTATCAAGCCTTCGCCATCGTTACTGGCACTAATCAAGAGTGTATAATATTCTCTAAACCTTTGCATATCAAGGGCCTTGCCATTTAAGGTTACACTCAGCTCCTTGTTAGTCTGACCAGCTATTTCAAAAATATTATCAGCTCCATCGATATTCACTTCAACTCTCGCAATATCCGTAATTAATGGTGAAAAGAACCATCGCAGAACTAATTTTGCATAATCTACTTTCAAAAAGGCTTCATCACTAATTAGATGAACCACACGTTGGTCATCTCGTATCACGGCATAACCATCTTCATAAGGTACTACCTTTAAGATAATTCGCTCTGGCATGGCTTCCTTAGTCAAAATAAAATCAAATTCTATTTGTAGATAAGGATTATCAAAGCCATATTCAAAAAGTTCAGTATCAGTACAGTTATAAGCAAGGACTCTTTCATTTAATAGCCCCACAACTGAACTGAAAATCTCCATCGCTTCTTTTTGGTCAACTTCATGTAACATAGATGTGCGGATAATATGGGTCGCTGCTCCAAATGATACAGCATCTCGCAAAGTTTGTTCATTATCCTTGGTAACCGCTTCAATTACAATTGGTTCTACTAAAGCACTACCGCTAAAGCTAATATCGCCTACCGCATAAAGTGGTGAACTGGTTTGACTAAAAGGTACTATCTCAAAGCTTAAGTAATTAACTAGCGGCATGGTAAAGCGAATCGTCTGATTGTTCTTTTTTAGTAATACTTCATCTTCACCTTCTTGCATGACATATCGGTTTTGTGATACACCCTCTGTTGCTCCAATTAATAGCTTAAGGGTCTCGCCATTCAGATATTCGATTACTACTATCGCCTCTGGCGTATCTAGACCATATATACTTAAGTCATTAGGATTTTCTTCTACTACTTCTATATAATCCAACTTACTAGATTCTTGTAATAGCATTAGGAGGTAATCAGGATTCACCAAATCCATTGGCAAATCGGCAATATAGAAACCTTCGCCTTCCCTTTGTACTATATAACTATCACTTTGATTATTGATAGTTACCCTTGATATTTCATTGATACTTATGTTGACCAATGAAGGTTCTTGACTCTTAACCACATCTGATGTCTGCTTAAAGATACTTGTCGCTAATAAGCCTAATAATGCTATCGCTAGCAATATCGTCAGTATTAAGATTTGTCTCTTTTGTTGTATCATTGTCTCCTCCTGCGAATCCAAATAGCCAATCCTAATGCGATAATAACTAAAGGAATTCCCACCATAAACAATGTTCCAACCAAGCTAGCCGTCGCATTACTAATCGAAAGACTAATACCAGCGAAACTCTTCGGTGGTATCAAGACCAAGGCATTATTGCTGGTCAAATCTTGAATGACCTTTAAGAGGTATTCAGAATTATTTAATGACTGATTATCTATCACGGCGCTATCAACCATCGCTGTTGATGCCGAAACTAAAAGATGTGATGTATTAATCGTTGCATTAGTACTAGTAGCTGTATAGCTTGCCAAGACCATTGCGGGAATCGGTCCCCACATCGTTGCTTGTTCAGAGGTAAAGTCCGTCTTCGCATCAGCCGGTCTAACCCCTGCTGTCTCGCCAAATTGTAAGAGTATTGTCGTACTATTTTCATCTCGTGATTCGAAGGCTACTCCTAACGGCCGACTAATCGGCATCAAAATCGGCTTACCCGCACTACTTAACATTGCTTGATAATATTCATCCACTAAGTCAACTTGAGCATAAAATGGCTGATAATTATAAACTCTATTTTCATTAGTTTCAAAAACCGCACCACTATTAATAGTGACACCCCATTCTCTAAGGAACGCTTCAAGATTAGGTAATGATGGCTGCTCGCCATCGGCAAAATAAACAATGGTTCTGCCATATTGACCATCATTGTGCAAAAAGTCATCGAGCTTTTCAAGTTCTTGCTGGTCAAAATCAGTTTTTGGCGTTACAATGACCATCATCGCTATGTCATCACTGATTGTATCAAGCATTAAATTACGCGAGACTAATTCATAGCCATTACTAGCTAGTAACTCATTAAAGCTCTCCATCATATATTCTTCGTGTCCTGTAATAGTTGCTATCTTAATCTTCTCGTCTGATGTCACCTCTATGATTGCTCTTGCTATCGCCTCTTCAGCTTTAGACGATTCTATTTCAACAACTCCCGCTGGTGTTTGCCGATAGTTAAATAATTCTTCTGTTGCCACTACAAGGTGATTGTCGCCACTAGAGACGAGCACATCACCATGCTTAATCGTCAAATTGGGATAGCTCGCAGTAAATGTTGGATTCTTCACATAATCAACATAGCTCAAGGTAATATTTGGTGAATATCGTGCAAATTGGTGAAAAATCGTATTTGCTTGATTGTTATAGACCGAGACATTAACGAAAGTATCCTCTCTAGCAATCACCTGAATCGTAATCGGCTTTTGCAAAAACATCAGCATATCAATCGTCCCTTGGGATAATTCAAATACCTTATCTGCGGTTAAGTCAGCGGTAAGCGCCGGGTGCTCCTTACTTAAGTTATTAACCGCGGTATTGACTACCAAAGTCAAAAGCAACAGCAAGGTTATAGCTATTCCCAACAACTTGGCGTCACTACCCTTACGACGTTCAAAAGCATTAATCGTTAGCACAATGAAAAGAACGGCAATACTAAGGAAAAAGACTATATTACCAAGTCCCAAAAGCCCCAACGTGAATGGCGTATAGCGACTTTGAAATGACAGTGCTTTTAGTAAGTTTGATATTGCCCCAACACTAACCATTCGAGCAATACTATCAAGTGACATTACGAAAAAGCCAATACAAAAGCCTGCCACTGAAGCAACTATTTGATTCTCGGTCAGAACTGAACAAAACATTCCAATTGCAATCAACGCCATCCCCAATAGCCATAATCCAATGAAATGCCCAATCACCAAAGACCACTGTGGTGGATTCATAAATTGCAAAATCACTGCTGCTAGCAGCGTACTACTAATACCTAATAAATATACCAAGACAGCTGCCCCGTATTTACCCAGAACAACTTGACTAGGAGAAATAGGTGACATCAGTAGAATTTGGTCAATTCGCATCTTACGTTCTTCACTAAACAAACGCATTGTTAAAATCGGAACTAAAAACAATATGATACTAAAAAGCGTCCCAAACAATTCTCGCATATCATTGTTGTTGCCATATAAATTATAATTAAAAAAGAAAAACCCCGTAAATAAAAAGCACACAGCAACAAAGGCATAACCAAGTGGTGTATAGAAATAGGCCTTGAATTCACGCTTCATAATAGTAATCATCAGCGACCCTCCTCTTGCTTGGTAACAAGCTTTAAGAAAACATCTTCTAAGGACAGCTCATTTGGCTGCATTGTTGTAACTGCTAAGCTCTCAGACGCTAGACGCTTAGATATCTCTTTGCGGACCATAATGTCGCCAGCCCCCATAACACTTATAGTTACTTGCTCGCCAATCTTACCAACCACTTTAATTGCCCAAAGCGCTGCTATTGATTCTAGACATTTTATGATTTTAAGATCATTACCCCAGACCTCAATTGTATATTCAAGATTATCACGCATCGCCATCTCTAATTCTTTGGCACTATCATCAGCCACTACACTACCTTTATTAATAACAATAATTCTTTCGCATACCGCCTGAACTTCGGATAAGATGTGTGAAGATAAAATAACTGTCTTAGTCTTGCCTAATTCCTTAATCAAGTTGCGAATCTCAATCATCTGACTTGGGTCAAGCCCAACTGTTGGTTCATCTAATATCAATAATTCTGGTTCACCAATCAACGCCGCCGCAAAGCCAACACGTTGCTTATAGCCTTTTGAAAGATTGCCAATCAAGCGGGAAAGCATTATTTCTAGTCCAACCAGCTGAGCACATTTTGCGATATGCTCCTTACGTGGTAATTTCAACTGCTTCAAGTCATAAACAAAATTCAAATACTCACAAACCTTCATGTCAGTATATAAAGGCGGAATCTCTGGCAAATAGCCAATTTTACGCTTGGCTATTTGTGGCGCTTTGGCAATATCAATCCCATCAATCAATACTTGCCCACCATCAGCACTTAGACAGCCCGTGATAATATTCATAGTTGTTGACTTACCCGCACCATTAAGACCAAGTAGTCCTACTACTTGACCTCTTGGTATCTCGAAACTAATTTCTTCCACTGCTGTAACTTTGCCATAAGCTTTTGTGATTTTGTCTACTGCTATCATCCTTTAAATGCTCCCATCTGAACTATTCTTGACAATTTCTTCTAATAGCTCTATTACTGTTAGAATCTCTTCTTTTCTAAACTGGGAAGTATCGACTCCGTCATTAATTCTCTTTAAAAAGTATGTTAATTCTTCATAAAACATCCCTGTCGGAGGTAAGTTAATACCAGTTGCTATTGTTACTTTTTCGGTTGTATCAAAGACCTTTGTTTTGACACCAAACTGATACGCTGTAACGGTCGTACCCACACATTCTACTACCGCCTCTTCAAAGTACACCCGCCAATTTGCCGTAAAAGGAAAGTCGGCATTATACCAAGCGGCTTCAGCCATTACCTCCAAATTATCGTATTGGTAAAGGAAACGATAATGTTCCTGATAGCCTATACCAGTTCTACCATTGGCAGACATCTTATAACTATTAGGCTTTCCAAAAAGACTTACAATCATATCCAAATCATGAATATGAAGGTCGAAAGGAATCAAACCACTTTTGTCTTTATCCATTAGCCAACTACCCGTTGCCCATTTGGGACAAGCTGATAATCTTAAAAAAGAAGCATCTAGGGCTTTGCCGTATTCGCCACCTTCTACTAATTCTCTTAACACCTGCATCGGTGTCGAGAACTGTAGCACTTGACCAATCATTAGCTGTTTCCCTTTTAATTCTGCCAGCGCGTACATCTCTTTGGCATCTTCAAGATGAAGGGCTATCGGCTTCTCACAGATTACATGAATACCAGCATTAAGTGCCTTCATTACAGCTTCTTTGTGCAAGAAGGTTGGTGTACATACATCGACAATATCAAGCTGCTCTTGCATTAACATTGCTTCAATGCTCTTATATAACGTCACGCCATCTCTATCAGTAACTTCATTAACACTATCGCAAATTGCTACTAATTGGGCACTTATAATATGGTCATAATTGCTAGCATGAACTTTGCCCATTCCGCCGTATCCTACTAATCCGATTCTCAACATCTTGAATACTCCTTACCCTACTTATAGCTTTGCTATCTGCTCTTGTAAAAAGATTATCGCATTGCCAATGTCTTTGGTGGCATTTTCTTTTACTTCCCGCTCAATGGTCAAGTAACCATCATAACCAACATCTACCAGCGCTTTTAAATATTCACTCCATCGCACTTCTCCCGCACCTAAGGGCTTTTCTTCAAAATAATTAGTTATTGAGCTTAATGCTTCAATACCACCATCGGCAAAGATATCATAGGCCACTTTAGGCGCTATTTCACTATAGCAAATACCATCTTTGGCATGAGTATGCAAAATACTGCTGCCCGCCGCATAAACTCCAGCTACTTCATCATCTCTTGTCACCATCACTAAGTTAGCTGGGTCATAATTAATACCGACACCAACACAACCATTTACAAATTGCTTAAGAGTTACGATTCGCTCAGGCCCTGTCTCAATCGCAATACCAACAGCCTTGCTAGCTGCATATTCGCCAATGATATTACAAGCCTCTTGCATATATTTATATTCGTCACTACTACCATCTTCGGGAATAACCCCAATGTGCGTAGTCACGACACGACACTCTAGATAATTAGCCATTGCTACAGTCTGCTTTAAGTAATCTATCTTAGCTTTATTATCCGTCCTAACCTCAAGTCCATGACCACCAAGTTCACCGCAAAGAGCTACTATTTCTTGGTGGTAAGCTTTAGCTGTTGTAATTATTTCATTTAAGAAGCTAGGGGTCGCCTTATCAGGACTTAGTTCTTCCCAAGCATAAACCTGCACGCCTTGTGCTCCTAATAATTGTGACTGCTTGATACCTTCTATTAAGCCGACGCCAAACCAATCTGCAAATGTCCCAATCTTAAACATCGTCTCGCCCTCCTTAGATTTTATCTAATTTAGAAATGTCTGTCCTTGTATTGATTTTGTAAAAGAAAAATGGGTTGCAAAAAAATATTTCGCCGCACCAACAAACTCACTTTTATCCTCAGGACTTCGCTTACTATAATGCAATTTCGTCTTGGCAACAAAGCCATGGAAACCGCTTTGTGGAAATACATCTTTTAACATCTCTAAGAATCCTTCGCCTAACACCTGACCACGACCACCAATGATAACTTGTTGTAAATTATGAACGGTAATTAGGTTGCCTATCGCATATGCCAAATCAGCCGCTAGAACTTCACAGAATTCTTGGTATCCTTTTTCTTTGAGATATAGCTTCGTCGCTACATCTTTGTAGGTTAATGGTGCTAACTTATCAACACCTGATAGTTTAAGCTCTTCGGCACGCTTACTTAATGCCTTCTCGCCCACTCTGTTTTCTAGGCAGCCACGGTTCCCACAAGAACACAACTCGCCATATCTATCTATCGAAAAATGCCCAAATTCGGTCGTATTACCACTAGCGCCACCAAGCATCTCATCACCTAATAAGATGACTGCACCAATTCCTTCATTAAGATTCAAAAACATCCATGAGGTTAAATCCTCAACCTTATCAACGAAGGGTAATTCTGCATAAGCAAAACATGCCGTATCATTAAAAAATGCCAGCGGCACTTCGGGAATATCTTCGCGTAACTGCTTAATAACCGTATCATCTTCTGGTATTTCCAAAATACTAGAAATAATAACACCATCATTAGGACTTAACGTACTAGGTGAAATAATACATACGCCTAAGACCTCTGTGCCACCGACAACTTCGGTTTGCATTCTCGCATACAGCTTCTTAGTTTCTTCGATATAGTCAATCGTTCCCGATGGTGAAACCGCATAGCTGCCTAGACAGGAATCATCTAAGCTAATCAAACTAACTTCGATTTCTTTTGGCAACCAGTTAAATACCATAATCGCCTTACCAGTACGATTAACGACCAGCTTATTAGAATGTCGTCCCATCTTATTCGTAATAACCGCACCCATATCAGTAACAAAGCCACTATTAATCAATTCTTCTACTAAAGTTGAAACTGCTACTTTGCTCAAATTGGTCAACCTGGCTAATCCAGCTCGCGAAATACCTTCGCTCTCACCAATCAACGTGAATAATTGCTTTAGATTACTGCCTTTTATTATCTGCTGATTTGCCAGCTTCATATTTCGCCTCTTTTCGCGCTTCTACTTTGTTCACTCACTTAACTATCTCGATTATAGATGATATATTTTATCAAATCAAGTTACTTTTAAAGAATCGTGATTATTACTATAATTCTTATCGATAAATTAGGCATTTAGTATAGTCACACTTAAGTGTCTTCTGAAATGTATAACTTTTTGATATTGGTATTCCAAAAAGAACCCAGACAAATTCGTCTGGGTTCTTAATCATCCTTATTAAAATTACTATTGCCTTTTTATGCCTTTGGTGAATCACTTTCTAGCTCTATTTGGCGAATTGCCTTTTTCTTGATTTCGGTGGTTATTTCATTAATAAAGTCTGTCAATGTCTTTTGACCTTCATCGCCTTTGTAACGGCTTCGTACGGAAACTTTATTATCTTCCTCTTCCTTGGCCCCAACAACCAACATGTACGGCACCTTATGAAGACGAGTTTCACGAATTTTGTAACCAATCTTTTCTGAACGATTATCAACAGTTGCACGGATACCATTGACCTTTAGCAGCGTTAAGACTTCATGGGCATAATCAGCATACTTCTCTGATATCGGCAAAACTCTTACTTGTTCTGGGCAAAGCCAAGTTGGGAACAGCCCCGCATATTTCTCAATTAACCATGCTAAGGTTCGCTCATAACAACCAAGACTGGTTCGATGGATAATAAATGGCAATTGTTTCTCACCATTTTCATCAATATAATACATATCAAACTGCTTCGCCAAAGCAAAGTCTAGTTGAATAGTAATCATCGTATCCTCTTTACCATAGACATTCTTGGCTTGGATATCTAGCTTCGGTCCATAGAAGGCGGCCTCGCCATCTGCTTCTTCAAAGTCTAGGGCCAACTCAACTAATAGGTCACGCATTTTATCTTGAGCGCTTTCCCAGTATTTGGCATCACCAATATATTTCTCAGTATTGCTCGCATCCCACTTTGACAAACGATAAGTCACATCCTCGGCTAATCCTAAAGTCGTTAGCACATGAATTGCTAACTTCACACAATTCTTAAATTCTTCGTCAATCTGGTCTGGTCGCATAATTAGATGACCTTCTGAAATAGTAAATTGGCGCACCCGCGTCAAACCATGCATTTCACCTGAATCTTCATTACGGAATAATGTTGCCGTCTCACCATATCTAATTGGTAATTCCCGATAACTATGATGTCCTGCCTTATAAATGAAATACTGGAACGGACAAGTCATTGGCCGCATTGCAAATACTTCTTTGTCTGTCTCTTCATCACCTAGGACAAACATTCCCTCTTTGTAATGATCCCAATGTCCTGATATTTTATACAAATCATTCTTCGCCATAAAAGGCGTCTGAGTCCTCACATAGCCCCATTCGTTATCCTCGATATCTTCAATCCAACGCTTAAGCTCCGTCATCATAACGACGCCCTTAGGCATAATGAGCGGTAATCCTTGACCAACACAATCAACTGTCGTAAATAATTCCATCTCTCGTCCAAGTTTGTTATGGTCACGCTTTTTGGCTTCTTCTAATCGCTCAAGATGTTCTTTTAGTTCATCTTTCTTACCATAAGCTGTCCCATAGACACGGGTTAGCATCTTATTCTTCTCGCTACCACGCCAATACGCCCCTGATGAAGAAATCAACTTAAAAGCCTTGATGCCTTTAGCACTCATCAAATGCGGTCCCGCACATAAGTCTACGAAATCACCTTGCGAGTAAAAAGAAATAATAGCATCCTCTGGTAAATCTTCAATCAGCTCCACCTTATATGGTTCGCCAATTTCCTGCATATATGCAATCGCCGCTTGTCTTGACTTGGTGAAACACTCAAGTTTCGCACCTTCCTTAATAATCTTTTTCATTTCCTTTTCAATTGCCCCTAAATCCTCTTGTGAAAATGAAGGGCAATCAAAGTCATAATAAAATCCGGTATCAATTGACGGACCAATCGCTAACTTTGCTTCAGGGTATAGACGCTTTACTGCCTCCGCTAAGACATGTGATGTCGTATGCCGAAGCACTGCTAGTCCAGCCTTATCATTCGCCGTTAAAATACTCAATTCACAATCATCACTAATGACCGTTCGCAGGTCAACCACCTCACCATTAACTTCACCAGCTGTCGCCATCCGCGCCAACCCTTCGCTAATGTCATTTGCTATCTCGTGCACTGACATCGGACATTCATATGCCTTTACTGAACCATCCTTTAATGTGATTTTCATTTTCTCTCTCCATTTCTTCTATAGATATTTTAATTATGAAACAATTTTCTCATTAATGAAAAAAACGCCCCTATCCATACTTTCGTACAGATAGGGACGACTATATCGCGGTTCCACCCTACTTACTTTAAACCATTGTTTAAAGCCACTTAATTGATGATAACGGAATCACCGGGCATGATTAGTGCCACTTAGAGCTGGTCTTCAAATGTCCCCTGTTAAGGTATTCACAGCACTTATACCTCTCTCTGAAAGCACGAAACATCCTACTTGTCTCTTCATCGTATTACCTTGATTCTATATCATAACTTCCCCATTTGTCAATGATAACCTACGCTTAATATAAGTTTGTCCGCAACTTCTTATTCAAATATTTCTTTGACTGCATCTGACATATTTTCGGTCTTGATAGTGTAATATGTTCGATTAGTTGATGCTATTTCCACTTCGCCTTTCTTGACACCGTATGTTTCACCGCCCTCTTTAAAGACAACCTCTAATCCCTGCTCTTCCAGATTATTACTGCGCCTAAAGCCTTGCGACCCCTTCGTTAATTGACAAGCTAAAATCACCCTCATCTCTTCAATATCATTAATTATAAGCTCTCTTTCCTGATAATCATAGCTACCACTCTGATAAATTACAATTTCTGCAACATCCTCTACATCCACATGACTATCTAGCCGATAACCAAGACTCCTTAGCACCTCAATCGTACGATTGCAGGCTTTGTAAATTGGATAATCAAGTATATCCACATAATAATCTCTGACACTATACTGTTCACCATCTAACTTATCAGCACCATGTCGCCGAAGCTCAATACCAAGGTTACCTATATAATTGTCTGCTTCAATATCTGTAAAAGTAAGTTCTCTTAAATCCGCTTGATAGGCTTCTAGTATCTTAGCATAATCACTCTCTTGCATATGTCTTACACTCTCATCCATGGCAAATGCTTCTTTTATATATATACCGCCAATATCACTTGCTTCTAATTGCAAGATTGGATATTCAACTTCCTTGAAACTTTCCAGATTATATATTTGCTCAATTGCTGGTTCTATCATATCTAAATCTACTACATAGCTACGATATACCTTTCTGCCACTATTTAAATTAAAACAAACTGATACTCGATCACTATTCATACTGATAGAAGTTAGTACATCATAGTTATTCAAGTTATCATTTCGCAGCTTGCTATTTCTAATGCCAGCATCAACGATTTCATAAATCGCTGGAATCGCTTCTAGCTGACCATGTTGAAAACGGTAAGTGGTTGGATTAACATATCTAAAAACATAATTTGACTCGTCTAAGTCGTCATGATAATTAATCACATCATTTAATCCACCAATTGATATTCCCACTGACTTAACACTATCAGGATTAGGACGATAAGAGTCGTAGCCAAATATATCAAAACGGAAAATTGCCACAATTAACAAGACACATCCGACCGCTACCCCAAATGATTTCTTGCCAGAAAATATCTTTCTGATATCTCCTGTATAAATTACAGCAACCAAGCCTTGCGTTAATATCAAGCCAACTACTATCCCAAAGAAGAACCATGTATCATAATTGACCCATGAAAAAATCCCAAAAAACATCCCTGAGCTAATCGAAATCAACACCATCAACAAAATCTTAATAATTGGCATCGTCTTCGTAAAAGCCATCGAGCGTTCCGCCACCTCTGATGCCCGCTTGCAATAGAGACATAAGCTACCAACAAATGTCACGACAATAAGTCCTATTTCAAATAACATTCGCATCAATGACGGTGTTAATCCGTCTCCTGAAAATAGTTCTGCTACCTGCATAATGTGAAGCGAGCTAGGGGAGATATACACAAACCAGTCACTAATACGTTGTCCGAAATCGACAGCATAATATGTATAGAAGAAACTCTCATAAAGCCCATTGACAACTAGTGCTAAGAGGGGCATATATCCTATTAACACGATTAGTCCTAAGACGCCAACTAGCATTTTACCCGTTAGCATAATCGCTAGAATCGCTACGTTATAGTAGGCAACAAAGTGTAATAGACCATATCCTAAGCCTTGCCATAGGATTGTCGCAATCTCTTTTGTCAACATACCATTCATGGCACAAGCACTAATCATTAATAAATAGCTAATAATAAATGGTATTACAAATATCACTACTCCACTTACATATTGTATTAAAAATAATTTCTCACGTTTAAGCGGAATACTGTGAAAGACATCTAACTTGGTCTTCTTATAGAGATATCTAAATCCCGAAAAGGCACAAAGAACCGCACTAGTAACAATACCCATACCCACGAAAAAAGCATTACTTCTAAGCCAATACCTTAGATTCTCAATTATGCTTTCATGCGTGACCCCTTCACTCACAAGTCTAACTTGTAATTCACCCAAATACATTATGCCAAATAAAGGTAAAACCAACAAGAAACCTACTATTAATATTATAAGCAACCATAAGCGGCGTTTACTATCATTTAAAACCATTTTAGAAAATGAGATTTTTGATGTCATATCCTTCCACCTCCGTTTCACTAATAAATATCTCTTCTAATGTTAGTGGTAGAACTTCCTGGAATATCGGATTGCGACGACCGACACGTTCCTCAATTTCCAATCTATCACCCCTAACTGTAATAGTTAGTAATGAACCACTCTTAATACATTCAATCACTTCCAAATCCTTTAATAACAGTTCTTCCTCAGCGCTATCCGTAAGCACACACTGAACCTTATGAATGTTACTTTTCATATCATCCAAATCGCGAGAAAACAAGATTCCACCCTTATGCAAAAGTCCCACATGATCACAAATATCTTCAAGTTCTCTTAAGTTATGCGATGCCACTATCGGCGTAAAATCACGGTTCATAATCTCTGAAACAAAAATACTTTTCACCGCTTGTCGCATAACTGGGTCAAGTCCGTCGAAGGTTTCATCACAAAGTAAATACTTCGTATTGGCACAAATCCCTAACAGCACTGAGACCTGCCGCTTCATTCCCTTAGAAAAAGTATTAATCTTGCGCTTCATGTCTAAACCAAATTTCTCAATATAGTTCTCAAACTTGTGCTTATCAAAATCTTGATAAATCATCGCATAATATTCCATCATATCCTTTGGTGTAGTATTAGGGAAGAAATATTGCTCATCAGAAATAAAGAAAAGCTTCTTCTTGGCATCCTCATTCTCGAATACCACCTCACCATCAATTAAAACCTGCCCTTCATCTGGCTTCAACACGCCTGCCATCATTCTCAAAAATGTACTCTTACCCGCACCATTAGTACCAACTAAACCAAATACCGCTCCCTCACGAATCTGAGCACTAATGTCTTGCACCGCTTCGATATCACCAAATGATTTCTTTGTCTTTATCGCTTCTATCATGCTAGCCCCTCCTTATAACATTGTTCAACACATGCAACTACCTCGGGGAAGGTAAGATCCATATCCCGCCCCTGTTGTATGTGTCCCTTCAATCCTCTAAAAAATTGTTCTTTCTCAATATCAATAAAGTTCGAACGCGGTGAAACGAAATTTCCTCGACCCTTGATTGGGTAGATGTAACCCTTTGATTCAAGTAGTGTATAAGCTCGCTGAATCGTATTAGGGTTGATTGATAAATCCATTGCCAATTTGCGTACTGACGGCATCTGTGTATTCTCTGCCAAAATATCCTTGTTGATTAGCACCTGCAGCTTCTCAGCAATCTGTTCGTAAATCGGGCGGCGGTCTTGATAATCCAATACAATCATCTTAATTCCTCCAGTGTTTAGTGTACTATTTCTCTTAATACACTTTTATTGTATATAAAGCCCTGACAAATGTCAAGACCTTATATTAATGAGGTTCAATTTAGTCATCACGCTAATGCTTAACAAGGAAGTTCGATTCACTAAACTCTAACTTCATCTGCGATTCGTTATCGTTAAGTTCCTTCGAACAATCTTCGCACTAAATTCAAACTTCACTATCGTTCGTTTTCATTAAAGGAAGTTCGATTCACTAAACTCTAACTTCATCTGCGATTCGTTATCGTTAAGTTCCTTCGAACAATCTTCGCACTAAATTCAAACTTCACTATCGTTCGTTTTCATTAAGTGCTCTAGATTTAGATTTAGATTTATACCCCACAGCACTTCTTATACTTCTTACCACTACCACAAGGACAAGGATCATTTCTTCCAACCTTATCACCCTTAACGATAGTTCCCGATTTCTTTTGTTCAAGATACAATTCCTTGCGTTCCTCTTCAGTGAAAATCACTTCCCACTGTGGTAATTCATATAGCCAATCTGCTTTCGCATCCACCATATTTTTATAAAGCTTCACCTTATCAAACACCAAGCTCACCTTAGTGGTTTCTATCATATCCTCAATTGGATTAGGCTCCTTTAAACTGTCATTAATACCATCCAAGAAACCAACCATTGTCTGTATATCAACATCATACTTCTTCGCTAAGTCCTTAACACTACCAGTGACTGCTTCATCAGGTGCTTCTAAAAGCTGTTCATAAATCCCCTTTTCAATTGCGAAATAATTCGCCCAAAACTGTTGCAACTGTCCTTTGTCACCATTTTGGTCATACGCATAATCACGCCATTCTTTTAATAATCCCATAATCTTCTCATTCCTTCTTTAATATTGGTTTTGTGTGTGCTTATTATATTCGAAATAATATTTCACGTCAAGTTTATCCATCCGAAACAGTTGACGGATTCATGTTAATCATACTACAATAAAATTATCGTTTTAATCTTTATTACCATTAATAGGAGATACTATGAAAAACATTTTAGAATATTTAGAACAATCTGCTTTACTTCACGGCGATAAAGTCGCTTTTGCTGATGAACTTAGTAGCTGTACATATAACGAGCTTTGGCGTGATGCCAAAGCCATTGGTAGCGCTTTGATACCACATGCCACCTCCGGCAAGGCTATTCCTATTTTCACTGAGAAAAGTGTTAATGCTGTGATTGCCTTTATGGGAGTTGTCTATGCTGGTAGCTTTTATGTCCTTTTAGATCCTAGCCAACCAACAGCAAGACTTCACCAAATCCTTGATACCCTAGAAGCCACTACCCTTATCGCTGACAACAAATATGCTGCACAATTGGCTGCCCTCAATTTCACTGGTACCGTGATTGACCTTGAGCAAGCCAAAGCCACGCCAAGCAATGACCTTGCTCTTGATGATATCCGTGCCCAAGCTCTTGATATTGACCCCTTATATGGTATCTTTACCTCGGGCTCTACTGGCGTACCTAAGGGGGTCGTAGTTTGTCATCGTAGCGTTATCGATTTCATGGAATGTTTTACCGATTTATTTGATATCACAAGCAAAGACATAATTGGTAATCAAGCACCTTTTGATTTCGATGTTTCCGTTAAAGACATCTATTCCACCATTAAGCTGGGGGCAACCATGCAGATTATCCCCAAGCGATTATTCTCGATGCCAGCACCCCTTTTAGACTTTCTAGATGAACGAAAAGTCACCACTTTAATCTGGGCAGTTTCCGCTCTTTGTATTATTACTACCTTAAAAGGCTTTACCTACAAAGTCCCAACAAATATCAATAAAGTCTTATTTAGTGGTGAAGTAATGCCAATTAAGCATCTAAATGAATGGCGTAAATACTTGCCTAATGCTTCCTATGTTAATCTATATGGTCCGACCGAGATTACTTGTAACTGCACCTATTATAATATTGATAGGAATTTTGAATTAGGTGATATCCTCCCAATTGGCGTACCCTTTCCAAATGAAAAAGTTTTCCTGCTGGATGAAGATGATTGTCTGATAACTACGCCTGATACAATTGGCGAACTTTGTGTCAGTGGTACTTGCTTAGCACTTGGCTATTATAATAATCCTATCCAGACCCAAAAGGTTTTTGTCCAAAATCCTTTAAACAAAGACTATCTAGAGACAATCTACCGCACTGGTGACTTAAGCTATATAAATGAAGAAGGGCTTTTATGTTTCGTCTCAAGAAAAGATTTTCAAATCAAACATATGGGACATCGCATTGAACTCGGCGAAATTGAAGCTGCCCTTGAAAAAGTCGCTGACATTAATCGCCTTTGCTGTATCTTTGATGATAATAAGAAACGAATTATTGCCTTTTACGAAGGACCGATTGAACGCCGAGAAATCATTAGTCAAATCGGCAACTCCTTACCACAATATATGATTCCAAATGTCTTCAAAAAGTTAGATTCACTACCCGTCACTAATAATGGCAAGACTAACCGTAAGCTCTTACTTAGTCAGTATCAGGAGGGAATTCTATGACCAACGAAATGATTATACGTGCCAGCAAAGAATATCAAACTCCCGCCTATATCTTTGATATTGATATGCTAAAAGAACGCCTGGCGATGATTCAAGCAACCTTAGGTGATGACATTATCCTTTGCTATGCAATGAAGGCTAATCCTTTTTTGCTTGGTGCCATGAATGATATGGTTACCCGTTTCGAAGTTTGTTCACCTGGGGAATTTCGCATTTGTGAACGAAATAATATCGATATGAAACGCATTGTTCTCTCTGGTGTTAATAAAGAAGAAGCCGAAATAATTCGCATTGTTAGGACCTATGGTAATGATATTATCTATACCGTTGAGTCATTAGAACATCTACGAATCCTTGATGCTTGTGCTACCGCTCGTCAATTAAAGCTAACCATTTTGCTACGAGTTACTAGTGGTAATCAATTCGGTGTTTCGACTGATTGTATCGAAGAAATAATCAAGAATCGTAATAACTATCCATTCCTTGATTTTCATGGCTTACAATTCTATTCTGGTACACAAAAGAAGGGGCTTGGTAAAATTAATGAAGAATTACATACACTTGATGAATTTTGCACCCGCCTAAGTAAGCAATATGATTTCACTGTCAAGGAACTAGAATATGGTCCTGGCTTTTACGTGCCTTATTTTGCCAATGAAGAAGATATTGATGATGTTGCCCTCCTAATGGATTTCCGTCAGACTTTAGATTCACTGAATTTCAGCGGTCAAGTTACCCTTGAGATGGGACGCTTTATGGTCGCCTACTGCGGTTACTTTATGACCTCGATTGTTGATTATAAAGAAAATAATGGTCAAGCTTATTGTATCATCGATGGTGGTATCCACCACCTTAACTATTATGGGCAGACAATGGCTATGAAGCTTCCACACTTTAGCAAATTCCCCGACTCACCAAGTGCCAAAGCCAAGCCTTACACCATTTGTGGCTCACTTTGTACCACTGCAGATGTATTAGTAAAACAATTGCCCTTAAAAAATATTCAAATTTATGATATACTTGTGTTTAAACGATTAGGTGCTTACTCCGTCACTGAAGGAATCTATCTCTTCTTAAGTCGCGACTTACCACAGATTATCTTCTTTAGCGAAGCCGCTGGCTTCCAATTGATGCGTAGTAACCTGCCTACAGATATTTTAAACAATCCAAACTAAGGAGATTTTTCATGGATAAACTATTAGAAATTTTAGAAGATATTCAACCTGATGCTAATTACGAAACCTGCGAGACATTAATTGATGATGCAATCTTAGATTCTTTTGCGATTCTTTCTATTGTTGCTGAATTAGAAGAGACCTTTGATGTTAGTGTTTCACCAGCCGACATCATTCCTGATAACTTTAATTCTGCTAAAGCCCTATGGGCAATGGTTCAGCGTTTGCAAGGTTAATAGGAGAAAATAGATGTCTTTCGTATCAATGCAATTCCTGCTATTTGTCATCCTGACGGTAGCTGGTTATTATTTGATTCCTCGCAAATTCCAATGGATATGGCTACTTATTTTCAGTTATATCTATTACGCCTTTGCGGGAAGCAAATATTTATTCTTCATGGTCTTTACTACGCTAACTACCTATGGTGCCGCCCTAATGATTGATGCTATTAGTCAACAAGCTTTAGATAAACACCAAGCCAAGGTGCGAAAGCGTCTTTTTGTTGTGCTTGGTTTACTGCTAAATTTCGGAATGTTAGCCATCTTAAAATACGCCAACTTTGGCATCGCTAATTTTAACACTATTTTTAGAACCAATTTTACCTCCGTTAATATCCTGTTACCACTTGGTATTTCATTTTACACCTTTCAATCAATGGGCTATCTACTTGATGTCTATTGGGGTAAGTGCAAAGCAGAACGAAACCCTTTGCGCTTTGCATTATTTGTGTCATTTTTTCCACAGATTTTGCAAGGTCCTATTGGTCGCTTTAGTCGCTTAGCCAGCCAACTATATGAACAACATCGTTTCGATATTAAGCGAATTGAGCAAGGTGTTCTACTAATCCTTTGGGGTTACTTTAAGAAGATGGTCATTGCTGATAATGCCGCTGTCTTTGTTGATACCATTTTCGGTGATTACCTAATATATCCCGGACTATCAATTGCCGCCGTGTTATTCTACTCCATTCAACTTTATGCTGATTTCTCTGGTGGTATGGATGTAGTAAAAGGGATTGCTAGTCTCTTTGGGGTTAACTTAGATGATAACTTCAAGCGTCCTTATTTCGCCCGTTCAATTACCGACTTCTGGCATCGCTGGCATATTACTTTAGGAACTTGGATGAAAGACTATATCTTCTACCCGCTTTCTCTTTCAAGAGGCATGAATCGCTTTGGCAAGTTCGCTCGTAAGCATCTTGGCAAAAGCATCGGACGAACTCTACCTATTTGCGTGGCTAATATTGTTGTATTCTTAGTTGTTGGTATCTGGCACGGTGCGGCATGGCACTTTATCATCTATGGACTATATAACGGTTTAATAATTGCTTTTAGTGGTCTGATGATGAACAATTACCGCAAATGGAAAAAGCACCTTCGGATTAATGAAAAGTCCCGTACTTGGATTGTTTTCCAAATCCTTCGCACCTTCTTATTGGTTAATATCAGTTGGTTCTTTGACCGTGCTGATAGTGTGGGTACCGCTATGGCAATGATGAGAAACGCCTTTACGAACTTTGACTTAGGTGCACTATGGCGCTTCTCAAGCGATACGCCTGCTGGCTCCTTGATATCACTACGACTAGCAATCATTATCTTTGGCTGTATAATTCTATTCATCGTTAGCTTTATTCAAGAACGCGGCGTAGATATCCAAAGCGCTATCACCAGCAAGCCTTGGCTAATCCGTTTCATCATTTACTTATTACTAATATTAGCTCTACCACTTTTAGGGCAACCGCCTTCATTGACAGGAGGTTTCATCTATGCGCAATTTTAAACCATTTGGCCGAATCGCTATTTTTTTAGTTGTTCTATTTGCCATCAACTGGACCTTAAACTTTTTTATCTATCCCTATAGCTATACTCGTATCGACGTCCATAATATCACCTCTGGGCAATACGACGACCTCTTCCTTGGTTCCTCTCATGGTAAGTCAGCGATTAACCCCATCACCGTTGATACCATTACCGGACGTAGAAGCACCAACTTTTGTATGGGTGGCGAATATCCGATGGATGCTTATTATATTGCCAAAGAGACCGCTCGTAACCATAAGCCTACGCGAATCATCTACGAGCTAGACCCGGGTTATTGGGCAACCACTACCAATGAAGATACTAGCTATGCATCAGTTTATAATGAACTACCATTTTCTAGCATCAAGATTGAGTACTTTTTTGCTAAAATAAATGATTCGGATTTTAGAAACACCTTATTTCCTTGGTATATGTATCGAAAAGATTACAAAAATTTCTTGGAAAATGCCAAAGTCAAAACTTCTGCTGCATACAAGGAATATGAGCGCGAGCAATTTACTTCTGCCTATCAAGCTTACCAGCCAGAAGGATTTATCAATATTTATCATCATGACCAACCCAAAAGCGAAGATAACCTAGCGTTATGGGATGAGACATCCTTAAATAAAGATTCAGTTAAATATTTTGAGAAACTAGTGAAGTTCTGTGCTGATGAGCAAATAGAATTGATTGTGATAACTACGCCAATTCCAACCGAAACACTTGATAAGTATGCCAGTGAATTTGCCGCAGCTAATGATTACTTTACTGCGTATATGGCCAAAATCGGTGTCCCTTATTGGAATTTTAATAATATTGATTTGCCGGGCTTTGATACTTCCATTGAGGGCTTTTCTGATTACGAGGGTCATATGTATGGTGAAAATGCCGAAATTTTCAGTATTATCTTGGGTCATCAACTAAACACCCTTACCACCGCAACTATAGGTTAAGATATGCTAATAGTCGCTTGGTAGCATTACCATCACAATTACTCATGAATTGCTCTTTAAATGCCCGTACCTTAGCCAGGTCAAACGTCTCGACGTTCTTAATCTGTTCAATAACCTCATCAGTGGTCTTAACAACTACTCCTGGGGTTAATTCTTCGTAATCATAATAAAAGCCCCGCCAATCCTGGTAATCCGCTAAATCATATGCAAAAAATATCATCGGTCTTGCCATTAATGAATACTCAAAAACCAATGATGAATAATCCGATATACAAATATCACTTGCCCCAATTAGATTCGTGATTGTACAGATATCACTTACATCAAAGGCGAACTCATTGACCCGGCTATCAATAATCGGTCGGTGCTTAACAAAGGGATGATGCTTAATGAGCAGCACATAGTCATCTTGAAGATGTTCTTGTAACTTTAACAAGTCAAGCACATCAGGTGCAGCTGCTTGTACTGCGTTGCCCCGAAACGTTGGTGCATACAAAATAATTTGCTTATTGCGTACCGCCGGAATCTTTGTGGCAATATTCTCATATGCCTCTTGTCTAAAGTCCTTTTTGAAAAAGACATCCGTTCTACTAACACCAAATGGCTTAACAATACCACTATTAGCCTTAAAACCCATTGCCTCTTCATAAGCCCAGACAACTTCTGTACTTGAAACGGTCACAATATCACAGTTTCGATAATAGGGATATGCCAGATATTCCGCTTGCCCACCGCCGAACAAAAGCTTAGTTGTACTTAACCCAAACCTCTTAAAAGCACCACAGCCATGCCATACTTGAGCAACCTGTGTACCAAGACGTAAATCAACACAACTTAATAGACGCGAACCATCACTTAAAAATACGGTTCGCGCCGTTGCGACTTCCTGTAAGCACCTTTTGGCATTTCGCAGATATTGCCACCTATTAGAATGCTCAGCAAGATAGTGTATCTGCAATCTATAGATACCCTTTTCTTTTAGTTGTTGATATATCAATTGCAAGTTACTCGATAACGCTTTGGTATTTTGTTCAATAAAAATAATCTTATCTTCTCGTAATGGTTCCTGACTAGCCTTTTTGTATATTTGGGGGAAATACTTACGCCATAAAAAGGCATGATAAATCCGCTTAAATTGCCCCTTAATCCACCGTTTCATCTGTCAATCTCCACCTTATCTTACTTCTCACATTCTCTTAAAATCCAATCAGTAACTGCCTTACAAGCTTCTCCTGTTTCATAATTACCCATAAATTGATGATGCTCTTTTATCCGTCTTTGACTTTCATTAGCATCATATTCGCTAATCATCTTCATCAGCTCTTCATTAGACTTCGCCTGAGCAAATGGCCAGCGTTCAATATCGACATAGAAGCCCGTCTTAGATAAATATTCTGCAATATCTGGAACATAAAGAAAACATGGTCTTTTCAAGAATGAATAATCCCATATTAGTGATGAATAATCAGTAATAACCATATCTGCCGCTGCTAATAGCTCTTGCATATCTGAATAATCCGCAACATCTATAAATTCTTTGCCAACAATGCCTATTCTCATCTCCGCATCTTGATAGCGATGTGCCCGAAATAACAAGCGCCAAGATGTGCCATCTCGCGAAAGCGTTTCTAGTAGATGTCTTTCATTTAAAATAATATGCCCTGCACTCTTTCGGTACGTCGGAGCATATAGCACAATCCTCTCATCGGGCATAATTTGGTATCGCGCCCGAACCTTCGCCGCACTTTTAGCAACATCACCTTTAACAATCAAATCATTACGGGGTGTCCCTACTTCTAATATCTCACCTTGGTAAAGAAAGGTTCGCCGAAAAATTAATTCGCTTGCCTTCTTACAGCTTGAGACAAAGAGACTAATATTCTTAGCGGCAAACTCAGCCCGCTTCTTAGTCAGCCAGTTAGCATCTGGTTTGTCGTTCTCAACTCTTTTATAGGCGCCACCACCATGCCATGTATTAATTACCCTTTGCTTACCGCGAAAAGGAAACCACGGTGCATAGGAGCCATTTGTTACTACTATTTTAGTCGTCATTAAATAATAAAACGCTCTTAAATTATAATGCCCCAAAAACAAGACATCATTACTGCGTTCCTTGTAGCTTAACGGATTACTTGCTAACCAAATAATTCTAAAACGTCCTGGTACGTGGCTTTTAATGTACTCACAAAGATATTTAGGATTACAAGAATACTCATAGCCACTGCCACCAGTTAAACCACTAAAAACAATCCGGTCATTTCTGATTGGGAAAATTCGTAATGGTAATAGAATTAATTTTAGGATGACTGAAAAAGCCAATTTTAGTAAGTTTATCATCACATCTTCCTTTAGTTCCTCAATATCCCTTCAACCTAGACTGCCACGTAGAAGGCTACTTTGACCTATCTTGGCTATTATTCTTCCATCTATGAAACAGCCGTAAATGCCTCTGCCAAATCTTCGATAATATCAGCAATGCTCTCTGTTCCAATCGATAATCTAATCGTGTTAGGTTTGATTCCTGACTTTTCAAGTTCGGCTTCATTCATCTGTGAATGAGTCGTCGATGCTGGGTGAATCACAAGTGATTTAACATCAGCAACATTCGCCAATAACGAAAACAATTCCAAGTTATCAATAAAAGCTTTAGCCTTATCGGCGTCACCATCTATTTCAAAAGTGAAAATAGAACTACCGCCATTTGCAAAATACTTGTTGTATAAGGCTTGTTGCGCTTCATTAGGGTCCACGGCTGGATGATTGACCTTCAATACCTGTGGTTGCGCTTCTAAATATTTAACTACTTGCAAGGCATTCTCAACATGTCTTTCAACTCTTAATGATAAAGTCTCTAAGCCTTGTAATAACAAGAACACACTAAGTGGCGATATTGCTGCTCCTGTATCGCGCAGTAAAACTGCTCTAATTCTTGTCACATATGCGGCAGCACCAACTGCCTTCGTAAAACTAACACCATGATAGCTTTCATTTGGTTCTGTTAACATACCAAATTTGCCTGAAGCATCCCAGTCAAACTTACCACTATCAACAATAATGCCACCTAAAGTCGTACCATGACCACCGATGAATTTCGTTGCTGAATGAACAACTATATCCGCTCCATATTCAATTGGTCTAACTAGATAAGGTGTCGCAAAAGTATTATCGATAATTAATGGTATCTTATGCTTATGGGCAATACTGGCTATCTTCTCAATATCAACAACTTCTGAATTAGGATTGCCTAAGGTCTCAATAAAAACCAGTTTAGTATTGTCCTTGATAGCCTGCTCAACTTCTTCATAATTAAATGGATCAACGAAAGTTGTCTTTATTCCATGAGCTGGTAAAGTATGCTCTAATAAATTATATGTTCCGCCATAAATATTCTTAGCTGATACAATATGATCCCCACATTGGGCAATATTCTCAATAGCATAAGTAATAGCTGCCGCTCCAGAGGCTACTGCTAAGGCGGCAACACCTCCTTCTAAAGCTGCCATTCTTCTTTCGAAGACATCTTGAGTCGGATTCGTCAGACGACCATAAATATTCCCTGCATCAGTAAGATTAAAGCGATTCTTTGCATGCTCACTATTGTCGAAAACATATGATGAAGTCTGATAAATCGGTACTGCACGTGCACCGGTACTCGCATCGGCGGTTTCCTGACCAACATGTAACTGTAATGTTTCAAATCCTAAATTTCTTTCGCTTCTACTCTTTTTCATATTATGTCCTCCTTATGATTGCTTCTTGTTCTCAATGAAATTATTATGCCTAAAATCAAATAATAGTTATTATTATAAATATCTACACTCTGTTATAGTTTATACCTATAACCACTAAATTTCAACTGTTTAATGGAAATAAAAATCCCCTCTAACATCTTATGATAATGATGTTAGAGGGGATTTTCTGTATAAATGCAAATCTGCACATTGCTTATTGACACTTTTGGCGAATAATATTACCAACCTCCGTGGCATCGGCCTTACCCTTCATCTTCTTCATTACATTGCCAATGAGGAAACCGATTACTTTTTCTTTTCCTTCTTTTAGCTCTTCAACCGCCTTTGGATTCGCCTGTAGAACTTCTTCAACCGCCTTTTCTAGTTCCCCGCTATCTTGCACCATCAGTAGTCCATGCTCCTTAATATAGGCATTTGGTTCTACATCACTTGTCATGATTTGGGCGAAAATCTCTTTGGCACTTTGTTGGCTAATTTCTTTTCGTTCTAGAATTGAAATCATATCAGCTAAGTGTTGTGGCGTAAAATTAATATCTTCTGATGCTAGGTTCTTGTCCTTAATCTCTTGGAATACATCACGCATAAACCAGTTAGCGACCTTCTTTGGATAGTCACAAGCCTTCGCTGTCTCCTCAAAAAGACCAGCTAGATATTTACTCTGCGTTAATACAGAAGCATCGTAGCTTGATAAGTTGTATTCCTGCTCGTATCTAGCCGCTTTCTCTTCTTGGAATTCTGGAAGCTGACCCTTAACTTCAGCAATCCATTCACTAGAGATTACTACCGGTTGCAAATCCGGGTCTGGAAAATAGCGGTAGTCTTTAGCATCTTCCTTAGAACGCATCGCAAATGATGTCTCTTTATTATCATCCCAACGCCTTGTTTCTTGAATTACCTCTTTGCCATCTTCTAATAATTCGATTTGTCGTTCTCGCTCTCCAGCAATTGCTCTAGCGATTGCTTTAAATGAGTTCAAATTTTTCATTTCACTTCTAGTTCCTAAGGTATCGCTGCCAACTTCACGAATAGATAAATTAACATCAGCTCGCATTGAACCCTCTTGTAACTTACAATCTGATATTTCAAGGTACTGACAAAGCATTCGTACTTTTTCGAGATAAGCAATAACTTCTTCTGCGGTTCGCATATCTGGCTCTGACACAATCTCTATCAGTGGTACTCCACTACGGTTATAATCCACGAGCGAGCAATCATCCCAAGTATCATGAACTAATTTACCAGCATCTTCTTCCATATGCATCTCATGAATTCTAATCTTCTTAGTTCCGGTCTCTGTTGATATATCTACCCAACCATCATGGCAGATTGGCAAATACAACTGTGAAATCTGATAGTTTTGTGGATTATCTGGATAGAAATAATTCTTCCGGTCAAAGCGACAATACTGGTTCACTTGACAATTCATCGTCTGACCAAGTAATAATGCCGATTCCACTACTTGCTGGTTAAGCACTGGCAATGAACCTGGCATACCAGTACACACCGGACAAGTATGAGTATTAGGGTCGCCACCAAACTTCGCAGAACAACCGCAGAATATTTTTGTTTTTGTTGAAAGTTCAACATGTACTTCTAAGCCAATCACTGTTTCATATTGTTTAGCCATTGTTTTGTCCCCCTTCCCACGACATCTTGAATTCGCCGCGTAAGTCCTCATATGCCGCTGCTACTTGAAGGATTTTCTCTTCTCTAAAACAATCACCAATAAATTGCATCCCAATTGGCATCCCGTTATTATCTTGTTTACATGGTACGCTTATCGCTGGTAGACCGGCTAGGTTAGTCGCTACCGTATATATATCACTTAAATACATCTGTAAAGGATCTTCTAGGCTTGTTCCTATCTTAGGTGTTGTCATTGGGGCAACTGGTGCTAAAATACAATCGTATTTTACAAAAGCCTTATCAAAAGATTCTTTAATCATTGCCTTTGCTTTTAAGGCTTTCATATAGTAAGCATCATAGTAACCTGCACTAAGAACAAATGACCCAAGCAATATTCGCCGTTTAACTTCCTCACCAAAGCCTTCGGCACGACTTCTTTTGTACATATCATGAAGTTCATTATCATTATCACAACGATAGCCGTACTTAACGCCATCAAAGCGTTCGAGGTTTGAACTCGCCTCAGCACAAGCAATAATATAATATGCTGGAACAACATAATCAACCATTCCTAGTGAAAAATATTCTACTTGCGCACCGTTCGCCTCTAATAACGAAACAGCTTCTTTTAATGCGGTACTTACTTCTTTATCTGTTCCCGCTGATATGTATTCATTTGGAATTCCAATCTTCATATCTTTAAGTGATGCTTTAATATCAGCTGGCAAATCGATATGCTTATCGGCATCACTGGCTTGATGACTAGTACTGTCTTTGGCATCATAGCCCGCAATTATTTCATAAAGAGCCGCACAATCTCTGACGCTTTTACCAACTGGTCCAATCTGGTCAAGTGATGAAGCATAGGCAATCAAGCCATAACGTGATACTCTGCCATAGGTTGGCTTTAATCCTACTACCCCACAAAAGGCGGCTGGTTGACGAATCGAACCACCAGTATCAGAACCCAGTGCTAACGGTGCTTCGCCTGCGGCTACTGCGGCACAAGAGCCGCCCGAAGAACCACCTGGAACATGTTCTAAGTTCCAGGGATTCTTAGTTGCACCAAATCTTGAAGTCTCGCTTGTACTACCCATTGCGAATTCATCCATATTGGTCTTACCAATTATAATCATTCCAGCATCTTCAATCCGTCTAATAACCTCGGCATCATATGTTGGCACAAAATCCTCTAACATCTTAGATGCACAAGTAGTCTTTAGACCCTTAGTACAGATATTATCTTTAATAGCAATCGGAATCCCGGCAAGTGGTCCTTGATACTTCCCACTATCAATTCCTGCCTCTACTTCTTTTATTCTTTTTTCTATGTGTTGGTCATCTATCGAAATAAAAGCATGAATCTCGGATTCGACCGCCTCTATCTGTTGCCTATATGCTCTTACCACTTCACTTACGGTGATTGCTTTGCTCTTTATCTCTGTGCTGATTTGCTCAGCCGACAATTGCAGCATTTCCATCTTGATTCTCCCCTCTAAACGGTCTTTGGTACTTGATATTGTCCTTCTTTACTCTTCGGTGCATTGGCTAGAGCGTCTTCTCGTCCATTTCCATTAGTTATAACATCTGCTCTAAAGACATTAACCTCAGGCAATATATGTACTAGTGGGTCCACTTTATCAGTGTCTAATTCACCTAACTTGTCAACATAAGCAAGAATCTTTTCCATTTCCATCCGTGCCTTACTTCGTTCTTCATCAGTCAGATTAAGTTTAGCTAATATTTCTACATTTTCCATTGTTTTATCATCTATTTTTTGACCACCCATATCTCTTATCCTCCTATGGTTCTAGACGGCTCATATCTCTTGGGAATAGACATGACTCTCTAATATTATCTTGACCCAATAACTGCATCGTTAGACGTTCTAAGCCGATGCCAAGTCCGCCGTGTGGTGGCATCCCAAATCTAAAGGCATCAAGATATTGTTCTAAGCCTTCTGTCGTCATGCCCTTTTTCTCAATCTTCTCGATTAGGTCGGAATAATTATGGATTCTTTGACCACCAGTTGTTACTTCCAAGCCCTTAAACAATAAGTCAAAACTAAGTGTATAACGCTCATCTGCTTGATCATCTAAAGCGTAAAATGGTCGCTTCTTTGATGGATAATGCGTAATGAAAACAAAGTCTGATTGGTATTCTTCCTTGAAGTACTTTCCGATTAACTCTTCTTCTTCTGGTTCTAAATCAAAGGGATTACGGAATTGTCGATTATACTTTTCGGCTACTAGCCTCTTTGCTTCATCGAATCGAACATATGGAATCCTTTGAACATCTGGCAATTCAACTTTTAGAATCTCTAATTCCTTAGCATAATCACTTTTTAGTAATTTCATGGCATATTGTAAATATCCCGTTTCCATCTCGCAAATATCTAGGAAATCATCAATATAACCCATCTCGAAATCCAAACTCGTATATTCATTTAGATGCCTTCTAGTATTATGCTTCTCAGCTCTAAATACTGGTCCAGTCTCAAATACTCGATCAAAAACACCTACCATCATCTGCTTATATAGCTGTGGACTTTGTTGTAAGATAGCTGGTCGATGAAAATAATCCAGCTTAAAGACATTGGCACCACCTTCAGCACTTTTAGCCCCAACTTTTGGTGTATGTATCTCTGTAAAGCCTTGTTCATATAGATAATCACGAAAAGCTCTTACAAGAGCCTCTTGAATCCGAAATGCTGCTCGCTCACGAATATTACGAAGGGATAATGCCCGTCGTTCTAGCTTCGCTTCTAGAGAAGTGTTTAGCTTCCATTTACCAATTGGTAGCGCCAAAGGCTCATTTGCCTTTGACAAAAAATCAACCTTAGCGATTCTTAATTCCTTTTGGTGAGGGGCACGTTCTTCGGTCTTGATTTCCCCTTCAACTCTAATACAGCTACCTTCTCTTAACGCTTGAAAATCGCCTTCACTTTGCCCATCTTCCCAAACGGTCTGTATCAATCCATCTCGGCTTCGTAGTATAACAAAAGCAATCTCACCCATATTACGAACACTATGAATGGCTCCTTCTACCGTCGCCTTATCGCCTTCTTGTGCACTAAGAAACTGCTGGAATTTGCTCTTCGTTTCTAATTGTCTTTCTCCCATGTAATCCATATAATAATCCTCTCTCCTCTTGCTAATTAAACACAAAAACATCCGAAGCATCCAGAAAAACCCAGATATCTCGGATTGGATACTTTGACCACGCTTTTGTAATCATCACTCTTTCATCTATCTACTGTTTATCGGAAATGTGTTATCCGTTAACATTCATCATATATCAGCGTCAGTATCATCTGCGCTGTTTCAGCCATATTGGTTCCGCTATCCATACTACACTTCTGGATATAACGAAACGCTTCTTCTTCTGATAGGTGGTTCCTATCCATGAGCAGTAACTTGGCATTCTTGATATAATTCGCTTCTTTTTCGGTTCTTTTCTTTGGTCTGCTGCTAGCCTTCTTGTATCGTTTCTCAATCTGTAGCAGCATCATCTCGACTGTATTGACTAGGTCATGAACTCTAATCGGGGTCGTAATCGACATCATTCCGCTATTTGCGGTATTGACAATATTGGCCGTTCCGATTAATAACATCTCGTAAAATTGGGGCACTGATTCTTCCAACTGCGTATAATACATGTCAGTTAGTTTATAGCCACTAATAATCAACCCGCGCTTTGCTTGGTTCGCCTCTATTAAAGCGGCAGAAGCGGTACTGACAGCTACTATATTATCAAATCCATGCTCTATCAATATTTTGCGTATCCGCTTGGCATCTTCGAGCTTTGGTAATGTTACAATGATGATGCTCATATACCGTTCCCTACTTTCGCCTACGTTTGCCCCTATTACACTCTGTCATCTTCGGTAATGATTATAGCTTATACAAATACTGTTCTATTTCCCATCTAGAAACTTGCTTCATGTAACTCTTCCACTCATTTTGCTTTGTCCTTTTGTAGTGTTCAAAGAAAGGCACACCTAATATCGCTTTTATAAATTCATCATTTCCCATCTCTGATAATGCGTCATTTAAATTCTCTGGCAAGGATTCAATTCCAACTTTGCTTCTTTCGCTACTTGCCATATTACTAATACTTTTCGTCAATTCTGGGGGAACTTCTAAATTCTGCTCAATCCCTTCGATTCCCGCCGCTAGGCAAGTGGCAAAGACTAAATACGGATTAGCTGAAGGGTCAGGGCTTCGTAACTCAATCACTTTATTCTTCTGATTAACTGATGGAACCTTGATAAGCGCCGTTAGTTGCTTAGCAGACCAAGTAATCTCTGATGGTGCTTCAAAGCCTGGTACCAACCGTTTGTACGAATTGACGATTGGATTAAGGATTGCTGTCATACCTTTAATATGCTTTAGAATCCCGGCAATAAAGGCATATGCTTCGCGACTAAGTCCTAACTCATCACTTGTGTCCGCAAAAACATTCTTGCCATCCTTATATAATACCATATTGATATGCATTCCCGAACCATTGACATCTTCTTTTGGCTTAGGCATAAATGTCGCATGTAAACCATTACGCTTAGCGATAGTTCTTACGGCAAACTTAAAGGTCATTAGTTTATCGGCATTCTCCATGACATCGGCCATTGCAAAGTCAATCTCATGCTGGCCTGGTGCAATCTCATGGTGCGATGATTCCACCTCATACTCCATCTCTTCTAAGGCTAAGATGATATCACGTCTCGTATTCTCACCTAAGTCAACGGGACTCAAATCCATATACCCAGCTTGCTCGTGTGTCAGTGTCGTTGGGTTACCGTTATCATCGGTGTGAAATAAAAAGAATTCACATTCGGTCTTGACCATAAAAGTATAACCCTTGGCTTTAACTTTATCGATTGTTTCCTGTAATATATACCGTGGACTTCCTTGATATGGTGTTCCATCCGCTTTATAAAGGTCACAGATAAACCTTGCTACCTTACCACGTTGGGGGCGCCACGAAAGAATACAAAAGGTATCTAAATCAGGGTGTAAATAAAGTTCTTCTTCATCCTCATAAAATCCTTTAGTTGATAAAGAGCCAATCGTACATTGATTATTCATCGCCTTTTCAAGCTTTCCAAATGGGATAGCAATATTCTTCATAGTTCCAAACATATCAGTGAATTGAAGACGAATAAATTCAACATCCTCTTCTTTTGCTATCAACAGAATGTCTTCCCTTGTATATTTCCCCATAATATCGTGCTCCTTCACAAGCTTTTGTGAGTATGATTTTGGTCTATTGTCTATATCTTAGAAAGTGATTTCCTAATAAAGATTATGGTGTCAAAAGGTCTTTGACACCATAGTCTTTACCCATGGTATTATATCAATATGAAAAATAAATGTCAATAGCCGCGCCCTGAGATGATCGCCCGATATATCACTGTTTAAGTCTTTTTAAGACGCATTTAAACCTTAGCAATATCAATCAAGGTCAGCTTACTTGAATCAGTATTTTCCAAGCTAGTTATTAAAGTTTTCGCTGTATCCATTGTGGTCAATACATTAACACCATCGCTTCATCAAAGAAGACATTATTAGCTATGCCCGTCAAGTTGCGAGAAATACTATTTCGACTAAAACATTACTGCTAGTTCTTTCTTTGAGATGCTGAAGAAACACTTGTCAAAACCCTGTCTACCGCTTATACTGATATTACAAATGGTCTGGCAAAGCTTGGTGAATTTGTAGCAGCAGTATCTGTTAGACTATCCTACTTATGGCAAACTATTGTTTTCTTTATAAATAAGGAGTCCTAATGAAAAAAGACGCGCGTATCAAAGAAGCTTGCGGTGTATTCGGCATTTATAATCCACAAGGAGAAGATGTTGCCCCTCATATCTACCATGGTCTCTCGGCGCTTCAACATCGGGGTCAAGAATCTTGTGGTATTGCCACTTGTGACACTTATGGTGCAAAGGGAAATATCAATATCCATACAGGTATGGGCTTAGTTAGCGAAGTATTCAAAGAAAATATTATTTCAAATATTCATGGCAATTTAGGAATTGGGCATGTACGATATTCTACTACAGGGGCTGCAACGTTGAACAACGCACAGCCTCTTGTGCTGAATTACATTAAGGGCACATTAGCTCTAGCTCATAATGGTAATCTCGTCAACACTGCCGAATTAAAAGAAAAATTAGTAATGAACGGAGCGATTCTTCGTACCACTACTGACTCTGAAATCATTGCTTGCTACATTGCTCGGGAACGAGTTCACACTAAGAGCGTCGAAGAGGCCATCTTATGTGCCGCCGCCAAATTAAAAGGTGCTTATGGCTTAGTTATCGCCAGCCCCCGTAAGTTAATCGGCGTGCGTGATCCCTTAGGATTAAAACCGCTTTGTCTTGGAAAGCTTGATTCTTCTTACGTAATCGCCTCCGAAAGTTGTGCCCTTAGTACTATTGGCGCACAATTCATTCGCGATGTTCTGCCTGGCGAAATTGTAACGATTGACAAAAACGGCGTTCATTCAAACTTAGAACTACAACAAGCAAAGCATGCACACTGCATCTTTGAATATATCTACTTTGCTCGTTTGGATAGTACCATCGATAAGGTTTCAGTCTATGACTCACGCTTACGTGCTGGTGCTGCTTTAGCTAAAGCTTATCCTGTTGATGCTGATTTAATCGTCGGCGTCCCCGACTCTGGTCTTACTGCTGCCCAAGGCTTTGCCCTTGAATCAGGGATTCCTTTTGGTCAAGCCTTCTATAAGAATAGCTATGTTGGAAGAACATTTATAAAGCCAACGCAAAAAGAACGTGAGTCTAGTGTCCGTCTCAAACTAAGCGTCTTGTCTTCCGCTGTAAAGGATAAGACTATCGTCCTTGTTGATGATTCTATTGTTCGTGGAACTACTATTGCGAACCTCATCCATTTACTTAAGGATGCCGGAGCAAAAGCTGTTCATGTTCGGATTTGTTCACCTCCATTCCTATATCCTTGCTACTTTGGTACAGATGTCCCTTCTAATCAACAATTGATTGCCTCAACGAATTCTGTCGATTCAATCAAGGAGCTCATTGATGCTGATTCGCTTGGTTACATGAGAATCGAAGACCTACAAGATATGGTTAGCGGCTTACCTTTATGTAAAGCTTGCTTTAATAACGAATATCCCATGAACATTACTCAAAATTAAATTCAAAATATCAACTAAAAATACTGAAGACCTTTTTATAGGTACTTCAGTATTTTTTGTCATTATATATCTTATAGCCGTCCACCAAAATCATTCATATACGATTTGTCTTAAATTACCCAGAACAAAGAGTCTGCTTGCAGACTCGCCGCGCCGAGCGTTTTTCCAGTTAAGCGAGTGCGCATCCCGCGGAGCGTTTTTGCTTTATAGGCGAACTTTCCTATAAA
>JGI994J12354_10000085_pt1 | contig 81218 bp, 111 predicted proteins | sample IntmicLarv3ML3BL_FD_12354 | JGI IMG/M metagenome (IMG submission 12354) | reverse complement strand
TACTTCATTATATCATTTAGAGTTTAGTCTTACAAATTCTTGTTTTGTAAGAGTTATTTCCATTTTTTTATTTCTTTTTTAGATTTTACTTTTTCAAATACGGAAAATCCTACCCATACTAAAGGTAGGATTTCTCCTTGTAAAAAAATATAAAATTTGATATACTTATGAAAATAAAAGAGAAATAAAAAAATGTATAACATAGGAGAAAAAATGGTAGCAGAAGTAATAATAAATAGAACAGCTAAAAAATTAAATAAAGGATTTGATTATAATATCCCAGAAGAATTAGAAGGGATTATTTTAGTTGGAAGTAAAGTATTGGTACCATTTGGAAAAGGTGAAAAATTAGTAGAAGGTTTTGTAGTTGGATTAAAAGAAAAATCGAATTATGAATATGAGATAAAAAATATTGCAAAACTAGAAGAAAATCTTTCTGATAAACAAATATCTTTAGCTAAATGGATGGCAAATAGATATTTTAGTAATACATCAGAGTGTATAAAATTAATGTTAACACCAGGTACGAGAAATAAAGATAAAGAAAAAAGAATAAAGGATAAAAAAATAAATACGGTATACTTAAAAAAAGAAATAGAAGAAATAGAATTAGACATTCAAATTGGGAAAATAAAATCAGAAAAACATAAAAAAGTGATTAACTTTGTAAAAGATAATGAAGGAGCAACTATTCTTGAGGTAGAGGCTTTTACAGATTGTTCAAGAGCAATTGTAAATACATTAATCAAAAATGGATATATAGAAAATATAGAACAAAGGCTTGAAAGAAACCCATTACAAGCAAAAGAATTGGAGAAAATAAAAGAACAAGAAGAAAGTAAGAATCTGGAATTAACACAAGAACAAAAAATAGCTTATGAAAAAGTAGAAGAAATAATGCTAAATGATAAATATAATTCATTTTTATTGTATGGTGTAACAGGTTCACGGAAAAACAGAAATATATTTGCAACTAATTCGGAAAAGCACTACAAATGAAAAAAACAGCAATAGTATTAGTACCTGAAATATCATTGACTCCACAAATTTTAAATAGGTTTATAGCAAGATTTGGGAAAGAAGAAATAGCAGTACTTCATAGTAAATTATCAATTGGAGAAAGACATGATGAATGGGAAAGAATAAGGAATAAAAAAGCAAATATTGTAATTGGAGCAAGGTCAGGTATATTTGCACCATTAGAAAATTTAGGAATTATAATAATAGATGAAGAACATGATTTGTCATATAAATCAGAATCAAATCCAAAATATGATGCAAAAGAAATAGCCAAATATATAGCTAAAGAAAATAATTGTCCATTGTTATTTGGAAGTGCAACTCCAAGTTTATCTTTATTTGAAAAAAGTAAAAAAAATGGAAATATTTTATATCTTAGTAAAAGAGCAAATCAATCGTCTTTACCCAAAGTACAAATAGTAGATTTAAAACAAGAACTAGCAAATGGAAATCATACAATGCTGAGTATGGACTTATATTCAGCAATAGAAGAAAATTTAAAAGAAAAAAGACAAACTATTCTTTTTTTAAATAGAAGAGGGTATTCTACATTTATAATGTGTCGTGAATGTGGGTATACTCATAAATGTAGAAATTGTAATATTAGTATGACATATCATAGTTATCAAAAAAAATTAAAATGTCATTATTGTGGAATAGAAGAAAAAGTTATTACAATTTGTCCTAAATGTTTGAGTCATAAAATAAGATATTTTGGAACAGGGACACAAAAGTTAGAAGAAGAAATTGAGAAACAATTTACAAATGCCAAAACAATTAGAATGGATGTAGATACTGTCACAAAAAAAAATTCGCATGAAGAAATCTTGAATAAATTTAAAAATGAAGATATAGATATTTTAATTGGAACACAAATGGTAGTTAAAGGTCATCATTTCCCAAATGTTACATTAGTGGGAGTAATTGCAGCAGATAGCTCTTTATATATAGATGACTATAGAGCAAATGAAAGAACTTTTCAAATATTAACACAAGTAAGTCGGAAGAGCTGGAAGAGGAGAAAAGTCACGGACAAGTTATTATTCAAAGCTATAACCCAGAAAATTTTGCTATACAATGTTCAAAAGAACAAAATTATGAAAAATTTTATGAAACAGAGATAGAATTAAGGAAACAGTTGAAATATCCGCCATTTTGCGATATAATAGTAATTAGTTTTAATAGTTTAGATGAAAAAGACTTAATTGAGATTAGTAATGAAGTTTATGAATATATAAAAAAATACTTAGATAAAGAGAAATATAAAATATTTAAGCCAATGCCATCACCAATTGATAAAATACAAAATAGATATAGATATAGAATGATAATAAAAGGAAATATGGAAAAAGAGGCAAATGAAATATTTAATAAATGCTTAAAAAAAATTTATGAAAAAGGATTAAAAACAACCAGAGTAACAATAGATGTAAATCCAAATAATATGAGCTGAATAAATATAGATATAAATGAATGATAGGAATAGGAGAGTAAGAAAATGGCAATTAGAAATTTAAGATATGAAGGAGATGAAATTCTAACTAAAAGATCAAGAGAAGTAGAACAAATAGATGACAAATTGCAAATATTAATAGATGATATGGTTGATACAATGCATAAATATAATGGAGTGGGGTTAGCAGCTGTACAAATTGGAATTTTAAAAAGAGTATTAGTAATAGATCTTTATGATGATAAAGGTGCAATTATTATGATAAATCCAACTATCATAAAAACAAAAGGAGAGCATGAAGTAGATGAAGGATGTTTAAGTTTTCCAAATAAATTTGCAAAAGTAGTAAGACCTGTTGAAGTTATAGCACAGTATACAAATAGAGAAGGAAAAAAAATTGAAGTAAAGGCGAAAGAATTATTAGCACAAGCAATTTGCCATGAAATAGACCATTTAAATGGTGAAATATTTGTAGATAAAGTAGTTCCAGGGACATTAGAAGTGGTAGAACCAGAAAAAAATAAAGATAGTTAATAAGAAAAATATGAAGTAACCAAGAAAAGGAACGTAATTCTTGGTTATTTTTTAAGAATTTTAAAAAAATAAAGACCAAATTTGTATATAATCATTGACAAATGTCATAATAATGATAAAATGTTAGGGTGAACTAACAAAATGGAGGTAATTTATATGGAAAATATAATTAAGATAGAAAATCTTGTAAATAAAGTAGAGGATAAAAATATACTAAACGGATTAAATTTAGAGATAAATAAAGGAGAAATACATGTTATTATGGGACCAAATGGAGGCGGAAAGTCGACTCTTGCAAGTACTTTAGCAGGAGATCCTAGTTATTTTGTAGTAGATGGACAAGTTACTTATCAAGGTGAGGATTTGGTTGCTATGAAAGTAGAAGAAAGAGCTAAAAAAGGTATATTTCTTGCTTTTCAAACTCCAGAAGAGGTTGAAGGTGTAACTGTTAAAAATTTTATTAAAACTGCTAAAGTGCAAAAAGATGGAGTACCAGTAAAAATATTTAAGTTTCAAGAAGATTTACAAAAAACATTGGATATTTTAAATTTTGATAAATCATATTCTGATAGATATTTAAATGTTGGTTTTTCTGGAGGAGAAAAAAAGAAAAATGAGATTCTTCAAATGCTTATGTTGAATCCTAAATTAAGTATTTTAGATGAAATTGATTCAGGTTTAGATGTAGATGCAATAAGAATAGTTGGAAATGCTATTAAACAATATCATAATAATGAAAATGCTATTTTAATAATTACACATAACTCTAAATTACTTGAAATATTAAAACCAAATTATGTACATGTTTTAGTAAAAGGTAAAATTGTACAAACTGGTGGTTATGAATTAATCAAAGATATAGAAGAAAATGGATTTGATGGATATAGGAAGTGAAGAGGTAAACTTAAATGGAAAAGAAAACTAGGGTAGATGATATAAATAGAAATATATATGATATAAAAGATACTGATAGCTATATTAAAAAAGTTTCTGGTCAAATAAATGAAGATTTAATTAAAATTATTTCAAAAGAAAAAGAAGAACCAAAATGGTTACTTCAAAAAAGATTAGAATCATTAGAAATTTTCAATAAATTAAAAATGCCTAAATGGGGGCCAGATTTGAAAGAATTAGATTTAGAGAAAATAGCTATGTATATAAAGCCTAAAACTAAAATGAAGGAAAGTTGGGAAGAAGTTCCAAATGAAATTAAAAATACTTTTGAAAGGCTTGGAATACCAGAAGCAGAAAAAAAAGGTTTAGCAGGAGTTGGGGCTCAATATGATTCTGAAGTAGTATATCATTCAGTAAAAGAAGAACTGGAGAAACAAGGAGTAATATATTTAGATTTGGAATCAGCAGTAAGAAAATATCCAGATTTAGTTAAAAAATATTTTATGAAAGTAGTTCCTGCTAATTATCATAAATTTGCAGCCCTACATGGAGCTGTTTGGTCAGGAGGCTCTTTTGTATATGTACCAGAAGGAGTAGAGGTAGATATTCCAATACAAAGCTATTTTAGAGCTAATTCTCCAGGTGCTGGACAATTTGAACATACTTTAATTATATTAGAAAAAAATGCGAAATTACATTTTATAGAAGGATGTTCTGCTCCTCGGACATAATGAGATAAATTTACATGCAGGTTCTGTTGAATTAGTGGTAAAGGAAGGAGCAACTCTTAGATATTCAACAATTGAAAATTGGTCTAGAAATATGATGAATTTAAATACAAAAAAAGCAGTAATTGATAAAAATGGAACAATGGAATGGGTATCTCGGTTCTTTTGGTTCTAAAATATCAATGTTATATCCTTTAAGTGTACTAAATGGAGAAGGGGCAAAAACTGAATTTACAGGTGTTGTTTTTGCAGGAGAAGGTCAAAATTTAGATATAGGTTCAAAAGTAATTCATAATGCTCCAAATACTTATTCTACAATTAATTCTAAATCAATTTGTAAAGATGGAGGAATTGCAACTTATAGGGGAAATATTGTTATGACTGAAAAAGCAAATGGTAGTAAATCTAATACTTCTTGTGAATCTCTTATGATGGATAGTAAATCAAAAACTGATACTATTCCAGTAATTGATTTAAGAAATGATGAGGTAGATATAGGGCATGAGGCAAAAATAGGAAGAATTTCAGAAAAAGCAATTTTCTATCTTATGACTAGAGGTATTTCAGAAGAAGAAGCAAAAGCTATGATAGTAAGAGGATTTGTAGAACCAATTACTAAAGAATTACCACTTGAATATGCAGTAGAAATGAATATGTTGATAAATCTTGAATTAGAAGGTGCAATAGGATAGGGGTGAAAAAATAGTATGGATAAAAAAGAATTAGTATTTGAAAGTCAAATAATTAATATAACAAAAGATACTAAGCTTAATCAAATTATAGAAATAAAAGAAAGTAAAGATGTAGAACAAGAAATAATAGTAGATGAAAATGTAAAATGTAGAATTATAATTTGGATAAAGCAAGAATGTGAAGAAAAAGTAGTAAAAATAATTAATAATATTAAAATTAAAGGAAATAAAAGTAGTAAAATAGAATTAATAAAAATACAAATGTTAAATGATAATGCTATTTATGAAGAAAAAATAGAATCTTTTATGGAAGAATCAAGTAGTATACAATATTATGATATAATTATAGGGGCAAAAAATACAATTTCAAGATATTATACCAATTTAATAGGAAATAATGCAAAAGGATATTTTGATAGTATATATTTATGTGATAAAGAAAGAGAATTAGAATTAGATTATAAAATAAACTTATTTGGAAAAGATACAATTGGTCATATGAATACTAAAGGAGCACTTTTGGATAAAGCTAAAAAGAAATATTTTGGAAGTATAGATTTTAAAGAAGGTTCTAAAGGTGCTGATGGATTAGAAAATGAGAAAACAATATTACTAAGTGATAAGGTAAGAAACTATTCTGTCCCAATTTTGCTTTGCCATGAAGAAGATGTAAGTGGTGTACATGCAGCAAGTGCAGGAAAAATAGAAGAAAATATGCTATTTTACATCATGAGCAGAGGGTTTTCTGAGATAGAAGCTAAAAAATTAGCTGTAAAAGCAAATTTTGCTTCAGTTTTAGATAAGATAGAAAATATTGATGTTTTAGAAAAAATAAATAAGGAGATAAATAAAAGGTTAGATGATAAAAAAGAGTGAATATAAAAAAGATTTCCATATATTTAATCAAAAAATAGAAGGTAAAGATTTAATTTATTTAGATAGTGCTGCAACAACTCAAAAACCATATAAGGTAATAGATAAAATGAGTGAATATTTAAATGAAAATTGTGCATCTCCAAATAGAGGAGCATATTATCTTAGTGAAAAATCTACTTTAATGTATGAAGAAGTAAGAAATGATATTTCTAAGTTAATTAATAGTAAAAAATCAGAGGAGATAATATTTACAAAAAACACAACAGAAAGTTTAAATATAATTGCATATAGCTATGGATTAAACAATTTAAATAAAGAAGATGAAATTGTAGTATCAATATTAGAACATCATTCAAATATTGTACCTTGGCAAGAAGTGTGTAAAAAAACAGGTGCTAAACTAAAATTTATGCAAGTAGATAATCGAGGTCAGATTAGCGAAGAAGAAATCAATGAAAAAATTACAAATAAAACAAAATTTGTAGGAGTTACACATGTATCAAATGCACTAGGAACTATAACTAATGTAGAAGATGTAATTAAAAAAGCACATGAGGTTGGAGCAAAAATAGTTGTAGATGGAGCACAAGCTGTTCCTCATATGAAAATTGATGTACAAAAGTTAGATGTGGACTTTTATGTTTTTTCTGGACATAAAATGCTAGGTCCAACAGGAATTGGTATATTATATGCAAAAGAAGAAATTTTAAATGAAATGGAACCATTTTTAACAGGTGGAGATATGATTGAATATGTGACTAAAGAAAAAACAACATTTGCAAAAATTCCAAACAAGTTTGAGGCTGGAACTCAAAATGTTATGGGAGCTATAGGTTTAGGTGAAGCGATTAAATATATTCAAAGTATTGGTTATGATAAAATTTGTGAGATAGAAAAGAATTTGACTAAATATGCATTAGAAGAACTAAGTAAACTTGAGTATATAGAAATTTATGGTGGAAAAGATTTAAGTAAAAAAAGTAGTGTAATAGCATTTAATATAAAAGATGTTCATCCCCATGATGTTGCAACAATTTTAAGTAAAGATGGAGTTTGTATTAGAGCAGGTCATCATTGCACACAACCACTTGCTAAATTTATGGGAGTTAATGCAACTTGTCGTGTTAGTTTTTATTTATATAATGATAAAAATGATGTAGATAAATTTATAAATAGTATAAAAACAGTTAGGGAGTGGCTAAAAGTATGAATCTTGATGAAATATATACAGAATTAATAGCAGAGCATAATCAAAATAAGAAAAATAAGAGATCATTAGATAACCCAACAATAGTAGAACATGGTCATAATCCAAGTTGTGGTGATGAAATATCAATTAATCTTAAATTAAATGAAGATAAAATAGAAGATTTAAGTTATGAAGGACAAGGCTGTGCTATTTCTCAAGCTTCTAGTTCTATTATGATTGACATATTAAAAGGTAAAACAGCAAATGAGGCTAAAGAGTTAATAGAAATTTATTTGAAGATGATTAAAAGAGAAGAAAATGATGATGAAGTCTTAAAAGAAAAATTAGAAGAAGCATATATTTTTAAAAATATTTCAAATATGCCTTCTAGGGTAAAATGTGCAGTTCTTGCATGGCATACTTTAGATGAAGCTATAAGAAAAGTTGGAAACTAATATATATAGAAAAAATTATTCATTTATAGTAAGAGGAGGTTTTAATTTGAAAATTATATTTATGGGAACACCAGATTTTGCAAAAAAATCATTAGAAAGTATAGATGATGCAGGTCATGAAATAATAGCTGTAGTAACTAATCCAGATAAACCAAAACGGAAGAGGTATGAAATTAATTCCATCTGAGGTAAAAGCTTATGCTATGCAAAGGGAATTTAAAATATACCAACCATTAAAGGTAAAGAAAAATGTAGAATTTATAGAAGAGATAAAAAGTTTAAAACCAGATGTTATTTGTGTAGTGGCATATGGAAAAATATTACCAAAAGAAATATTAGAAATTCCACATTTAGGTTGTATTAATGTACATGCTTCATTATTACCAAAATATAGAGGTGCTGCACCAATACAATGGTCAGTACTAAATGGAGATAAAACAACAGGTGTTACAACAATGTATATGGATGAGGGAATGGATACAGGAGATATGATTTTAAAAGAAGAAATAGAAATAGGAAATGATGAAACAACAGGAGAATTATGGAATAGATTATCAGACATTGGTGGTAAGCTATTAGTTGAAACTTTAGAACAAATAGAAAAAGGAATAGCTCCAAGAGAAAAGCAACCAAAAGATTTTACAGTAGCTCCAATGTTATCTAAAGATATAGCTAAAATTGATTGGAAAAATAAGACAGCATTAGAGATAAAAAATTTAGTAAGAGGGTTAAATCCAATTATGGGAGCATATACTTTTTTAGATGGTAAGAAAATAAAGTTTTGGAAAGTAGATATTGATAATATGGATGGGTTAGAAGAACAAAAAAATGGAACAGTTATTATGTCTGATTCAAAAGTAGGACTATATATAAAAACAAAACAAGGAATTTTAAAAATATTGGAAATACAAGGTGAAAATGCTAAAAGAATGCAAATTCAAGATTTCTTAAGAGGGAATGAAATAAGAGAATTTGAAGTATTTAATTAAAGATTTAAAAAAATTATATAATAAACACTTTCTATTGTGAAAATTGAAATAAAAGCAATTTATATAATAGAAAGTATTTTTTTATAAAAATAAAGTACATATAAATATAAACTCACATAGAATAAATGAGGAGGTTTGATATGGAAAAGTATAGTATAAAAATGGGTACTCCTATGGGAGAATTAAATGGTATGTTTTTGGTTCAGATAAATGGTGGAAATTTAAGTGGAGAAATTCAGGCAATGGGAATTAATAGTTCATTTTCAAATGGAAAAATTAATAATGGTAATTGTGAATTCTCAGGAGTAATTAGAACAATGATTGGAAATATTACATATAAAGCTCAAGGTGTTATTAAAGATGATAAAGTAAGTTTAAATATTAATAGCAATAAAGGAATTTTTAGAATCAATGGTAGTAAAATATAAAAGTAGTTAAAAATATTTTTAATTTAAGTTATGTATAATATTAATTTTAGAAAGAATATATGAAACCAGATTATGATAAAATGTAATCTGGTTTTATTATGTTGTATAATTAACTATTAACATAAATAACAAAAAACATGTTGATAATAAAGTAATATTATATATATAATTCTAAATATAATAATATACTTAGGAGGAAATGAAAAAAATGAAAATAAATAAAAACAAAGGAATAACACTAATAGCATTAGTAATAACAATAATAGTACTTTTAATATTAGCAGGAGTGTCAATTGCAACATTAATGGGAGATAACCGGGTTATTAACAAGAGCAAGTGAAGCAAGAGAAGAAACTCAAAGAGGAGAAATCGAAGAAAGAGTAAAATTTGGGTATTCGGAATGGCAAATAAGTAAAAATGTGGATAATACACCTAAAAGTTTAGATGAGATATTAGGAAAAGAATTTGGACAAGTAGTAAACAATAATGATGGAACATGGGTACTAGATGGAGCAAAGGTAAGTATAAATAAAGAAACAGGAGAAATAGTAGTAGGAGATATTACAAATCAAGTAGGACAAACAGGAGAAAAAACAATAGAAGAAGTACAAGAAAACTATGTAGTAGGAAATACTGTTGTCAAAGATGAAAATGGAAATAAAATAGTGGTGCCAGATGGATTTAAGATAACAAATGACACAAAAAAAGTGCATGAAGGAGTTGTAATAGAAGATAAAGAAAGAAATCAATTTGTATGGGTACCAGTTGGAGAAGTGTCAGATGGAACTAATACTTATCAAATAAATTTAAGTAGGTATACATTTGAATCAGATGGGACTCCAATAGATATGGGAGATACAGTAATAAGTACATGGAATCAAGAGGAAAGATTAAGTACAGGATTAAATAGAGGAAATATAATAGCAAGAGATATAGAGAAATTTATAGAAAGTGCGAAAAATAAACGGAGGATATTATATAGGAAGATATGAGGCGAGTGATAGTCTAGCAACTCAAAATAGAATAGCATCTTCATCAAAAACAAATCCAATGAGTATTAAGAAAGATGGGTTTGTATATAATCGTATGACACAACTCCAAGTGGCAAGTTTAAGTAGAAATATGTATGCAAATATTAATTTTGAAAGTGATTTAATAAACAGTTATGCCTGGGATACTGCGATAGTATTTATTCAGACATTTGGACAAAGTAATTATTCAAATCAAACAAGATTATCATCAAGTCTATCAAAAACAGGAATGGTAGGAGATGAACAGTTAAATATAAATGATATGGCAGGAAATATATATGAATGGACAACAGAAACTTCTAATAATTTAGGAATTCCAAGTGTTTATAGAGGTGGTAGTTACTATAGTAGCAGTAATAACACGAACAATCGTAGTAGTGGTAGTTTGAGTGATAGTTTTGAAAATATTGGGTTTCGTCCCCTTTTATATATAATTTTGTAATCTAAAGCTATGGAAAAATGGTAAATGAAGTGATTTTATGGATGGAAATTAAATAACAAAAGAAAGGAATCTGAAAAATGAAAAGAAAAGAGAGCAAAGGAACAATATGAGCTTAGAAAATCAAGGGAAACCTGCTTGTGTCAATATCTTAAGAAGTATAGACAATTACACAATAGCCATGATATAATAAATATTAAATTATAGGGGGACTTCTTATGAAAATTGGATTTGTACAAAAATGTATGTTAGGAGAAAAAACGAGAGTAAGGGCAATAATTATATTAATAATATTTACCATAACACTTTTTGTAGGAATATTTATATATGTAAATATTGGATATATTTTAGGTGTAAGAAAATTACAAACAAATGCAGATTTTCAAAAATATAAAAATTCTAAAAATTACAAATTAGATTTATATTATAAAGAGTGGTTAGATACAAAGGAAGAAATATCTATATCTACCAAAAGGCAACAAAGCTTTGTAATGCTTGGATCTGTTTCAGGAGAAATACCTGGTGCAACATATGAAAGTACAAATATATATAATGTATATTTGATGAAGACTATTGATGATGTAGGTGTAATTATTTGTTCTAAAGAAAAACTAGAGTTATCATCAGAACCAATAAGGGTTCGAAATAGATATAAGGATTTGAGTAAAAAGATTATAGATGAATACAAAAATGGATTTGATAATCAAGATAATATATATGTATTATATGTAGAAGAAAATAATGGGTTAGCAAAAGGAATACTAATATTTTATATAATTACTTATATAATACTATTTGGAATATTAACTATTATTAAACGCTCTAAGGCAATACAAAAACATTCAAGATTGGGAAAAAGTATAAAAGAATTAGGGGATTATGAAAAGGTAATTAAAGATATAAATGAACAGGTAGAATCACCAATATTTGAAACAATGTCAAAAATTATTACAAAAGACTATTTTATACTTTATACAAAATTTCCAAGTAAAAATAGTTATGCAAGAATTATACCAATTAAAAACATAACAAATGTAATATCAACACCTAATCCTAAATATCCAGATGAAATAATTGAAATAAGTATAGAATTAATAGAAGAAACAATATGTTTTAATGTTTATAATCAAGAAGATGAAGAAAGAATATTAAATTATTTTAGAAGATAAGATTTAATTTTAGAAGCAATCTATGTTAAAAATGATAATGGGGCATTCTTTTGATATACATAGTGGTTGGATATAGAGGGATAAATAAGAAAAATGATATTTTTTAATAAATGCTTAGAAATTTATTAAAAAGAGTTGTAAAAAAACATAAAAATTGATATACTTATTAAAAATTAAGTATATCTTTTTTGATATATTAAGGAGGAAAAAATATGGAAGAAAATAAAGAAATTGGTGAAGTTTTAGAACTACAAGAAGAAATAAAAACTGAAAATGATGGAATACAAATAGCAAATGATGTTATAGCAGTAATTGCAGGTGTAGCTGTTTCAGAAGTACCAGGAGTTGCAGATATGGCAAGAGGATTTGCGGGAGGAATTTCAGAAGTATTTAGTGGAAAGAAAAATTTAGCTAAAGGAATAAAAATAGAAACAACTGATGAAAAAGTTAAAATAGATGTAAATATTATTGTTGAATATGGTACAAGAATACCAGATGTAGCATATGAAATTCAAAATAGAGTAAAAAAAGCAGTAGAGAGTATGACAGGTCTTAAAGTAGAGGAAGTAAATGTTCATGTTCAAGGTGTAAATACAAATATAACTGATGAAGTAAGTACAGAAGAATAGTTTACAAAAGTAGGAGGAAAGAAAAATGAAGATATTAGAAAAAATTATATTAATATTATATTCAAATATAATATTAATATTGTCAATCATTTTATGCTTATTAGTATTTGGATGGCTAGATATAGAAGTAATTGGAGAACTGTCAAAAGCAATATTATTAGGAGATATAACAAGTAAGTTTGTATTAGGAGTTAGTGTTATTTTCATTTTGCTTTCAATAAAATGTATATTTTTTGACCAAGCATCAAAAGAGGAAATAAAAGCAAGGCAAGGTGTACTTTTAGAAAATGAAAGTGGAAAACTTATGATTTCTAAAGAAACTATAGAAAATTTAGTAAATTCAGTAGCATTGAATTTTCAAAGTACAGAAAATATAACAACAAAAGTAGAATTAGACAAAGAAAATAATGTTAAAGTATTTGTTAATTTGATTGTAAGCTCAGATGTAGTTATAAAGAATTTATCAGTAAATCTTCAAACTAAAATTAAAGAGAAAATCAAGCTGGCAACAGACTTGGAAGTAAAAGAAGTAAATATAATAGTAAAAAAAGTAGCTGAAAGACAAGAGGAAGAATAAATAATAAAAATATAATTATTGTATACTACCAGAAAGGAAATTAAATGAATAGGTCACAAGTGAGAGAACAAGCATTTAAATTAATATATAGTTTAGAGGTGCAAAAAGAAGAAGAATTAGATGATGTAATAGATTTATATATTGAAAGCAATGAAATAACAAATAAAAATGTAATAGAGTATGTGAAAGATGCAGTAATTGGAATACAAAAAAATAAAGAAGAAATAATAAACCAAATAGAGAAAAATTTGAAAACTGAATGGAAAATAGGAAGAATTTCAAAAATGGATTTGGCTATATTAAAATTAGCTATATATGAAATAAAATACAAAGAAATACCATTTAAGGTGGTTATAAATGAAGCAGTCGAGTTAGCTAAAAAATATGGAGAAGAATCTTCTAAAAATTTTGTAAATGGTATTTTGGCTAGTATAGTAAAATAGTAAAACAAGCAATCTTAAAAAAGTTTCTTAAATATAGAGTATCTAGTTTAAGGAGCTTCTTTTAAAGTTTAAAGAAAGAGGATATGCAAATGAAATATGCAGAAATGGCAGTAACAGTTTCTGATTTAAACAAATATATAAAAGACAAAATTGCAGATGATGAATATTTAAATAATATATTAATAAAAGGGGAAATTTCAAATTTTAAAAATCATTATACAGGACATATGTATTTTACATTAAAAGATGAAAACTCTTTAATTAAATGCATTATGTTTAAAACATATACTCAAAAATTGACTTTTATACCAAAAGATGGAATGAAAGTTATATTGTTTCGGAGGAGTATCTGTATTTGAAAGAGATGGAGTTTATCAAATTTATGCAAAAGCAATAGAAGAAGATGGTATAGGGGACTTATATACTAAATACCAAAAACTAAAATCTAAATTAGAAGAACAGGGAAAATTTGATGAAGAACATAAAATTCAAATTCCAAGAATGCCAAAGATAATAGGGGTACTTACTTCTCAAACAGGTTCAGTAGTTCGTGATATTATAAATGTAGCAACAAGAAGAAATCCAAATGTATATATAAAAATATATCCAGTTCCTGTTCAAGGAGAAGGTGCAGCAAAAAAGATAGCAGATGGGATTGAATATATGAATAGAAAAAAGGCAGCAGATGTAATTATTTTAGCAAGAGGAGGAGGAACTTTAGAAGATTTGTGGCCATTTAACGAAGAAGTACTTGCAAATAGTATATATAATTCTGAAATTCCAATAATATCAGCAGTAGGTCATGAAACTGATTTTACAATAGCAGATTTTGTAGCAGATTTAAGAGCACCAACACCATCAGCGGCAGCAGAACTTGTAGTACCAGACATATATGAAGTAAAACATAAAATAATATCATATCAGGACAGATTAAGAAGTTCATTAATAAAAAAAGTAGAAATAATGAAGTTTAGATATGATAAATGTATATCTTCATCAGTAATTAAAGAGCCAGTAAGAAGAATTAATGAAAATTATATAAAATTAGATGCATATATAAAGCAATTAGAAGTTTCAATTAAAGCTAAAATAGAAAGAGAAAAAGTTAAATATATAGAACAAGTGTCAAAATTAGATGCATATAGTCCTTTAAAAACATTAACAAGAGGATATTCAATAATTGAAAAAAATGGTAAAATAGTTAAAAGTCAAAAAGAAGTACAAAAGGATGAAATTATAAATATTAAATTTTATGATGGAGAAAAACAAGCTAAAGTTAAGTAAAATGAAAAATATGCTTTAGTAAAGGAGCAAAAATATGAATAAAAAAACAAAAATAATATTAAGTATAACAATAATAATATTATTAATTATAATTGGAGTAATATTATTCCTAACAAGACAATATTTTGAAATACAAAAAGAGATAGAATCAATTAGTATAGAATTAGAAAATCAAAACAAAGAAGAAAATCAAAATCTTGAAGAATTAGATATTGAAAATAAGGAAGAAGTAGAAGAAATATCAAATGAAACACAAGTAAATAATTCAAATACAGAAAATTCAGAAGCATTGGGAAGAGAAGAAAAAGAAAGTAATACAGATACAATAGTGCAAACAATATCAGAAGAAGAAAAAGTAATAAATCTAGTAAAACAGGCTTGGGGAGAAAATGATGATGAAGTAGCATTTAATATTGCAAGTAAAGTTGACGAAATATATATGATTTCTGTTATAGAAAAATCATCAACAAAAGTTCTAAAATGGTATGAAGTAGATCCAAAAACAAATAAAGTATCTGAGCAATAAAATAAAGGAGAGAAATAGTAGGTATGAAAAAGAATTTTGAAGAGCAAATAGATGAATTAGAAGAAATTGTTAAAGAATTAGAAAAAGGTGAATTGAACCTAGATGAATCTGTATTGAAATTTGAACAAGGAATTAAAATTTCTAAAGATTGTAATAAAATATTAGAAGAAGCAGAGAAAAAGATTACAATTTTATTAAATAAAGAAGATGAAATTCAAGAAACAAATTTTGAAGAAGGAAAATAAATTTTAAAGATAAGAGGGGAAATAAAAAATGAATGCATTTATGCAATTAGTACAAAATAAATTTGTATATGTACCATTTTTATTATGGGTTGGTATACAATTATTTAAATTAATATATGATTTAGTAACAACAAAAAAATTAAATTTCAAAAGAATTATGGGAGCAGGAGGAATGCCAAGTTCTCATTCAGCTGTAGTAACAGGTTTAACAACTTTAATTGGAAAAAATGAAGGTGTAGATACTCCAATGTTCGCATTATCACTATTATTTGCGTTTATTGTTATGTATGATGCATGTGGTGTAAGAAGAGCTGCTGGAAAACAAGCATCATTATTAAATAAATTAGTAGAAACACCAGGATTAACAGGAATGCAAGTATCAGAGAGATTAGTAGAAGTATTAGGTCATTCTCCAATACAAGTAATAGTTGGAGCATCTATAGGAATAATTGTTGGAATAATAGTTTAAAGAAAGAAGTGATATTATGACTGATATTGAAATAGCAAAAAATGTAAAATTAGAAAATATAAAAGAAATAGCTAAAAAAATGAAAATTGAAGAAGAATATATAGAAGACTATGGAAAATATAAAGCTAAAATTTCAAATCAATTATATGATAATTTAAAAGAAAAGGAAGATGGTAAATTAATACTAGTAACAGCAATTAGTCCAACACCACTTGGTGAAGGGAAAACAACTATATCTATTGCAATAGCTGATGGACTTAGAAAAATTGGTGAAAATGCAATACTTGCATTAAGAGAACCATCTTTAGGGCCAGTATTTGGAATAAAAGGTGGAGCTACAGGTGGAGGAAAAGTGCAAGTAGCACCAATGGAAGATATTAATTTACACTTTACAGGAGATATTCATGCAATTACATCAGCTAATAATCTATTATCTAGCTTAATTGATAACCATATATATTTTGGAAATGAATTAGAATTTGATGAAATAGTTTGGAAAAGATGTGTGGATTTAAATGATAGACAATTAAGAGAAATTGACACAGGCTTATCAGGAGAGAAAAAAATAATTTCAAGACATGATAAATTTGATATAACGGTAGCTTCTGAAGTTATGGCAATATTATGTTTGGCTGAAAACATTAGAGATTTAAAAGAGAAATTAGGAAATATTTTAATTGGTTATAACAAAAAAGGAGAGCCAATATATTGCAAAGAGTTAAAAGCAGAAGGTGCAATGACAGTACTTCTAAAAGATGCTATTAAACCAAATTTAGTACAAACATTAGAACATACCCCAGCAATAATTCATGGAGGACCATTTGCAAATATTGCACATGGATGTAATAGTATAATTGCTACAAAAATGGCTTTAAAGTTAGGTGATTATGTAATAACTGAAAGTCGGATTTGGAGCAGATTTGGGAGCTGAAAAATTTTTAGATATAAAATGTAGAAAATCTGGATTAAAACCAGATGTAGTAGTATTAGTAGCAACAGTAAAAGCAATTAAATATCATGGTGGAATTTCAAAGGATAAAATACAAGAAGAAAGTATAGAAGGGCTAGAAAAAGGAATTGATAATGTATATAGACATATTGATAACTTAAGAGGAAAGTTTGGATTAAATGTAATAGTAGCTTTGAATAAATATGCACATGATACTGAAAATGAAATAGAATATGTGAGAGGTAAATTAGAAGAAAAAAATGTAGAACTAAGTTTGGTAGAAGGCTTTTCAAAAGGTGGAGAAGGAGCAGTTGATATAGCTAAAAAATTAACTGATATGACAAATAAAGAAACTGAGTTATCATATATATATTCTTTAGAAGATTCAGTTAAAACAAAAATTGAAAAAGTAGTTTGTAAAATATATGGAGCAAAAGGTGTAAAATATTTAGAAGAAGCAAATGAGCAAATTCGAAAAATAGAAGAATTAGGATATTCGAATCTTCCAATATGTATTGCAAAAACTCAATATTCTTTTTCAGATGATGCGAAAAATTTAGAATGCAAAAATGAATATGATATTACAGTTAGAAATGTAGAATTAAAATCAGGTGCAGGATTTATTGTAATTTTGGCAGGAAAAATTATGACAATGCCAGGACTTCCTAAAGTACCTGCTTCAGAAGCTATTGATATAGATGAAAAAGGTGAGATAGTAGGCTTGTTTTAAGTAAATGCTAGGTTTAGTTAAAATAGAAGAGAAATTAGATAACATAATTATTATCTAATTTCTCTTGATTTTTTATTTAAATAAAATGAAAATTAATCATCTGATCCTTCATCAATTATTTTTTTAATAGTTTCATATTCTTTTTTTACATTTTTTACACAGTGAATTATAATACCATTTTGTTGCATTCTCATGTTGTTATTAAATTTACCATTATATCCATAAGCCATACCACTACTTGCATTTGTAAATATTCTAATAGTTCCAATTTTAAATATTCTTTCTAAAATATTTTGAGTCATAGTAGTTTCTCTAATGAATTTATATTTTAATTCTTTTTCTGAAATATTTAAAAATCCATCTTTGTATTCTAATCTATCACTATAGAAATTGAAATTTAATTTACTATATTGCAATTTTTCTATAAATAATCTACCTACTACATAAACTGTAATAGCAAGTAAAATAAAAATAGAAAATGAAGATAGAGCCTCAAAAAGAAATTCATCTAAAAGAAAAAATAAAAGAAAAAGTGAAGCTATTAAAGAAGAAAGACCAACTGTAATAATTTTATATCCCCAGTTATAAGTTGGTTTGATATTGTATTTTAAAACAGTTTTATCCTCATCATTAGTAACTTTTTTTGAATCTCCTTTTAAATTAGTACCACATTTTTCACAAAACATAGCTTCATCAGTGTTTTCTACACCACAATCTTTACAAAACATAATTTAATCCCCCTAAATTTTATATATTTACTACTTTTTTAATTTCGTTATAAACTTCTTTAACATTATCTACTGAGCGAATTAAAATACCATTAGAAAACCCACTTTCAGCATTAGTATATAACATTATATTTCCAAGATTAAAAAATCTTTGGTAAAAACTTTGAGTAAAAACAATTTCTCTTATAAATTTATATTTTACTTCTTTTTCTGATACATTTAAAAAACTATCAGTATAAATTACTTTAGTGCTATAAAAATCATAATTATACCTTTTAAATTGAGCTCTTACAAATAACAATGAAATTCCCCATAAAAGACTTATAAAAACTAAAGCACCAAATACACATAAAACAGTAATAATAAAGACTTCCAAATCTTTTAATACTATAGCAGGTACAAATGAAAATAATAAAATTATAACAAAAAGTGTAATTGTACCTAAAGAATGATATAAAAATTTAAATTTAGATTTTACATTTAATATAACAGTATTATCATCAGTACTTTTGGTATTTTCTTTTTTTGAGATATTTCCAACTGTATTCCCACATTGATTACAAAATTTAACATCTTCTGATAATTGATTTCCACATTTTTGACAAAACATTACAAATTCCTCCTTTTTTCTCTTTTTTATTGTAACATAGTTAACAAGATATTTCAATTAAATTTTAATAGATTTTTTAAAATTTAATTTTATTAATAAAGAAGACAAATATATGATTTTAGTATATAATTAATAAGAGTTTACAATATATTAACATTATATTTAAGATGTATAATAAATAGAAGATAAATACTTAAAATATGAAATTATTAGGAGGTGATATATATTAGTAAAATAAAAAAAAATGGATATAGGAGAAGGCGTAATCGTAATCGTAGAAATAGACGACTAAGAAGTATAATGATAATAATGATTTTAATAATATTTATTATCATATTTAATAATAGAAACAAAAAAACTATAGAAAATGAAAATCAAATAAACAATATACAAACAGAAGCAAAAATAGAAGTTTTTTCAGTTCCAGAGGAAATTATAGAAAAGATTAAAATTGATGATTGGAAAATATTATTAGTAAACAAAGACAATCCAATACCAGATAATTTTGAAGTGAAATTAGGAAATATAGATAAAGATAGAAAATTTGATATAAGGGCCTTGCCAGAATTACAAAATATGATATCAACAATGCAAAAAGAAGGTATTATAAATGTATGGGTACAATCAGCATATAGAAGTGAAGGAGAGCAACAAGATGTATATTCTAATAGTATAAAAAAATATATATCACAAGGGAAAACAAAAGAAGAAGCACAAAAATTAACATCAGAATATATAAACAAATCAGGAACAAGTGAACACAATTTAGGATTGGCTATTGATTTTAATTTTATAAATCAATCATTTGAAAATTCAAAAGCATTTAAATGGTTAATTGAAAATGCAGAGGATTATGGATTTATATTAAGATATAAAAAAGAAAAAGAAAGTATAACAGGTGTAAGATATGAACCATGGCATTGGAGATATGTAGGAGTGGAACATGCAAAATTGATGAATGAAATGGATTTTTGTTTAGAAGAGTATATAAAATATTTAGATGTTTAGAAGGAGAAGTTAAAAATGAAAAAAATAATAGTGGAAGTAGGTTCGACAACTACAAAAGTGGATATATATGATGGAAAAAAAATAGAACATTTGAGAACAATATGTATATTTTTTAAGAAAAGTTATACTAAAGAAAAAGGTTTAGATAATAGAGATATAGAATTGTTAATAAAGTCAGTAAATGATTTGAAAATTATTACAAAAAATATATATGTATGTGGAACTAGTGTTTTTCGTAAATTAGATAAACAGCAAAAAGAAGAATTTTTAAAAGAATTTAAAGAAAAAACTGAAATAGAGTTTAATATAATATCTGAAAAAAAAGAAAATGAATTAACAGTAGTTGGAACAACTAAAAATGTAAATTCAAAAGTAGCTGTCTTTGTAGGTGGAGGGGGGTCAACAGAAATATCTATTTATAATGAAAAAATAGAAGAAATGGTAAACACTCCAATAGGAGTAATGGATATAATGAAAGAATATCCAGATTTGGCAGAGGATTTAGCTAAAACGGATTTAGAAACAATTAAAAAAGCAGTAAAAGAAAAGTTAAATATTCCAAAACAAAAAGCAGATATATTAATATTAGCGGGAGGAGCTCATAAGTATTTTGCATTAAAATCAGGGATAGGATATGAAAAAAATACACTATACAATGATGAATTAGAACCAATAATGATGTGCATAGAAAATAGGAAAAAAGATACAATGAAATATTATGAAGAAATATCTTTAGATGAAATAAGAAAAAATGAAGAAGATCCAAATTGGTGGTACGCAACAAGAGCAATGTCAGCATTTGTATTAGTTGTAGCAGAAGAGATTGGTGCTAAATATATAGTTCCAACAGATATATCAATGGTATATGGATTATTAGAAGAAAATGTATAAAAACAGAAAATAAGATGAAAAATATTTGGTATGTATATATACTAAATATTTTTTATTTATTTTTATTTAGCAATAATTTATAAAAAAACACCAAACTCTTGTTTTTATAAAAATTATATAGTATAATGCAAAAGTGAAGTTATCAAAAAAATATGAATTTTGATAATTGGAGGGGAATAAAGAAATGAATGATAAAATAACAATAAAAGGGGCAAAAGAAAATAATTTAAAAAATATTAATTTAGAAATACCAAGAGACAAATTAGTAGTAGTGACTGGTTTATCAGGTTCTGGAAAATCAAGTCTTGCTTTTGATACTTTATATGCTGAAGGCCAAAGAAGATATGTAGAGAGTTTATCCTCTTATGCAAGACAATTTTTAGGATTGCTTGAAAAACCAGATGTAGAGAGTATTGATGGATTATCACCAGCTATTTCAATTGACCAAAAAACAACTTCAAAAAATCCTCGTTCAACAGTCGGAACTGTTACAGAAATTTATGATTATATTCGTTTACTATATGCAAGAATTGGGATACCATATTGCCCAAATTGTAATAAAAAAATAGAGAAACAGACATTGGATCAGATAGTAGACAATATTATGAATTTGCCTACTGGAACAAAAATACAAATTTTATCACCTGTTGTAAGAGCTCGTAAAGGAGAATTTGTAAAGCAATTAGAAGGATATCAAAAAGAAGGGTTTGTGAGAGCTAGAATTGATGGAGAAATATATGAGTTTTCAGATGATATAGAATTAGATAGAAAGAAAAAACATGATATTGAATTAATAGTTGATAGATTAGTAATAAAAGAAGATATAGTAAGTCGTTTGACAGAATCAGTAGAAATATCATTAAAACATGCTAATGGACTAGTGTTAATTGATGTAGTAGGAGAAGAGCCTAAAATATATAGTACTAATTATGCATGTGCTGATTGTGGTTTTAGTTTTCCAGAATTAACACCTAGATTATTTTCATTTAATAATCCTCTTGGAGCATGTCCAAGTTGTATGGGAATAGGATATTTAATGAAGATGGATGAAGATTTAATTATACCAGATAGAAATAAAACACTATATGATGGGGTAAAAGCATTTGGGGCAAGTACTATGAAAAAAGGTGATACAATGGCTAAAATGTATTTTGAAAGTATTGCCAAATATTATAAAGTAGATATTTCACAACCAATTAAAAAATTACCAAGAAAATTTTTAGAAAAAATACTTTATGGTACAGGTAAAGATGAAATAAGTTTTGAATATGAATCACCAGCAGGAACTAGGAAATTTAAAGCACCATTTGAAGGTGTAATGGTAGCATTAGATAGAAGACATAGTGAAACTAAATCACAGGGTATGAGGGATTTTTATGAAATGTATATGAGTAATTCACCATGTAATACATGTAATGGTTCAAGATTTAAAAATGAAATATTATCAATTAAAGTAGGAAGTAAAAATATTCATGAATTAACACAATTATCAATTAGTAAAGCACAAGAATATTTAGATAATTTGAAATTAAACAAAACTGAAACTATGATTTCAGAATTAGTACTAAAAGAAATAAATCAAAGACTTAAGTTTTTAATAGATGTTGGATTAGAATATTTAACTTTGGCTAGAAATGCAGGTTCATTGTCAGGAGGAGAAGCTCAAAGAATACGTTTAGCAACACAAATTGGTTCTGGACTAACAGGTGTATTATATATATTAGATGAGCCAAGTATTGGTCTTCATCAAAGAGACAATGAAAGATTATTGGCAACACTTAAAAAACTAAGAGACTTGGGAAATACATTATTAGTAGTTGAACATGATGAAGACACCATGTATGTGGCAGACCAAATTATAGATATTGGACCAGGAGCAGGAGTTCATGGTGGAAATATTATGGCTCAAGGAACAGTAGAAGAAATTAAACTAGTAAAAGAATCAGTTACAGGGCAATATTTAAATGGTGATAAAAAAATACCACTACCTAAAAAAAGAAGGAAATATGTGAAATCAAAATCAATAGAAATAAAAGGTGCAACAGAAAATAACTTGAAAAATATAAATGTCCAATTTCCTTTAGGTGTATTTAACTGTGTGACAGGTGTTTCTGGTTCAGGGAAATCAACTTTAGTTAATGAAGTGTTATATAAAACAATAGCTAAAGAATTAAATGGATCAAATGAAAAACCAGGAAAATGTAAAGAAATAAAGGGATTAGACAAGATTGATAAAATAATTAATATAGATCAATCACCAATTGGAAGAACTCCACGTTCAAATCCTGCAACATATACTAGTGTGTTTGACCATATAAGGGACATATTTACAAATACTGAAGAGGCAAAACTTCGTGGATATCAAAAAGGTAGATTTAGTTTTAATGTGGCAGGTGGAAGATGTGAGAGTTGTAATGGTGATGGTGTTCATAAAATAGGAATGCATTTTTTACCAGATATATATGTACCTTGTGAAGTATGTAAAGGAAAAAGATATAATAGAGAAACATTGGAAGTAAAATATAAAGGTAAGACAATTGCTGATGTATTAGGAATGACAGTTGAAGAAGCAGTAGAATTCTTTGGGAAGGTACCAAAAATAAGAAATAAAATTCAAACATTATATGATGTAGGACTTGGATATATAAAATTAGGACAACCTTCAACTACATTATCAGGAGGAGAAGCACAAAGGGTAAAACTTGCAACTGAACTATCTAAAACTGCAACAGGCAAAACTTTATATATTTTAGATGAACCAACAACAGGCCTTCATATAGCAGATGTTCATAAATTAGTAGAGATATTGCAAAGATTAGTAGATACAGGTAATACTATTATTGTAATAGAACATAATTTAGATTTAATAAAAACAAGTGATAATATAGTTGATTTAGGACCAGAAGGTGGAGATGGTGGAGGAGAAGTAGTAGCTACTGGTACACCAGAACAAATCTGCCAAGTAGAAAAAAGCTATACAGGTAAATTTTTAAAAAAATATTTGTAAAATAAAAAAATCATTCCTTAAAATAATTGAGGAATGATTTTTTAAGCTTTATATAATTAGTGCAAAAGTATATATAAGATTATTCCAAAGTACCTAAATAATAAAGATATTTTAAATATCTAATACTTGAATTTTTTTAACATTTTCTATAAATGCAGGTGAGACAAGGGATACAAAACCAGTATAAGTTATTAAAATTTCTGTATCTATTATTAAATCTTCAAATTTTATTTCTTTTCCATTTTTCAATATAATTGTATTATTTGTTATAAAAAGATCAAATTCATCTTGATGATTATTTTTATTTTCTGGAAAACCTTGAACTATTATATTATTAGTATATATTTTTTTTATAGTAGCTTTGAAACTGTCTTCAGTGCTAATATTACTATTATTAGTTGTATTTCTATTAATTTGAGTAGTTTCATTTTCACTATACAACTTGTTTATTATTTATATTCTTATTCAATTCTGAAATTTTATTATTTTGTTTTTCCACTGTTTTTCCTAGATAAAAACTTAGTAAGGCAGCTAATAAAATTATAATAATAATGGTTAAACTTTTTATAAATTTATTCATTTTTTTCTTTCTCCAATACATATTATTTTATACCATTATAGTAAAAAAATGTCAATTATTTTAAATTTTAAAAATATATTATTATTTTATAGAAATAAGATTAATTTTGACATATTTAATTCGTATAATTTAATAAATTTAAGAGATAATATAATAAATAAGAAAAGGAGTGAAAATAATGTTTAATTTTAGAACAGATTTAGCATCAGAAAGAAGAGATATTTATCAAAAAGCAAATAGATTAGATGAGGTAGATGGGATAGAAGCAGTAACAGAAGAAATAAATGAAAATATAAGAGTTGAAAGAGTAAGGATAACTAATGAAAATGGTGAGCAAGCAATAGGAAAACCAATTGGAAATTATATTACAATTGATGTTAAAAAATTAAAGATAGCAGGAGAAGAAGAATTAAATAAAGCTTCAGAAATATTATCAAATGAACTTAAAAAAATTGTTGATTTACATGTTGGAAAAGAAGATGAAATATTAGTAGTTGGATTAGGGAATATATATGTAACTCCAGATGCATTAGGACCTAAAGTAATTAATGATATTGAAGTAACAAGACATGTCATAAATTATTTGCCACAATATGTAGAAGAAGGAACAAGAAAAATAAGTGCGATATCACCAGGAGTACTTCGGAACAACAGGAATAGAAACTGTCGAAATACTAAAGGGAATTGTTGATAATGTAAAACCAAAATTATTAGTAGTAATTGATGCATTAGCCTCAAGAAGCATAGAAAGGATTAGTAGTACAGTACAACTATCAGATACAGGGATAGTACCAGGAGCAGGAGTAGGTAATACAAGAAGTGAAATAAGTGAAAAATCACTTGGAGTTCCAGTAATTGCAATAGGAATCCCAACAGTCGTTGAAACCGCAGTACTTGTAAACGACTCTTTAGATTTATTTATCACAAAATTACAAGAAGAAGCAAAATCAAATGATTATCTAAATAAACTAAAAGAAGAAGATAATTATGAAGAAATAAAAGAAGCATTAATGCCAAAAGATTATAATTTAATTGTAACACCAAAAGAAATAGATGAATTAATAGAAAATATGACACATGTAGTAGCTAGTGGTATAAATCAAGCAATATAACAAAAAATGAAACACTTGGGACGGTGCCAAAGTGTTTCATTTATCTATTTTTGACATGTGAATTTTTATATAAACTACAAATATTACAATCAGTACATAAATGAACTCGATTTTCAAATACTAATTGAAGAGTATTTATGAATTCATCAATATAACTATCTATTAAATGAATATATATTTTTTTTGGCATTAATGTTAGTAATGAATTTAATGTATAATCATTAGAAGAAAATGATATATCACATAAATATTTGGCTTTAAACATTTCGCTTGTTGTTATAATTATATTTTTATTTTCATCTAATAAAATTGATTCAGCAGAAGAGTAAATAATATGAACTGCTTCACAATCAGAATTTTGAGAAGAAATATATAATTTTAGTAAAGATATAAATTCTAGGTATTCTTTTTCTATAATAAAGCTATTTACTGATTCGCTTAATATGTCATCTATAATGTTTAAATATTCTTTTATTCTGAAATTTATAAAACCATCTAAAACAATACTTTTATTAGTTGACAAGAAATTATAGAAACTATGATATAAATTTTTAAATTTTTTATCAAAAATGCAGGAAAAATCATTTGCCATATTATCATAACAAATAGATAGTATTTTATTTCTTTCATTTATATCAAAATAGAAATAGTTTTGTATTAATGCTTTTTTTAATAATAAATCTTCTTGTTTATCTATAACTAAAGTGGATAAAATAGTACTTATTTTAGATATAAAGTCTGTTTTACTATCTCCAAAATAGTGTATTATAATATTTTTATAGTTTTTAAATTGGTTTTCTGAAAAACAAAGATTTTCTAAATCTATATTTTTTAATTCATTTAATAGATAGTCTAGTAAATTAGAATCATTTGTTTTTATGCATAGTGATTTCATAACAAAAAATTTCCCCTTTCCTGAATAAAACTAGTATCTACTAAATTTCTAAAACTTATACATTATATTATGCAAATTATATGTTATTGAAAATTGTCCTAAGAAAGAGAATATTATAAAATTGAAATATTAAATATGAATAAATATTTAAAATGACACATTTTGGAACCGTCCCCAATGTGTCATTTTATTAAAAATAGATCATGTAATCGATGTCTGGAAATACACAGTCTTTTTTAGTTATATCTTTTAGAAATTCTTCATCTATATTGTCAGATTTAATTTGATTATAAAGTTTTGTAAATCTACCAATATGTTCTTTGATTCTTTTTTTTGCATAATCGACCATAGTTCCATTAGTAATAATAAATAGCCAGTCACTACTTTGGGCTAAAAGTAATTCTCTTGCACATTGGTTTAGTGCTTTTTTCTTTAAACCTTTTGCATTTGGATAAAGATTTGCTAGTTCACACATTCTGTCACCTGCAACATGTAGATGTTTATGTGCATAATCATTAGTTGGGTTAAGCCATACTTCACTATATCCATTTGCTCCCCAACTAGAACGACAAGGTGAGGCTATTTGAATACTTGGGTGTTTGTCTATGTATTCAGAAGGTGTAATTAATTCAAAGTTACATTCATCATAATAAACTTTCTTAAATAAAATATATAACCAATAAGGTCCTTCATACCACCAATGCCCATAAAGTTCAGCATCATAAGGGCAGAAAATAAGTGGTGGAGTGTGCATTACATTAGATAAAGTATCTATTTGCTTAGTTCTACTATCTAAGAAATGACCTGCTTGCATTTGGGCAGAGTCTTTTGCCCATTGGACATTATAGTAATCTTTAAATTCACTTTTACCTGTAATTCTATGATATTTTATGCCAGTATGAACTCGAACACCATTGTGTGCAATGTATGGCTTTATATATTCATAGTCAGCTTCATAACCAAGGTCACGATAAAATTCTCTATAGTTATAATCTCCAGGGTAACCATTTACTGAACTCCATACTTGTTTTGAACTTTCTATATCACGCCCAAATGCAATAACTCCTTCAGGAGATATAATTGGAGCAAAAGTTCCATAAACAGGAGTAGGGTCTGCATATAATATACCATGTGATTCGGTAATAATATAATCAATACCAAATTCTTTTAAATATTTATCAGATTCTGGTACATAGCCACATTCAGGAAGCCAAATTCCACGAGGTTTTTTACCAAAATATCTTTCGTATGTCTGAACTCCAACAGCAATTTGAGCTTTTACAGTTTTTTCATTAACATATAAGATGGGAAAATATCCATGAGTTGCTCCACATGTGATAATTTCTAAAACTCCAAGGTCTTGGAAAGATTTAAAAGCTTCAATTAAATTACATTTATAAACTTCTTTGAATAAATGTAAATCATTAGAATATCTTTCAAAATAATATTTAGAAAGCTTATTTAATCTTTCATCACCAGCAGTTCTTTCAATTTCTTTTTTAGAAAGTTCAATTAATTTTTTTAAATATTTTATATATTTTCTTTGTAATAACTTATTATCTAGCATTGAAAGTAGAGGAGGGGTCATTGACATTGTAATTCTAAAATTAACCTTTTCATCTACTAGTTTTTGAAAATTAGTAAGTAGTGGAATATATGTTTCTGACATAGCTTCATATAGCCAAGATTCTTCTAAATAATCATCACTTTCTGGGTGATGGATAAATGGAAGATGAGCATGGAGTACAAAACTAACATATCCTTTTTTATCTTGCATTAATAGTTTCTCCTTTGTTAAAAATTAAGATGACTGTAACTGAAAAAATTATATTCAGTAAGTCATCTTATACAAAAATGTAGTGGATTTTTGTATATATATTTTTTGTATATTAAAAATTAATTTTCAATTCATTTAATTTAATTTTATTTTATTTAAATATTTTAAGAAGAAGGATTTGATAAATCATAAATTTTTTCTTCTTTATAAATAGTTTTATATAAATCATAAATATTATAAATTTTACCCATATTTTTAATTAAAGAAATAGAAGTCATTTCTTTTTTTGTTTCTACACCAGTTTGAACATCCTTAAAATATACCATTTTTTGATTATTATCAAATAAGATATGGTCATTTGGAGATTCAATTTCATTAGAAGAAGATATATGAATATAATCTGTATCTAATATTTTATTCTTTATAATAGGGCGTCTACCAAGTTCTATTTTGTAATCACATCTACTATCTGAGACTTGCAGATACCAACTATTAGCAAAATCATTAATTTCAACTTCAAAAGAATAACCTAAAGTATTATTATTGATAATTAAAATAGGCTTTGTAGTTTCAAAAAAGTCTTTTCCATATTGTTTTTGGAAGTTTTCTTTGTCTTTTGAAGAAATTTCCCAATAAACAAATAAATTAGTAGGTGTTTGAGCTAAAACTTTTATAATTGTTTTGTCATATTGATTTGGCAGATCATAATACTCAACCATATTTACTTTAGTTTTTTTAGTATTAGCAGATGTTTTCTTTTTATTAGATATAGCTTTGGTGGCTTTTTTTGTAGTAATAGATTTAGAGTTTTTTTCTACTGTTTTTACTTTATTAGAAGTATTTGCAACTTTGGATTCTTTTGTAGTTAAAGAATCATTTTTTGTAGTAGATTTAGTTGTTTTCTTTTTTATTGTATCTGTATTTATTTCCATTTGTTCTTTTGTTTTTTTGGGCATTTTTGTCCTCCTTTGTAATCTCCTTATCATATTAATTATCTTATACCAAAAAATAAAGAAATTCAAGTGAAAAATGTAAATTTTTGAAGAATTTTGAGTTTTGACTTATTTTTAATATATATACCTAAAAGAGTGTACATAAAAAGTAATTGTTTTTATTGTGTAGTTTTAAATTTTGTGATAATATTTGATAAAAGAATAAAATTAGTTGATAAATAAAGTTTAAATAAAGGGAGTAATTATAATATGAAGTTATTATTTGCAACAAAAAATCCAGCAAAAATAAAATTTTATGCAAAAGAACTAGAAAAAGAAGGTTATGAGATAGTAACTATTAAAGACTTAGAAAGAGAAGTAGAAATTATAGAAAATGGAATAAATGCAATAGAAAATGCTAAAATAAAAGCTGAGGCATATTTTAAAGTAACAGGAATAACAACAATTGGAATAGATGATAATTTATTTATAGAAGGATTACCAGATGAAGTACAACCAAAGACACATGTTAGGCGAGTAAATGGACAAGAGTTGACTGATGATGAAATGTTAGAACATTATATGAAAATTGTACGTGATTTGGGAGGTGAAGCAAGAGTATATTGGTTACATGGAATTGCTTTATGTATAGATGGAAAGACTAAAACATTTGAAAGAAGAACAAATTTAATATTTAAAGATAAAAAGAGTAATAAAGTATCTAAAGGATATCCATTAGACTCAATAACTTGGATGCCGGAATATAATAAGTTTTTATCAGAATTAAATGAAGAAGAAAATAATATGAGAAAATCAAATGTTAGTGGAAAACAAAAAGCAATAACTAAGTTTATACTAGAAAATATATAGGATGGAGAAAAAATGGAAGATATAATATTTGTGACACATAATAAAGGAAAAATGGAAACAGCAAAGAAAAAGTTAGAAAATGTTAATTTGAAAATATTTGAATATGATTTAGATGAACCAAGGAGTGATGATATACAATATATATCAAAAGTGAAAGTAGAGCAAGCATATGAATTGGTAAAAAAGCCATGTATATCGATGGATAGTAATTTTTGTATAAAATCTTTGAATGGATTTCCAAGAGCATTTGTTAATTTTACATTAGATACAATAGGAATTGAAGGAATACTTAAGTTGATGGAAGGAAAAGATAATAGAGATTGTTATTTTGGAGAATGTTTATCATATTATGATGGTAAAGAATTAAAACAATTCATGGGAAAACATGATGGAGAAATATCAAGAAAAATACTTGGAAAAGATTCTAAAATGAAATGGTCTGATTTATGGTATATATATATTCCTAAAGGTCAAACTAAAACATTAGCACAAATGAGTGATGAAGAAAGAGATTTAAGAATTAAAGTGTCATCTGTTAGTTCAATAGATGTATTTGCTAAGTGGTATAAAGATAAAAATAGAAAATGATAAAAAAGTAATGTTTAAATATATTGATAATTTTGATGATATTTTAACAAGAGAAAAAGAATTTGCTCAATTTACAGTATCTTCATGGGTGGTAAATAAAGAAAAACAAAAATACTAATGATATATCATAAAATTTATGATTCTTGGGCATGGACATGAGGGCATTCAGATGGAGAGGTAGATACTGTGCAAACTTCGATAAGGGAATTTCATTTAAATTTAACATATCTATTAGAAGTATTAGAAGAATCTGAAAAATTTCCTAAAGAAAAATGGTTCACAAAGAGAGTATATAGTAAATTAAATAAAAAACTGAAAAAAATATAGATTATTAATTTGATTTTCATTTATATGTAGACAAATATTATAAAATATAGTAAAATGGTAACATAAAAGTTGTAGAAAAACCGTTTTGTAAAAGGGGGAAAATATGAAATATGGGAAATTAGCTGATAGACTGAAATATGAAATAATAAACCATAAAACGAAAATTAGGGCTGAGCTAAAGCAACGGGAAGATTTGTTGTTAAATGATGAAAAAAGTAATTTGGAGAGAAGGTTGGAAATTCTTAACCTTGAAATTATATTTAAAGCAAAATTAAATATTATAGAATTTTCAATAGGGGATGAACAAAGGACAAAGATAAATTTAAGGGAAAAAAATTTGAGTTTTAGAAAAAAACATATTCAAGATGGAATTTTATTCATTCTTGAATATGTAGATAAACTGAGAAAAGAAAAAGATTTTAATGAGATAGTAGATGTTTTGTTAGAAATATCTACTAATCTAGTAAAAGAAATTAGTAGTGAATGATTTATGCCTCAAATATTAAATATAAAAGTTTAATATTTGGGGTGTATTTTAATTTAAATGAAAGAGAAAAAATTCAAATAAAATCTGACTTTTTAGTCACATTTTTCTTGATCTTGACAAAAAAGAAAAGAAGATATAATATGTTAGAAGAAGCTAACAAAAGTATTAGGTAAAAAAGAAAGGATTGATAAAAATGTCTAAATTATTAATTATATATTGGTCAAGTACAGGAAATACAGAGGTTATGGCTAGGAGAATAGAAGATGGAGCAAAAGAAGTGATACTTGATGTAAAATTATTAGAAGTAACAAATGCAAATAGTAATATGATAGATGAATATACTCATATTGCATTAGGTTGCTCAGCAATGGGAGCAGAAGTATTATCTGATGAAATGGAAGAATTTTTTGAAGAAATAAAAGAAAAATTAGAAGGAAAAAAAGTTGCTCTATTTGGTTCTTATGGTTGGGGAGATGGAGAATGGATGAGAAATTGGGAAGAAGCTCTAAAAGTTACAAAAGCTGAGTTATTTAATTCTAAAGGATTAATAATTAATGAATCTCCAACTAAAGAAGATGAAGAAAAATTAAAGGAATATGGAAAAGAGTTAGTTAATTTTAATTAAGTTATATTTAGTAAATAAAAAAATAAAGTCTATAATTATAGTAATTTAAACTTAGATACTATTGTTATAGGCTTTTCATATTGGAGATAAAAAGTATAAGTACTTTTATTAACTTAAGAGTAATACAAAAAAATATAATTTACTCTTAAGTTAGTACAAGTTTTACTATTAATTGTTATCTTAAAAAAAAGAAGTAATTAATAGTGAAAAAGGTAAAACATTAGTGACTAAAATCAATATAAGAGCATCTTTTTTAATCATAACAATTAAGAAAATTATATCTAAAATAATTAGTATAATAAAAAGAATCATTTTTATTATTTTAGATGAAAAGTTTAAAGAAGCAATGGAACTTAGTACAAATACGGACTTTATTAGAAGGTAATATATCTTCAAATTCCGTTCATTTTTTATCATATTTATTGTCCTCCTGTTGTGCTATTATTAAATTTAGTAATAGCTTTGAAAATTCAACTTAATGTTATCCACCTAAATATAACATGGATTACATAAAAAGTAAATAAAAAATAATGACAAAATACAAAAGTGTATGAAAAATACTACACAAAATAAATATAATATGGTAAAATATTTATGAGTTAAATAGAAAAAACTCATAAAAGCAAATAATAGAGTAAAATTAATGAATGAGTTTTAAAAAAGAATCTAATAGTACAAAGCTTTGAAGCTTTTTAGTAAGAGTTTTAAAAGATAGGAGAAAAATATGAGTGGACATAGTAAATGGCAAAACATACAAGCGAGAAAAGGAAAAGTAGATGCAAAAAGAGGTAAAATATTTACAAAATTAGGAAGAGAATTAATGATTGCAGTAAAACAAGGAGGAGCAGATTTAGCAGGAAATGCTAAATTAAGAGATGTTGTAGCTAAGTGTAAGGCAGCTAATATGCCAAATGATACTATTAATAATGCAATAAAAAAAGGAGCAGGAGCTGCAAGTGGTGAAAACTATGAAGAAATAATTTATGAAGGTTATGGAATAAACGGAGTTGCTGTAATAGTAGAAACAGCAACTGATAATAAAAATAGGACAGCTGCAGAAATAAGACATGTATTTTCAAAAGCTGGAGGAAACTTAGGAACTAGTGGCTGTGTATCATATATGTTCAATAAAAAAGGATTAATTATAATTGAAAAAGAAGTTAGTAATATGGATGAAGAAGAACTTATGATGTTTGCACTAGAAGCTGGAGCAGAAGATTTTGAATCTCATGAAGAAGTGTATCAAATAACAACTCAATCTTCTGAATTCTCAAGTATTCGTGAAAAACTAGAAGAAGTAGGAATTGTATTTTTAGAAGCAGAAGTTCAAATGATACCAACACTAACAGTTGACTTAGATAACATAGCTAGTGAGAAAATGCAAAGATTAATTGATAATTTAGAAGATTTAGATGATGTATCTAATGTGTATCATAATTGGGAAGAATAAAGAAATAGGAGATATTTTAATATGAAAAATAAAAATAGTAAAAAGATAATTGGGATAGCAATAGTATTAGTAATTATATTAATTAGTACACTATCATTAGCATATGTATATTTTGCAACTAATATATTTAAAAGTGATAAAGAAATGTTTTTTAGCTATTTAAGTCAAATGTTAAATGTAGAAGACTTAAATAATAAAGCATTATTAGAATATGTAGATAAAAAAGAAACAAGACCATATACTAATGAAGGTTCATTTAGTGTAAATGTTTCTGGAAGCAGTAATGTGAATTTAGATACTAGAAGTTTAAATAATACAAGAATTAACTTTTCAGGACAAATTGATAAATCTTCTTCAAAAATAATTCAAGATATAAGTGTTGATTATTCAAATAGTGTTAAATTACCATTTACATATAAAAAAATAAATGAAACTATAGGAATTCAATCAAGATATATTGGAAGTAAATACATAGCAACAAGAGAAAGTGATAGTGTAGATAGTTTAGCAGGTGTACTTGAAATATTAGATAAAATAGAAGAAGCAATGAGTTCACAAATTAATGAAAAAGATATGTTAGAAATTCAAGCTAGTTATTTTAAAATATTAAATCAAGAATTACAAAGTAGTAATTTTAGCAAAATTGAAACAGCTGATAGTATGGGATATAAACTAAGTTTAGAAGGAGCTGATTTAAAAAATTTACTAGTAAAACTTTTAGAAAATTTAAAAAATGATCAAATTATACTTGGAAAAATAAATGAATATATGACAATACAAGATGAAATGACTATGATAGTACAAAATGATATAGATATGCTAATTGAAGAAATTGTAGATAATCAAGAATTAGATGATGAGAAAATTGAAATTACAGTATATGGAGGTAATAGACAAGCAAATAAAATACTAGTAGAAATGAATAAATTTAAATTAGAAATAGAAGAAACAAGAACAGCAGATGATATAGTAGCTATTATTAATTTAGAAATTAAAGAAGAAAATAGTTTTATTACAAAAATATCATTAAAGTTAAATTATAAAGGATTAAGTTCAGCTGTTAGTGTAAATGAGAGTTATGAGTTAGGAATAGACTTTGATATTCAAGGAGAAAAAGTATCATATACATATAATTTAAATAATAATATTAATTTCGTAGGTTCATCAAATATAGAAGAATTTACAACAAATAATGCACTATTTTTAGATGAGTTAGAACAAGAACAATCTAGTAACTTAGTAAATACAATTATGAATAGAATAGAAACAGTAAATAATGAACAAATGGATGAATTAGGATTAGATGAAAATCCATTAATAGATATTATACCACTAAGACTATTAATTGGTAATATATCTATGGGTGCAATTAATAATTCGAGTATGTTTATGAGTGAAGCAGAAATAAGAACATTTAATGAAAAATTTGAAAACTATAGAAGTACAAATTTGCAAGGTACATCAGTAAGAGGTTTACTACAAACAATTGAGATAAGCAATGAGGTGAATTCTAGTAGTAGACAAATAGAGGAAATCCATTTTGATGGTGATGAGTATTTTAGAATAAATAGTAATACAATTGAAGAGATAAGAGAAGAAATAGAAACTGATACAATATATAGAGTTGATTTTGAAAAAAATTTTGATACAGGACTGATAAATAGGGTAGTAATTAATAGAAGATAAAAAAATTAATTAAAAATTAAAAGCAAAGTTCTAAAAAAATAGTAAGAGCATATAATAAGTATATAGAAATATATGCTTATTATTTTGCTTTTTTTCTTTAAAAATATAAAAAAAGAAAGGGAAAAATTATATGAATGATATAGAAGAATTGACTAAATATTTTCCAAAACAATTATCAAATGTCTTAAGAAATAGTATAAATCAGAATGGACAAGTTATAGATTCTATACAAGAAATTAGAATTCGTGTTAATAGACCAATATTAATAAAATTAAGAAATTTAGATATATTAATTGAATATTTTGTGAATCCTTCAGAAATTCTTCAAATATTAGAAAAATTGTGTGAAAATTCAATTTATGCATATAAAAATCAAATCTGTAATGGTTTTTTAACAATAAAAGGAGGTCATAGAATTGGACTTACTGGTACAGCAGTGGTAGAAGAAGGAAGAGTATTAAACATTAAATATATAACTAGTTTGAATTTTAGAATAGCAAAAGAAGTTTTTAATTGTAGTGATAAAATTTTAAGTGAAATTATAGATGTAGATAATAATACAATTAAAAATACATTAATAGTATCACCACCAGGAAAAGGAAAAACCACTATATTAAGAGATGTTATTAGAAATATTAGTAATGGTGTAGAAAAAATAAATTTTAAAGGAAAGACTTGTGGAGTAGTAGATGAAAGAGGTGAAATTGCTGCTATGTATAAAGGAGTACCTCAAAATGATGTAGGAATTAGAACTGATGTAATAGAAAATATATCAAAAGCAAAAGGGATGAAAATGTTAATTCGTTCAATGGCACCAGAAGTTATAGCTTGTGATGAAATAGGTTCTAAAGAAGATATAGAAGCAATTGAAGAAGCTATGATTTCTGGAGTAAAAGGAATTTTCACAATGCATGGAAGAAGTTTGAAAGATGTTGAAAGTAATCTACAAATAAATTATTTGATAAAATCTGAGCAAATAGAAAAAATTATATTTATATAAAAAAAGTTCTAAATACAAATTTTGATGAATATAATATAAAAAATATAGATGGGACAAGGAGTAAAATATGCAAATTTTCAAATATTTTATGTTGTTTTTAGTGTTAATTGCTTGTAGTTTATTGGGAAAACTATTATCTAAAAGATATTTAGATAGATTGAAAGAATTAGAGGATATAAAAAATTCTTTAAATGTATTTAAATCAAAGATAAAATTTACATATGAACCATTGCCAGAAATTTTTGATGAAATTTCTAAAAATACAAGTAAAAATATAGGACAGATATTTAAAATGGCTAAAGAAAAAATGAAAGATACTTCTGCTAAAATTGCATGGGAAGAAGCGGTTGATAAATCAAGTAGTAATATGACAAAAGATGATAGATATGTACTTAAAACATTGTCTAAATTATTAGGACAAACAGATATAGAAGGACAACTCAGCCAAATAGAAATTACACAAAAGTTTTTAGATACACAGATAAAAGATGCTATAGAACAAAAACAAAAAAATGAAAAGTTATATAGTAAACTAGGGACAACAATAGGTTTAGCTATTGTAATTATATTGTATTAGAAAAATATTAAAAAAACAGTTAACTATATTAAAAAAATAAGGGGGAAATATGGATATTAATTTATTGTTTAAAATTGCAGCAATAGGTATATTAGTTGCAGTATTACATCAGGTATTAGTAAGAGCTGGGAGAGAAGATCAAGCAATGATGACAACACTTGCAGGGTTAGTTATTGTCTTAACAATGGTTATAAAAGAAATTAGTATATTATTTAGTACAGTAAGAACAATATTTAATTTGTAAAAATAAGGGGGAAAACAATGGAAATTATAAAGATAATTGGAATTGCTCTAATTGCTATTATTATCATTGTCCTTATAAAACAGTATAAGCCCGAATTTGCAATATATATTAGTCTTTTGGCAGGTATACTAATTTTAGTATTAGTAATGGAAGAATTAACAGGAATTATTGAATTGCTTAAATCTTTTGCAAATAAAGCATCTATTAACAGTAGCTTTATATCATTATTGATAAAAATAACAGGAATTGCTTTTTTATCTGAATTTGCAGTTAGTATTTGTAAAGACTCAGGAGAAGCAGCAATTGCTAGTAAAATAGAAATAGGAAGTAAAATTATTATTATATCAATGTCAATACCTATAATTACAAGTTTATTAGAAATAATACTAAAAATATTACCATAGCTTGAAAAAATAAGGAGATGCAAATGAAAAAAATTATTGTAATTCTTGTACTTATATTGATTTTTATAATATTTAATAATAAATATACTTTTGCAAGTGAAGAGGAAATATTAAACTCACAACAAAATGAATTTGGGATACAAAATTTTATAAAAAATGCTAAATTATATAGTGGAGAGTTTTTTGGAGATATAGATATTAAAGATATATTAAATGATGCAATAAAAGGTGAAGTTGATAATTCAAGTATATTTAAAAGAATAATAAACACAATTGGAGAAGAATTGTTAAATGGAACAAAGGCAATAGTTAGTATACTTGCAATTATTGTAATACATAGTATTTTAAAGTCAATTAGTGAAAGTTTGGAAAATGATAGTGTTTCAAAATTGGTATATTATGTACAATATATATTAATTGTAACTGTGATTATGGCCAATTTTTCAGATATTATAAATTTAGTAAAAGATACAACAACAAATTTAGTATCTTTTATGAATATGTTAATACCACTTTTAATTACTTTAATGATATATACAGGAAATATTGCAACTAGTGGTATAGTAGAGCCAATTCTTCTTTTTATGATTAACTTTATAGGAAGCATGATACAAAATATTATTATTCCACTAGTTTTAATATTTACAAGCTTAGTTGTTATATCTAAATTGTCAGATAAAGTGCAAATTGATAATTTAGCTAAATTTTTAAAATCTGGAGTTATATGGTTTTTAGGTATAATATTAACTGTTTTTGTTGGAGTATTATCATTAGAAGGAACATTATCTAGTAGTGTGGATGGAATTACAGCAAAAGCTGCTAAATCATTAGTGACATCTGCTGTGCCAGTAGTTGGGAAAATATTAGGTGATGCAGTAGATACAGTTTTAGGTAGTGGTCTTATTTTAAAAAATGCAGTAGGAATAGTTGGAGTAGTTATAGTACTTGGAATTTGTGTAGTACCAATTATAAAGTTATTAGTACTCACTGTTTCATATAAATTGCTAGCAACTATAACACAACCAATAGCTGATAAAAAAATAACAGATTTGCTAAATCAAATTGGGGATATATTTAAAATATTTTTAGCAATTTTATGTGCTATATCTTTTATGATAATTATTGGGACAGCCCTAGTAATTAAAATATCTAATAGTGGAATGATGTATAGATAAGAACTAGAAAGGGATAAAATATGATAGATGCTATAAGTTCCTGGGCAAAACGGTCTTCGGTTTAGCTATTGTAATTGTATCAATTTTAGAAATGCTTCTGCCAGATAATAAAATGAAAAAATATATAAGAACAGTTATGGGTGTGTTTATTGTATTTAATATAATTTCACCAATTGTAGAAAATAGAAACTTATTAAATATAGAGCAATTTGATATAGAATCATATACTAATAAAACACAAAGTACTAGTTCTGAAATAAACCAAACTTCAATGGATGAGAGAATACAGGATTTATATATACAAGAACTTGAAAAAGATATTACTAAAAAATTAAATGAAAAAGGATATGAAGTAACAAGGTGCAGGGTAAGTACTAATATATTAAATGGGAAAAGTGAAATAACAAAAATAAGATTAATAATTAAAAAAGAACAGTTAATATATGAAGAAGAGCTAAAAAAAGAAGATAATAATATTGAAAATAAAATAGTAACACAAATACAAAAAATTAGAACAATTGATACAAATATTGCTAAAATAGAGGTGGTTAATGATGAGATAAAGGAAGATATACAATTAACAAAAGTAGATATTCAAAATGTAAAAAAATATTTAATGGAAGAATATGGGGTGAATGAAAAATGTTTAGAGATAAATTAATGGCATTAATAAAACCTAAAAATGATGAGGAAAAATCAGAAATAGAAGGAAATAACAAAAAAAGGATTGAGAGTTTAGTATTTTTTATTGTAATATTAATTATAACAGTAATTATGATTAATATCATATGGAATGGAAATAAAGCAAATAGTAAACAAGAAAATAGTCAAGATATTTTTAAACAATTAGCTGTAAATGATTTATCAGAAGATATTAATAATATAAGTAAAAAAAGTGAATTAGAAGAAAAGTTAGAAAATATATTATCTAAAGTTCAAGGTGTAGGAGATGTTCAGGTATTTATTAGTTATTCAGAGTCTAGTGAAGTAATTGCTATGTATAATGAAAATTCTAAAGTGAGCAGTACAGAAGAATCAGATACTTCGCGGAGGAACTAGAAGAATACAAGAGACTGATATACAAAAAGATGTAATATATAAAGAAGAAAATGGGGAAAAAACACCAATTACACAAAAAGTAATAGAGCCTAGAATTGAAGGTGCTATAGTTACTGCAAAAGGGGCTGGGAATATTACAGTTAAAACCAATATAATACAAGCAGTAGAAGCGGTTACTGGTCTTGCTACACATAAAGTTCAAGTGTTTGAAATGAATTAGGAAATAGAGGAGGATATTTTATGAAATTGTTTAAAAAAAATCAGGTAATTATATACATAATTGTATTAATGTTAATGACAGCAGGATACATGAATTATACTACAAATACGGAAAATCAATCATTAGAAACCAGTTTGAAAATGAAATCAGATGATATGCAAATAGCAGCAATTGGCGATGCAACACTTGTAAATAGTAATGATGTATTAGAAGAAGAGGAAGATTTAGAAAAAAATGAAAGTACTACTAATAATGTTAAAAACATAAGTAATGATGTAAGTGAAGATAGTAATAATGATGATAATAATATATCTAATAATACTATTAAAACAATAGAAACAGCTGCAAAAATAGATGAATATTTTATAAAGTCTAAATTAGAAAGAGATACTATGTACTCACAAATGATAGAATCATATGAAAAAATACTAAATAGTACAAATTCATTAGAAACACAAAAACAAATTGCAACACAAGAAATTACTAAAATAAATGAAATAAAAAATAAAATTATGATTTCTGAGAACTTAATTGCAACAAAAAATTTTGAAAAATGTGTTATATTTGTAAATGGAGAAAGTATTAGTGTTATAATAGGAGCAGAGGAACTAAAAGCAGAAGAAATTGCACAAATACAAAACATTATAACAAGAGAAATAAATGCTGAAATTGAAAATATAAGTATATCAATGAAATAAAATGTAAGAGGAGAATTAAGTTTTATGAGAGAAAATAATGTAAATGAGAATATGAAAAAATATGAAGAAGCGATGAAAGAGCATTTTGGAGAAGATATGTTAGAAAAAATAAATGAAAAGACAATGAATTTATCAAAACAAGAATTAGAAGAAATGAATAGAGTAAAAATTAGAATGATTGAAATGTTAGAAAATGCAATAAAAAATAATATTCCATATGATAGTATAAAAGCTAAAGAAATTATTGATATTCATAAAGTTTGGATCTCTTATACATGGGATTATACAAAAGATAATCATATAAAATTAGTTAATATGTATGTACATGATGAAAGGATTAATAATACTTATGATAAAATGCAAAAAGAATGTATGTATTATTTGAAAAAAGCTGTAGAAGAAGAAAACCTATAATATAGATATAAAATTATAAAATATAATGTAAAAGCAATGTGGGTAATATATAATTACTTGTATTGCTTTTTTGATATTGCTTTTTTAAGGGATATTGTTATAAAATATAAAAAAAGTGTTGTAAAAAAAATATATATTGGTATAATAAGTAAGTGAAATATGACTTATAGGGAGGAAATTATAAAATGTTAAAAAGAGTAGGAATATTAGCTAATGGTGGAGATGTAGCAGGATTTAATGCAGTAATTAGAGGTATTGTTAAAACTGCTGAAAATAAAGGTGTAGAATGTTATGGAATAATGGATGGATATAATGGACTATTAAAGAAAGATTTTGTGAAATTAGGTACAGCAAATAAAGAAGAAGCACAAGGAATTCTCCCAAAAGGTGGCTCAATTATTGGTTCATCAACTAATTCTAATGTATTTAATTATAAAGTAACAAATGAAGATGGTAGTGTTGAATATAAAGATTTATCAGATCAATGTATAGAAAATATTAAAGAATTTGGATTTGATTGCATTTTTACATTAGGAGGAGATGGTACACAAAAATCAGCAAGAGATTTTTATACTAAAGGAGTAAATATTATAGGAGTTCCAAAAACAATTGATAATGATGTAGCATGTACTGATATAACATTTGGATATAATACAGCAGTATCTGTTGCAATGGAAGCTTTAGATAGATTACACACAACTGGTGAAACTCATCAAAGAGTTATGGTATTAGAAGTTATGGGAAGATATGCAGGTTGGATAGCTTTAGAATCTGCAATAGCAGGAGGGGCTGATGTTGCTTTAATTCCAGAAATTCCTTTTGATATTGAAAGGGTAGCTACTAAGATAGAAAATAGAAGAAAAAGAGGAAAGAATTTTAGTGTAGTAGTAGTTGCAGAAGGTGCTAAACCAAAAGATGGTGATATTGTAGTAGCTGGAAAAAGAAATAATGGAGAAGGTGTTGATAATACTAAGTTAGGTGGAATTGGAGATATTGTTGCAAAACAATTGGAAGAATTAACAGGTTTAGAAGCTAGAAATACAACTCTTGGATATATGCAAAGAGGAGGAACACCAACTGCTTATGATAGAGTACTTTCTACTAAATATGGAACTAAAGCAATGGAACTTGCTTTAGATGGAAAATTTGGAATGCTTACAGTAATTAAAAATGGAAAACTTGATTGTGAAAGTTTAGAGTGTGTAGTAGGAGATAATAAGCAAGTAGGAGCTGTTTCAGGCAATACAGAAGAAAGTAATATTAGAAAAGTAACAATGAATCATGACTTAGTAAAAACAGCTAGGAATATAGGAATTAATTTAGGAGATTAAAAAACTATTTAGGTTAAAAGTGAAAAAACAGCAAAAACCCTTGACATAACTGAAATCCGAATATATAATACAAAAAAACGCATGTGGAGGTATTTAATAAAAATGCTAAATGGAAATGTATTTTATACAAGTAATAAATATGCCAATATGACAGATGAAGAAATAATATCTCAAATTAAAGAAGATGATGAAAATGCACTATCTTACTTATTAGAAAAATATAAAGATTTAGTTAATATGAAAGTTGGAAAATACTTTATGATAGGAGCTGAAAAAGAAGATATTGTTCAAGAAGGTATGATAGGATTATTCAAAGCAATTAAGAGCTTTGATTTGAGTAGAGAAAATACATTTAAATCTTTTGCAAATGTTTGTATAGAAAGACAGTTAATAACTGCAATAAAGAGTTCAAACAGGCAAAAACATATGCCACTTAATTCATATTTATCATTAAATACTGCAGCATATGATAATAATGAAGACACAAGTGTGGAGTTGATGGATACTTTTGATAGTAAAACTATTGAAGATCCATTGGAAACTATAATGAAAAAAGAATATTATTTAGAAATAGAAACGGCTGTAAATAAAGCACTTAGCAAGTTTGAAAGACAGGTTTTAGATAGATTTATAAAAGGTGATAGTTATGTAATTATTGCAGAAAAATTAGATTCACCAGTAAAATCAATTGATAATGCAATACAAAGAATTAGAAAAAAAGCTATAAAGAATTTGTTTAGTGAAGAGTAAGAAGATATATGTATAAGTATATCTTTTTTTGTGATTTTTGATATAAGTATTTAAGGTTTGTTAAATTAAAATATTATTAAAAGATGAAACTTTTTTACTAAGTTATAACATCCTATATTAGGAGGATTTATGAAAAACATAGTAATAGTTGAAAATGAAATGAGATCTTGTAAAAAAATAATTAATTACTTGGCTAAAAAAAATAAAGATATAAAATTGTATAGAATTGCTAGTTCTACTGAAGAAGCTATTAAAATGATGAGTGATATAAAGGAAGAAATTCATTTGATTTTAATTAATTATGAACTATATAAAGTATCTGAAAATGCAATAAAATTATATTTGAAAAATTATGACGATTTAATTATATCAAATAGCATTTACGATAAAATTAATAATTATATAAAAATAATAGTAACTGATAAAACTAAGGGTTATAGCATGAAAAGAAAAATAGATGAAGAACTAAGGTATTTGAATTATAATTTTAGATATAATGGAACAAAATATTTAGCAGAAGTTATATTTGAATTATATGGGAAAAAGGATAATTTGGATTTTAATTTTAAAAGGAGTGTTTATCCTGTTATTGCTAAAAAATATAGGAAGAGTGAAAATACAATATATTGTAATATAAAGCAAGCTACAAAAAATATGATATTAGATTGCAAAGAAGAAATTATAATGGAATATTTTAATTATAGTTATTTTGTAAAACCTAAAATAAAAGAAATAATATTTACAGTTTTAAATAAAATTTAAAGCTGTCTAAAGTTATAACCTAAGACAGCTTGTAGCTAGAAATATTGAGTGAATGGTAACAAAACAGTTCAATTGTTAAGAATAATTATTTTACATGGCTATTAAATTTTGTAATAGAGATACTTCTGAAATTTCCATTTGATTGTGCTGGGTATACTGAACTAGCATCAAACCAAATTTGAACTCTTCGACCAGTATAACCTAGATCAACACTAAATTCCATGCCACCAGAGGTATTATTTAGTAAACTGAAAGAAGATGTCCTTAAAATAGCCCCTGTGTTTGCATCTCTTACTTGGACAGTTAATTTGACAGGTCCGATACCAGTATCAAAACTGGCTTTTTGAAAATCAATAGAGAATTTCACATTAGAACCACCTGTGACAGTTTTTACAGGTGTTAAGTTTGTGTTAGTAAAAGAAAAACTTCCAATACTATATTCTCCATGTGGTAAATTTTCAACACCAGCTGCAGATACAGTTAAAGGCATAACTGATGATATTAAAATTGATAAAGTAAGCATAAATCCGAGTAATGATTTTTTAATCCGTAATTTTTTCATTTTGATTCTCCTTTTAAATGTTATATTTCTAGCTACAATATAAGAAATAAAGCTTTCTTATATATGTTAATAAATATTGTAAAACAATTATTATATTTTTTTGCAAAAAAGGAAAAAAGGAAAAAAGGGAAAAATTTGAAAAGTTTTAAATTTTTATTATATTTTAAATGTGATAAAAAAATACAAAATGAAATATTATAATCCACTTTGTATTCTTTTAAATGTTTACTTTTAAAATATTATTTTAAATTTTAAGGAGCTTTTTTAATCTTGTTTTTCTAGTTCTATTACAATATCTTTCCAATCACCATAACCATCAGTATTATATTTTAGATATACTTTTAAATTATTTCCAGCATTATCATACTTTGTTAAATTAAATGTTTGCCAATATGAGACTATTCCATTTTGATAATCATCAGAGTAACCACCAGATTCACTATTTTCTTTAGAAGGGTAGAATTTTCTGCCATCTTTATTTTCTATATATTCAGTAGGTGCAAAAATATCGAAATCATCATCATTACCTTTAGAACGAGCTAAACTACGTGCATCCATTAATTTAAATGATTTTTCGTTCATTTTTTCTTTTCTCACTTCTTTACTGTCATTTTCATTATATACTTTTTCTTTTTGAATAGTAAATTCTAATTTCATAGAGGTATTGAGAATTACAGCTTTAGAAACCTTTAAAGTTTCTTCATTACTACTTTTCATTGTATATACTGTTGCTTGTCTTTGAGAAAAAATACTAGGCATATCTAATTCTACAGTCCAATTACCAGTTAGAATAGTTTCTAAAGATTGATTTTTATTAGTTATATTAATTGTTTCAAAGTTAAATATTAATTTTTCACTATTTGGAAAAGTATTTCCAAATATATTAAATACTAGATTAGTGGAATTAGTATTTATGTCAGTACTTGTAATGAATGAATTATACCCAGTATTAATATAGTTTTCATTAAATTCATTATATTCAAAATCTAAATTATTTTTTAAACAATAATTGTAAAAAGCCTCTTGATTTTGGCAAAATAATATTCTATTTTGTTCATCAGTTATTATTAAATTAGGAAGTCTAATAGTATGAATATCTTCTATATTAATATCTTCCTGAAAAACAAATGAAGTTATAAAAGTTAAATTCTCATCATCCATTAATAAGTCAGTAATTTTAACATCTGTTCCATTTGATTGGATATATTCCATTTGAGGTTCCAGAATATATCCATTTTCAATAGCAGTATTAATTCCTTCACTAGTATTTCCAAAAATATTATTAATGAATTGACTAATGTTTTGTGAATAAACAGCTCCAGCAGATATTAATATAATACATGTACAAATAGTTACTAATTGTTTATAAAGACCATATTTAGTTTTAGATTGTATATATTTTTTATTTAATGTAAAATTTCGTATTGTTTTTTCATACTGAGGTGATTGTGTGATATTTTCACTTAATATATTTTTAATTAATTTATCTGTGTAATCCAATATATTCATCTCCTTTATAATTATTTTTAATTTTTTTCTTAGCACGAGAAAGTCTTGTTTTAATTGTATTTTCATTTGTTTTAAGTATTTTACTTATCTCTTTTATATTATAATTTTCTAAATAATATAAAGTTATAGCTGTTCGTTCATCATCATTTAGGAATTTCATAAGTAAATAGAAGTCTATATCTGTTTGAATAAGGTTTTGTCTATTATCATCTAAATAATTATCTAAGTGTTGTTCATAACTTATAAATTTTTTTTGTTTCTTATAAATTTTGTTACAATTATTAATTAATATTCTAATAATCCAAGATTTGAATGATTCAGGTTTTCTTAGTGATTTTATTGATTTGTATGTTTGAATCATTGTTTCTTGAATTGCATCATCTATATCTGAGTCACAAATCAAACGGGTTTTAGCTATTTTATATAAATCATCTTTTAGTAAAAGAAAGATTTGTGTAAATGCTTTTAAATCTCCACTTTTTGATTTGATTATTAATTCTTCCATTTTTTTCTCCAATCAATTTATATTTTAGGTTATATATATAAGAGTCATATATATATGATAAAAGTTTCACTTAAAAAAGTTTTATCATAAAAAATATTAATAGGCAAATTGTAAAAAAAATTTAATATAATTGTATTGACAGTATACATAAAATAATATATACTGTATGAGATAATTATTTTAATCTTTTTTTGCAGATATATAAGACATTTTATTAAAAAAATTTTTAAAGGAGGAAAAGTTATGTTGAACATTGTTTTATTATCATTATTGGGAGCATTTATTTGTTTTATTGTTTCTAATTCTTATGTATTATTAAGAGCTAGCAAGGGGGAACGGAAAGAGAAACTAAAAGAAAATTTACTATATACTACTATTATATTTTTTGTAGATATAGTACTAATTGCAGTACTATTTTATGTGTGTAGTTTTACACAAACAATAGTATCTTTAATTATTAACATGTGGAGTATATTATTATTTAATGTACTTATAAACTTTTTTAGAAGAGTATTTACTGATATTGATATTGATATTGGTACAGATATGGATATTAATATTAATTATAATTTTCATACAAATTGTATATTGTGCGTAATATCATTGATATTGCTATTGTCTGGCAAAATTATTACTCCAGCACAAAACTTCATCTATACATATAATGAAGATGACATTGAGGTAGCATATATTGTTAGTTCAGGAGAACTAATGGCAAAAACTTCATTGAATTTGGAAAGGTATAGTCTTGTAATATTAAAGCCAGAAATTCGAAAAGTAAAAGAAGAATTTGTTGCAATTTATAAGATTGAGCGAAGAGAAAGCTTTCGTGGTAAAGTAGAATACATCCCTGGATATGGAATACAATATTCAGGGGAATCAATACAATTTGTAACAAAAAGAAGTTATTTTGATACTTCACTTTATAATAGTAGAGATACAAAGAGGATGATAAGAAGAAATTATCCTACTGTAATACTATTAGATAGTAAATTTGATATAGATGATGAATTGAATCCATTTCAGATTTATTTATATAGAGAAAATCTATATTATGCAAAAGAAGGGTCATATGGAGTCATTACTATAGATTTACAAAATGGATCTATACAGAAATATAGTAATGATGAGATACCCATTTGGGTAGATTTTATATCATCTATTCCAAAATAAAACATGAAATCAACACAAGAGCTTAAGTTTCTGATAACTTAAGCCCTTTTCTTTTTCTAATAACTTAAAAAAAATTTTTGCCAATTACTTTGGCAATTATGTATTACACCAACTGAGCTATGGAAGCATAATTTTAATTAATATAAATAGCTGAATAATCATTTATATTATATAATAATTGAATTTAAAAATATGACTATTGAATTTGTACCATATATTAATGTTAATTAAGTGGCACCAGGTTGGATGGATACTGATATGAATAAGAGAATATATTACTGGAGAAGTAATAAGAATTGATTGAGGAATAAAACTTAGATAATAAAGTTTTTGTCATTTTATTTATAATTATTTGAAAACGAAAATGGATTTGTAAAAAGTATTATGCTATACTATAGAAGAATAAATGATTTATGGAGTGATGAAATGAAAAAATATTTAGAGTAATAGTACCTCAATTTCCAATTGGTAAGGACTATCAAAATTATGAAAACTGGTCAAATATTTTAGATACATATCGTAAAATGAGAGTTTTTGACTCAAATACTACTGTGATAGCACATAGTATTGGCTGTGCTTTTATTGTAAAATACTTATTAGAAAAAGGTATGATTTTAGGAAATTTAATACTAGTTGCACCATTTAATAATTATTTAGTAGGAAATAAAAATTATGACTATGTTAATCAAAGTTTTTTTGAAGAAAATTTAGAAGGAATTCAGTATATGGTTGGTGAAATAACTTGTATATATAGTGATAATGACCCATATGTTGAAATGGATGCTAGCAAGAATTTTGCTAAAGAAATAGAAAGTAAAGAAGTAATTATTCCAGATGGTGGACATTTTAATAGTGAAGTAGGATATGAAGAGTTTGAAGAATTATTGGAATATATTTAAGTAATATAAAAAGTGATATAAAAGAAAAATATAATAGAGCCGTATATCTTTAATTTGTAAAAGATATGGCTCTATTATTTTGGGGCTTCCAACGGGAATTGAACCCGTGACCTCATCCTTACCAAGGATGTACTCTACCAACTGAGCTATGGAAGCAAAATGGATTTAGCAATAAGCTAAAAAATCATTCATATTATATAATAATTGAATGTAAAAGTAAAGAAATTCTATTGACTTTTATTAGAAAAAGTATTAAAATTACTTTAGTTATTAAATAAGGGAAAAATAAGTAAGAGAAAAAGTAAAATAAAGGTTGCTTTAGATAGAGAAAGTTGGTCATGGGCTGAGAGCTAACTTGGATAAAGAAAACATATTTGAAAAACTACCTCTTCATATTTCTAGTGAATTAAGCTAGACGTTTTAGATATGTTATAATCTACAAAATTAAGAAAAAATTAGGATGGAACCGTGTTAATATATAGCACTCCTATGGATAAAATAAAATATCCATGGAGTGTTTTTTGATGGATAAAAGGAGGAAGATGTTATATGATTAAAGTTACATTAAAAGATGGAGCAATATTAGAAGTTGAAAAGGGAAGTCAAGTAGTAGAAGTTGTAAAAAAAATAAGTGAGGGATTAGCAAGAGTTGCAACATGTGCAGAGGTGAATGGTAAAATAAAGGATTTAAGATGTGAATTGATAGAAGATTGTGATTTAGTAGTTCATACTTTTAAAGAAGATGATATAGAAGGAAAAAAAGCATATTGGCATACAACAGCTCATATTATGGCACAAGCAGTCAAAAGATTATTTCCATTAGCTAAACTTGCAATAGGTCCATCTATAAATGAAGGATTTTATTATGATTTTGATGTTGAAAAACCATTTACTGATGAAGATAAAGTTAAAATAGAAGAAGAAATGAAAAAAATAATAAAAGAAGATTTAGAAATAAAAAGATTTTCTTTGCCTAAAGGTAAAGCTTTAGAATTGGTTAAAAGTGAGCCATATAAAATAGAATTAATAGAAGATTTAGAAGAAGGTGAAGAAATTAGTTTTTATGAACAAGGGGAATTTATAGACCTTTGTGCAGGACCACACCTGTATTCTACAGGAAAAGTAAAAACAGTTAAAATATTATCTTCATCAGGAGCATATTGGAGAGGGAGCGAAAAAAATAAAATGCTTCAAAGGATTTATGCAGTATCATTTCCAAAAGCAAAAGAGTTACAAGAATACTTAGATTTATTAGAAGAAGCAAAACAAAGAGACCATAGAAAAATAGGGAAAGAACAAGAGTTATTTATGACACATGAATTAGTAGGGTCTGGTCTTCCTATGTATCTTCCAAATGGTGCAATAATTAGAAGACAACTTGAGAGATATATTTCAGATAAAGAAATAGAACTTGGATACAGTCATGTATATACTCCATCACTTGCAAATGTTGAGTTATATAAAACAAGTGGACATTGGGATCATTATCATGAAGATATGTTTCCGTCTATGAAATTTGATAATGAAGAAATGGTGCTAAGACCAATGAATTGTCCACATCATATGTTAATATATAAAAATAAGAGACATTCATATAGAGACTTACCAATTAAAATAGGAGAACTTGCACATGATTTTAGATATGAATCAAGTGGTAGTGTTTGTGGACTAGAAAGAGTTAGACAAATGTGTCAAAATGATGCTCATCTTTTTGTAACTCAAGGACAAATTAAAAAAGTTTTTGGCGAAGTAGTTCAATTAATATTATCAGTTTATGAAGATTTTAGTTTTGAAGATTATGAGTTTAGATTATCATTAAGAGATAAAAATGATAAAGAAAAATATTTTGATGATGATGAAATGTGGGAAAATGCAGAAAATCAATTAAGAGAAATTCTTAAAGAAATAGGAGTTAAATATTATGAAGCAGAGGGTGAAGCAGCTTTTTATGGACCAAAACTAGATGTTCAAGTAAAAACAGCAGTAGGACATGAAGTGACAATTTCAACTTGCCAACTAGATTTCCTATTACCTGAAAAATTTGAATTAGAATATACAGCAGAAGATGGAAAAGCATATAGGCCAGTGGTTATTCACAGAGCAATACTTGGTTCATTTGAAAGATTTATGGCATTTTTAATAGAAGAATACAAAGGAGCATTTCCATTATGGCTTGCACCAACACAAATTAAAATACTTCCAATTACAGATAGAGAACATGAATATGCACACAAATTAAAAGATTTATTAAAGAAAAAAAATGTTAGAGTAGAAGTTGATGATAGAGCTGAAAAAACAGGATATAAAATTCGTGAGGCACAAATGCAAAAAATACCATATATGTTAGTAATTGGACAAAAAGAAATAGAAGAAAATACGGTAGCTGTTCGTTCCAGAAAAGATGGTGATATTGGTACTATGGATACACAAGATTTTATTTGTAAAATAGTTGAAGAAATAGAAAAAATGAAAAAATAGGAGATAAAATATTATGAGTAATGATGATTTATTAAAAAGATTAGAACTTATGAATGAAGGAACCACAGTAAAAGAATTACAAAAATATATTAATGACATGATAGATATAAGAGGGTTTGATGATGAAACAGCTCAAGATACAATGTTGTTATTAACAGAAGAAGTTGGAGAACTTGCTAAAGCTATTAGAAAAGTATGTGCTTTCTTTTATATGAGATTTATTACTTAAATGCTAATTTAAGAAAGAAAACACTTGAAACATTCATTTTATTATCAAAAGATATACAGAAAGAACAAAAAGTAGCAACAATAAAAAAAGAAGTACAAAGAATTCTTGAATCCATATATGATAATTTACCACATGTTATATATGATGAGGCTATTGTCAAATACCTCTAACTGAAGACCTAACCTATGTAGTACATAGGTTAGGTAAATTATATAAAAAATAATAAGGAGAATATAAATGAAATTAGGAATTGTAGGATTACCAAATGTAGGAAAAAGTACAATGTTTAATAGTATAACAAAAGCTGGAGCAGAATGTGCAAATTATCCATTTTGTACTATTGAACCAAATGTAGGAATTGTACCAGTACCAGATGAAAGACTAGAAAAATTAAGAGATATGTATAATTCGAAAAAAATAATAAATGCAGTAATTGAATTTGTGGATATTGCAGGATTAGTAAAGGGAGCAAGTAAGGGAGAAGGTTTAGGGAATAAATTTTTATCTCATATTCGTGAAACAGATGCAATTTGTCAGGTTGTAAGATGTTTTGAAGATGGAAATGTAGTGCATGTTGATGGTTCAGTTGACCCTTTAAGAGATATAGAAACAATAAATTTAGAATTAATATTTGCAGATATAGAAACAGTAAATAAAAGATTAGATAGAAGTAATAAATTATTAAAATCTGATAAAAAAATACAAATTGAAATTAATTTATTAGAAAAAATTAAAGAAAATTTAGAAAATGGAAAATCTGTTAGAACAATGGAATTTGATGAAGAAGAAATGATAATTGTAAAAGATATGTTTTTACTTACAATAAAACCAATTCTATATATTGCAAATGTTTCAGAAGAACAACTGGAAAATGCTGAAAATGAAGAATTAGTTATAAAGGTAAAAGAATATGCTATAAAAGAAAAAGCAGAAGTAATTTCGTTATGTGTTAAAATTGAAGAAGAATTATCAGGATTAGAAGATGAAGATAAAGCTGAAATGTTAGAAGCTTTGGGATTAAAAGAATCAGGATTAGATAAGGTAGTTAAAAAAAGTTATGATTTATTAGGATTAATGTCATTTTTAACAGCAGGAGAACAAGAAATAAGGGCATGGACAATAAATAAAGGTACAAAAGCACCAGAAGCTGCTGGGAAAATCCATTCTGATATTGAAAGAGGTTTCATAAAAGCAGATACAATTTCTTATGATGAACTAATGAAATCAGGTTCTATGGTAGTAGCTAGAGAAAAAGGTTTAGTTAGATCAGAAGGCAAAGAATATATTATGCAAGAAGGAGATATTGTTTTATTTAAATTTAATGTGTAAAATATGTAACTATTTTGTAATAAAATTGTAAAACAAAAAAATAAAAAAAGTATTGACTTATAATTTATTTAAGTATAAAATGTAAATAATAAATGAGTTGAGAAAACTTAAATTATCTTAATAAATAGAGTATAATTTAATCTATTTATTAGAATACTAATATAAAATGTATAAAACAAAGGAGAATTAATATGAGAAAATCAAGTTTAATGAAAGTAATTTTAGGATTAATAATAGGGATGGCGATAATATTAATTAGTGCAACTAATGTATTTGCAGCAGAAGAAAATGGATATACTGATTTAACAGGTACATTAACAAATACTAATACAACTAATGAAAATAATGTTAATAATGCTGTAGACAATAATATTAATAATAATACAAATGTAAATACAAACACAAATACAAACACAAATACAAACACAAATACAAACACAAATGTTAATACTAATACAGATAATTCAAGTATATACAATAATACAACTTTACCAAATACAGGTATAGAAGATTCTATTCCAGTGGTAGCTTTAGTAGTGGTATTTGCAATTTCAGCAGTATATGCATACAAAAAAGTGAGAGATTACAAAGATATTTAATTTGAAAATGATTGTAATATATATAATATTAAAAAAGCTTTTATATCAAAAGCTTTTTTGTTTTGCCATTACAATTATTCTATTAGAATTTAAGTTATTACAAGTAACCAATGTTAGGTTTTTTTCATTTTTGTTATAATCAATAACAGGAGATAAATCAGAAGATAAAACTTCATAAATATTATAAATAATATAAATATATTTTTCTCCAAAATGATCATAAATATATATTTCATCACCATTTTGTAACATTTTGATATTACTAAAGAAAAGAGAATTATCATAATTATGACCAGCTATGCATATATTACCATTATCATTTGGGGATTCTCCATAAAATTTACAAGGAGAAATCCTTAATAAATCTTCAGTCATATATGAAAAGACAGGATAATATAAATCAATTTTAGGAATTTCTATAATTCCAAATAAATTATTTAAAGAATTACTATTTTCAAGAGAACTATTTGAATTAGAAGCATATAATTGATAAATATTATAATTACTAATTAAATTATTAGACAGTTTTTCTTTTTGATTCAAATTATAAGTATAAAAAACAAGTGAAGATATAGAGATAGTGAAAATAATAACAGAAACGAATAATTGGAAAGTAAACCAATTTTTTTTAGTATTAGTATTGTGATGAGTAGCATTAGGATTATTATTATCAATATTTTCTAAACTAGTAATTAAAATTTGATTCATATTTATACCCACTTTATTTTAAATATTTAAACATTAATAGTTTATGCAAAATAGATAATATTATGAAAGATATTGTTTAAAAATAAAAAATGTCATTATGACACATCTGGGACGGTGGTTAAATGTTTCATTTTTTTGTTTTGTAATTTTAATAATTTATTATTTTAATTTATGTCTTAAGTAATTTACTTTATACTAGGAGGTACTTCGAATTTTATATTAAAACAATCAAAATCAGCCAGATCATTTTGCTCTAAACAATCTAAGTAAATATCTAATTCGTCCAAATTCCTACAAGCAGAGATTATAATTGGGTTTAATTCATAATGAAACATTAATTCAAATGCTAAATCAAAACATTTTAGTAAAGGTTTTTTTTCTTTATATTTCATTAAATTAAAACTTTCTCTAAACCTTGAAAAAGAAGAATTTTTAAATAAATCTAATGGTAAAATAAATTTTTTATCTATTACCTGTAAAGTATTTTTATAAATATCTTTATTATTTTCATAAATATCTTTTATATCAGAATAATAGTAAGGAAGATATGCTTTTTGGTCTTTTTCGGAAATTAATAATGTATGATTATTTCCATCACCCTCTAAATGTCTATATTTAAATATATTATCTGTATTATCATAAGTTTTATCCATTTGTTTTGCTCCTTTTAAATGAAATTGTTATTTAAAAATATTATATAAAGAAAAAAAGAGATTGTAAATAGCTATCATGTTACATTTTTGTGACAGAATTATAGGAAATTGTATAAAAATAAAGTATAATAATGAAACCGAAAGAATTATGTGTTATAATATAATGAAAGAAACCATAGGAATTATTGTAAAATAATATATACATAAGAAAAAGGAGATGAAAATGTACAAGATAAATAAAATTCAAAAAGAAAAATATATGTTTCAATATATATTAAAAATAGTTCATATATTAGTATATATTTTTATTATTCCACTTCTAGTTATAAGTTTTATACTAATTATAAAATCATTTCAAAATACATCAGAAATACCAGATATATTTGGTTATAAAATATTTGTAATAGTATCTGGAAGTATGGAGCCAAATATAAATAAAGGTGATGTTATTTTTATAAAAGAAGCAAAAGAACAAGAATTAGAAATAGGAGATATAATATCATTTAATGATAGAGGAGAAATTGTAACACATAGAATATCTAATATAAATAATGACGAAGGTAAAGTACTATATATTACAAAAGGAGATAATAATAAAAAGGAAGATAGAGAATCAATATCTTATGATAAAATAGAAGGAGAGTATATATTTAAACTAAATGGATTTGGTAATTTTATAAAGATACTACAAAACAAAATAGTATTAATTTTATTATTTACTATATTAATACTAAATTATCTATATATGAAGAGAATTAATAAAAGAAAAAAGAAAAGAGAAGAAAAAAGAATAAAGTATAAACAAAAAAGAATTGAAGAAGAAAAAGTATGATAAATTAAGGATAAGTATGCCAGATTTGTCATACTTTTTATTTTTAAATAAAGAAAATGACACATTTGGTCACCGTCCCAATATGTTTCATTTTTGATGTTTCACATATTGGCTATTTTTTGCATAAAATAGTGTTAGAATGGGAGTGATGTAAAAATGCTTAAAATGATAGAATTACCATATCCAATAAATGGTTTGGAACCATATTATTTAGCTCAAACATTAGATTTACATTATAATATTTTATACAAAGGTTATATTGATAATACTAATAAAACGGAAGAAAGTTTAGAAAAAGCAAGGAAAAGTGGAGATTTTTCTGGTATTAAATGCTTAGAGAAAGATTTGAGTTTTTATGGTTCAGGTGCAATACTTCATGAATTGTTTTTTAAAAATATGGGTCTGGCTATACCAACAATACCAAGTATTAATTTGATAGAACAAATGATAAAAGATTTTGGAAGTTTTGATAATTTTAAAAAACAATTTACAGCAGCTAGTATAGCAGTTGAAGCTTCTCGGATGGGGATTACTTGTTTGGGTTCCTAAATGGAAAAAGCTTGAAATACTTCAATGTGAAAAACATCAAAATTTAACATTATGGGGATGTGTACCTCTTTTAGTAGTGGATATGTGGGAACATTCATATTATTTGCAATATACAACAAAAAGACAAGATTATGTAGATGCATTTTGGAATATTGTTAATTGGAATGAAGTAAATAAAAGGTTTGATAAGATATGAATATATTTTTATCTTAAATGAATAATATATTATATAAAAAATATGACAAATTACATTAAATTACTTTCAAAAAATGTAAAAATGTTATACAATGAGAAAAATTTAGTTATTTAGGAGAGGTAAATGAATAAAGAATGGCGAATATATGAAACAAATGAAATAGAAGTAGAAAAAGTTATGAACAAATATAGTCTTAATAAATTATTAGCAACAATATTAGTAAATAGAGATATTATAAAAGAAGAAGATATTAAATTATTTTTAAAACCAACAAGAGGAGATTTCCATGATCCATTTTTGATAAAAGATATGGAAAAAGCAGTTGATAAAATAATAAATGCTATAGATAATAAGCAAAAAATAACTATTTTTGGAGATTATGATGTAGATGGAATAACTAGTATAACAGTTTTAAAAAGTTTTTTAAAAGACAGAGGAATAGATTCAGTTGCATATATTCCTAATCGATTAGAAGAAGGATATGGTTTAAATAAAAAAGCAATTGATAAAATAGCTAAAAATGGTTGTGAATTAATGATAACTGTAGATTGTGGAATTTCAGGAATAGAAGAAATTAAATATGCAAATTCACTAGGAATAGAAACAATAGTTACAGACCATCATGAACCAGGACATATTTTGCCAAATGCTTATGCAATTATTGATAATAAAAGAAAAGATAGTATTTATCCATTCAGAGAGCTTGCAGGAGTTGGAGTTGTATTCAAATTAATACAAGCAATTAGTATAAAACTTGGATTAAGAGAAGAAGAGTATTTGAAATATTTAGATATTGTATGTATTGGTACAATATCTGATATTGTACCATTAGTGGATGAAAATAGAGTTATTGCTAAATTAGGTTTAATGCTAATTGAACAAACAAGAAATATTGGTTTAAAAGGAATTATTGACTCTTCTCGGATATTCTAAAGTGAATTCTACTAGTATTTCTTTTGGTGTGGCACCAAGAATAAATGCTTGTGGAAGAATGGGAATAGCAGAAGAGGCTTTGAATTTATTTTTATCTGAAAATGTAGAGGAAGTAAAAGAATTAACTGAAAAATTAAATATACACAATAAAATGAGACAAGAAACAGAAAAAAGTATTTTTGAAAGTGCTGTGAAACAAATAGAAGAAGGAAATTTAAATGAAAATGATGTAATTATAGTTGTTGGTAAAAACTGGCATCATGGTGTAATTGGAATTGTTTCTTCAAAAATTACAGATATGTATTATAAACCTAGTATATTACTAAGTGTTGAAGATGAAGAAGTGGCAAGAGGTTCTCGGTAGAAGTATACCAGGATTTGACCTACATGAAGCTTTAACTGAATGTATAGGTGAAATAGATAAATTTGGTGGACATGCAATGGCTGTGGGAATAGCTGTAAAAATGGAAAAGTTTGAAGATTTTAAAAAACAAATTGAGAAAATAGCAAGAAAAGCAAATATTAAGGAATTAAAGCCAATTATTAATATAGATACAAAAATAGATTTAGCAGATATTGATAAAGATATAGTTGAGAGTATAAAACAATTAGAACCTTTTGGAGAGGCAAATAAAATGCCAGTATTTGCCTTTAAAAATCTAAAGATTGATTCAATTAGAGCTTTATCAGAAGGAAAACATTTGAAATTGACTTTAAAAGATAATAATAATTTAATAAGTGCAATAGGATTTAATATAGGAAAATTATCAGAAGAATATAAAATTGGTGATAAAATAGATGTAGCTGGAGTTTTAGAGATAAATAATTTTAATGGAGTAGATAATATACAAATTAATATAAAAGATATTATGAGATCAATATAAAAGATAAAAAGAAAGAGAAGTGATACAAAAATGCAAGAGGAAGAAAAAGAATTTAATATTCAGGATATAATATTAAAAAGAAAAGAACATAGTAAAAAAGTAGACATGAAATTAATTACAAAAGCATATGAGTATGCTAAAAAATATCATGGTAATCAATGTAGACGTTCTCGGAGAGCCTTATATAATTCATCCAATTAATGTAGCATATATTTTGGCAGATATTGGACTAGATGATAGTACTGTTTGTGCAGCACTATTGCATGATGTTGTAGAAGATACAGAAATTACTAATAAAGATTTAGCAGAAGAATTTGGAACAGAAATTGCCCAAATGGTAGCAGGGGTTACAAAACTTAGTACTATGAACTTTGTATCAGTTGAAGAACAACAAGCAGAAGATTACAGGAAAATGTTTTTAGCAATGGGAAAAGATATTAGAGTAATTATAATAAAACTTGCAGATAGACTTCATAATTTAAGAACTTTGAAATTTTTAAAAAGAGATAGACAAATAGCTAATGCAAAAGAGACTATGGAACTTTATGCTCCTCTTGCAAATAGATTAGGACTATATTCTTTAAAATGGGAATTAGAAGACCTTTCTTTTAAATATCTTTATCCAGAAGAATATCATGAATTAGTAGAAGGTATTAATAAAAAAAGAGAAGAAAGACTTAAATTTATTGAAAAAATAATGGAAGATATTAAAACAGATTCAAAAAAACAAAGAATAGAAGCAGAAATTACAGGTCGTGCTAAACATTTATATAGTATTTATAGAAAAATGAAAAGAGATAATAAAACATTAGATCAAATTTATGATTTATTTGCAGTTAGAATACTTGTAAAATCTGTTAAAGATTGTTATGCAGTTTTAGGTGTTGTACATGAATTATATAGTCCAATGCCAGGAAGATTTAAAGACTATATTGCAGTACCTAAACCAAATATGTATCAATCAATTCATACAACATTACTTCGGAGAAAAAGGGACTCCTTTTGAGGTACAAATTCGTACTTGGGATATGCATAGAATTGCAGAATTTGGTATAGCAGCTCATTGGGCATATAAAGAAGCTAATTATTTTGGTAAGAAAACAACAGTAAAAGTAGATGAGGATAAATTAGCATGGCTAAGAGAAGCTTTAGAATGGCAAAAAGATATGCAAGACCCACAAGAATTCTTAAATACACTTAAAAAAGAACTATTTCAAGATGAAGTATATGTTTTTACTCCCAAAGGTTTGATTAAAGTACTTCCAAGAGATTCTACATCAATTGATTTTGCATATAGTATTCATGCAGAAATAGGCCATAGAATGACAGGTTGTAAGATAAATAGTAAAATGATGCCAATTATTACACCACTAAAAAATGGTGACATTGTAGAAATTATAACTTCTGAACAATCAAAGGGACCTAGTAGAGATTGGCTTAGATTTGTAAAAAGTTCAACTGCTAAAAATAGAATTTTAAGTTGGTTTAAAAAATCACAAAGAACTGAAAATATTGAAAAAGGTAAAGAATTAGTTGAAAAAGAATTAAAAAGAATTGGTCTTTCTCATTCAGCTTTATTTAGAAATGAATATATTCAACCAATGATTGATAAATATAGATATAAGAATTTAGATGAAATGTATGCAGCAGTTGGTTTTGGTGCTAATTCACCAGTAAAGGTAATTGCTAGAATGCTTCAAGAATATAGGAAAGAACATGAAGAAGAAAATATTGAGGCTAAAATAGAGGAATTGGCAAAATCAAAAATTAAAAAACCTAAACCTTCTAGTACAGGAGTTATAGTAAAAGGAATTGATAATTGTTTAGTTAAATTATCTAAATGTTGTAGTCCACTTCCAGGTGATGAAATTGTGGGATATATTACGAAAGGAAGAGGAGTATCTGTTCATAGAAAAGATTGTGCTAATATAGAAGAATTAATATCAGAAGAAAATAGGCTGATAGATGTTGAATGGTATAATCAAAATAACAAATCATCATATCAAGTTGATATTGAAGTTTTTTCAAATGATAGAATTGGACTATTAGTAGATATATTAAAAGAAATAGGAACTACTAAAGTTAATATATTAGGAGTTAATACAAGAACCACAAAAGAAGGAATTGCTATTATGGATTTTACACTAGAGGTAGAAAATTTGGAAGAATTAAATAAAGCTCAAAAAGCAATTCAAAAAGTAGATAATGTATATGAAGTAACTAGAAAAAAATAAAATAAAGTTGCCAAAACATATCTTTTGGCAACTTTTGAAGAGGAGAAGAAAAAATGATTTTAAAAGAACTAAAGATAGATACATGGGTTGGAGATGCAACAAGCACATATATTATTTTTGATGAAAATTCAAAGGAAGTAATGGTAATAGACCCAGCAGGTGATGTGGATAAAATAGAAGATACAATTATAAATATTTTGAAAGGGAATTTAAAATATATATATCTAACTCATTGTCATGGAGATCATATTTTAGGTGTTACAGAGCTTAAGAATAGATGTGGTGGGAAAATATTAATTCATAGAGAAGATAGTGAAGGACTTAATAATCATGAAATTAATTTATCTCCACACATAGGTGCTGGAAAAATAGAATTAGAAGCAGATTCTAGAATTGATGATGGAGATTTAATTCATTTAGGAAACTTACAATTTAAAGTAATACATACTCCAGGACATACTAAAGGTGGAACGAGTTTGTATTGTAAAGAGGAACATTGCTTATTTTCAGGTGATACAATTTTTAGAGGGACATGGGGAAGAACAGATTTACCAACAGGAGGACTAGAAGATATTATGGATTCAATTGTAAATAAAATAATGGTTTTGCCAGATGAGACAATAATATATCCGGGTCATGGGATGGTTACAATGTTAAAAGATGAAAAACCAATTTATTTAGAATTAAAACCTAAATTGTTTTAATAAAAAGGAAGCATTAGCATAGAATGTTTAAATAGATGAAAAATATTAAAAGTTAGGGGGAAAAATTTTTGGATATAATAATTACAATAGTAAATTCTTTTTGGGCACAAGCAATAATTAGATTATTAGTAGGTTTTGGATTATCTTCAATTATAGGGCTTGAAAGGTCTTCTTGGAATAAACCTGCTGGATTTAAAACACATAGTTTAGTTTGTATGAGTGCAGTATTAGTTATGCTTTGTGGTGAATATATGTCTATGAATTATAACATAGATCCATCCAGAATTGCAGCACAGCTCTTATCTGGAATAGGATTTATTGGTGCAGGTACTATTTTAAGAGAAGGATTTAATGTAAAAGGACTTACAACTGCTGCTAGTTTACTTGCAGTTACATGTATTGGTCTTAGTATAGGAACAGGATTCTATATTGGTGGAATAGCTGGAACTGTTATGGTATATTTAATATTATCATATTCTTATGTTTTATCTGATAAAGTAAAACATGGTGAAGTTATTAATATAGAGATTAAAACTAAAAAAGATGCACAAGAAATTATTGAAAAAACTCAAAAAATATTGGAAATATATAATATTAATATTAAAAGTATAAAAATAGATAAAGAAAGTCAAGAAGATGATGAGAATGAAGATAATAAAAAAACAAAAGATTATATGATAAATATAATTTGTGAGTCAAAAAATATGATTACAAAAAACGAACTAATTACTCAAATTGTATCTGTTGAAGGTGTTACAGAAGTTAAAGAGGAAAGGTTGAGTGAGGAATAAAGTAGAAATAAGGAGATGGGTTATTGGAATAAAAATACCTCATTTCCTTATTTCTACTTTATGATTACTTATTTTTAATATAATAATTTCACTTTTGCATTTTTCTACGGATTTCATAATCTGATTGAATTTTTATAAACATCTCATTGTTAATTCAAAAACAGCAGAAATACTAGAAACCATCAAGCAAAAGAGTTAATAAAATTAATATATAACAATAAGTGAAACAAAGCGTGATAAAATGCCTAAAAAAGGAAGAAAACAAGGATACTTTATCTAAAATAAATAGGGCATATCTAAAAGATAATACCCTACATTCTTTGTTATTTAATTTTGTAAATATCTGCATTAATCAGTTACATTTATCACTAATGTCTGTAGGTACGAGCTGTTCCAGATGAATGTGCAACACGTATTTGTATTGTGTACACATCATTAACACAATTTTATATAAATGTAAATATATTACAAAAAATCCTAAAAAACTTGCAAAAATTGGAAAAATATGATAAATTATAAACAATAAAAAAGGAGGGATTATATCATGAATAAATTAAGTAAAATACTTTTAGTAATAATTATTTTAATAACAATAGGATTTGGGATAATGACATATCAATATTTAAAAATGAAGGAAGCATATGTTGTTTGTGCAGAAGAAATGGTTAAAGTAGTAGAGGCACTAAAAGAAGTAGGTAGTGAAATTAAAGAAGAAAAAAATGGTAATATTGAAATAGTTGATTTAGAAGATTAATATTTTAGTACCACGAAAAATAAGTAAAAGAATGCAAATAAATGTGAAAATCTAATAAAAATATATAGTAAAGAGTATGTAACTATAATAAAAATATAATTGTTACATACTTTTAATGTTTTATAATTAAATAAAAAATATTGAATTATTACTTAAATTGATATATAATTGGCAAAGAAACTATACAAATTGACAATTTTTAGATCAAAACTTATGGAACTGAAACCAAGAATAATTAAAAATCTTGGAAGTGTCAAACTAATATTCCAGGATAATGACATAGATTTTGAAAATACAGTTTAAACAACTCTTAAAATAAAGGTTGGTATTATAGCCCTATCCATATAAAAGAAAGAAGTGATAAAAATGAAAACAGAGCCAAGAACACTTGCAGGATTTATGGAATTATTGCCAAGTGAACAAATATTATTTAATCAAATGAAAGAAAAAATAGAAAAAACATATCAAAAATATGGATTTTTGCCACTAGATACACCAATAATAGAATTATCAGAAGTACTACTTGCAAAAGCAGGAGGAGAAACTGAAAAACAAATGTATAGATTTAATAAAGGTGAAACAGATTTATCACTTAGATTTGATTTAACAGTACCATTATCTAAATATGTAGCAAAAAACTATGGTAATTTAAGTTTTCCATTTAGAAGATATCAAATAGGAAAAGTATACCGAGGAGAGAAAACTCAAAAAGGAAGATTTCGTGAGTTTTATCAATGTGATATAGATATAATAGGAGATGGAGAACTAAGCACAATAAATGATGCAGAACTGCCAAGTGTTATATATACAATATTTAAAGAATTAGGATTTGATGAATTTACAATATGTATTAATAATCGTAAAATACTAAATGGACTATATGAAAGTATAGACCAAAAAGAAAATTCAGCTGAAATTTTAAGAATTATTGATAAAATAGAAAAAATAGGTAAACAATCAGTAATAGAAGAATTAAATAAATTAGGATTAAATGAAATACAAGTAAATAAAATAATAAACTTTATTGAAATATCAGGAACTAATAAAGAAAAAATAGAAAAACTAAAAGAAATGCAAATTCAAAATGAATTATTTAATCAAGGAGTAAATGAATTAGAACAAACCATAACATATATGAATAGTTTTGGAATACCAGGCAATAATTTAAAACTTGATTTAACAATAGCAAGAGGACTTGATTATTATACTGGAATAGTGTATGAAACATTTTTAAATGAATATAGAGAAATCGGAAGTGTATGTTCTGGAGGAAGATATGAAAATTTAGCAGAATATTATACTGATAAAAAATTACCAGGAGTTGGAATATCAATTGGATTAACAAGATTATTCTATATTTTAAATGAACTAAAATTAATTAAAGATGATAAAAAATCAATATCAGAAGTATTGATAATACCAATGGTAGAAAATTTAGAAAAGCCAATTAGTTTAGCAACAAATTTAAGAAAACTAGGAATTAATACTGAAATATATTTAAATGATAAAAAATTAAAAGCAAAATTTAAATATGCAGACAAACTACAAATTCCATATGTAATAATAATTGGAGAAGATGAAATTAGTAAAGATATAGTAACACTTAAAAATATGAAAACAGGAGAAGAAAAAGAAGTTGCAATTGATGCTAAAAGTATAGTAGAAAAATTTAAGTAATAAAAAAATTAGTCATATAAAGAAATAATAATATAAAAGTAAAAAACATTATCAAGATTATTTGAAGATAATGTTTTTTTTATGCATGGAAAAATTTCTTAAAAATGTTTTAATATACAAAGTAAAAAATTAAATAAAAATGAAAAAAATTCACATAATAATATTACAAAAATTTAATTTAGGAGGAATAAAAAAATGAAAAAATTTCTTAGTATTGTAATAATATTAGCAATTTTATTCACTATTGCATTTTGCTCAGAAGTAAATGCTGCAGAGCTTACAACACTTGATATAACAATAGATAAAATAGTAGTTAATCCAGGAGATACAATAACAATTACAGCACAATTTGGAGAAGATTTAGGAGCATATACATTTGAATATTCATATGATGATAATTTACTTGAATATGTAAGTGTAGATGATGGAACTGCAAATGATACAGGAGATAAGGTAATAGTCACATATTTTGATACAACAGGAGGATTAAATCCTAAAACAAGTGCAAGTATTACATTTAGAGCTAAATCTGATATAACAACATCAAACCCAACAGAATTTTTAATTACAGCAGAAGGACTAGCAAATGCTGATGGATCAATTACTTTTGATGATGTAACAATACCAATAGTTCAAAATTTTATTGTAGAGCCTCAATATGAAATGTATAATATAGCATTTACTTATGAAGGAAATGTAATAAAAGAAGTAGAAAAAAATATGAGACTTACTATATCATCTAACATGGGGAAAAATTATGAACATGTAAGAATACTTGCAGAAGTTACAAAGCCAGATGGAACAACAGCTAAACTATTTGGAATTGATGATGAAAATTTAGAACATGACTTAATTGAAAGTGGCTGGGGACCTGCACAAGGATTTTCAATTGGTGGAGTAAATATGGAAAAAATATTGGATTTAAGAGGAATATTTAGTAATGAAGGAACTTATGAAATTACATTTAGTGTAATAGATAGAGATGATTCAGACTCAATTATTACTCAAAATACTTTTAATATTTCTGTATTACCAGAAGAAATAAATGAAGTGATTATTGAAGAACCAGTATTACAAGATGAAGAACTTCCAACAGTTTTACCAAAGACAGGATATAATATATATGTGATAGCTACAATATTAATTTTAATTGTTTTAACATTTGCAGGTATTGTTTTAAAGGAAAAAACAAAACAATATAAGTAAAACAATATAAATTAGTTAATATATTATAGTTTTGAAATAGAATGAGAAAAAATAATATATTTTTTCTCATATTACATAGGAGAAAATCAAATGAAAAAAATAGAAAAATACAAATTTGAAAAATATAAAAATAAAATAATAATATTTGTAATATTAACATTAATAATTATATTAATTACTATAATGATATTAATATTAAATAATATTAATATTAATTCAAAGATTATACAATATGAAGCAAAAAGAGTTAATCAAACTAATCAAAACAAAGAAGAAGAATTTTTAGAAATAAAAAATAATATAGATGAGAAAGAAAATATAAAAAAAGAAATAGTAGAAAATGTTAATCAAAAAATAGAGAGTAACCAAAATAATAATGGTGAAATGGTATCAAAATATGGAGGGTATAATGTTATTGCAAGACTTGATATTCCTAAAATAAATTTACAGACATATGTTTTATCTGAATATAGTAAAGAGGCATTACTAGTATCTGTTACTAAATTTTGGGGAGGAAATCCAAATGAAGTTGGTAATTTTTGTATAGCTGGACATAACTATATTACTAAAAATATGTTTCATAATGTAAGAAAATTAGAAATAGGTGATGAAATATATTTAACAGATAATCAAAACAGAAAAATTAAATATGAGATATATGATGTATTTAAAGTAGAACCAGAAGATACTCGGGTGTGTATCTCAAAAAACCAATGGAAAAAAGGAGATTACTCTAATTACTTGTACATTTGATTCAATACTTAGAATTATTGTAAAGGCAAGAGAGGTAATATGAAATTTTGTAAAAGGAGGAAAAATAATTAATGTTAATAAATAAGAAAATAAAAATAGTATTAATTTGTCTTGGAATATTTATATTAATTAATATTTTTGCATCTAATAATTCAGTACAAGCACAAACAACAAAAGAAGGAATCTCGAATTTTCCAGAAAGTTATAGACCATATTTAAATAAATTACAAAAAAAATATCCAAATTGGAAATTCACAGCACTATATACAAATTTAGATTGGTCATATGTAATTGACAATCAAAATGTATTTGGAAAAAACTTAGTTCCTGTTTCATATTCAGATTCATGGAAAAATACAAAACAAGGAGAATACAATATAGAAGTAGATAGCGGGTGGGTAGATGCATCAAGAAGAGCTGTAGAATATTTTATAGATTCTCGTAATTTTTTAAATGAAGTACGTATATTTCAATTTGAAACATTATCATTTGAAGAAACACAAAATAATTTAGATGGAATTGAAAAAATACTTTATGGTACAGAATTTTATAATAAAGAAGTTTCATATTTTAATTCATCTGGAAATCAGATAAATACTAATGATAAATATGCAAATTTGATATTAAAAGCAGGAACAATATCTCGGAGTTAGCCCATATCATTTGGCTTCAAGAATTAGACAAGAGGTTCGGACCTTTTCTATCGCATAGTTCCATTAGTGGGATAGTTGAAGGATATAGGGGATTATACAATTTTTATAATATAGGAGCAACTAGTCATCCTGAACCAATGGGAGCAATTTTAAATGGTCTTAGATATGCAAGAGATGGGAATGGAGCAAATCAAGCAACAAAAGATGCATATATAATTCCGTGGAATACGAAAGATAGGGCAATTACTGGTGGAGGAATATTTATTGGAAATAGGTATATAAATATTGGGCAAAATTCAATTTATTTGCAAAAGTTTCATGTATATCAAAATATACAAGGAGAATTATTTTGGCGTCAATATATGACAAATGTATTAGCACCATATAGTGAATCTAGGTCAATATATAATGGTTATGTGGAAGCTCGGATTATTAAATAATTCTATTTCGTTTATAATTCCAGTATATAATAATATGCCAGAAATCATGCCTGAAACTCCTAATATAGGTATTAATGATTTTATGGAAGATAATACAAAGGTATATGCTAATGTAAGTACTACTTTAAATGTTAGAAGTGGACCTGGTAGCACTTATGAGTCAATTACAACGGTAAATAAAAATGAAGAAATGCTAAGAATTGCAAAAGGGCAACAAACAGGAGAGTTATGGGATAGAGTAATACTTGAAGATGGTATTATTCGGATATGTATTTAGTAGTTATTTAGAAGAAGTTCCAGAAATTCAAATAACAGATATTAAATTATCTTTAGAAAAAGAAGTTATTAATAAAGATGAAAGAATAAAATTAAATGTAGAAATTATCCCAGAAGATGTAAAACAAAAATCTTTAAAATATTCATCTAGTAACACACATGTAGCTATTATAGACAATGATGGAAATATATTAGGAGTGGGACAACGGAAAAACTACCATAACTGTAACAACTCCAAATGAAACTATAACAAAGAGCATAGAATTAGAAGTATATAGTCAGGTAAATGATTTATATGTAAATACAAATCATTTATATTTATCAATAGAAGAAACAGGAAAAATTATAGCAAATATTATGCCAGAAGATGCAAATAATAAAGGTGTTAATTATGAATCTTTAGATTTAGGAATTGCTATAGTGGATAATTTAGGAAATGTATTGGCAATATCAGAAGGAGCAACTCAAATTATTGTCAAAACACAAGAAAATAATATACAAAAAATAGTAAATATAACAGTTACAAAGAAAGTTGATGAATCTAAATTATCTTTTGCTAGTTATTTAAATGTAAATCAAGGAGAAATTACAGGTTTACTTCCAGGAAATACAACAGTGGAGAAAATTAAACAAGATATAACAACTATATATGATATAGAAGTATGTAACTACAAAAATGAAATTTTAACAGATGACAAATTAATTGGAACAGGTTCGAAAATAAAAATAAAAGAAGAAGGCAATTTGATGTTTGAATATGTAGTTATTATATATGGTGATGTAAATGGAGATGGAAGAATAAATAGTATAGATCTACTAACACTTCAAAGACATATTTTAAAAATAAGTATTTTTGATGGTTCATTTTTAAAGGCAGGGAACATTAATAAAAATGGTAATAGACCAACTTCAGTAGATTTATTACTAATTCAGAGGCATATATTAAAAATTAATCAAATTACACAATAGGAGGCATAAGTTATAATTATGATAAATATTAGGTTAAATAAGAATAAAGGTAATGAAAAGTATAAAAATTATAAGAAAAAAATAATTAAAGTTTTTTATATATTAATTATATTTATTATATATATATTAATTTTAAATAATGAAAGCTTGGCAGAAGAAATAATAAATATAGATATAATAACAGATTCCTATATTATAGAAAAAGGACAAAATTTTGAAGTGACATTTGATTATACTGCAATACAAGCAAGTAGTTTAACATCATATATCCATTTTGACCAAAACAAAATAGAATATATAGAAGGACCAGAAAATTCAAATGTATTGCAAAATGAAATAATATATAGCTGGTTTGATGAAACAGGAGAAATGATTAAAAATACTAAGAAAAATACAGCAACATTTATATTCAAAGCAAAAGAAGCAGGAACAACAAGTATTAGTATTAATGGAGAATATTTTGACTTTGATACTAATTTGATAAAAGTAGAACAAAATGGTATAGAATTAAATATATTTGAAACAAATAATACTACAGATAATCTTGCAAATATTGAAGAAGAGTTAGAATTTAAAATAAGAAACATTAATAATAACAACACAGATGAAAATAGTAGTTATTTACAAATTCTTAGAATAAATGAAGAAGGAATTAATCCAGACTTTGAAAAAGAAAACTTAGAATACTATTTTTTAGCAAATGAAAATATAAATAATTTAGAAATTACAGCAATACCAGAAAATTCAGAAGCATTAGTAGAAATAACAGGAAATAAAAATTTAATAGAAGGATTAAATAAGATAGAAATAAAAATCACTTCTAAAAATAAACAAACACAAAAAATATATAAGATATATGTAACAAAAACAAGCAATTTTAATTTAGCAGATGCTAATTTAGAAAATCTAGCAATAGAAAATATAATATTAGAACCAGAATTTAATGAAAACATAATAAATTATAAAATATCAATTCCAACAAACTTTGAAAAACTAAATATTTTAGCTGTAACAAAAGAAAAAGGAGCAAGTATAAAAATAGAAGGAAATGAAAACTTACAATATGGAAATAATACAATAACTATATTAGTAACAGCCCCAAATAAATTTACAAACAAAAAATACACACTACAAGTATATAAAAGAAATGAAGAAGAAGAAATAAAAAAAGAAGAAGAGCAGAAGATACAAATACAAAAAGTAAATGCAATATTAGAAGAAAAAGCAGGAGAAGCGGAAAGAATAAAAGAAAATTCAAACCAATTAAATATCAAAGACATAATAATAATTATATCATTAATTAGTATATTAATAATATTTATAATATATAAAATGAAACAATAGGGACGGTGACCAAATGTTTCATTTTTTATTTATAAAAATATTGTTGGTTTAGATACTTGTTTGAAAATACTAGACTTTTTAGACTTTTTTGTGTATAATATAGTAAAAATTGTCGAATTTGGAGGATTATGAAAATGTATGAAAGAAGTGCTATTGTTTTAGAAAGATATATGGAGAAAATATTAGAATTTGATAAAACATATAATTTAAAAGATAATTATAAAGATTTTGAAAATCTAATAGAAGAAATAAAACAATATGAGATTATAACCACCAAAGAAGGAAAAATTATACAAGAATTTGATGATACTGCAAAAAGAATACAACTTGTGCAAAAAAGACAAACTAAATTGTATAATATAAATATAAGTTTAGAAGAAGAAAGAGCTAAATTATTTGCAGATTTAGGAGAAGATTCGGATACATTAGAATATAAATTAAAAAAAGTAGAAAACAATATTGATAGAAACAATGAAGAATTAAAAGAAATAAGGGAACAATATATTGATTGTTTAACAAATTTTTCACAAAGACAAAAAGAAAGAAATAAATGTGAAAAAACAAGAAGAATTTCAGAAGCAAATCATATAGAATATATCAATAAATCAATAAATCAATTTGCATCTATTGAAAATAAAATGATACTAAATATAAAAGATTTTATTCTAGTGCAAAAAGATGCTATAAAAGAAGAAATTATTGAAATAATGATAAAAAATGGCAAAAATGAGAAAGTGTCATTTAATGAAGATGTTATAAAAAGAGCAATTAAGGTAAGAATAAGTATTGCTGAAAAAGAAGCAGAATGTTATATTTTAGCTTATGACAAAATGAAAAGGTTATTAGCAGAAATAGATAATGATATATTAAAGATAGAAAAATATGAAAAAATATTGAAGAATATAAGTGTAAAGTTAGCTTTTTTAGAAGCACAAAAAGAATATGTTGTAGGTTTTTTAGATTATGAAAGAATGACATCAATTAGTGGAATAAGAGTACATAAAAAATTAATGGAAGAGGCTTGTAGAAATTTTGAACTAGACATTATCCAAATAGAAAATTTATATGAAATAATTTTAAGAGAGATTGCAAATAAATCAACAAAGAAATTGTACAAAGAATTATACAATCAAACTTATTTGAAAAATATAGAGGACAAAGAGAAGAACTTTGAGCAAGAAATAAATAGTATAAGTATAAATATGGGAACAGTAATTAATTCAAATTATTGGAGAATTGAAGGTATAAAATTAGTATATAATGTATTTAATGAAGAAGTATCAAATAAATTTGAAGTAGATCTATCTCACTATATAATAGAGGAGCAAGAAGAGTATAAAGAATTAGAAGAAGCAGCAGTAAAAACAGAGGAAACAAATAAAATAGAAAATAAACATTATGTTATAGAATATGAAGAGTATGAAGAAGATGAAGAAGATGATGACGAAGAGGAATATGAAGAAAAAATTGAAGAGATTGAAATTTTTGAAGAAGATGAAATAGAAGATGAAGATTATGAATATGATGAAGAAGATAATGAAGAAGACATAGAAGTAAATAAAGAATCAAAAAAAGTAGGTAATAGGTATAAAGAGTCTAAAAAAGAACCAAAAAAAGAAGTTAAAAAAGATAATAAGAAAAATACGAAAAGTCCTAAAAAAGATAGTAAGAAAAAATCAATAGAAGAAGATAAGAAACAACAAGCAAATGGAATATTTGGAAATTTATTTAAAGAAAAAACAAGAGGAAAACGTTTAAAAGAGTAAAATAAATGTGAAATATTTGTGAAAATGCTTGACCAATAACTAGTAATAATATATAAATTATACTAGTTATTTTTATTATTTATATATTTTTATAGTAAAACCTCTTACTGTAAAAAATACACCTCTTAAAGAAAAAATATTTACAAAAAAAGTGAAATATAATATATATAACAATAACAATTAGGTTAATTAAGATATTTAAATAATTTTTTAAATTAAGAAGGGAGAAATAATGTTACAACTTAAAAAAATACTTAAAGATTATTCTGTAGGTGGAACCAAAGTGCAAGCATTGAAAGGTATAGATATAGAATTTAGAAAAAATGAATTTGTATCAATCTTAGGACAAAGTGGTTGTGGAAAAACAACACTTTTAAATATCATAGGAGGATTGGATAGATATACTTCAGGAGACTTGATAATTAATGGTAAGTCTACAAAGCAATTTAAAGATAAAGATTGGGATGCTTATAGAAACTATTCAATAGGTTTTGTATTTCAAAGCTATAATTTAATTCCACATCAAAGTATATTAGCAAATGTTGAATTAGCTCTTACAATATCAGGAGTGTCTAAAAAAGAAAGAAAAGAAAGAGCAATAAAAGCATTAGAAGATGTGGGGTTAAAAGACCAAATACATAAAAGGCCAAATCAATTGTCAGGAGGGCAAATGCAAAGGGTTGCTATTGCAAGAGCATTAGTAAATAATCCAGATATAATATTGGCAGATGAACCAACTGGAGCATTAGATACAAAAACTAGTGTTCAAATAATGGAAATATTAAAAGAAATAGCAAAAGAAAAGCTAATAATAATGGTAACACATAACCCAAATTTAGCTGAGAAATATTCTACTAGAATTGTAAAAATATTAGATGGAGTGATTACTGATGACTCAAGACCATTTACAGAAGAAGATAGGAAAAAAGAAAAAATAAAAGCTAAAAATGGAAGAACATCTATGAAATATTTTACTGCTCTTCGTTTGAGTTTAAACAATTTAATGACTAAAAAAGGAAGAACATTACTTACATCTTTTGCAGGAAGTATTGGAATTATTGGTATTGCATTAATTTTAGCAATATCAACAGGAGTTCAAAACTATATTAGTAAAGTAGAAGAAGAAACATTATCTTCTTATCCAATTACAATAGATGAATCAAGTATAGATTTAGCTAGTATGATGCAAATGATGATGGGAACAGGAAGTGTAGATACATCAGAATTTGAAGAAGATAAGGCATATTCTGCAAATGTTATGAATGAGATGGTGGAAACACTTTCAAATAGAAGACAAAGCAATAATTTAGCAGAATTTAAAAAATATTTAGAAGAAGAAAACAATGAAATAGCAAAAAATAGTAATGCTATATCATATGGATATGATGTGAATATTAATATATATAATAGTGATACAAGTGAAAAAATAGTTAGATCAAATCCAAGTACAGTTATGAATGCATTTGGAATGGGAGATATGATGGAAGCAAGAGGTAATTCTGATATGTCATCTATGATGGGAAGTGCAGGTTCAATGATGATGAATACAGATATCTGGATGGAACTATTAGATAATAAAGATTTACTTGAGTCACAATATAATTTAACAAAAGGTTCTTGGCCAAAAGCATATAATGAAGTTATATTAGTATTAAAATCAGATGGAAGAATTGATGATTACACACTATATTCATTAGGTTTAAGAGACCAAAAAGAGCTAGAAGAAAAATGGAAAGCTGTGCAAAGAGGAGAACAAATAGAAGAATCAGAAGTGACAGAATATACTCATGAAGAATTACTAAATACAACATTTAAGCTACTACTAAATTCGGATTACTATGAAAAAGAACATGGTATATGGCTTGATAAATCAGGTGATGAAGAATTTATGAAGCAAAAAATAGAAGAAGCTGAAGAAATTAAAATAGTAGGACTTGTAAAACAAAACGAAGAAAGTGTTGCATCAACAGTTAATAGTTTTATAGGTTATACTAAAGATTTAAAAGAATATGTAATTGAAAAATCAAATGAAACTCAAATTGTAAAAGAACAAAAAGAAGATGAAAATATTAATGTATTCTCAGGAATGAATTTTCCATCAGAAGAAGAAAGTGGAGCATTTAATATGAGTAATTTGACAGCTGAACAACAAGCAGCTATGGCTAGATTAAATGCAGAGCAAATTGCTGAAATGATGGAAGCATATACTTCAAATAGAGATGCAAGTTATGAAAAGAATTTGGCAAGGTTAGGTGCAGTAGATATTAACTCTCCAAAAACTATTAGTATTTATCCAAAGAATTTTGAAGCTAAAGATAATATATCAAGAGAAATAGAAGAGTATAATCAAAAACAAAGAGATGAAGGTAATGATGGGAATGTAATTAGTTATTCTGACTTAATTGGAGTTATGATGAAATCTGTTAGTCAAATAATTGATACAATTAGTTATGTATTAATAGCATTTGTTGCAATTTCATTAATAGTATCATCAATTATGATTGGAATTATAACATATATATCAGTATTAGAAAGAACTAAAGAAATTGGTATATTAAGAGCAATTGGAGCATCTAAAAAAGATATTTCAAGAGTATTTAATGCAGAAACAATTATAGTAGGATTAATTTCAGGATTACTAGGTATTGGAATAACAGTATTACTTACAATGCCAATTAATAGTGTTATATATAATGTGACAGGTGTAACTGTAAATACATATGTACCATTAGTAGCAGGAGTTGTATTAATAGTAATTAGTATATTATTAACTGTGATTGCAGGATTAATTCCATCAAAAGTAGCTAGTAAAAAAGATCCAGTAGAAGCTTTAAGATCAGAATAATATAGATAATAAAAACAAAAATATTATAGTTTAAATAAAAAGTTTTAAGATTTTAAGATAAAACAGTATAATCCATAAGTTGATTATGCTGTTTTGCATTATGTTATAATATCTATGTATATTTAAAAGTTCAAAAAATATTAATTATGAAATTTATTTTAAATTCACACTCCTGACCACCTCGACCAATTGAAAAAAATATATATTAAAGATATAATGCTTTTACTAAATAAGTATATAAAAAGAGGAGGAAATCTTTTTGATTATTGATAAAGTAAGAAAAATAAATGGTGAAGAAGAAATAAAAGTTAGAAATGAAAAAGCTACTGATATGATGATTGGTAGATGGGTTAAATGTGATGAATGTAAAGAAATTATATACAAAGATGAGCTACACAAAAATCTAAGTGTTTGTCCTTTTTGTAATAAACATTTTAGATTATCAGCAAGAAGAAGAATAAGTCAAATTGCAGATGAAAAAACATTTACTGAATTAGGAAATGAAGTATCAACAAAAGATCCTTTAAAATTTAAAGGATATTCAAAAAAAGTGGAAATATTAAAAGAAAAAACAAAAATTGATGAAGCTGTTAAATGTGGTATTTGTGAAATAGAAGGACAAAAAGCAGTTTTAGGCGTAATGGATGGAAATTTTTTAATGGGAAGTATGGGATCAGCTGTTGGAGAAAGAATAACAATTGCAGTAGAAACAGCAATTGAAAAAAAATTACCATTTGTTATGTTTTGTGTATCAGGAGGAGCTAGAATGCAAGAAGGAATTATATCTTTAATGCAAATGGCTAAAACTTCAAGTGCGATTGCTAAATTAAATGAAGCTAGACTTTTATATATCTCAGTGTTAACAGACCCAACAACAGGTGGAGTAACAGCAAGTTTTGCAAGTCTTGGAGATATTATTTTAGCAGAACCAAAAGCATTAATTGGATTTGCAGGACCTAGAGTAATTGAACAAACAATTAGACAAAAATTACCAGAAGGTTTTCAATCTTCAGAATTTTTATTAGAACATGGATTTATAGATAAAATAATAGAAAGAAAAGATTTAAAAAGTACAATTGCTAAATTGTTAAGAATACATAAGTAAGGAGGAATAATAATGTCAAATCTGACAGCATGGGATAGAGTGGAGTTAGCTAGACAATTAGAAAGACCAAAAGCTTGCGATTTTATAAATGAAATTTTTGATGAGTTTATAGAATTACATGGAGATAGAAATTTTGGAGATGATCCATCTATAATAGGAGGAATTGCAAGTATAGAAGATTTTTTTGTAACAGTAATAGCTGAGCAAAAAGGAACTAATGCTAAAGAAAATATAGAAAGAAATTTTGGAATGCCTAATCCAGAAGGATATAGAAAAGCACTAAGACTAATGAAACAAGCTGAAAAATTTAAAAGACCAATTATCACATTTATAGATACACCAGGAGCTTATCCAGGAATGGGAGCAGAAGAAAGAGGGCAAGGAGAAGCTATTGCTAAGAATATAATGGAAATGTCAAAATTAGAAGTGCCAGTTATTTGTATTGTAATTGGAGAGGGGTCTAGTGGAGGAGCTTTAGCAATTGGTGTAGGAGACAAAATAGTAATGCTTGAAAATGCAATTTATTCAATACTTTCACCAGAAGGATTTGCAAGTATTTTATATAAAGATGCAAGTAAGGCAAAAGAAGCAGCAGAAGATATAAAATTAACAGCTAATGATTTGAAAAAATTTGGAATAATTGATAATATAATAAAAGAACCAGAAGGTGGAGTGCAAGAAGATTTCAAAAATGTAATAAAAAACTTAAAAAAATATATAATAGAAAACGTAAAAGAACTACAAAAATTAGATACAAAAGAGTTAATAGAGAAAAGATATCAAAAGTTTAGAAATATGTAAGAGAAAATACAAGGAGGAGATAGTAAAATGATTTTAAAAGACAAAACAGTATTAATTATGGGAGTTAGAAACAAATGGAGTATCGCATGGGGAGCTGTGCAATCATCTTTTGAACAAGGTGCTAAAGTAATTTGTACTTGTGCAGAAGATAGTTATGAAAAGGTGGAAGAATTATTAAAAGAAATACCAAATTCAAGTTTATACCTATGTAATGATGTAAGTAAAGATGAAGATATTGAAGTATGCCTAGAAAAAATTAAAAAAGAACATGGAAAGATAGATGGAGTGTTACATGCTATTGCTCATGCTAATACACAAGATTTGAGAAATGACTTTATTTTAACTTCAAGAGATGGATTTAGTCATGCTCATGATGTTAGTGCATATTCATTAGTTGCAATTTGTAGAATGCTTAAAGAAAAAGATATGTTTAATGAAAATTCAAGTGTTGTTGCATATTCATATTATGGGGCAGAAAAAGCAATTGAAGGATATAATGTTATGGGAGTTGCAAAAGCAGCATTAGAGGCAAGTATTAGATATCTAGCAGTAGATTTAGGAAAAGATGGGCATAGAATAAATGGGATATCAGCAGGTCCAATTAAAACATTATCAGCAAAAGGAATTAAAGATTTTGGAACTATATTAGATATGGTGGAAGAAAAAGCACCATTACATAGAAATGTAACAATAAATGAAGTAGGAGATAGTACAGCATTTTTATTTAGTAAGATGTCAGGAGCTATTACTGGTGAAATTATACATGTTGATAATGGTTTTTCGATTATTGGGGTATAAAATAATAGAAAAACATATATATATAATTAAAAAATATAATGAAAATAAAGTAGAAAAGCTGAAATACAGTGTCTTCTACTTTATTTTACTATTTATGATATTAGGAAAAACTAATTTAAATAAAATAATTGACATAACAAGTGTGAAATTGTAAACTAATATCACAATATTAATAGGGACATTGAATAATGGACATGCTTAATTATAGAAAATGCCTTAAAATCAAAATATACAATTTTGTAGACAATTAGTTAAATTTGTAGTAATATTTAATTGTGTATTAAACATAGAAAATATGATGGAGGTATAAGTTGGATATAAGAATATCAATAAAAGAAATAGAAAACGAAAATAAAAAAGCAAATATAAAAAACAGTATATTTCAGTATTCTAATATTTATAAGCAAGATGGGCAAATAATAGAAATATTGAGCGACAAAGAGATATCAAATATTGAAGTAGATTCATTGGGCAAAATATATTTTTCAAAAAACAGGAATAAAGTTTTTAGAAATAGTGTTATAGATTTAATATTTGATAGATATATTATTGTGAATCAGGGGTGAGGCATGTGAAAGGTTATGATTTAGAAGTAAAAGAGCAAGCAATAGAGCTAGTAAAGTCTGGAAAGTCATTTACAGAAGCAGGAAAGGCAACGGGAGTATCTAGAATTATTGTAATAAACTGGTGTAATCAAAATGGATTGCCCTCTTTTTCTGGTATTCCAAGAGAAAGACAGAAAGCGTTAATTTTAGCATGGGCTGGGAAGACAGCAACAGAAATTTCGAGAGAGATTAATAAAAATGATAGTACAATAAAAAGATGGTGTGATGAAGCAGGGATAACTTTAGTGAAACGGAATAGGTAGTGTAGGACAAACCCTTGATGAAAATGAGAAAAGAAAAAAAGAAGTATTAAGATTGGCAGAAGAAGGAAAAACAGCAGCAGAGGTTTCAAGAGAGATGGGAATGCCTACAAGTACAATAGGAGAATGGTGCAAGAATGCACGGAATAACTTTAACAAAGGGAACTGATAAATGGAGAGACAATGAAGATCACAAGGAAGAAGTAATAAGTTTAGCAAAAGAAGGAAAAACAGCAACAGAAATTTCAAGAGAAACTGGAATAAATTATAAAACAGTACAAAGGTGGTGCGAAAAAGCAGATGTTATCTTAACAAAAGGAGTATCAAAGGGAAGTAGAAAGATTGATGAAAAAGTAAAAAAAGAAGTACTAAGATTGATAGAAGAAGGAAAAACAGTAAAAGAAGTTGAAAGGTCTACAGGAGTAAGTGAAGTTTCGATAAGAAGATGGTGTGTAAAAGCACGGAATACCTTATACAATAGGTTCAAGTAAATTTAAAGAAAGAGGGACAGATGATAAAGAAGAAGTGATAAGGTTGGCAAAAGAAGGAAAAACAAAAGCAGAGATTTCAAGAGAAACTGGAATAAGTGAAACTTCAATAACAAGATGGTGTACAGAAGCAGGAGTTTCTATAGCAAAACGGAGCAGGTAATTATGGGCGAAGTGAGGATGAAAACAAAAATAAAAAAGAAAAAGTAATAAGATTAGCAGAAGAGGGCAAAACAGCAACAGAAATTTCAAGAGAGGCTGGAGTAGTTATTGGTACTGTAGAAAGATGGTGCGAAAAGGCAGAGGTAGTTTTAGTAAGAAAATTATCAACTGATATGCTTAAAGAAAAAGCAATAGAATTAGCCAAAGAAGGAAAAACGGCAATAGAGATTATTAAAGTAGTTGGTATGAGTGAAGCTACAATAAGACTATGGTGTGCAGAGGTAGGAATAGTCTTAACAAAAATATGGTGGGGAATTCCTGAAGAAAAAGAGAAGAAGAGAGAGGAAGTTATAAAATTAGCAGAAGCAGGGGAAACAGCATCAGAGATTTCAAGAATAACAGGTGTAACTCGATCAACAATACGAAAATGGTGCGAAGAGGAAGACATTTCTTTGACAAAACGGAGTAAGTAATTCAAAAAGAAGTATTGAGGAAAATGAAAAGAAGAAAGAAGAAGTAATAGATTTAGCAAGAGAAGGGAAAATAGCATCAGAAATTTCAAGAATAACTTTAATTAATGGAAATCGAGTGAAAAAATGGTGTGAAGAAGCAGGAGTTTCTTTAACAAAACGGAGCAAAAGGTTGTTCAAAGAGAAATGCTGAGGAAAAAGAGCAAAAGAAAGAGGAAGTTATAAGATTAGCACAAGAAGGAAAAACAATAGCAGAAATTTCAATGGTAACTGGGGTACATGGAGGTACAATTATAACTTGGTGTGGTAAAGCACAAGTATTAGTATCAAGAGATCGAATGACTGCTGAAGAAAAAGAAAAAAAGAATGCAGAAGTAATAGAACTAGCAAAAGAAGGAAATATTACTGAAGATATTTATAGAATAACAGGAATAAGTAGATCGGCAATAAAAAAATGGTGTGAAGATGCAGGTGTAACAAGAGCAAAGAAACCTAAAGTGAAAAAAAATGCAGAGAAAATAAGGAAGTCACATAAAAAAAGCCAAATTATCTTGGAATTGCGTAAATTGGGATATGATAGTGGAAATAAATTATCGTTACTAGATATAGAAAAATTAGCAAAAGAAATAGGTATTAAATATGGCTACGGAAAACCTAGGAGACTTGCAATAGATGTTTTTTCTGTTCATAATAATAGCTATAGTCAGCTATTAAAAGGGGTATATAATCAAGTAACAATATCTTTAGACAGAAAAAATGAACGAAGACAATTAATATCTTCTTTTAAAGAAAAAGCAAAAGAATGTCGATATTATAGTTTTTCAGAAATTGAGAATTTTTGTGAAGAGAATGATATAGATATTGAATTTTTCATAGCTGATTTTATGGCACGAGGATATAATAGAATAATAATTGAAAGATATAAAAAAGCAATAGAATCTAATCCAAATGGAATATATATTGGACCAAGAATACCGTTAAGTGAATCTTTTATTAAGCAACATGAGGATGAATTAAAAGAGATGTGTGAAAATGTTTCATCAATGATATGTGCAACATACAAAGAAAGTAAGGAAGGGCAATATATTGCAAATGCATGGGAATTTGCTGTTCAAAATCTAGGAAATGACGAACTAAATTTTAATTATCCTGGAAGTGATTTTCCAATAATTTATATGATGAGAGGAAGTGTTTATGGACATCTAAATACAAAGAAAATTATTGAAAATGCAGAAGCAAAAAAAACTCAATCACATATAGAGTTTACATATAAGGGAGAAGAGAAAGAACAAGAAATTATTATTCCAGATAATACATATAATCCAGAAGATGTATTATTACAAGAAGAAAGTGGATCTGTTGCAAATGAACTAGTAGATCAGGCTATGTCTGGGGATGAAATAGATGACAAAGTGTTACAAATATTATATGAACACACAAAACATAGTATTAGTAGCAGAGAAAAATTGATAGAATTAATAGCACAAGAAATTGATGTAAATGCAGAGCAGGTGCTAGATAGCATGAGTAGAATAGGAGAACTTTTCAGAAAAAGAGGCTTGGTAAAAGAAACTGGAAAAGGTGATTATATATTAGCAATTGACTAAAGGGTTTACAGATTCAAAAGAGGAGTAAGTCCTATTTATTTTTAGCTCTACTTTTATAAACATTAGCTTGATTTTTACAACGATAACTACAATATTCAGATTTTGGATTTTTAGCTATAAATACTATATTACACTTCTATGATATACTAGTAGAGTTGATAGAAATGTATATAAATATTATTCAGATAAAAAAATTGTAATGGTTGTCCACAGATAAAAGGTTGTTGTGGTAAAGGGGAATATAGAGTAATAAGGAGACATGGAAATAGTCTCAATAATTTGCTGAATTTTATTAAACATATTTTAATGTTAATTTATTAATTTTTGTAAAAATATAGACAAAGTATAAAATAAACCTATACTTTGTCAACAAACTGAGAAAAATAACATGGAAATTTCATGTTATTTTTCCTATGTCAATCATTTTGGAAAATGTCTTAAAATATTTTAAACATTAGCACTAACTTTTTTGAATTAAATTAGTGCTAAGTTTTAATTAAGAAACCTTTTCTAACT
>JGI994J12354_10000084_pt1 | contig 82431 bp, 67 predicted proteins | sample IntmicLarv3ML3BL_FD_12354 | JGI IMG/M metagenome (IMG submission 12354) | reverse complement strand
GCCGCCGAGAACGCGACCGGCTCAGCCTCCGGATAGGAATCGCCGATTTCCGCTGCCGCTATCACCGCAGCTTCCTCTAGGAACAAGTCCAGCACTCTATCAACCGCGCTTGTTTCCCCTTCTTTATCCATCATTGCAAGCCCTCCCATTTCAGGCGCTGTCCCAATTTCTGCCGTGCGCGCTGTATGCGTTTCTTCAATGTCGTAAGAGGAATGTCGAGCATCTCACATATCTCAGCATGACTGTGCTTGTGTGTGTAGGTTAAAAGCAAAATATCGCGGTACATCGGCGGTAGTGCCTCAATGGCCGCGGCAATGCGACGGATGGTGTCCTGTCGGATAACGATTTCCACCGGGTTGTTGTCCGCCGCTGTCGCTTGCATATCATCCTCAGACGGCGATTCTTTCTTCCGCTTCTTATAATAGTTTTTGGAGACATTATCACATATTATAACCAAGTATCCTCGTGTTTGGGAGACATTGCTTTCCTCTATTTTATGTAAGTTCCGGATTACCCGCAAAAAAGTCTCGATAACCGCATCCTCCGCAAGCTGCACATCATGCAAGATATCATACGCACGCTTGAACAGAAGATATCTGTGCTTTGCAAAAAGCCGTTCCACAAGCTGCCGGTCATCCTCATTCTCTATCGCCATGAAAAACAAGCTCTGTTCACCTTCTCTCACTCTGGTATACGCTATTTCCATGATTATACCATACCGGACAGCTTTATTCCAGAGCAACGACCGTCATTGAAAATACACGCAAAAGAGAAACAATTCGCAACACCATGCCACTTGCTGTGGACATAAAGAACCCCTTGCCGCTGCGCCACAGCGGCAAGGGGTTCTTTACATAATTATAAAACACTGTACAACAACGCCGCATAAGACGGGAACGGCCAATGTTTTCTGGCGGTACATATTTCCAACTCGTCCACCGTTTGCCGCAGCGCCGCCATTGCGTTCCATACGGCATCACGGTAATACATGGCCTTGGCATGAATATTGCACGCATCGCCCGACGCAAGGGTCACGTCCTCCAACACTGTCAGCCGTTGCAACATACAGGCAGACAGTGCCGACAGTTTTTGCAACAAATACGTCTCCAGCGACGTATCAAATGCACCGCTGCTTTGCTTCTGCGACAATAGCTGCGACAGTTCCTTCTGGTATGCCAGCACGGCGGGAATAATCTCGCCGCGCGTCATATCCGCCATCGTCAACGCCTCGATGTGCAACGTTTTACAATAGCCTTCCAGCAGTATTTCATACCGCGATTGCAATTCCGCTGAAGTGAATACACGGTGCCGCGCAAAGACCTCCTTGCTTTTCTCCGACACGAACGCAGGCAGCGCCTCCGCCGTCGTCCGCAAATGGGACAACCCGCGCCGCGCCGCCTCCTGCACCCATTCCGTGGCGTAATTGTTGCCGTTAAACACGATGCGCTTGTGCGCGCTGTATGTCCGGCTGATGAGCGTACCAAGTGCCGCGGTGAAATCCTCTGCATTCTCCAGTTCATCCGCAAACCGGCGTAAAATCTCCGCAACAGCCGTATTCAGGATTATATTGGGCCCCGCAATGGAAAAAGCCGCGCCGAGCATCCGGAACTCAAATTTATTACCGGTGAAGGCAAGCGGCGAGGTACGGTTGCGGTCGGTCGTATCCTTCGGGAAGTGCGGAAGCGCAGATACACCGATTTCCATCTGGGTATGCCGCTTGCTGCGGTAATCCGCGCCCGACTCCAGCGCATCCAGGATTTCCGTCAGCTCTGCCCCAAGGAACATCGACACAATCGCAGGCGGCGCTTCGTTCGCGCCAAGGCGGTGGTCATTCCCCGCGCTGGCCGCCGACACACGGAGCAGCTCCTGGTATTCATCCACCGCATACACCACCGCCACGAGGAATAACAGAAACTGTGCGTTTTCATATGGCGTTTCACCCGGCTCCAATAGGTTCACGCCCGTGCTTGTTGAAAGCGACCAGTTGTTATGCTTACCGCTGCCGTTCACACCCGCGAAGGGCTTCTCATGCAGGAGGCAGGCAAGGCCGTGGCGACTAGCGATGCTTTTCATCATCTCCATGGTGAGCTGGTTATGGTCGGTCGCGATGTTTGTCGTCATATAAATCGGCGCCAGCTCATGCTGCGCGGGGGCGACCTCATTATGCTTCGTCTTGGCGTAAATACCCAGCTTCCAAAGCTCCTCGTCCAGCTCCTTCATAAACACGGACACACGCTGCTTCAACGTGCCGAAATAATGGTCATCCAACTCCTGCCCCTTAGGTGGCCGCGCGCCGAAAAGCGTCCGCCCCGTGTATACCAAATCCGGCCGCTGCCGGAACATTTCTTTGTCAATCAAGAAATACTCCTGCTCCGGCCCGACAGTTGTGCGCACATGCACAGACGCATCGTGCCCGAACAGCCGCAGAATTCGGCACGCCTGTGTGTCTATCGCCTCCATGGAGCGCAGGAGCGGCATCTTCTTGTCCAACGCCTCGCCGCTGTATGAGCAAAAGGCCGTGGGGATGCAAAGCGTTTCATCTTTGATAAACGCATACGATGTCACATCCCAAACTGTGTAGCCCCGTGCCTCAAATGTCGCACGGAGGCCGCCGGACGGGAAGCTAGATGCGTCCGGCTCACCCTTCACAAGCTCCTTGCCGGAAAACTCCATGATGACGCGTCCGCTGCCGTCCGGTGCGATGAAGCTGTCGTGCTTCTCCGCTGTGATACCCGTCATGGGCTGGAACCAATGCGTGTAATGCGTTACGCCCTTCTCCACCGCCCAATCCTTCATGGCGTTCGCGACGACATTCGCCACCGCCAGCTCCAAATGCACGTTTTGTAAAATTGTCCTTTGCAACGCTGTATATATATTCCGCGGGAGTCGCGCTTGCATCACCGCGTCGTTGAAAACCATGCTGCCGAACAGATTTGGTATGTCCTTCATGTCCCCCGTTCCTCCCTTACAGCAACGCGATGCCCGCGTCTGCACAGCCGCGCATGGTCGCTTCATCCCACAACGATGCCTGCACCTCGCCGATATGGATTTTTTGCAACAAAAGCATACACAGCCGCGATTGCCCGATGCCGCCGCCCATTGTCAAAGGCAACATGCCGGCCAGCAACGCCGCGTGGAACGGCAATGTACGCCGCTCATTGCATTCCGCCTTTGTGAGCTGTGCGTCCAGCGCTTCGCTGTCCACACGTATACCCATGGACGATACCTCGAACGCACATTGCAGGCCATCATGCCAGAAGAGAATATCGCCGTTCAGCGACCAATCGTCGTAATCCGGCGCACGGCCGTCGTGCCTTTCGCCGGAGCGGAGCTTGTCGCCGATTTGCATGATGAACGCCGTTTTGTGTATGCGCAGGAACGCATCCTCCCGCGCTTTGGGCGGCAGCGCGGGGTACATATCCGCCAGCGCTTGTGTTGTGATGAACTGTACTTCCCGTGCAAGCCCGAGCGAAAGCGCCGGGTACAGTGCGCTGACAGCGTCCGCCGTGTCACAGATGGCATGTACAATCGCCGTGACTGTCCTTTGCAAAAACAATGTGTTCCGGGAATCCGCATCAATCACGCGCTCCCAATCCCATTGATCCACGTAGATGGAGTGGAGGTTGTCCATTTCTTCATCCCGCCGCACGGCATTCATGTCCGCGTACAACCCTTCCCCTACCGGGAAGCCGTATTCCTTGAGCGCGAAGCGTTTCCATTTCGCCAAAGAATGTACAATTTGCGCGGTTTGCCCCGTTTCCTTCACGTCGAACGAAACCGCGCGTTCCACACCGTTCAAATCGTCATTCAGCCCAGATTCCGGCGTGAGGAACAGCGGCGCGGTCACGCGCTTCAGGTTCAACGCACGGGACAGGCGCTCCGCAAACGCCTGCTTGATATACCCGATGGCGTTTTGCGTCTGGTACACGGACAACATGGATTGATACCCTTTCGGTACGAACAACTGACTCATCACAAGCACCCCTTTTCTATAAAAAAGGCGCTGTGGGCAGAATATCCCACAGCGCCTTTGCTGTACTGTGACCTATCATAATCCAATGCGCTACATTTGTCAAGCATCATTTTCTTTTCAGCGAAAGCCCTGCCTCCTTGGTACGCGCTCCGCTTGACAGGTGTGCACCGATATAGTAAGATTTTCTTATTACAACAAACNCGGAGGTCTTCACATGGCAATCTTCACAGCACCGGAAGCAGATTTATCCCGCACGAAAATGTATGACGTTTGGGACCGACACAACCTCGTCCGGATTGACAATCTGGCAAACCCGGGCGATGCAAGCGCTTTCGCCTGCGAGGAGCTCAGCGTGTTGTCAGATAGAATCGTGACCGCGCGGCAACACGGGCGGCCTGTCGTGTTCATGTATGGCGCGCATGTCATCAAATGCGGGCTGTCGCGATTTTTAATTGATTTCGTAAAGCGCGGCATTGTGACGCATCTTGCGTCCAACGGCGCGGGCTCCATCCATGATTTTGAACTGGCGTATCTCGGCGGCACGTCGGAGCATGTGCCCACTGCCATTGAGGACGGCAGCTTCGGTATGTGGGAGCAAACCGGCGGCTGGATGAACGACGCCATCAATGCCGGGCACGCGCAGGGGTACGGGTATGGCCGTGCGTTGGCGCAGGCGGTCGAAGATAACCCTGCCCGCTTCCCGCACCGGGCGGACTGCGTGTTCTACCAAGCTTACAAACACAATGTCCCCGCAACGTACCACATCACCATCGGCACGGATATCATTCACCAGCACCCCCGTGCGGACTTCGGCACGATTGGCGCTAGCAGCGGCCGCGATTTCGCCGCATTTGTACAAAGCATCTGTGGCCTTGACGGCGGCGTATACATCAACATGGGCTCGGCCGTGACGGGGCCGGAGGTATTTCTGAAGGCGCTCTCCATCGCGCGGAACCAAGGCAACAAGGTCGAAGCCATCACCACTGCGACTTTTGACCTCATCGACCTCGGCGATTACAAAAGTGGCATTTCCGACAAGGAGCCAAATTATTATTACCGCCCGCGGAAGAATGTCATCAACCGCCCGGTCAGCCTTGGCGGAACAGGGCTGTACATCCGCGGCAATCACGCGGAAACGCTGCCCGCGCTGTACAATCTACTGGAGGGGAGACTGTAAATATGGAGACATACCGCATACCGCTTTCCCGCGCGCGGGCCATATTGGAAGCAACCAAGCACGCGCGTGTTGCTTTCATCGGCGACATGTGCTTGGACGCATACTGGTGCGCGGATATGAAGCGCAGCGTGCTATCCAAAGAAACACCGCACCATCCGCTTCCCATTGTGGAGGAGCGCTACGCACCCGGCGGCGGCGGAAATGTCGCGGCGAATTTGGCGGCGTTGGGCGTGGGCTCACTCCATGCGCTGTCCATTTTAGGCGATGACTGGCGCGGCTTGCTGCTCTCACGGGAATTGGAACAACGCGGCATCGGCCTTTCCGGCGTTGTGACGACGGCACACTGGCGCACTTCGGCATATTGCAAACCTTTACGCGGCGGCCTTTCCGACGTGGTGTACGAGGACCCGCGCCTGGATTTCGAAAACGATTCGCCCCCGCCTGCCGAGGCGGAGGAAGCGCTGCTTCGCACCATTGAACGTCTGCCGGGTATGGTGGACGCCGTCGCCGTAACGGAGCAGCTTACCTGCGGCGTAATGACAGCGCGCGTACGAGAGGCGGTTTGCGCCCTGGGCAAGTATATGCCCATTGTGGTGGATAGCCGCGTACAAGCACAGCTCTATCGAAATGTGATTGTGAAGCCGAACGAGCATGAGGCCGCGCTTTTCGGTGTAGATGCAGCGGATGAAAACGCTATAAAAACCATCAGTACCATCACAACCGCGCCTGCCATCATCACATTGGGGGCAGCGGGTGCAGTGCTGTTCGACGGGTGCAACACCGTTCACGCGGCTGCCTTCCCATGCGAACCGCCTATCGACATTGTGGGCGCAGGAGATACCTTCCTCGCGATGGTGACGGCGGCACTCGCTTCGGGTGCGAACCTGGCGGAAAGCGTCAGTTTAGGCTGCGCGGCTTCGGCGGTCACGGTCAAAAAATGCGGAGAAACAGGCACAGCTACAACGAGTGAAATTTTAACCGTCTTTGAAAAGAGGAAAGCATAATGGAAATCATACGGGAACACACAGGCGCGGTGAAAGCGGTTGTACTGGATTTTGACGGCACCATTTCCACTTTACGCGCAGGCTGGGAGGCAGTCATGGAGCCGTTGATGCTGGAATACATCGCTGGCGGCGGCACACCGTCAAACGCGCTTGCCGCGCGCGTGCGGGCGTATATCGACGAATCCACAGGCATACAGACGGTCTACCAGATGGAATGGCTGAAGGAACAGGTCGAAGCGTCAGGCTTCGGTGACGACACCAAGGACGTGTGGTGGTACAAGGACGAGTACAACCGCCGCCTCCTTACGCAAGTAAAGGTGCGCATCGAAGCGCTCTCAAGCAGGGAAAAGAATGCCGAAGACTACCGAATGGAGGGGAGTATCGCGTTCCTGAAGGCTTTGTGCGCACGCGGGGTGAAGATATATATCGCCAGCGGCACAGACGACACGGACGTGCGGAACGAGGCGGAAATCCTTGGCGCGGCGGCTTTTGCGGAAATCGTCAAGGGGGCCCCACACCGGGAGATGAACTGCTCGAAGGAGGCTGTTATCCGCGAATTGCTCACCGGGCTTAACGGCACGGAACTGGCCGTCATCGGCGACGGGAAGGTGGAAATCCAGATTGGTAAAGAAGTTGGTGCGCGAACCATTGGACTTGCCTCGGATGAAAACGCACGATGCGGCGTGAATCCCGTGAAACGCGCAAAACTCCTCGCCGCGGGCGCGGATGCGATTGCCGGTGATTTCACGGATACACCGGCTCTGCTTGCGTTTTTAGGGCTGGCTTGATACAATGGAGTGGAGGTGATACGATGCGATACACAATTGAAAATGACGAAATGATTGCCGAAATTGACAGCCTCGGCGCGGAGCTGCGCGTGCTGCGCTCGAAAGCGGACGGGCACGACTATTTGTGGAGCGGCGACCCGGCAGTATGGGCAGGCGTTTCGCCAATCCTGTTCCCCTTTGTCGGCGGGGTGAAAAACGACTCATACCGGTATAATGGCACAACCTACGCCATGAAAAAGCATGGCTTCGCGCGGAAATCGGCGTTCACACCGCTAGTGGATGTCGGTTCGGCACTTATAATGACATTGAAAAGCACGCCAAAAACGTTGGCGTGTTACCCATTCCCGTTCCGTCTGGACGTGCGGTTTCAACTTGACGGAACACAATTAACGGCGGCGCATATCGTGACGAACGAAGGCGACGAGGACATGTGGTTCTCACTGGGCGCGCATCCGGCCTTGGCATGCAACTTGGGCGATATACTGCGGTTTGAAAAGCCGGAAACACTGGACGCATACCGGCTGGACGACGACCTCCTCGGCCGGCAGGAACCTTTCCTGCGAAACGAAACCGAATGGCGCATTAAAGCGGACAGCTTCCTGGAGGACGCACAAATCCTGGAAAATCCCGCGTCGCGCGTCATCACATTGGAACGGCAAACCGGACGCAACGTGCGCTTCACATTTAACACGCCGTATCTCGGCATCTGGGCGAAGCCAGGCGCACCATACGTCTGTCTGGAGCCATGGTTCGGTGTGGACGACACACCTGACCACAATGGCGAACTTACCGAAAAGCGCGGTGTCCAACGCCTTAGCCCGGGGGATTCCCTCATGCTGACATACAAGATTGGAGCTCTATAAACGCAAAAAAGCCAGCGCCCGTAGGCGCTGGCTTTTTACTTTTGTTATTCTGCAACCGTCATTGTTTTCGTCACGGTGATACCACTTGCCACATCTTTCACTGTTATCGTCCAATTGCCCAACTCCGCGTTCAGCGGGAACTTGTACGGGATGACAGCGTCGCCTGCAATCTGGATATTTTTCGCATACAGGAACCCATATTTACCGGATGGTGTGGTGAAATTGACCGCCGCAACGGAAGTGTAGTCCGCTTTTGTATCAATGCGGATACCGAGTTCGAACGCATCGCCGCGTGCGATAGTTTCCGGCAGCGTCACATTCACAGCCGCGACCGCTTCCGGCAGCACGGACAACAACCGCACATTTCCTTCTTCCAAGCAGCTTTCCAACGTGTCGATATAACCGAGGTATGTTTTCTCACGGATGTCATACACATGCGCCTTCCTCGGCAGCTTGATGACCGCATTCATCACCTCACCGCGTTCCTCATGCACGCCGCCGATTTCCAGCCCATCATGCCCGCGCTTGCCAGAGCCGAAAAACTGCCGCAGAATCGCAACATACCGCGCGTCGCCGTCGCTGTAATATATCGTCTCAAGCCCTGCTTGCGCCGGCTTTCCGTCTTCGGTGAAGATGCTCATGAACTTCTCCACACCCGCATAGTCCAGAATGGCCATCACCAGGTCGCGCACGCTTTGTCCTTCGCCCGCCTTGTCCATATCTGCATAACCGTCCAGCGCGAAGTTAAGGTACACCGCTTTGCCTGCCTCGTGATCATTCACCACGACGGCAGGTACCGCTGTAGAGAAATCTTGCAAATATCCAACATTATCTGTGTTCGACGCGCGGACGTTTGTCTGGGCAAACTCAACGCCCGAGGTATCCATATCACCCGGAATGGCGAAGCGCGTGAACTTTTTGTTCTTCATCAGCTCCTGGTCGGTATAGAACGGACGCATCAATCGCCCATACCGCGCGATGCCGAAAATGTCGTCTAAACAGCCCGTCTCGCGCGCCGCGCAGAACTTATCCATCACGCCTGTCATGCAATCGCCAATCAGGAAACCGCCGTTGGCAACGAATTTGCGAATTTCCGCCGCTTCCTCATCGCTGACCGCCACGGAGAACGGTAAAATCAACACGCGGTAATCCGCCAGCGCGCCCGCCTCAATCTGTTGTGACGCGACAAATGTGTATTGATAACCGCAGCCTTCCAGCAGCGTCACCCAGCCATTGCGGTTGTCCGTAAATTTCTTTTCATAATTCAACGCATAGCTTCCATGCACGGACGGCATGGAATAATGCATCGCAATGCCGAGGTTGTCGCGTTTCAACGTGTGCAGCAGCAGCTTACCAATGCCCTCGCGGCGGATTTCTTTGAAAATGCGCCCCAAATCCTGCGCCGTCTGCGGGAGAGAAAAGTCGGGATTGACATTCGACGCACACCAGAACACGCTTTGCAATGTGAAACCGTGCAACACGCGCTCCCAAATCTGGCGGCGTGCGTTGATACCCTTCACACCGTAGCCCGTCCAGCCGCCGATGATGGTACCCGGCTTCAGGAAGGAGCGGTGGAACTCGACTTGATTCCCGCCGGTGTAAGCCTCGAAATAGCCGACATGCTTGTGCAGGAGGTGGTAATCACAACCCGTATACGGCGAGGACACCTGGCAGCCGGACATACGAATGCGTGAACCCGGGTCTTCCGCCTGGACAAGCGCGTTGATTTTTTCATACGCGCCGGTGAACACAAGCTCCATGAACAGCCGGTGTGCGCCCCAGCCTGCGAAGTTGTTTTTCAACGCGGCTTCCTCAAAGGTATCGGGTTCAACCTCGTCCCAGGACGCGAAATTGGTCGCCCACGCCGTATTCAACGCAGCAAGGGACGGATATTCCTTTTGCAGCCATTCACGCATATCCTTCATGCAATGCGGGCAGAAGCAAAGCTCAAATTCATCACTATAACAAGTAAGCGAGCCTTCGTCATTTGCAAAATAGGAAATCGGGCCGAATTTTTTACCTTCACCGACAGTCTTCTCAATCTTCGCCGCGTTTTCCGCCCAGAAGGCCGGGTCGCTCAAGCAGGGCTTGCGGTGGAGATACTTCTTGTCGCGCGTTTTGTAATAATCCTCTTTTTGCTTGACATAGGGTGCGCGCTTGTACCAGTATACGCCCATGCCCTCCGCACCGGAGGCCATGACCATGCGGCTATCGCCGGGATACAGGCCTGTGATGCCGATTTCACGGAACAGTTCGCCGATGTACCGCAGAAATTCCGGCCGCCCGCGGAATGTCGGAGAAAGAAAGGCTTCAAAATCGTCAATCGTGCGCATGGTAGGCACCACGATGACGCGGATGCTTTCCGCACGGTCGAGGATGAGCGCGCCGCGCTTCACCGTCGCGATGACGCGGATGTTTAATGCCTTTTGCTCCGCGGCGGTATATGTCACAATATGCTTCCCGCTGCCGTTAATCGCAATGGTTTCTTCTTGCAACAAGTTTTCGAAATCATCATACACGCCGCAGACAAGTGTTGCATCGGCACCGTCGTATACCACTTCACAGGTGTATTCGTCACCCGGGGTGACAGCCTCACCCACAAGCGGCGTGACACTCACGATATGCGCTGCCTTGTCAAACGTTTTCGTAACAGCATAGAAGTCAGACACCTTGCCATCCGCCTTGGCGAAAGCTTCAATACGGTATGTACCGCCCGCGTTAACTTCGCAAGGCAGGTCAAACGCCTTGCCGCAACCGCTGGCGATTTCTTGGTCGTATATATTCTTCACTTGGTAGCAGACATCGGCAGCATTGCTTGTGATGGCAACGGAGGTGCCGTCACAAGCGACGCTTTCGATACCGGCGTTATCCTTGCCCACCGCCCATAACATCGCACGGCCAAACAAAGCGTAGAAGTACTCTTTCTCATCAAAGCGGACATTCTTGTCCGGGTAGGACGCGGCAAGCGTCAGGCTTCCGAAGCAGCCGTTCTCCAACGCAAGCTCCGGGTCGTAAATATCCGGCAGGAAACAGGTGGGGATATAGCCAAAAGCGATGACGCGGCCTTTACCATATGTCTTCACCGCGGCGATGGGCGAACCCTCCGCCGAGTCGATGACCATTTCTGCGCCTTCGGCCAGCGCATACGGGTAAATGCCCAAGCGCCCGCAGTCGAACGTTTCAAACGGGATACCGCGCGTGATATAATGCCCGTGCGTGCGCCATTGCTCGTTCTTCAACAGATTGTACTGTATCTTGGCGTAGCCATCCGGTGTGAAGGGCTCTTCAAACTGCGGCACCAGCGGCGAAAGCGAAGTAAGTACATCGTCCTTCGGGAGGTCAATGCCATGCACGGGACGGTTGATGATGAGGCCGGCGCCCTTCTCCACGCGGGAGAGGATGGCTTGCTTCACCGCATCCGGGAAGAAGCCCCAGCCGTTGATACCCGGGATTACAAGCAGGTCATACCATTCGTCGGAACACAGGGCATTTTGCAAGTTTTCGAACATGACGTCAAAATCCCAAATCGCACCGCGCAAGTCATAGAAGTCACCCAGACCCCACTTATTCGTGTCCCAGTTTCTGTCAATTGTCACAGTTTCATACTCGATGTCAAAGCGCTGCGCCAGCTCAATAACCTCGCGCCCGAAGCCTATGTTCGGCACGAAAAACGTCTTACACTTTCCGCCCGCGAACGGCTGTGCCCACTTCTGGTGCGGTGTTTCTACCGCCATGGAATAATCAATGTCGTACTTTTTCTCCATTGTCTCGCCTCCCTTTAGGTTATTAGTTTTATTGTAACAAACCCACCGGTGATTTACAAGTGCAACAACCATGCATAGAGGTTTGACTTTTTGCTGTGTGTGCAAGATGAAGACAACAAAAAGGGAGCACATTGTGCTCCCTTGCAAGTTATCGAAACCATATGTTGGTACAAAACAGGATAAACAGCGCAACCGCTGCGAGAAAGATACCGGCAATAACCAGCCCTGCCAGCACCGCATGCAGCGTAACCGAACGCAGTTCCGCCTTGCTCATTTCCACACCAGGAGCTTTTGTCGCTCTTTCATCCGTCTTACGTGCGGGTTTGTTGTCAAGCAGGCTCATATCGGCGATAACCCTGCCATCGTCCTCCGCGTATTCTTGTTTTTTCATATGCATCACTTGTCGTAAAGGTGGCAGCTAACCTTGTGACCGGGCTCAATCTCCCGCTCAACAGGCACTTCCTCCTTGCACCGCGCCATACAGTCGCGGCAGCGCGTATGGAACTTGCAGCCCTTTGGCGGATTCGCCGGGGACGGCAAGCTGCCCTCCAGCACAATACGGTTCTTCCGCATACCCGGCTTGGGAATCGGAATGGCAGAAAACAACGCCTGTGTATACGGATGCAACGGCCGCGCGAACACATCTGCCTTGTCACCCGTTTCCACAAGGTTGCCGAGGTACATCACGCCGATGGTGTCGGCAATATGCTCCACAACCGAAAGGTCATGGGAAATGAACAGGTATGTGAGATTGTATTCCTCCTGCAAATCCATCAATAGGTTGATAATCTGTGCTTGAATCGACACATCCAGCGCGGAAACCGGCTCATCACATACAACGAAATTTGGATTCAACGCCAACGCGCGCGCGATGCAAATGCGCTGCCGCTGCCCGCCGGAAAACTCATGCGGATAGCGATCCTTATGATACGGGCGCAGGCCGCAATCGGCGATGATTTTATCCAAATGGTCGTCATACGCTTCCTTGCTGACAAGATTGTGCTGCCGCACGGCTTCCCCGATGATTTCCCCAATGGGAAGACGCGGAGACAGCGAGGAATAAGGATCCTGGAAAATAATCTGCATATGCGGGCGGATAGCTGTCAAATCCTTTCGGGACAAGTCAAACACTTCCTTGCCCTCGAACAGCACATCGCCTGCCGTTTTCGTATTCAACCGGAGAACCGTACGCCCGACGGTCGTCTTGCCGCAACCGCTTTCCCCTACAAGACCCATCGTCGTGCCGCGCCGGATGGCAAAGGAAACGCCGTCAACCGCGCGCACCTGCCCGACCACTCGTTGCAACAGCCCCGCCCGTATAGGGAAATGCTTCACAAGGTTCCGAACCTCGAGAATGTTATCCGTTTGCTCGGTTTTTGTTGTCATCTCGCGTCCTCCTTGGCATAGCAGTAACAAGCCACCCCATGTGTGGCGGACAGCTTGTATTCCGGCGGGTAATCGCCTTCGCACAGACCATTGCAACGGCCTTGTTGCTCACAACGATCCCGGAAATAACAATAATTCGGCATGTCAATCGGGTTCGGCACCTTACCCGGTATGGAATAAAGCCGGTCAACCTTCTTGTTCAATACAGGCTTGCTTTCCATCAGGCCAATCGTGTACGGATGGCTCGGCGATTCGAAAATCTCCTCCACTGTGCCGCGCTCCACAATCCGCCCGGCATACATGACGACGACGTAATCCGCCATCTCCGCAATAACGCCAAGGTCATGCGTGATGAGCATGATGGAGCTGTTGATTTTATCCTTCAACCCACGGAGCAGATCAAGAATCTGCGCCTGTATCGTCACGTCCAGCGCCGTCGTCGGCTCATCCGCGATGATGAGCTGCGGGTCGCAGGCAAGCGCCATGGCAATCATGACGCGCTGCCGCATACCGCCGGAAAGCTCATGCGGATACATGTCGTACACGCCCTCCGCGTTCGCGATGCCGACAAGGTTCAGCATTTCAATTGTACGTTTCCGTATCAATCCCTTGCGCGTTTCCACCGTCAGCTCTACGCCTGTCTGCGTCTTCCCTGTATCAAGTGTTTCCTTCGTTTTCTTGTAGTTCACACTCAGTTTTTCCGCGCCGTGCAGCTCGATAACCTCGTCCACCTGTGCGCCGATACGGAACACCGGGTTCAGGCTCGTCATCGGCTCCTGGAAAATCATGGAGACGACATTGCCGCGCACCTTCTGCATGGCAGCGCCCGTCATGTTGGCGACGTTGTATGCCTTGCCGCCCATATTCAGGCGAATTTCCCCGCCCGTAATCTGCCCCTGCGGCCTTTGCAAAAGCTGCATCAGAGACAGGCTCGTCACGCTCTTACCGCAGCCGCTCTCCCCCACGACACCAACCGTTTTTCCGGTGGGCACATCAAAGGAAACGCCGTCCACGGCTTTAACCGTGCCGATATCCGTGAAGAAAGAGGCATGCAAGTCATCAAACTCCACCACATTGCGGTCGTCCCGCATGGTCGTCAGATACTCTGACTCCAGACAATCCTTGCGGTTGAACTGCTTTGTCATTTTGTCGGTTATCCGGCGGTTTTCACGGCTGATACGCTGCACGTCCGCCGCAGAGATATAGTTTGCGTTCTTTGTTTTCGGCTTCATCACAGCACCTCCTACCGTTTCATTTTGGGGTCGAAGGCATCACGCAAGCCATCCCCGATAAAGTTAAAGCCAAGCACCGTTATCAAAATGCAGAACCCGGCCGGAATCCAAACGTACCAATATGTCGTCATGACAAAATTGTTCGACACGCTGTTCATAATGTTACCCCAGGAAGCAAGCGGGTATTTGACGCCGAGGCCGAGAAAGCTGAGCGTCGCCTCCGTCAAAATGACACTGCCGAGACCCATCGTGGCAATAACAATCAACTGCGGAATAACATTCGGCACGAGATGGCGGAAAATGCGTCGCATGGGCGCAATACCCGTCGCCTCAGCGGCCACCATGAACTCCTGCTCCCGCAGAGACAGAATCTGTCCGCGCACCACACGCGCAATGCCCGGCCAGCCGAGAATACCCAGTATGAACATCAGCAAAAATATACGGATGCGCGGCTCCAATTGTAAATCATCAAACACCGCGCCGACAATCAGCAGAACCGGCAAGGAGGGGATACAGTTGAAAATATCCACAAGGCGCATAATCAGATTGTCCACCCATTTACCGAAGTATCCGGCGATGCCGCCCATAATTACACCAATAAACAATTCCAAAAACACGACGATGAAGCCAATCAGCAGCGAAATCCGTCCGCCGTACATAATGCGCGTCATCATATCCATACCGTTGCCGTCAAGGCCAAGCCAATGCGCCGCGGAGGGCGCCTCAAACCGGCGGATGAGCAATGTGCTTGTCAAGGTGTACAGCGTCCATTCCATATCCTTCCGAGTGATGGAGAAGCGCACTTCCTCGCCGCCGTCCTCGGCGAACATGAACTCCGTTTGCCCGGCAAGAACCGCCTCTTTGGCCGCCTCCTTGAATTGTACGCTCAGTCGGTTCTCCTGCGTAAAGGGCTGCACGATAAAGTCCGAAATTGTGGCAAATGCTTCATTTTGATACAGCACGACCGTCAAATCGCCTTCATATTCCATCGCATACGACACGCCGTCCAGCATAAAGCTGTCCTGTCCTTCAGCTATTGCCATACCTGCCGCCAACATAAACGCAGGGCTGGCATCCGTCTGCGCGTCGTGCATGTCAAAGATTTCACTCGTCGCAAGCGCCGTAGGCAGTATCGGGCCGAAGAACCAGCTTTTCCTGTCCTCGCGGATGGCATAACGCTGGCCGCTGCTTTCAAACTCCATTTCACCGCGGCTTCTGGCGGCTTGCGCCTCGTTATACAGCGCTTCGGTGTAGCCGGCGTTTTCAACAGGTATAACCGTTTCACCCGTGGCAAGCGAACGCACCTCTGCGACAGACTGCATCGCGAGAATCAGGTACAGCTCATCCCCGTACGAATCAATCGTGTAGCGAACGCCGTCGAATTCGAACGATGTGTTTCCGGTCTGCTGCGCACGGATAAACTGCGCACGGGCGGACAGCGGCAGCTTGGCGCCGTCGTATTCATAATACCGGAGTTCGGTATTCTGCGTCAGGGATGCATAAATTTTTTCAATACTTTCATATCCGTTGAAAACCTCCGCCTCGTTATAGGGGCTTAACAACCCACCAACGAAGGAGAACAGGAACATCACGACAATAATACCCAGACCGATGATGGCCAGCTTGTTCCGCAGGAAGCGCTTGACAACCAGCATCGTCGGTGACATAACTTTTACTCTTTGCTCGTCATCCAACGCGAGCGGTTTGTTATCCGGATTCATTTCCATAGCTCTCTTCTCCCCCCCTTAGCTAACGCGAACGCGTGGATCGACCACCGCGTACAATATATCGGCAATCAGCGTCCCCAGCAAAGTCAGGATAGCCAAAAAGGACATATAGAACATGGCAAATGGAATGTCGCCTTTTATCAATGCGAGATACGAAGTGTAACCGATACCCGGTATCTGGAACAGCGTCTCCGTAATCATCGCGCCGCCAAACAGACCCGGCAGCGAGCCGCCGAGAATGGTGACAATCGGAATCAGCGTGTTGCGGAACGCATGGTAGTTGATGACGCGGTTTTCCGAAAGCCCCTTCGCACGGGCGGTACGGATGTAATCGCTGTTTAATACCTCCAGCATATTCGTCCGCGTGTAACGCATGAGCGAACCGATGCTGACAATAACAAGCGTAACCGTCGGCAGCACAAAATGCGCGACCAAATCCATAAACTTGCCGAAGTCCGAAAGCGTCTCGTGCATTTTCCCGACCGCGCCGTACAAATCAAACCACCCGAGATTGCTGGAAAAAACCAGTTTTAACAAAGTGGCGATGAAAAAGCTCGGCAACGATATACCGATGAGTGCGAAGACTGATATGGCGTAATCCGTCCGGCTGTATTGTTTGCGGGCGGAAATGATGCCCAGCGGCACGGCAATCACGATTTCCAGCACGAAGGCGACAGCCGCCAGCCAGAAAGAATACCAGATAACCTGCGAGAACTTGGTTGTCACAGGGATACCAAATTCCCAGGAATTGCCGAAGTCGCCCTGCACGACCTTCCCGAGCCAGCCAAAGAAGCCGGGGACAATACCCTTGTCCATGTCATACAGCCTCTCCAAACGCGCCAAAAGCACGTCATACGGCTCCGAGCCGGGACGTGTCGTCAACGCGCGCGCCATATTCTCCAGATAAGAGGACGGCAGGCAACGGATGAGGGTGTAAATGATAGCCATCACGAAAAATAAAATAATCGCGCTGATAAACAGCCGTTTAACAATAAATTTCCACATAACGGATTTCCCTTCGCTTTTCCTTGAATAAAGGCGGCATGTACCCCTTCCGGTTCATGCCGCCCTGCGTCGTCTGCTTTACAGGTTACGGAAGATTATTGCTCAATCATCTTCATGGTTGTCAAATCAGCCGACCAGCCCCAGAAGGTGGTGATGTCCGGCGTCAAGGTCGTAAGATCCATACGCTGTGTGGAGAAGATGATGGCGTTCTGGCGCTGGTACACCGGCACCTCAACCGCCCAATCACCGATGACATCCAACGCAGCCTTGTAGGTTGTGCGGCGGAATGCCTGATCATCACTTGTTCTGGCTTCCATAATCAAACGGTCAAGCTCAGCATCTGCGATTCTGTAGTGGTTCGAATTGGTAGAGTTGTCGCTGTGGTAAACCTGATACATATCCGGGTCAATTGTAGCGCCCCAAGCCGCGCACCACAGTTCGCCTGTGCCTGCGTTCAACTTATCCCAAAGGATGTTGGAATCTGCCGGGTCATTGATATTTAAGGTGATACCAATCTGTGCAAGGGCATCCTTCGCCATCGTCACAAGCAGGAAGCTCGGGTGGTCGCCCTTGCCGTCGCCTGGGATGATAAGTTCATAATCCAGCTTCGCGCCGTCCGGGGCGGCTGTAACCTTTGTGCCGTCACCTGTGTACCCGGCCGCAATCAAGAAGTCATACGCTGCCTTCTGCGCCGCTGCGAATTTGGCGTCCGAATTCATATCGGATGTATAAATCTCGTTGCCGTCCTTATCCAAGGAGAAGGCGACTCTATAACCCTGATCCGTTGTGCGGGGCGCTGCCCATGACGTGTTCGAAATTGGGTAGTTAATGACCGACGCGCGCTCGCCATAATAGCTGTCGATTGCGACATCACGGTATACCGAAAGGATAGTCGCAAACGCGGCGCGGAGGTTCTTGCTCGCCTCGGAAGCCTTGTCGTTGCCGACCTTAACAGTGTCCGCACAGATGCCGATGTAACCATAACCAAGGTTATCAACCGTGCTGACTTCAATTGTGTCGCCGTTCAGCTCACCGTTCGAGTTAGCACGCTTCACTTCGCTGACCGTCTCCATCGAGAAGGACGGGTCTGTCAAATCGATAACGCCGGAAACCACACCGGATACACGATCCGCTTCGGCTGTTTCCTTGAACTGGAGATTCTTGATAATCGGGCGGCCTTCCCAGTAATTGTCATTCGCCTCGAAATATACGATACGGTTTTCATACTTGATGAATTTGTAAGCACCCGCGCCCATGGGTGCGTCAATCAGAGATTGCTGCTTGGACAAATCACCAAAATCAAAGCCGAACTGGTTGTTGTCATAGTTGTATTTTGCCTTGTCGCCATAGTAGTGCAACGGTGTAATTTCAACCGCAAGGCGGTACACAGCGGCGGCGTCAAAGCCGTCCAGCGTGATTTCAACCGTCAGGTTGTCAAGCTTCTTGATACCCGCAATATTCGGGAAGGACGCTTGGCCTGCATCCGGATCCTTGGAGCCGAATTCCTGAATAAACGGCGTGATGGCCGCGTTGTAAATATCCATCGTCTCGCCAGTAGATTCTACGTTGTAGAATGCAGCCGCATTGTCTTCATATGCAAGCTTAGCTTCTTCTACATAATCCGCAACGGTCGGAACATCGCCGCCCGTAAGCGTCCAGCTCTTGCCCGTGACAGCGCCGTAAAACAGGCCGTCTTCATCATCCATGCCGCCGAAGCCCCATGCGACCATACCGACAACCACCGGCATATCCGCAAGTTCTTCCGCTGTTTTGCCGACCATACCGGCAACAATATCAGTATATTTTGCCATACAATAGTCAACAATGCTCTGCACTTCGCTTGTCCACCAAGCGTCGTCCGTATAAGACCAAATAAAGTCCGCCATTTCCTGCGTCCAAGCATCGCCAGCCGTGACCACATGTGTGGAATCCGCTTCCCAAATCATATCAAACAAATCTGTGTACTTCGTCTTCATTGCGGAGTTGACCTGGTAACGGTATTCGCTGATGCCAAGAATCGGCAGGGAATACACCGTGGAGGAACCCGTGTATGTCGGGTCACAGAAGGTGTAGTAGGAGAAGATTACATCGTCAGCCGTGACAGGCTGCCCGTCGGAAAACTTCATCCCGCTGCGGAGCTTCCATGTGTAAACCGTCTTGTTGTTTGCTTCGTCAAAATCAACTTTCAAGTCTGCCGCGCCGGTGTACTTGTAGGACGTGCCTTCGTAATCACGCGTTTCACCCTTAATCGCGTCAAAAACGATACCGCCTGTACGGTCGGTCGTCAGCAAACCAAGCTGCGTCATACCAACAACATCCTGGTCATACGCCGTTTGCGCAAAAAACGGTGAGAAGCGGCCGCTGAAATCGGAATACCCGACCACAAGCGGTGTGTCCTGCTGCTTGGCCTGTGTCGAACAACCTGCAAAAACGCCTGCAAGCATGGTCGCAGCCATCAGAAGAGCCAAAATTTTACTCTTTTTCATAAATTTCCCTCCATATGTAATATGAATTACAACACAATGTCGAAGAAAGTATAACCTGATATTGATTATTTGTCAACATTCTTAATGTTTGTCTTAACTATCTTTGAAATCTCTCAAAACGATTCGCTGTGAAATCCACCGTCGCCACAGCAAACCTCCGCATGCAAGCGCCCCGCCGAGCACCATCGCCCGCAGCCAACCCGTCGTCGGCACGCGCCATATCCCGGCACAAAGCGCGCCAATCGCCGAAAGTCCGCAAAATATGGCAAACACGACCGCAAGATTCGGCAAGCCTGCAAGCCGGTCGCGTTCCTTCCGGGTAAAAGCCGCCGGACGAAGCAGCCGAACCGCCCTGCCCCACAACATTCCCAGCGGTGCCAGCGCCGCCACCAGCGGAAGCATAATGTATAACGTACGCCCGGCGTCGGTGTTCTGCCAGCCCGCGGCCAGCCATAATGCACTCATCACCAGCAAGGGCAGCCCAATGACAAAGAGCCATTCCCGCCGCGTCACCGCATGGGACAGCACGAAATATTCCCCCTCATAGATTGCCTCTTGGCTGCCCCTTTCATCCGTCGCGATGCGGTAATCCCGGTTATATTTTTTATTGCACCCCATACGCATCCCCTGCTTTCATTTTCCTATCATTATATCGTGATGTCTAAAAAAGCGCAATCCCGATTCCGCTTGAAACAAGATGCGTTTTGTGCTAGTGTATATCCATAGCGAAAGAAAATAAAGAAGGAGGCAATACAATGGCAGGCTGGGATACACTGGAAAATATGTTGAAAGAAGAAATCAAGCAAAGAGGCGAAGAGGGCTGTAACACTTCGGGTTTTGCGGAGCGTTTCGCACAGATGCCGAAGGACAAGGCAAGCTTAGACACGCTGTATGACGAGCTGATGGCGCTGCCGATACAGGATGGTTACGCATATGACGAACCGTCGGACTGGGCAGGCATACAGGCGGCTCTGCCGCAAAACGGCATGAAGAAGGCATGGGTGAAGGATATTGACCGCGACCGTTTTCGCGGGGCTTGGCTTGGTCGTGCGTGCGGCTGCGCATTAGGGAAACCCGTGGAATCCGGGGATTTCATGGACGGCCGGGGCGATTTGAAGGGTTGGCAATGCGTGCTTGAATGGTTCAAGGGTGCGGATGCATACCCCATCAAGGGCTACACACCGAAACATTCCCGCGCGGAAGAGACACTGGGGCTGTCATTGTCGCCTTGGTGCATGAAGAGTACGCGGGAAGATATCGCCTTTATGGAGTCGGATGACGACATCCGCTACACTGTGCTGGGCTTGATGATGCTGGAGAAAAAGGGGCTTGATTGGACACCGATGAATGTCGGATACCTTTGGAGCGACCATCTGCCGATTAGCGCGGCCTGTACGGCGGAACGGCAGTCGTATATCAACTTCCAGCAGCTTCGCGATGTGCCGCTTAACACGGATGCGGCACAGGATGCATTTATCGATTGGGTCAGAACCTACCGCAACCCCTACCGCGAGTGGATTGGCGCGCAAATCCGCGTGGACGCGTACGCCTATGCCGCCGCGGGCAATCCGGCGCTGGCAGCGGAGCTGGCTTGGCGTGACAGCGCTTTCTCCCATGTCAAGAACGGCATCTACGGCGCGATGTTCATCGCCGCAATGATTGCGGAAAAATCATCGAGGCGGGTCTGGCGCAAATTCCGGCGAACTGCCGCCTGACACACGCCATCCGTGAGGCTATCGTCATCGCGCAGAACGCAACAGACGAGCTCGACCTTGTGGCAAAGCTGTGGGATGCATTCGGCCACTACCACTGCGTACACACCATCAACAATGCCGCGCTCTGCGTGGCGGCGATGGTATTCGCAGGCGACGATTATGAAAAAGCTATCACCACCGCCGTCCTCTGCGGCTGGGATACAGATTGCAACGGTGCGACGGTCGGCTCCATCATGGGCGCGAAACTGGGCACCGGCGCGATTGGGGAAAACTGGACAGCACCTCTGCATGACACGCTGTATTCCGCGATTCCGGATTTCCATCCCATCGCCATCAGCGCCTGCGCGGACAGAAGTTACGACTTGTACCGAAAATTAAACAAGTAGGTAAAAACGATGTTTTCGGAGGTGTGCTTTTTGGCAATCACAATAAAAGAACATACAATTACGCTTAGTCAATTATTTAATCATCAAAATGTCAAATTGATACCCATGACAGACGGGCATTTGCCGATTTTGTATGAATGGAATCAAATGCCGGATATTCTATACTGGTGCGAAGGCGACGATGTTGTTACCAATACGCCGGATATGGTCGATGGCATTTACGGCAGTATTTCACAAAAGGCCTTCATGTTTATCGTCACGATAGACGGTGCGCCAGTTGGCGATTGTTGGTTGCAAGAATTGAACCTTGATGAATTGATACAAAAGCATCCGGGCAAAATCGCGAAGCGCATTGATGTTACCATTTACGACAAATTGTTGTGGAATACAGGAATCGGAACATGCGTCAATTCCATGTTGTTGGAATTTGGATTCATACAAAACGATGTCGATTTGATTTATGCCATTACAGAGGATTACAATGAACGCGCACAAAAATGTCTTATGAAAAGCGGGTTTGTTCTTGATGAAGTGTTAGAACACGATGAAACATCAAAAGGAAAATCCGAATTCTGTTATGTGGTGACGAAAGAAAATTATCATAACATACGTGCAGAGTAAGCAGTATCGCTGTATAAAGAAGCCGCCTGTCCTACGGACAAGCGGCTTCTTTTGTATCCCCCTACGGGTGCGTGATTGTTGTGTCAGATTCCAGATTGAACTTTGTGAACTCTATGTCCCCGTCGCCCAGGCGCAGGATGACCTTGAAGCCGTTCTGGTAAAAATTGTCCACATCGCAATGGTACCCATGCGTTTGGTTAGAGCCTACACTTCCCGTCAGCTCCGTCGGGATTACCTTGCGCGGGGTAAGGATAACGCACTCCAGCGGACGCACGCCGTTCTTGTCCGGTTTACCGTAAACCGGCTGCACCCGCATGGCGAAGCCTTTGTCATTGACCAGCGCCGTTTCAATGTTCCATGTATTGTATGACAATACCTGTATGGTGTCATTGCCGCTTTCGCCGCTGTGCTGCTTAGGTAAAGGAACAATACTGGTTTCCGCGCTCAGCCATGTTTCATATTCAATTTCCGCGCTGCTGACCGGCAGGCCGATGACAAACAACCCTGCCAGCGTCACGAACACAAGCGCCAGCGCCGCCAGGGCAATGCCCAGCTTCTTCGCCGTCGCGGTCTTGAGCTTCAAGAGATATTTGACCTCCTTATCCGCTGCGGGTATAGGATTCGCCGCCAGCGGCATCTGCATCTGCTGGTGCAACACACGGCAGTCTCCGCATTCCGCCAAATGCTGCGTCACGTCCTGCTCCGTCTCCGGACTGAGAAGTCCGTCGATATGGCTCGGCAACAGGTCTTTCACAATATGACATCGTATCATGGTAACACCTCCGATAATATTTGCTTGGCGCGGTGGAATGTGACCCGCGCCCAGTTTTCGCTTTTCCCCAAAACCGCACCGATTTCCGCAAAAGTGAATTCGCCTGACAACCGCATGTGGACGACCTCGCGCATGGGTTCATTCAGCGCGTGGATGGCCTTGTAAATCGCGACGCGGTTGTCGCCCGAAAGCAACGCCGCCTCGGGTGAAGGCTCCCGCGCGGGTGTATCCTCCGGCAGCGGCTGCGCCTCTGTCCGTTTCCGTTTGTCGAGGTGCTGGTACCAGACATGCTTGGCAATCTGGCACAACCAGACAAACATCTTGCATGTGCCGTCATACCGCTTGATGGAATACACCGCGCGGTAGAACGTCTCCTGCGTCAGCTCCTCCGCCAAATCCGCATCATGCGACAGGCTGTACAAATACCGGAAAATCTGCCGCGCGTATGCTTGATAGATTTGCTCCATCGTTTTCGCACCGTCACTCACCCTTTCACCTCCTCGAAGCATATATCCGCAAAACGCCGCTTTCGTTACAGCGCGCCCAGCAATATTTTGCATTATTATAGCATGCGGCCAAGCACGCGGCAACACAGGCGTAAGTTCGGAATCTTTCAAACTGTATAGGTGTATAGGATTGAAAAAACAGTATGACTGTGTTATAATGTAGGCAAATTAAGTATCTATTGACATCACATAGTTGCGCGTGCGGACAGAATAGGCTGTTACATGTATGTAGGTTTCAGCTGCGAAGGAGTAGGTAAACATGTCGAAGAAAGACATTTCGGATGCAAACAACAGCAATCTTACAATACTGGAAAGCATCCTGAACGGAATGGACGCATATGTGTACGTCACAGATTCCGACACGGATGAAATGCTCTTCATCAACGACAAAATGCGGGAACATTTTAATTTCACGGATGAACTCGAACACACAACTTGCTGGCAGGTTTTACAAGACGGCATGACAGAACGGTGTCCGTTCTGCCCGATGTACCACTTGCGTGACCATCCGGATGAAACCGTTGTGTGGGAAGAACACAACACCGTGACAAAGCGGCATTACCGGAATTCCGACAAGCTGATTAAATGGTGGGACGGCCGTCTTGTACACATGCAGCACTCGGTAGACATCACAGAAATCAAGGAAGCCGCCGAAGCGGTGGAGCAGCAGCTTGCCCAACAGGAAATTATGTCGAAAATTTCCCAGAGCTTCATCACGGGTGCCAATGATGAGGAAACGCTCGCCGCCACGCTGCACACCATCGGACAATTTATGAACTGCTCCCGCATACTTCTCTCTTTCTTTAACGAAAACACGATAAACCTGACAGTTACACATGTCTGGTCGGAAGACAGCGGCGGTGAGCAGTATATCGGCTTAACGGCACCCTACCATCCCGGCGTGCGCCTTTTTGATATTATCACCACAACGCAGAAATCTGTGCCATCCAGCCCGGAGGAGCTGCCAACACATTACGGCGCGATTGACGCGGGTGTGAAAAGCTTTTTATCCACGCCGATTTACTTAAAAGAAAAGCTGATTGGCCTCATTTCCTTTGACAGCAAGGAAGAAGCACGTCATTGGAACCGGAGCAACCGGCATATGGCCAGTTTCCTTTCCAGCGTTTTCGCAGATGTATACAACCGCAAGCTCACGGAAGCGCGCCTGACATATATGCGGACATTGATAGAGCGCACGAAACAGCCGATTGTGTACACCACCCGTACAGGCGAAGTTGCATATTACAACGCCGCTACCCACAATGCATTTGGCTACACGGAAGAAGAACTGCTTGCCGGTGGGTTGGAGCTGCTCTTTAGCCCGGAGGGTTACGCAAACTTAATGACCGAGGTGTGGCCGACGGCATTCGCAAACGGTTCTTCCGAGGTTGATTTACATCTCCGGCACAAGGACGGCAGTGAAAAGATTTATTCCTTCCTGGGTGTCGTGATTGAAACGCAGGTCGAGGAGCCACAGTTGGCTGCCATCGGCATGGATATTACGGATTTGGTAAGCACAAAGGAAGCGGCGGAAACGGCGAACCACGCAAAATCCGAATTTTTGGCACGGATGAGTCATGAAATCCGTACGCCGATGAACGCCATTATCGGCATGACAAATATCGCGCAGGATTCTGACGACCCTGAACGGAAGCGGTATTGCCTTGATAAAATCAGCAGCGCGTCCAAGCACCTGCTGGGCGTTATCAATGACATCCTGGATATGTCAAAAATCGAGGCGAACAAGTTTGAAATCAGCACTTCTGAGTTTGATTTTGAACGTATGCTGATTAACATCACGAACATGGTAACTTTCCGTATGGATGAAAAAAAGCATAATTTTGTGATTTGCTTCGACCCTTCTATTCCCTATTATGTCATCGGGGATGAACAGCGCATCGCGCAGGTTGTCGTGAACCTTCTGTCAAACGCCGTCAAGTTTACACCCGAGCATGGCACCATCACGCTGGAGGTAAAGGTGATGGAGATGGACAACGCCAACATCCGCTTGCAATTTGAGGTAAGCGACACAGGCATCGGCATCTCGCCGGCGCAGCAGGGTAAGCTCTTCACCTCCTTTGAGCAGGCAGACGGCAGCATCTCGCGGCAGTTCGGCGGGACAGGATTGGGGCTTGCCATTTCGAAGCGTATTGTGGAGCTCATGGGCGGGCAAATCGGCATTGAATCCGAAATTGGCATTGGGACAAAAGTCATATTTGATATTGTTGCGGAGCAAGGCACACATAAAGAACATCGCACGTTGTCCCGCAAAATCGACCGGGACAAACTCCGCATTCTGGCGGTGGACGATTCTACCGCCACGCGGGAGTATTTCCAACACCTGATGGCGCGGCTCTCACTGGAGTGCGGTGTCGCAGAAAGCGGACTGGAAGCGCTTGCGATGATTGACAGCGCAAAGACTGAGGGTAGACCTTACAATTTCTTCTTCGTTGATTGGTTGATGCCGGAAATGGACGGTATCACACTCGCGGCGCAAATAAAGGAACGTATGCCGGATGAATCGGTCATTTTCATGATTTCCGCAGCGCGCTGGTCGGACATCGAGTCACAGGCAACAGCGGTCGGTGTGGACGGTTTTATTCCCAAACCTCTGTTCCCATCCGTGCTTGTGGATTGCGTGAACACGTATCTCGGTGCTGTATCGGCGGCGGACAGGACAGCCGCAGCGGAGTTAAAGTGCTATGATTTCTCCGGCTGCCGCCTGCTGCTTGTGGAAGATGTCGATGTCAACCGCGAAATCGTGATGGCACTGTTGGAGGATACGAAAATTGAAATCGATATTGCGGAAAATGGCATCGAGGCAATTGAAAAGTTTACTGCAAACGGCGACCAATACAACTTGATATTTATGGATGTACACATGCCGTTGATGGGCGGTTATGAGGCCACGCGAAACATCCGCGCGTGCGGACATCCCGCCGCGTTGGACATTCCCATTATCGCCATGACAGCAAACGCATTCAAAGAAGACATTGAGCGCTGTCTCGCGAGCGGTATGAACGACCACATTCCTAAGCCGATTGATGGGAGTTATATGCTTGATAAAATGAAGCTCTGGATGAAAAAGCATTGATGTATCTATATAAAAGCAAAATCATGACCACCTCTTAAGGGGCTGCGCATAGTCCGCCAGCCGCATTTCTATGATAGGTCGCTTTAACATCGGCCTGTTTTCACAAGAAAAAGAGGCGCAGCAATATGCTACGCCTCTTTTATACCGAACCATTCCCCTACTCGTTGACTGACGGAGGGCCTACCTCCCACTGCCCCCGATAATGCAGCGGCGCGGCCATACGCTTAATCATCGCCAGTTGCAACGCGACATTGTTGTATTCATTCGTGGAGCTGTGATGCTCAACCGACCAGCAGCCCTTGTAACCCGCTTTCAGCAAATCAGGCATAAGACGTTCTGCCGCCATACAATGCGGATAATCCAGATGCACGTGCATCGCGAAGGGAATCACAGCCAGGTCATATGCGTCCTTCTGCGCTTCGTCGTCCACATCCCAGTTACCGAGATGGAGCATGTGTCCGAAGTTCTCCACACCTTTCATTGCGTCAAACAGTCGGTTAAGCTGCGCATAATTTCGCGTCACACCCCAGTGGTTCTCCGAACCGACCTTGGCACCCCACGCCGCCGCATAGGCGCAGTATTCCTTGTATTTGTTCGACACATACGCAAGTTGCTCTTCGGAGAATTCCGCTTCACGCACGCCAGCATCAATGCGGATGGATTTCGCCTTGACCGCTTTGGCAAATTTCAAGCAATCCCACGCCATTTTCTCATTCTCCGCCATGACCTCGGGGTTGTTGTCCCAGACATGCGCCCGGTCGCAACACAGGTTCACAACTGTGAGGCCGCGCTCTTCCAAATTCCGGCGTACAAGTTCGATATACTTATCGTCATAGGATTGTATGAAACCGTTCCAAATATCCGCCGTGCGCAGGCCGTAACGGTAGCGCACTGTCTCCAGATACCCGAACAGGTTCATACCGCCCACATTTTGCAAGCCGTGGAAGGAATAGGACATCACCGCAAAATTGTTCATTTCATTCATGTGGCTGCCTCCTTATAAGGTATATTCGAATGTTGTAAAACCAACGTCCTGTTTCGTGATATAACAGGGCTTGCTCTCCGCTTTCACTTCCTCGGCAGACACCTCGCAGTGCCGTTCGCCGGAGCGGAAGATGCCCTCCGACACAAGCATCGTTTGCAATGCAATTTCCTTCGTGCCAATGGATTCGCACTGGCCGCGTAAAATACCCGCCAGATGCGCCACGGAGCTGTCAAACACCGCTATCTCCGGGTTGAGCTGGTGCGTGCGGTAGATTTCCGCATCCATATCAATTGTCGTCGTCGCGGGATAGCCCACGATTTCAGACAGGAAGGTCAACGGCCGCGACAGTGACAATCCACCCTTCGCGCCGAACAGCTCCGAAGGCGGAAACGCATTCGCATGGACAGCCCAGGATTCCAAAATATCCATTGTCAGGTTGCCCTTAAACTTTACAAAGCCCGCGCCCAGCTCCTCCACGTTAAAGCCCCCCTCTTTCCGGCGCTTTTCGTCCATGGCGAGCTCCTGGTACACCTGGCCGCTGATCCTGTCCACCTCAGGTAAACCCAGAAGATACAACAGTTGCGAGATATGATACACGCCCATATCATACAGCGCACCGCCGGATGCCCAGTACTGGTTGTTGAACTCTTTTTCCGCATAGCCATCCACAAACGGGCGGCCGCGCCGCCGGAAGCCGTAGCTCCGCGCGTGGTAAATATCGCCCAGCAAACCGGCCTTGATAAATTTCTTCGCCGCGTGCACCAGCGGGTCATACAGCGTGCCGAGCTGGATATGCAGCAGCTTCCCTGTCTCTTCCGACACCGCCGCCATGGCCGCCGCGTCGTGGTACGACCCCGCCATAGGCTTCTCGCAATAACAATTTTTCCCCGCGCGCATGACCTCAATGGATACCGGCGCGTGCAGGTTATTGTGCAGCGCGACATGCACCACGTCGATGTCGTCCCGCTTTAGCATCTCGCGGAAATTGGTGTACCGATACGCAATGCCATATTTGTCACAAAAATCGTTCAGTTTCTTTTCATTAATATCGCACGCCGCAACAATCCTTGCGTTTTCAACCGGTTCATAATCCTTTGCATGGGCGTGCGCGATGATGCCTGTGCCGATAATGGCGGCTCTGATTTCCTTCATACCAAACACTCCTCCCCTCATTTTAATTGTACCGCAATCCGGCATGAATGTAAACGCGAAATCCATATATCTATCCTTTTTGAGATGCCCACGCCGTTGACATCGCTTTTTCACATATGCTACAATGACGGTATGCACTGACGGTGTGACAAAGGGAGGAACTGATAATGAAGAAGACATGCTCCATCGTGCTTGTGGCCGTAAACGGCTACGGCCGGACCCATGCGAATGCGGCGCTGGATTACCAGGGGGACATAGATTTGCAAATCGCGGGCATGGTTGACCCCACAGTTTCTGTTTTTTCGCGGATGGACGAGGTGGCGGCACGCGGCATACCTTGTTTTGCATCGCTTGACGAATTCTTCGCCGCGGGGCACCGTGCGGACATCGCCTTCATCGCCACACCCATCCATACGCACAAAACGCTAACGGCGCTTGCCATGCGGCACGGCTGCCATGTGTATTGCGAGAAGCCTGTCGCGGGCAATCTCGCGGAGGCATTGGAAATGCATGAATTTCCCGGCGCATACGGAAAATGGTTGGAAATCGGCTTCCAACTGTCGCACAATCCCACCATCCTCGCCATGAAGCGTGACATCCTCGCGGGCGTATACGGCAAGCCTTTGCGCATGAAGAGCATCGTGTTGTGGCCGCGGAATTCCGCGTACTACCGCCGGGGTTGGGCGGGGAAGAAATTCGCGCAGGATGGCGTACCGATATGGGATAGTATCGCCGCGAACGCCACGGCGCATTATATCCACAATATGCTCTTCCTTCTGGGCGGCGCCATAAATGCCTGCGCCATGCCTGCCAAGGTACAAACGTCGCTTTGGCGCGCGAATGACATCGAGACTTTTGACGCCTGCGCACTGGACATCACAACTGAAAACGGTACACAACTTTTATACTACGCGGCGCATTGCACGGATACGCTCCGTGACCCTGAGGCCATGTATGAGTTTGAAAACGGCAGTTTCTCCTTCTGCACGGTTGGCGGCGGCAATGTCGTTGGCCGCCTGCACGATGGGCGTGTTATCGATTATGGCGACCTCGACGCGCAGGCACCCGTTCTGCACACCATCGCAGAGGCCTTCGCATTAGACGAGCCGGACAAGCTGACCTGCCCCATCACGGCGGCAATGGGGCACATCCACGTGATGGAAGAAGTGAATGCGACACTAGACACAGTACACATCTGCCCAATTACGCAAAAGCGCGATGTCCTTCAAACCGGCGGCGAGACGCTTACCGTATATAACGGCCTTGCCGAAAGGCTCGCGGCAGGGTATGAGGCGTGGCGCTTCGTGTCGGAATAACGCAGAATCAGCAAACATGACCACCAGTTAAACTGGTGGTCATGCACAGCCCTCAAAGGGCTAAATACTGGCGCAGCCCCTCAAGGGACATCAAATAGTCCTCCGACCGCGCTATTTTTGCAAGCCGCCGCTAAAGCGGCTTGTTTATGCCTTAGGGTTCTTGCTAATACCTAAAGATATGGGCGAGCCAATGGCGCGTTTTAGCGCAAGCAAAAATATTGCGGTTTTATTGCATCCGACCGTATCCACATAACCAATCTACATTTTGTTTTTGAATCTCGCTTCACAAGGTCAACGATACACATGATAGCGTCCATTCCCTGCGGTATCAAACCCGCGCCAAATATCAATGCCACCGCCATCCATAGCAGATGTGGTTTTGAGATAGCTATAATCCACCGTGTATATAAAGTTGGGGTAGCGCGGGTGGGCGCTGCCCCTCAGCAGCATTGCCCGAAGAGCGGTTGGTATGTAATGGACAATTTTTTGCTTTCATTCTGTAAAGGACATACCTTCCAGCACACGCACCGCGCACGCGATGACGCTCGGGCAAATAGCCTTGTGTAAAGCTTTCACCGCCTCCGTCAAATGCTCCTCCGGGCGGCGGATGTCCGCTCCCAACAACTCACGGCATAAGACGGTACCTTTTTCCGCCTTAAACTTTTCGACAAACTCATATGTTTTACCGTTGCAATATGTTTTCTGTGCCATGTCGCCTTCCTCATGGAAGCCACAGCGCAGGCCAATCGTCAAAACCGCGCCGGACACCGCACCGCAAAGCTCCCCACAGCGCACCCCACCGCCGAAGCCGTTCGCCAGCTTCATCGCTGTGGCCGTTTCCAACCCCGCGCCCTCACAAAACGCACCCAACACCGCCTGCGCACAGTTGTATCCCTTCGCGAACAATTCCACTGCCGTTTCTTCCCGTGTCATGTGATGCCTCCCCAAATATTTTCACTTATTATATTGTATTTCACGCTTTTTCGCAAGCGGCCGATAAATTGCTCTTCAATATTTCGATTGTTTCGTGTATACTCAAGTATAGGCTATGAAAATAAAGGAGGTTCTTCCATGAGATGGACAGAGGAACGCGCCAATCAATGGTACGCGGCGCAGAAATGGCCGGTTGGCATTAATTATGTGACATCCACCGCGGTCAACAGCACGGAAATGTGGCAAGAAGAAACATACGACAGAGGCACCATCCTGCGGGAGTTGGCGCTGGCCGCACGCGCAGGCTTCAACAGTTGCCGCGTATTCCTACCGTTTTGCGTATGGCAAGCGGATGGCAACGGCTTCATGCGGCGTCTGGAGGATTTCCTCACCATTGCGTCTGTCAACGGGATTTCGGTCATGCCGGTGTTGTTTGACGACTGCGCCTTCTCCGGGCGTGAACCGCATACAGGTCCGCAGTCCGCACCCGTCCCCGGCGTACACAATAGTGGCTGGACGGCAAGCCCGGGCTTTTCCGTGGCGGATGACCCCGCGATGGAAAAGCAGCTTGCGGCCTATGTGAAACACATCATCGGCACGCACGCAAAGGATACACGCGTGTTGCTCTGGGATTTATACAATGAGCCCGGCAACAGCGACCGCGGCGCAAACAGCCTGCCTTTGTTGGAAAACGTTTTTGCCTGGGCACGAGAAATCGCGCCGTCGCAGCCGCTCACGGCGGCAGCATGGATTTATCGTGATTTTGATATGCGCGCCCCTGCACTGTCGGATGTTGTAACATTCCACGATTACAGTGCACTCGCGGAAACCGAGGCGCGTGTGGAATTATTTAAACCCTACGGCCGCCCGATTATTTGCACGGAATGGTTGTGCCGCGCGGCCGGCAGCCGTTTTGAAAGCCATTTGCCGATGTTCCATCGCAACAAAATCGGCGCATACAACTGGGGACTCGTCGTTGGCAAAACACAAACAAACTTAAGCTGGGATACACTCCAAACACCCAACACCGACCCGTCCGCGTTATGGCAGCACGACTTGTTCCGTGCGGACGGTACGCCGTACGACGCGGCGGAGATAACGGTTTTACAACAAACAATTGTATAACAGTAAAGCCTCCTGCCATGTGGCGGGAGGCTTTTATACTACTTGCATGAATACCGGTAAATATCCCGCTCCATACAGACGTTCAAACCGCAGCATTCCGTCGGGACAAGCTTGTGCTTCGCGTACAGCTCGGCAAACAGTTCCTTCACGCGGCGGTAATAATCTACCTCCGGCGCTTTCATACTGCCGAGGACAGGGCGCCCCATGGGCATCCAGATGGATGCGGTGGGGATAATACCGCGTTCCGCAAGGTATGTCGCACCTTCCCGCAAGGATGCAAACGGCTCAAGGCCGATGATGAAGTTGGAAAAGGCCGTCCCCGCGCCGTACTTTTGCACTGTATATTCCAAGGCAGACAAGTACCGTTCCCGCGTGGTGAACACAATTTTCCCAGGCGTGATATCCGCCGCCAGCTTTTCATCCCAGACTTCCAAGCTTGTCGCAATGCGGCTTGCGCCAAGGGTAAAGTAATCGTCAATCGCCGCCAGTTCACCCGGCGGTGTGATGTAGAGCAAAATCTCGCCCGGCAAATTCTTACGCCCGATGCGGCTGTCAATCGCTTGTAAATACGCGCGAATGTATTGCTCCTCGGACTTGCCGGAAAACGTGGAGCCGCCCGTGATTTGCACGCTGTTCACACCGACATGGCGCACGGCGTATTCGACAATGTCCGCCACGTCGTCCGCGCGGACAGCCTGCGGCAGCGGCTTCTTGTTCGCCGCAAGTTTTTCATGATCCGCGCCGGAAAAACAGAACTGGCACGGCTTGCCGGACGCCGCGTATTCGCACGGCCACAAGCATTGGAACGCCACCCAGTCCACGCCCTGCAATACGGAATTCCCGACGAACGGCAGGCCGGACGTTGTTTTTTGTTTATAGAAATCCGTCTTCGGCGGAAAAGTCACATGCGTCACAAATTGCCCGTTGTGGAAGAGTGCCGCCTCGTCCCCATCCATTGCCAGTGTGAACGGCGTACCCAGCTCCGACGCGTATCGCAGCAGCTTCAAGTTGTCCCACGACAGCATCCCGCCGAGATATTGGAGGTGGAAGCCCATGTCCGTCATCTGCACAATCGTGCCGTCCGGCAGGAACATACAGTTGCAAGTAAGCGGGCTGATGTCCAGCCGCACCTCTTTCGTGAAGCGCTTGTATACCTTTTTATCCACCTTGACGCCGCGGCTCACGACGAGGCATTTCAATTCGATTGAATCAACGGTTTCCCCGCTGATAGAATAGGTTTGCAAAATGTCACCTCATTATTCAAACACGATTTCCGTACCCAATATCCGCTGATGCGCTTCCGCAAGCAGCTTCACCGTCTTATCCCCGCCGCCGGTAAGGATGACAACATACGAACCTTCGCCCGCCGCTTTCCGCAAGGCAACCTGCGGACCCGCGCAATCCGCAAGGAATACACCCTCCGCTAGCGTGACAAAGCCCTTTATGCGGTACACCTCCGGCGAAATCGCCGCCAGCCATTGTTGGAATAACGCGTATGCCGGGCGGTTTTCCACCTGCACAAGCAGACTTTTCACGCCCAAAGTATTGCGCGTGATGCCGCCTTTGACCAATTTTTGCGCAGCCGGCAGCTTGTCCAGCCATGCCCGTTCGACAAAAGCGTTTGTGGTTTGGTATATCTCTGCGTGCGGGTTTAACTCGTTGATGAGCGCCGTTGTTTCCGCCACGGTTTCCGGGGCCGATACATCCATTTTATTCAACAGGACCATGCCCGCGCTGACAATCTGCTGCTTGATGGCAGGCACATTGCCGATGAGCTTCAACAACCGCGCACTTTCCGCTACGCATATCGTGCCGTAAAAATCATAGGATTCGCCCGCGTGCTCCGTCACCTGATGCAGAATCTGCGCCATACCCGTCGGGTCGGACAAACCGGAGGTTTCCACCAGCACAATGTCCACCTTGGTTTGCAACGCCTGTACGAGTGTATCCAGAAACAAATCGCTCCGGCAGACACAAAAGATAGAGCCGTTACTGATTTCCTCAACATGCACGCCGGATTCCGCCAGTACGGCGCCGTCCACGCCGCGCTTACCGAATTCGTTGACAATCACGGCAATGCGCCTGTCCGCATACAGCGTAAACAGGTTGTGCAGTAGCGTTGTTTTCCCGCTGCCCAAAAATCCGGAAATCAAAATAAGCTGTGTGTGTGCCATTGCCGCCCTCACTGTAAGTATGACTCGATTTTCGCGGCAAAGGCTTCCTTGTTCGGGATAATCGAAGAATATTCCAGATTGCCATTGATGTAGATGGACGGCAGGTTCGCCACGCCCATTTTCATGAACCGCACAATGTCCTCTTTGCGGGTATACTTATATTCCACCACATCAATTTTATCGCCGAACTGCGCTTTTGCAACATTCGCGGCATCCATCATGTAGGTGCAAGCCGCGCAGGATTCGGAATCCAGCGTGCATACCTCAATCAGCAGGCGCGGCAGCGCGGTATAATCCGGCAGCGTGATTTCAATGCCGTCCAGTGCGGAGCCTGTGTAGTTTTCCACCATTTTCCGTGCGGAATCAGTATTGATGACGGCCTGCCCCGCGGCGATGGTGTTCTCTATCGGCGTGGCATATGGCATATCGCAACCCGGGGATACAATCAAATTTTTATGGCTGAGTTTATCAATCAATTCCACAACATATTTCATGTTGTCCTGCTGGTTTCCGTGGAGCATAATGGTCGTAAGCGGGATGTTGCCGCTCAAGGCAATGTTGTAGCGGTCTGTGATTTCTTTGGCGAAAACCATGTCCACATTTTCATCCACCGCGATGGAATCAGGGTTCGTCAGGCACATCGGCTCGATGTTCCGCGTGGCATTTCCGCAGACGAAGAAGGACGACAGCGCACCTTTTTCGCGGATGTATGTGAAGCATTTCTCAAACGGTTCCTTGCAGAAATCGTTAAACGCATCAGGCGAAATCTGCGACACAAGCGGATCCACCAGCGCGATGACATCCATCCCCGCCTCCATGTAGTATTCCGCCATCTTGATAACAACCTTTGTGGCATATTCCATCAAAGCGACGACATAATCCTCATCGTCATACATATCCATGAAAATATCATTGCCGCGCAAGTGCGACGCGAGTGTGAACGGCCCGCAAATCAAACCGTACAGAGCGACTGTGTCGCCGATTGCCTTCTTCACTCTGTCCATCACGTCCAGTACCATAGGGATGCGTCCGTCTGTTTTTCGCGGAAGCGTACAGTCACAGGGAATATCCGTCGTGTCTGCCAGGGGATGTGTCTTGACCGATGGCGGCGCTTCCGGCGCCCAAACCAGCTCGCAGCCCAGCACCTCGGCCTCAAGCTGTAAATCAAAAATAACCGGCAGACCGTCGGGCGCATACAGCTTCGCCGCTTCCAGAATCCCTTGCGTCATTTTATTGGCATCCGACAGCATTTCTGTCGCGTTATAGTTCACAAGCTTCCCGGCGTGTACACCAACAAATGGCACCCACGGCAGACGTTCCGTCTCTTCGTGGCGCAGTGTTTTGAAAATAAGCTCCTTGGACATGGTACATTCCTCCTTGAAACAAAAATATAGTTACGCTCATACTAGCATAGGGGTACCGGATTCTCTATGAAAAATCCTTGATTTTTATAACAATCTTGCGCAGATGCCACATGCGCGCACGCGAAAAAGCAATGGCATTTGGCGCGCAGGCATGGTATACTGGTCGTGCGGGGATGCTGTCATGCGCATTCCTGAAAGGGGGGCGTACAATATGGAATACAGAGAACTCGGGAAAACCGGCAAAATGGTCAGTGCGATTGGCCTCGGATGTGAAAACCTCGACGGCAAGCCGTATGCACAGGTCAAGGAAACAATTGACACCGCGCTGGATAGCGGCGTGAACATCATGGATGTCTTCATGCCGGGAACAGCCGTGCGGGAGAATATCGCAAAAGCATTGGGCGAACGCCGCAAGGATGTCATGATTCAAGGGCATATCGGCTCAACAGACGTGAACCAGCAATATGACATCAGCCGGGATTTGCCGACGGTACAAAAATACTTCGAAGAAATCCTACGCCTCTTCGGCGGGTATATCGACTTCGGAATGATGTTTTTTATTGATTCCGAGCAAAATTATAAGGATGTCTTCGAAACGGGCTTTGCGGATTACGTGTTGCGGTTGAAAGCAAACGGCGACATCGGGCATATCGGCTTCTCCTCGCACAACCCCATGACCGCGATGAAGGTCATCAACACAGGCGTGCCGGATATGCTAATGTTCAGCGTGAACCCCGCATTTGATATGCTGCCGGAAAAGGTAAATCCGCTGAGCCAGATTGGGGAGGGCTTTGATGCGTCGCTTCTGCACGGCGTTGACCCGGCACGCACGGCGTTGTATACGCTCTGCATACAGAAACAGGTCGGCATCACAGTGATGAAAACATTGGGCGGCGGAAAGCTGATTTCGAAAGAGCATACGCCGTTCGCCACGCCGCTGACCGTGCCGCAATGCGTCCACTACGCATTGGGCCGCCCCGCCGTGGCAAGTGTGCTGCTGGGCTGCAAAACCGCGGACGAGGTGCGGGATGCCATGCGGTACTTTACCTTGGATGATGCCGCGCGGGATTATGCTGAGGTTCTCTGCGCGATGCGGAATGACTTCAAAGGAAACTGCGTGTATTGCAACCACTGCCAACCCTGTTCCGCCGGGATTGACATCGCCGCGGTCAACAAATACTTAGACATCGCGCGCCTTGACCCTGCCTATGTGCCGCCGTCTCTCCGCTCGCATTACGCCGATTTGCCGCACAACGGCGGTGAATGTTTCGGCTGCGGGAGCTGCGAAAACCGCTGCCCCTTCGGCGTGCCGATAATCGATAGAATGGCCGAAGCGGCGCGTCTGCTGGGTTAAAAGACAAAAAAGAACATCGCCACAGGCGGCTACCCTCATAAAGAAACATTTAAAAACACCCCCGAAACCGATTGATTTCGGGGGTGTAACGCACTACACTTTCTGCGAAAGCTATGTGGAGACAATTTCGTAAAAAATGCTCATTGGAAACCCTTTACCTTTTTTGTTGGGTAAAACTCCGATAACAAATCTATATAATCAGGTATATTTTCCACCGCTGTGTTGGTAGGTTTGAAATAGCATTTATTAAATAAATGCCCGCCGAGTGTATAGGTCTTAGTGCATTTGTATTTACATTTTCCATCCTTAAGATTGCATCCGCAACATTTACCTATGTCATTTGTAAACACCTCTCTTATATGCGCCGGAGCGTTTTCAATATATTGCCGGTGGTCATCAATTTTATGCAAATATAATCTTACGAAAATATTGCCGTCATTTTCTATATGAATACGGGTGGGGCACGGTCTGGTTTTGGTGCCAGTTTTTCCGTATACAATCGCCATCAAATCCCGATTTCCAAAAATAGTGCCACCGAAATCATATCCCACTTCGTTCAACGCCTTGTCAAAGGCTATTATGAAAGTCTTATCGGACGTGGAAATAATTTTGAATCTATCTTCCGTCAATATTTCATCCAAACTTTTGCTGCCAGTCGGATTATAACATTCATCTATTATTTCTCTAAGGGTTTTCCCTTTGTGGTTCAACGACACTTTTATAACACTATGGACAACAGGGTATTTTTCATAATCTTCTCCCAGCGTTTTTTTGAAAAAATTCCGAAATTCAACTGCAGAAATTTTCCGCGAACCGATCACTGTGTCTTCTGTAAGTTGTTCCTTTTTTATCTTGTCCATCAGCTTTCCTCCTACATAAAATGTAAATACTGTTCACCGAGTAATCTGACCGCACTATTGCGGCGATGTTCTTTTTCATCGGTTTTATACCACCGTATCGTCCAACGGCATCCCCAGCTCTTCATACAAGTGCCGCCGCGTTTTCTTGTCCGCGCTGGCTTCCTGCCACGCCCATTTCGCCACGTCGCGGGCAATCTTCCGCGGAACGGCAATCACACCGTCACCATCGGCCACAATCACGTCTCCGGGATAAATCGCCACACCGCCGATACCAATCGGGATGTCCTTCTCAATGAACCGAATCCGCGCCTGGTCCATTGGCTGGGATATAAACTTCGACCAGACAGGTATTTTTTCTTGAATCACCTCGTCCGTATCGCGGATGCCGCCGCCGTTTGTCAAGAACCCGACCGCGCCCATTTTGGTACACCGCAGTGTGTTGCTTGAGCCAAGCAGCCCCACATCAAGCCCGCATATATCCAGGCAAATAAAATCTCCGGGTTCTATATCGTCAGACCACGCGTCCGTACAGATTTCGTCATAGTACATACCGGCCCACGCTGTGTATTCCTCCGGCGTGCAGCGCGGCAGCGGTCCTTCATACGGGACATATCGCGCCGTCCGCGCGATGCCGACGACAGTTTTGCCCGTGCGCGCCACCGGGCGTATGGAATGCTCCAGCGTGCCGTAAAAATGATACCCCATCCAATCCATGCCGTCGCGCACATCCGTCACGCGGAGCCGCTTGAACATCGCAATCAATTCCAGATTTTCCGTGTTGCTCATATTGATTCCCTCCCCCATTTTAACAAAGCCAGTGCCACTTTAATGCCTGTTGCGGAAACGGTTGTTTTCCTGTATACTAAAAGCAAACCACATCGGAAAGGAATGATACCACATGACCCTCACTGCGCTGCAAGAAGAATTCAGTGTTTGCAAGCTCCACGAAACCACGAAGGTTGACCTGTGTACGCCTTTCACCTTTCTGTCTATCACCGATGACGAAATATCTCTCGTCTGTCCCACTCCGGTGACGCCGGACAACGCTGTCAGTGTGAAATCCGGATGGCGCGCATTGAAAATTGCCGGGGATCTGAACTTCGAACTGGTCGGCATCATATCGCGCCTTTCCGACTTGCTGGCGGCGAGTGGTATCAGTGTGTTCGTCATCTCGACCTACAATACGGATTATATATTGGTGCAGGCAGAACGCTTCCAGGCGGCTATCGCCGTGCTGACAGCGGGCGGTCATCGTATCTTTAACGCGTAAGCATATTTCACGAAAGAAGCCATTTCCCACTCCTTTACTGTATGCTATGACTGTATCGTTACCCGTCTGCCTTCCAACCGCGACTGCTCCGAAGCAAAGGCCATCAAGTGGCTTTGCAATGACAACCGGGCCGTCGTTTTTGTATCGAAGCGCTCCTCGCGCACCGCATTGATGAAATCCGCCAGCAAATGCGCATCACCGCCACCATGGCCGGATTTCAATGTCTTGTTATCAGTGTGAATGACCTCTACCTCGTCCTTAGCAAAACGGTGAATCTCGAGCTCCGCCTTGTCCAGATGCCCGCGGATGTCGCCATGCGTGCCGGAAAAACGCATTGTGCGTGTGTTCTCGCTAGAGAAGCCGCACATATTAAACGTCACAATCAAGTCGTCCTCCATACGGAAAACGGCGGTCTGGTGGTCGTTCAAATCATTGTCACAGCGGAACACGCAGCGCCCGTGCGGGCCGGTCTTGAGTGCCTCCACACGCGCGGTGTAGGAATGGTCGAGCGAGATGCTGTCCGCCGGCCAGCTTGTGCCGTCCATTTGTTTCAAATAAATCGGCGGTGCGAAATAGGGGCAGGCCGTTTCCTGCGGGCAGCCATCCAGGCAAAACACCGGCGCACCTTCAGGCGCATTGGCCGCCTTGAAATGCAGTTGATTCCCCTCCGACATGACCGACAGGCATTTCTTGCCTGTCAAGTACCCAATCAAATCCAAATCATGACAGGATTTTGCCAAAATAAACGGGCTGGAGATAGTCGTGTTCCGGAACACACCGCGCACGAAAGAATGTGCGTAATGCCAATACGCCACGTTTTCTGTCAGTGTCACGTGCGTCAGCCTCCCGATGACATTTTCGTCCAGCAATTCCTTCAGCCGTTCAAAAAACGGTGCGTACCGCAGCACATGGCAAACCATGAGCAGCCGTTTCTTCTCCTCTGCCAGCGCGACCATGTCCATGCATTCCGCTTCGTCTGGCGACATGGGCTTTTCCAGCAGCACATGGTAGCCGCGCCGGAGTGCTTCCATCGTCGTCTCATAATGCACCCTGTCCGGCGTGGCGTTAATCAACGCGACGGCCTCCGTATGGTCAAGCGCATCCAGCCAATTCGTGTGCATTTGCTCCGCTTTTAATCCGAAATCCGCGCCAAACTTTGCAAGCTTATCTGCGATCGGCTCCGCCACCGCGGCAATTTCCGCACCGTTTTGTTGTAACAAACCCGCGTATACCCGTCCTCTGCCACCGCAACCCAATATAATAACCTTCATGCCCGCTCCCCCTTGAAATATATTATTGATATAGTGTTTGCATATTGTCTTAACTCCAAATTCGGTCGTGCGCCCACTCGCCGTCCCACGCGGATGTATCCTCCCACAACCCAGGGCGCTTGGGGTTCATGTGTGCGCGAAGCACATCGTCGTCCAGCACTTCGATACCGAGGCCGGGCTTGTCGGTCAGCGTGAGCCAGCCGTTCTGGATAGGCGGCGCTTCGCGGAAACCCTTTGCGATGTCATTCCACCATGGCACGTCATGGGAATGGAACTCCATCGCCACAAAGTTATCACCCGCAGCGGCAGCCACATGCGCCGCTGCCATGCAGCCGACCGGTGTTTCCGCCATGTGCAGAACGCCCGCGACGCCGTGCTCCCACGCCATATCCAGTATCTTCTTTGTCTCCATGATGCCGCCTGTCGTGAGCACGTCAGGGTGAATGACAGATACCGCTTTGCCTTCCAGAAGCGGTAAAAAGTTCTCTTTTCCGAAGATGTCTTCCCCCGTACACATCGGCACGGCACAGGCGCGGCTTAGCGCCTGCCACTGCGCGGTATAAAACCACGGGATGCAATCCTCCATCCACGCAATGTTATATTTCTCCAGCCGCCGCCCGAGCTTGATGCAGCTCTGTATATCCACATGGCCGATATGGTCAATGGCGAGCGGGATTTCATACCCGATGCTGTTCCGCACGTCGCTGACATATTGCTCCAGGCAATCCAACCCCGTCTCCGTAATGGTCAAAAATGTAAAGGGATGCGGAATGCTCATGAAATCGGCGAATTCCTTGTTCGTGATGCCGTAAGACAGCTCCTGCCGGTTGAAGCGCCGCAAATCATCCAAATACCCCAGGGGTGCGTTCAACGCGCCATCCACATCCAGCAGCAGCTCAATCCCCAAATCCATTTTCAACATGGTATAGCCTGCCGCCATCCGCGCGGCGAGCGCTTTGCCCATATCCTGCCCTGTATGCTTTCCACTCACATCCGTGTCGCAATAGATGCGGATTTTATCGCGGAACTTCCCGCCAAGCATCTGGTACACCGGCACGCCATACGCCTTGCCCGCCAAATCCCACAGCGCGACCTCCACGCCGCTGACACCGCCGCCCTGCCGCGCCTGCCCGCCGAATTGCTTGATACGGTTGAAAAGCTTGCCGATGTCGCAGGGGTTTTCGCCGACGAGAAGGCGTTTCAATTGCAAAGCATACATTTTGTTGGAGAAATCACGTACTTCTCCGTAGCCGACCAGACCTTGGTTTGTTTCCAATCGCAGGATTGTACAGTCCATCGGCGCGCCGACAATATCCGCAAAACGCATATCTGTAATGCGCAGGGCCGACGGGCGGCTGTCCGTTCCACAGCAGGGTTCAAATGATTCCACTATGTACACACTCCCATCTTGTATAATAGACATTTGTTATGACTCCGCGCATTTTATTGATACGCGCCGATTGTATACGCACCGCTTTCAGGGCGGGCATTGCCGTCTATATCCTCCGCGACATGCGGCCACAAATTCATCCCCTGCACCGCTGTTTCGGTCGATAACCGGAAATTGCCGTTTTCCAAATCCGCAAACAGTTCCGCCGCATTGTCCGGCACGAGGTTGCTTTGCGAATCAACCGAATCCATCACCACATACGTCGGGTTTCCGTCCTCGACCCCATACCGCAGGATATTGTTGTAGATTTTGCCATCCTGAGAAGGCAAGCAATTCGTGTTCTTCTCCATGGAATAGAAAGAAATACTACCCGTCGTACAATCGTCATAAATCGTGTTGTTGTAGATTTCGAAATCCTTAGCGCTGTTGACATAAATTCCGGCTCTCCGCAGGGTTCCCCAAACGATATTGTTCCGCATGACGCCGCCGCGCGTTTCATACGTTTCGTCATTGTACCGGTAGAAACCGCTGCCGCTGCCACTACCCCCGAAAGAAAGCGCCACATCGCAATTTATCAATATATTGTTTTCAATCACGCAGTCGATAGAATTGGCCTTGAAAAATATGCCGAAACCAATCCAATCCTCATACCGCTCCATGACATTCAAGTCAATATTGCTCTCAAGTTGGATGATGTTTTCAATGACATTCCCGCGGACAAGCCAGCCCCTTGCACCGATGCCGTCGATACCCTCGATAACCTCACGCATACCATGGTTTGTGAAGCCGATGTAGCAATCCTCAATCACGCCGTAATCGGAAAGCGCATTGATTTTGAAGCCCGACTCGCCATTATCCAAGGTTATCAGGTTCTCCGCACGGAAATAATGCGCGCTGAATGCGATTTGAATCGCGTGGTAATACGAATCGCGCAGCGTGAGGTTCTTCACCGTGCAATAGGACGACGAAATAACCTTCATGTTCATGTATTGGTTTTCATTATTAATACCCAGACCAACCAGCACCGTATCCGCTGGGTCGTCCGTTTCACCCTGGATGGTGATATTGTCTTTGTTTTCAATCATCACGCGCTCGGTCTGGTAATATGTGCCCTTGGCGATGGTGATGATGCGTCCGGCCGCCGGTGCGCTGTCAATGGCGGCTTGCAGATCTTCCATTGTATCAACAGTCACTTCATCACGCACGCCGGGCGACCCTGTTGCAGCACTGACGATATTGGAAATATCCGATACGGAATTGTCGGCAAACACCGTCCGCACCGCGAAATAATATGTCTTCCCGGTTTCCAGCGCATTGACCTGCAACACCTCATCCGTACCTGATGTGCCTGGAAAAATGGTGACATCCGCTTGTGTGCAGTCGTCCCAGTTCGCTGCGTCGATGGGTTTTTCCGCGTACCGCACATCATAACGTTGCGCAGCGCCTTTGCCGGTCGCCCCGCCCGGTGCGGGCCACGTCAACTCCACGCTGTATACATTGTGCTTCCTGGCTTGCAAGTCCGTTATCCCCGCAGTCGCATTTCCTGACGCGGACGGCGCCCCGCACGCGTACAGCATTATACCCAGCAACAACAGTCCAATCAATCCGAATAGCTTCTTTCTCATTGTTACCCTCCTCTATATCAACATTTTTGGTGTTGTACGGGTTTTATTGGTTCGGCTGCACCGCCTTCGTCAGACGCAGCAAAGTGATGACCGATTGCTCCACCGTGTATACGCTCTGCGGAGCAAAACGCGCATTCCCTACGCCCTGCATGAGCGGCACTTGTTCCTCGCCGCAAAGGATTTGCGAGGCTGTTTGGATAGCCGCTTCCACCCATGAAGCAAATTGCGGCGCGTCTGTAAACGAAACGCTTTCCCCCATTGCGGAAATACCCAGAACCGCCGCGGTTCTCGCGAGCATTACCGCTGCCTGCTCCCGGGTGATAAAGCGGTACGGCGCAAACAGGCCATTCCCCACCCCGTCCACAATCCCAAGCGCCGCCGCTGCCTGTACATCGGCATTATGGCAATCGGCAAACGCAACTGCATCCGCACCGGCGGCCAGTGATACGAGGCTTTGCTCCGCCGCCCGGCTTGATGACAACGGCTGCGGTGCCGGCATGTGATGATGCCATATCGGCCGTCTTTAGAAACAACAATATGCTCATCGTTATCATACATATAGTAGGCAATGTTTTCATTGGTGCCGTTGTTAAAGAAACAGGTGTCAAACATACCTATAGAAAACATTTTCTTGCTTCGCGATAAGCCTACCGCCGCTGCCATACGCCAAGCCGTTATACCCGTACCGCATAGGCAGGGTGAATAACGAAGCAGAATTAAATTATGGTTGACAGCCAACTGTGGTTTGCATAAAAGGATACCAAGCATGAGAATATGCGCGGTGTCTTTTTAATGCTGAAAAAAGCTAAATACCTATGAAGTGATGGAGATTTTAATAGCAGTCGGCCTAATGCTTATTATAAATAGTTAGCATGGTTAAAATTTAGAGCCAATATTTCAAACCCGTTATTTTTGTATTCTAATAAACCCAATTTTCCAACTTCGATTATCTCTTTGCCTGAACTATACGCAATCTTTCCGTTGCTTGTAGACGTTAAAATCGCTTTCAGAATAGAGCCGTGTGCTGCAATCATCAATGTTTTATCTGCATGTGCAGCAACGTGTTTTAAGATTGCATTTTTTGCTCGATTGCAAAGTTTTTCAACAGTCTCCATGCCCGCATAATCGCCATCGGGAAACATGGTTTGTCTTTCTTCTCTCGTTAAACCTTCAGCTTCTCCAAAATTACGTTCAATAAAATCAGGTTCAATCGTAACTTGCCTATTGTCCAATCCGATTTTTTCTGCTAATATCTCCGCACTCATTCTTGCTCTAAGCAAAGGACTTGAAATGATGGCATCTATGTGGATACCTTTCTCTAATACCAAATCTCCTACTGCGTTAATTTGCTCTATTCCTTCCTCGTTTAAGGGTATGTCTGTATGCCCCTGTAAGCGGCCTATTTTATGCCAATCCGTTTCACCGTGCCTAAGTAAAAAAATTTTCACAGTAATCATCCCTCGTCTAAATAATAGAGTATATAAGTTCACTACCATTTCCCGCTGCCGCCCATGCCGACATAGCAATAATACAGAAGAAAATTACCTTTTTCAAAAGAGCACCTCCATACGGAATGCTTCCCTCTGTACTTTCATTATCAACAATATGGAACACCTACAATACCATTATTATACAATACCATGCCGCCAAAGCATAGTCCCCTATGCAATTTTTGTTCCACCGTTACGAACCGCGTGAAAGTACAAACAATCTTACCAAACAAGTTTGACGAATGGACGGGCAATGGTATACAATAAATAGAGTCATAATACGATTACGTATTCATACATAAGCAAAAGGAGAACACACCATGATATCAAAGGAAATCGTGAAACGCGCCGTGACGCGTACAGGGCCTCCGCGGATGCCGCTGCTGTATTTTAACGAGTTTATAGAGAAATCGGATATTATCCGTACGAGTTATGGCAGCGCGAAGAACTTCGTGCCGGACGACCCGAACCGTTCGGAATGGGGCTTCCGCTGGGAGCGCTTGGACGACACCATGGGGCAGCCGACGAACCCGCCCATTGCCGACTGGGATATGTTGACGCAATACCGTCCGCCCGATGCCAACGCACCCGGCCGCTTCGACCATATGGCGGATTTTGTCCGGCGCAACAACACGAAATATTTGATTGGTGAACTCGGTATATCCGGCTTGAATCTTGTCACCTTCCTGCGCGGTTTTGCGGAAACGATGGAGGATTTGTACCTGGAGCCGGAACGTATGATGGCACTGATTCACATGGTATACGATTTTGAAATCGGGATTATTGAAGGCTTTTGCCGGTATGATATCGATGCGGTTTCCTTCTCCGACGACTTGGGCACGCAGCAGAGCCTGATGCTTGCACCGGACATGTGGCGTAAGGTTTTCAAACCGCTGTATAAGAAGCAATTTGACATCGTCCACAGCCACGGCAAGGACGTGTATTTCCATAGCTGCGGCTATGTGTATCCGATTATTCAAGACTTAATTGACATCGGTGTGGATGTATTCAACTTCAACCAGCCGGACTTGCTTGGCATTGATCATTTGAACCGCGATTTCGGCGGCAAGGTGAGCTTCGCCTGCCCGGTTGACCATCAAACCGTCGCTATCACTGGCACAAGGGAGGAAATATTCGGCTATGTCCGGCATTTGAAGGATACGCTGGGCGCACACAACGGCGGCTTGATTGGATACATTGAAGAATACAGCAGCGTGGGTATGAAACCGGAGAGCTTCGCAAGCATTTGCGAGGCATTTGAAACCATCGGAAGCGAACAGTAAAACAACAAAGGAACCCACAACGGAAGGAGTGTTTGTCATGAAGCTTGCTGTTAATTTGAACGCCGTTATGTCGGGGCACCCGATGCCTGACAGTCTTCAGCGCATCAAGGATTGCGGATACAATGCCTTTGAAATATGGTCTTGGTGGGATGCGGCTTTCGACGCGCTGCATAAAGAAAAAAAACGGCTCCACATGGAGGCCATCTCCTTGTGTACGAAGTTCATCAGCCTCACAGACCCCGCCCAGCGCGATGCGTATACCGCCGGGCTTGCCGAAAGCATTGCCGCGGCGAAAACAATCAACGCACCCCTTTTGGTGTCGCAGATAGGCGCGGATACGGGCGCCGGTTTCGCCGCACAGCGGGATTCTATCGTCGAAGGGTTAAGGCGCAGCGCACCGTTGTTGGAGGAGGCCGGCATCACCTTGGTGGTGGAGCCGCTGAACCTGCGCGTAGACCACGCAGGATATTTCTTGTCCGCCTCCGACGATGCATTTGATATTGTCAACCGCGTAAACAGTAAGAACGTGAAAGTTTTATTCGACATTTATCACCAGCAAATCACCGAGGGCGACATCCTCCGCAGAATCCGGCAAAATATCGACCTTATCGGCCACTTCCACGCGGCAGGAAACCCGGGGCGGCACGAGCTGTACAACAACGAGCTTGATTACGGCTATATCTTTGCGGAAATCGAGAAAACGGGATACGACGGCTATATCGCTCTGGAATACATCCCGGTTGACCCGTACGAAAAAGGCTTGACGCACGCACTTCAACTCGCGCAGGCCGCGTCTTGTCCTCATCAATAACGTAAAGGAGCGTTTGAAATGGAAAACAATACATATGATATTGCGGCCTATATTTGGCCGGCGTATACGGGGCGCGAGCCGCGCACGCACATCTTCTGGCCGGAAAAAGGCGGCGAATGGGAGACGGTGCGCAAGGCAACCGCGAAGTTCGCGGGGCACGATTGGCCGCGCAAGCCTTTGTGGGGCTATGTGGACGAGGCCGACCCGTATGTGATGGAGATGCAGATTAACGCCGCGACAGACCATGGCGTGAATGTGTTTATCTACGACTGGTACTGGTTCGACAAGCGGCCGTTTCTGGAACAATGCCTCAATGACGGCTTCCTCAAAGCGCGGAACAACGATAAGATGAAATTTTACTTGATGTGGGCAAACCACGACGCAAATGTCACATGGGACATCCGCAATTCGGGCGAGCCGACGGTGATTTGGGAGGGCAAGCAGGACAGAGCCGAGTTTGAGCGCATCTGTCTGCGGTTGATCGAAAAATATTTTAAACTGCCGAATTATTACACCATCGGCGGCAAACCGGTTTTCATGATATATGACCTGAGCAATTTAATGGCAGGGCTTGGCGGCGTACAGGCAACGCGTGAAGCGCTGGATTGGTTTCGCGAGGCGGTGGTGCAGGCCGGGCTACCAGGGTTGCATTTACAATGTACATTGTGGGGTGAAAACGCTGTCAACGTCAGCGGCGTCGATGGCGAGCGGAATTTCACGCAAAAGGATGTCGTCACGCAGCTTGGCTTTGATAGCGGCTCACATTACCAATATGTGCACTTCACAAACATCAAGCGGCCGTATGCCGATATTATGCCCGATGTGGAGGCAGAATGGGCGCGGATTGACCGCGAATATTCCATCCCATTCTTCCCACACATTTCCGTCGGCTGGGACAACAACCCGCGCTTTCGCCAGACGCTGGACTATTTAACGACGGACAATACACCGGCGGAAATCCGAAGCGCCTGTGAATTGGCGAAAAAATATATCGACGAGCATCCCAACCGGCCGCCGTTAATCACGGTGAACAGCTGGAACGAATGGACAGAAACAAGCTATTTACAACCGGACACGCTGTATGGCTACGGCTATTTAGAAGCGTTCCGAGACGTCTTTTTCGTGAACGCTAGCAAGCGATGATTGAATCAACAAAACAGCCGCTACGGATTTTTTTACAATTGCAGCAATGATTTGGCGTAACCGTTTCACACCCATTCGTTTATGAAATGTTATACAATTGGCGCGAAAACTATTTCCATCGGCTTCCCGTCATGGTATAATTAAAAGAAAGATAAGAATTCGCCGAGTTAGTATGGAGGAGGATAACACAGATGTTTATTGACCCCAACATTCCCTTCTTGATAGCTTCTCTGTTTTTCCTTGTGAGCGGGTGTTATTTGTATCTTTGTATTTTTACTATTGAAAACAGTACGAAATCGAAGCTGCGCGACGATTATCTGTCCGGCGGCGTGTGCCTGCTGGTATACAGCCTTTTCTATGGCTTGATGACCATTACGGATAACGAAGTGCTTTGCCGTATATTCTGGGCAATTGGCTTTATGGCGAGCTGCCTGTTCTTCGCCCGCTGGCTTGTTTTTTCGTCTAATATGGTTGCAATCCAAAGCCGCCTTGTGCGGTTTATCATCCGCACAACCTCGGTTGTGTCCGTGGTTTTTGCCGGCATTTGCATTGCATCCGATGATACCGTATTTATCATGACAAAGTACGGCGTTCATTTTTCCTATCACCACAGTGCGTATTTCGTCGGGATTATTTTATACCAAACTGTCGTTGTGCTGGGGTTCCTGTTTATGTTTTTACAATGGTGGCGCGTGTCCGATATAAAGCGGAACCGTATCCAGGCACTTTTATTCCTCGGGCTCTCCGCTTTCATTGCGCCCATCGGTATTGCAACTGATTTGATTATGCCAACCTTTACGGAATACACGGCCATTCCCTTGGCGTCCATATGTTTTCTGCCGATTTCGATGCCGCTTCTTCTGTCCATGCTCAAGCACAAGACGCTCAGCATTACAGTACCGAACGCATCCGGCTATGTGTTCAACACCGTCACGATACCAACTTTGGTGCTTGATATACACAATAACATCAGTCTCGAAAACAAGGCATCCCTTGATTTTTTAGGTTGCAGTGTTATCGGTAAAAACATTTCGGAAATCCTCTTGTACGACGACGCACCACCAGCGCAGTCTTTTTTCAAAAAAGGATTCGACAGCAAAAAGATTGCAGTGGAAACGCCGCTTGGCGTTAGGATTTGCGATATGTTGCTCGCGCTGGAAAATGATAAATACAACGATGTGCTTTGCAAAGTCGCTTTGTTGCGGGACATTACGGAAAATGAGCACAAGGATTATATGCTCCAGATGGCGCTTGCACAGGCCAATACCGCGAACAAGGCGAAAAGTGATTTTCTGTCCAACATGAGTCATGAAATCCGCACGCCGATGAATGCCATCATCGGCATGACCGCCATCGGTAAATCTTCGCATTCCCTTGCGAAAAAAGACGATGCCTTACATAAAATCGGTGGCGCCTCCACACATCTTTTGGGTGTCATCAACGATATACTGGATATGTCAAAGATTGAGGCGGACAAGCTCGAACTGTCCAACGTAAGTTTTGTGTTCGAAAAAATGCTGCACAACACTGCGGAGATTGTAAACTTCCGTGTGAACGAACGCAAGCAGTTGTTTTACGTACATATCGATGATGATATACCCCATACATTGATTGGCGACGACCAACGGCTGTCGCAGGTCATCACGAACCTCTTGGGGAACGCCATCAAATTCACACCGGATGGTGGCACGATACGTCTTGATTCACGGCTGATTGCCATGGAGAATGATGTATGCCGTTTGCAAATCAGCGTCACAGATACGGGCATCGGTATCACGCCGGAACAAAAAAGCCGCCTGTTTCGGTCATTTGAACAGGCGGAAACAGATACATCGCGCAAATTCGGCGGTACCGGGCTTGGCCTTGCCATTTCCAAGCGTATTGTTGAATTGATGGGCGGCGATATTAATGTCGAATCCGAACCGGGGCAAGGTGCCAAATTTACCGCCACCGTTTCGTTGCAATACAACGCCGGCGCGCAGCCATCCGCAGCGGATGCAGAGGAAAGCTGGAAGAACCTGCGTATTCTGGTTGCGGATGACGATATAGAAATCCGCGAATTTTTCAACGCTTTCGCTACACGCAGGGGGATTGCCTGCACGACCGTCACAAGCGGTTCGGAAGCACTTGCCGCACTAGAGCATGGCGGTGCATTTGATGTTTGCTTCTTAAATTGGAGCCTTTTCGAACAGGACGGCATCATTTTTGCTCAAAACGCGCGAGCCAAAACAACGAGCAATACCATCGTCATCACCCATACGGCGCGGGAGTGGCAGGTGTTGGAAAGCGAAGCGCGCACTGTGGGCATCGAGAAGTTTTTGTTGAAGCCGTTGTTCCCGTCCGCTGTCGCCGATATGATTAACATGTGTATGGGCTTTGGCGGCGCGGTGGAGCAAGAAGACACGGATGACTACGCAGATGATTTTTCCAACCACACAATATTGCTGGCGGAGGATATTGAAATCAACCGCGAAATCGTGCTGGCGCTCTTGGAACCCACATGTATCCATATTGATTGTGCGGAAAACGGCGTACAGGCAATCACGCGTTTCAAGGCGGCACCGGAGAAATATAGTTTGATTTTTATGGATATTCAAATGCCGGAAATGGATGGCTTTGAAGCGACGCTGAGTATTCGCGCGCTTAATGTTCCACAGGCGAAAACGGTGCCGATTATCGCGATGACTGCGAACGTCTTCCGCGAGGATATTGATAAATGTATGGAATCCGGCATGAACGGCCATGTAGGAAAGCCCTTGGACTTCGACGAAGTCATCGGGCAGCTTCGCAAGCATTTGAATGGCTGAGGCAATCGAATGATTACCGTGCGGCTGCCTCCGGCGAAGACGGAAGCATCACAGTAAACACGCTCCCCTCACCCGGCGCGCTTTTGACCGCCAGGCTGCCGTTTTGCCTCTCCACAATACGATATGCCAGCGCCAGACCAAGGCCGTTGCCCTCGCCGGAATGCGATGTGTCGCCTTGGTAGAATTTATCAAACGCACGCTTCCGCGTATCCGCATCCATGCCGCAACCCGTGTCCGCGACAGAAACGGTGATACAATCCTCGCTTGATGTCTGCGTCAGCGTCACACGCCCGCCGGGCGGCGTAAACTTCACTGCGTTCGACAAGAGATTGTTCCATACGATTTCAAGCAATGCCGCGTCGGCGGAGAGCATGGCTCTGTCCTCTATATCCGCTGTCAGCTCGATTCCCTTTTCATCCAGCAGCGATTCAAAACCCAGCACACAGTCGCTGAGCTGCCGGCAAAGGTTATACGGCGCGGCCGGTAGCTCGATTTCTTGGTTTTCCAGTTTGTTCAACCGGAGCATGTTTGAAACGAGTGCTGTCAGGTTTTCCGTAGCCCTGCCTATGGTTTGCAAGTAAGCAGTACGCGTCTCCGCCGTCAAGCCGCCGTTTTGCAGCATGTCCGTATAATTCCGGATTATGGCAAGCGGCGTTTTGATTTCGTGCGAAACATTTGTGATGAAATCGTTCTTCAGCGTCTCAATGCTGCCCAACTCCTGCACCATGGTGTTAAAATCCATAAACATCACGTCGATATAATCGTATTTCTCCGGCGTGTTCATAGGCTCAACATATAGGGAAAAATCACCCTCCGCTACTTGTTTGGCCGCCTCGGACAAACGCCGCATGGGCTTGTCATAACGTGCCTTGATTTGCTGGTTTGTCACATACAAAAACCCCGTCGCCACAAGAACCCAGTACAGCATAACCGCCGCCACCTGTATGACAGGGTGGGTTTCTGTGAATCCGGGGATAACGATGATGCCGACCTGTATGCCGACAAGCAGTAATATGACAATGTACGTCAGCGCGAAGGATTTCCCGCTCACAATTTTCTGCTTTACGCGTACATCTTGTTCCGGCTGCTTGCCTCTCATTCCGACAACACCGCCTTATACCCCAGCCCGTGCACGGTTTTGATGGCAAAGCCGCAGCAGTCTGAAAACTTGTCCCGCAATTTATTGATATACACATCCACGGCACGCAGGCTTGTGTCGCTGTCCAGCCCCCAAAACTCGTCCATAAGCTGTGCGCGGGAGAAAGTTTTATTGGGATAAGATAGAAGCTTGAAGAGGATGTTAAATTCGCGGACAGTAACGGCGACAGGATTGCCGTTCACCTCAGCGGAAAGCGCATCCGCGTCCAGGGTGAGATTACCGACGTTCATTTTTTTTGCATCCATAATGCTTGCGCGGCGCAGCAGCGCCGCCACACGCAGAATGAATTCATCCAAATCGACTGGCTTAACCATGTAATCGTCAATACCCGCACGGAAGCCTTTTTGCTTGGAGGCAATGTCGTCACGCGCGGACATGAACAGTATCGGGATGGTTTTATTCAATGCGCGTATGGTTTCCGCAAATGCGAATCCATCAACCCCCGGCATCATAATGTCGGAGACAATAAGGTCATACAAACGACCATACATCGCATCGTATGCCTCGTTAGGATGCAGGCATCCCTTCGTCGCGTACCCATTGTTCGCAAGCGTGGCACAGACAATGTGATTCAACCTTACGTCATCTTCCACCACCAGAATATGAAGCATTTCGCAACCCTCCTTGCTTTGTTTCCAAGCAGCATAGCATAAAAATGTTTGTAAATTGTTAAAGTCAACGGATGTAAAAGCATTTTTTGAAATTATTTATCCGGCGATTTTTAACACACATGCTCATATCACAATCCCCTCGCTTTCCAACACCTTCCGCAGCCGCACGCGCAAGCGGAACAGCCGCCCAGCCAATTGGTTCGCCGTTACTCCGCAAGCCCCCGCCAGCTCGTCCAAGCTTTCGCCATACCAATAGCGGCGTAGAAACAACACTCTCTCCCGCTTTTGCAAAGAGCACAGCCAACTTACCAGCACGTCTGTCAACGCGTTTCCCAACACAGCCTCCTCGACCGTTTCCCGCGCGGGCAGGCAATCCGTCAGCTCCACAAGCAAGCTGCAATCACGCTTTTGCGCGTGGGCGGCACGCCAGCGGCTCAATGACAAATTCCGCGTGATGCGCCCTAAGAACGCCGACAAGCTATGTGGCTTTTGCGGCGGCATATTTCCCCATGCCTTACCATATGTATCGTTCACGCATTCCTCACTGTCCTCCCGGTTCGACAGCACGGAAAACGCGATGCTATGCAGCATACGCCCGTACTTCGTATGGCTCTCCGTGATGGCAACTTCGTTTTTATCCCAGTAGAGCGCAATGATGTTTTCGTCTTCCATAGTGCACCTCCTCAATGACAAAGACGCAATTTGCAATGGAAATATTCGTGGGAACAGCAAATTATTTTTGTCTCCTAACGTAAGAACAAGGATGTGCCGCCGCACGGCATATCCTTGTTCCTACTCTGGTTACAAACCTTTGCTATTTATTTTATACCGTTCAACGAAAACGGCAAATCGTCCGCCACATATGCCCGCAATGGCGGCACAAGTCCAAGCGTAACCGTCTGCTCACCGCCGCATATAATGTCCTTGTGCCGGAGGAATTGCTTATCATACGCCACCCCGCCCAATGTCCGCGCCGCTACGAAAAACTTGTGCGGCGCATTGCCCTGCACGTCAATGTTGAACCGCTTACCGTCCGGCAGACGGAGAACCGCCGAATCCACAAGCGGAACCGTCAGCACATATTCTGCCGCGCCCGGACAGACCGGGTACATCCCCAATGCGTTAAATACAAAGAAGGCGGCCATACTGCCGTTGTCCTCATCCCCGGGATAGCCACGGAAACCGCTGTTGAACAGGTTCATGCACAACTGCTTCGTCACAAGCTGGGTAAGGTCAGGCCGCCCGGCATAGATAAAAAGGTACGGTAGGTGGAAACTTGGCTGGTTGGACACGGCGCATTGCCCGAAGTCCACGGCAGCCATCTCGCTCATTTCGTGGATTTCGCAATTGTGTACGTCCACACGGAAGCGCGGTTTTGCATTAAACAACGCTGTAATCTTTTCCAAAAACGCCGCTTCGCCGCCGTACAGCTTGATTAAACCTTGGAAATCGTGATACACCGCGAAGCTGTTCTGCCACGCGCTGCCCTCGCAGTAATCCTCACCCCACTCATGCGGCACAAAGGGTTCCCGGAATGTGCCGTCGGCAAACTTGCCGCGCATAAGGCCGCTGCCCGCGTCAAACACATGGCCGTAGTTTTCCGCACGCGTACGGTATTCCCGCGCAAGCTCGTCCTTGCCAAGCGCCGCCGCCACAACAGATATGCAGTAATCGGAATACGCATAATCCAGCGTGTAGTTCACCGTTTCATGACAGTCATCGCAGGGGACATAGCCGTGTTGGATATATGCACCCACATTGCGCCGTCCGAAACGCCCGTCCGCACATGGCACATTCGCGGCGTGAAGCATGGCCTCCAACGCTTCTTCCATCAATCCCGTAGCGATACCCTTGGCGCACGCATCGGCGATAACCGCATCAATCATTGTGCCCGGCATGGCGCCGCGTTCATCGGGCGAAAGCCATTTCGGCAAGTAACCGTATTCCCGCGCGAAGATGAGGAAGCCCTCGAGCATTTCCTCATATTCCTTTGGCGCGATAAGGGAAAACAATGGATACACGGTTTTGTAGGTGTCCCAGAAGCCGTTATTCGTATACATCACGCCATTCTCCACACACCGCGTACGGGTGCAGTAGTGGACAGGTGCGCCGTCCCCGTCCAGCTCGTACATCTTCTGCGGAAAGCAGAACACGCGGTACAGGCAGGTGTAGAACGTACGCAGGAATTCATCATCCTTCGACGTAATTTCGATGCGGCTCAAATATTCCTCCCACAATGCTTCGGCAGTACGCTTCGCATCAGCAAAACTTTTTTGCTCGCGGGACAAGTTTAACAACGCCTGCGCCTCCGACACAAAGGAAACCGCCAGTCCCGCTTCCACAACCATATGCACCGGCGCGTCGAAATACAGCACACAGCGGCGGCCTACGCCCTCGAAACTGCTCTGCGCCAAAAAGCCATCTGTACCGAGGAAACCGCTGTCTCGGCGGAACGGCGTGTCAAATTCCAGCACGAAATACGCCCGCATATCGGGGTCTTCACAAGCCGTAACCGCATTCGTATACCCCACGACGCGGTTGTTTTCATAATCAATGGCAAAATTGGACAGATTGTCATACACAGAAATCACAAAGCCCGGCTGTTCATCACCCTGATACGACAGACGCATCCGCGCGCCTCTTTCGCCGGGCGCAAGTTCGACCGAAGCCTCATAGCGCAAAAGATGCAGTTTGCAATAATGCGGCGCGAAAACAGCGTCCTCCGGGCGGTAAGACGATGCCTGCTCCCGCGGGTGGTGGTACGCCTTGCCCGCGATGGGCAGCACGCTGAAGTGCCCGAAATCCCCAATCCACGGGCTGGGTTGATGACTGACGCGTATGCCTTCGACCGCTCTGTGGTTCGGGTTGAAAAACCAGCCGCCGCCCGCGCTATGTGTCTCCGGTATATAGGAATTCATGCCGAATGGTACGTTTGTAATGGGGAGCGTATTCCCCGTTGAAAAATGCTGGACAGAGTCCGTCCCTTGCCTTGTATCCACATATGCAAGCATATTGCAACCTCATTTCGTGCGTATTGTATTAGGGTATAACCCATTGTTTCAGTGTACACATTTTCAGTGTCCTTGTCAATTCCGTCTCCGGCGGGTTTAAGGCAGCACGGTTTTTCACTTGTAATACATATCCCCAAGTGGTATGATGGAGCAATGGAGCATGGGAGGGATATACATGGAAGAAACCAAATGGGAAAATGTTTTATTAACTTCAGGAGGCTTTTTTAATAAGGATAATACACCGCGGGTGCGACTTATTGAACGGTTCACCACAATGCTCAACAAACCCTTCGATGAAGCAAAGGTATTGTTTATCCCGACCGCCGCATTGACGCCGCATGACAGGAACCAAGCCTATGTGCAGCAGTGCAGAAGCAATTTGCTGTTGCTGGGTGTGCGTCCTGGCAATATACGCGATTACGATATAGACGGCTCGCTATCCATGAAGGATGCCATGATGTTCGACGTTGTTTTTTTCACCGGCGGGAACACGCCGTACTTGGCAAAACGAGTGCGAGAAACGCGATTCGATGAAATTATTTTACATATGGTACATGCAAACAAGGTGTATGTGGGCATCAGCGCGGGCAGTATGCTTGCGATGGCGGATTTCAATGTAGACAAGCTCCCTGTGACGGAACCGGCGCAATTCACCGGCTTGGGTTTCGTTAATGCCTATTTTACCGTGCATTGTACGCCGGGCACGCTTCCGCGCAAGGATTTGCCGTTGCCGCACATACCGTTGACAGACAATCAAGCGCTGGCGGTAAGCTGGCAGGGATATGAAACAATTGGAGAGGATGTTGATTGACATGCAGATTTTAGATTTTGATGTTGTTGTCCTGGGCGGCGGGCCGGGTGGTGCGATTGCCGCCATTGCGTCCGCGCGTGCGGGTGCGAAGACGCTACTTGTGGAGCGCGAGGGATACTTGGGCGGTGCGCTGACGGCGTGCGGCGTAGGGCCGATGATGACGTTCCACGCGGGTGAGAAGCAGGTGGTGCGCGGCTTGGCGGGGGAAATGGTGGACAGGCTGATAACGCGCGGATATTCACCGGGGCATATGGAGGATTTCGTCGGCTACACCTCGACGGTCACACCGTTTGACGCGGAGGGCATGAAAATTGTCTGGGAGGACATGGCGGTTGAGGCAGGCGTTACGCTTTTGTACCATGCTGTGTACACCGGCTGCGAAGTGGAAAACGGGCATATCAACAGTGTGGATGTGTTTACGAAGGGCGGCTTTTTGAAGGTGAACGCGAAGGTGTTCGTGGATGCCACGGCGGACGCGGATTTGGCTGTGAATGCGGGCATCGGGACGGTGTACGGCCGCGACGCGGACAACCTCGCCCAGCCGATGACGCTGAATATGAAGCTGTATAATGTTGACCGCGAGGCGATGATGGATTTTGTGATTAACAACCCCGAGGACAATCTGCCGTCTATCCCACATGAACGGCTGCGTCTGATTCCGCGTACGGGTATGCAGGGCGCGTATTCCATTTTGCAGAAGGCGAAGGACAATGGCGAATTCCATATCGACCGCGACCAAGTGCTCGTGTTTGAAACGAACAATTTCGGTGAGTTCATCATCAACATGAGCCGCGTTTGCAAGCATACGGTTACGGACGCGTTCGCCTATACGGCAACGGAAATCGAGGGGCGCAAGCAGTGCGAGGAGATATACGCGTTCCTGCGCAACCATGTGCCGGGCTTCGCGAACAGCCGTGTGGCGTTCACAGGGCCGAGCATCGGTGTGCGCGAGAGCCGCAAGGTGAATGGCGTGTATAAGCTGATGGCGGAGGATTTGCTGGAGAACCGCATGTTTGATGATGCTATCTCAATGGGCGGTTATCCGATTGATATCCATTCGCCGGACGGGCAGGCGATGGAGCACCGCCACCTTGCGCCGGGAAGCTGGTATTCCATACCGTATCGCTGTCTGATTACGAACGAGTCGGACAACCTCGTGATGGCAGGGCGTTGCATCAGCGCCAGCCACGAAGCGCTAGCGGCGATTCGCGCTACGCCGATTCTGATGGGGTATAGCCAAGCGTCGGGACTGTCCGCCGCAATGGCGGCAAAGGGAGGTTACGGCGTGCAGGTTATAGACGCACAGGCATTGCGGCGGCAGTTGAAAGACGACGGTGTGTTCTTGGAGCCGTATCAGGCTTAGGGGGCGTAACCATGCAGAGTTTTCAATACGCGCGGAACATCCCCATGGCGGAGACAGAATACGACCTGATTATTGCAGGCGGCGGCCATCACAGCGGGGCGCAAGGGCACGAAGGTGCTGCTGATTGAGGCGCTGGGCTGTCTCGACGGGATGGGTACATCCGGGCTTGTGACGGCATTCGACCCGATGGCGGACGGTGAGAAACGGCTCGTACAGGGGCTTATGGGCGAAATTGTGGACACGATGTACGAAAAGGCTATCTACAGCCGGACATCAACCCCGACACGTTCCAAAAGAATTACCACGAATGGACACCATATTCCGCGGAAGGATACAAGCTTCTGCTGGATAAGATGGTCTGCGCAGCGGGTGTGGAGGTGTGGTTTTTCACGCGGGTGATTGACGTGGAGACGGACGGCGAGAAAACCGTGAAGGGCGTTGTGACGAACAACATTGAGGGTTCAATGTACGTGCGTGGGAAAATGTTCATTGACGCCACGGGTGACGCAGCGCTTGCGAAGCTGGCCGGTGCGGCGTGCCGTGAGCCGGGCGAGGACACGGAGGTGCTTATGCCCTCGACACTGTGCGCACTGCTTGGAGGCGTGGACTGGCAGGCGGCGGCGGATGCGGGGGTGGAGCTGGTGGGGTACAACACGCCCGGCTATCAGCACGCGCGGCTGTTGGATGCGGTGGACGCGGGCTTTTTCACACAACCCGACAGGCACCTGCTCGGCGTGGGGAAAACAGGGCATTCGCTCGCCTGTATGAATGCAGGACATGTCTTCGGCCTGAATTCGCTTCGACGCGCGGATTTGACGAACGGCATGATGCTGGGGCGCAAGATTGTGCAAGAGTATCTAGCATTTTACAAGCAATACGTGCCGGGCTTTGCGAAAGCGGAACTTGTGACGACGGGCACGCTGATGGGCGTGCGGGAATCGCGGCGCATCGTCGGCGAATATGAGCCGAACGTGCAGGATTACCTCGCCAAACGGCAGTTCCCCGACCAAATCGGCGTTTTCAACAAGTTTATCGACATCCACCCGTATAGCTGCACGGAGGAGGAAATCGCGCGGTTTAACCAGAAAGCGTTCGACACGGGGCGGCTACCCGTCGGCACCTATTTCGGGATTCCGTATGGGATACTCGTGCCGAGGGGGTTTGCGAATTTATGAGTGCCGGGGCGCTGCGCTTCGGCGGACATACAGGTACAGGGCTCAATACGCGTGATGCCTGCGTGCGCCATGATGGGACAGGCGGCGGGGCGGCTGTGCAATGACTGCGCGGCAATGAGACGGCAGACAGGCTGAACACGCGCGTGCTTGTCGAGACATTGCAGGGCGGACAAAGCGTTCTTGCCGCAAACAGAGCTGTCTGACGAGATGACGCGCATTTGATTTTTATTAGAAGGCGGTGACGGCTATGAAAATTGTAATTTTGGACGGATATGCCCTGAACCCCGGCGATTTGAGCTGGGAAAAGTTTGAAGCGCTGGGGGACGTGACTGTGTATGACCGCACCGCGCCGGGCGATATTGCGGCGCATATCGGCGGTGCAGAGATTGTGATTGTAAACAAAACGCCTATCACGCGGGAGACGCTCGAGACGTGCCCGCAAATTCGATACATCGGCGTTCTGGCCACGGGATACAACGTGGTGGACACGGCGGCGGCGAAGGAAAAGGGGGTTGCGGTGACGAACATCCCCACATACGGCACAACAGCCGTGGCGCAGTTCGTGTTCGCGCTGCTGCTAGAGATTTGCCACCACGCGGGCGCACATGCACAGGCCGTGACGGACGGCGAATGGACGCGCTGCCCCGATTTTTCATTCTGGAAGTTCCCGCTGATGGAGCTGACGGGTAAAACGATAGGCATCATCGGCTTCGGGCGCATCGGGCAGAAAACGGCGGAAATCGCTTCGGCATTCGGCATGACCGTGCTGGCTTATGATGAGTATCAGACGGACGAGGGCAGACGGCTTGGCAAGTATGTCCCGCTGGAAGAGTTGCTGCGAAGCGCGGATGTGATTTCCCTGCATTGCCCGCTTTTGCCCGCGACACAAAAACTGATTAACAAAAATACAATCAGCCAAATGAAGGACGGCGTCATCATCATCAATACATCGCGCGGGCCGCTGATTGACGAAATGGATTTGCGCGAGGCGCTTGACAGCGGCAAAGTATATGCGGCGGGGCTTGATGTTGTGTCTGCGGAGCCGGTTGCGGCGGACAATCCGCTGCTCGGCGCAAAGAACTGTTTTATCACGCCGCATATCGCGTGGGCGCCGCTGGAGAGCCGTGCGCGGCTGATGAATATTGCAGTTGCCAATTTACGCGCCTTTTTAGACGGTGCGCCGGTGAATGTTGTGAATCGGTAGATGCAGGGTGTTCGTAAAACTGGCGGGGTACCTTTATACAAAGCGTGCCGCCGCGTATATGGGTTCATCCTGCTGCTCGTTCTTACGCATGGGGTTCCGGTTCCATAAGGGGGCCGACCGGCTCATCCGGCTCCGGCGAATATATCATGGGATCTGTCAGCACAGGCTCCGGCGTTAGGGCTGGCGTTGGTGCCGGCGTCGCCTTCGGCGGCTTATACGGCACGGGTATGAGGAAGCCGTTTGTATCAAAGCCGAAACTCCCCGAATACGCCTCCCACTGGTCAAGCAACGCACGCGTCCGTTCGGGTGTAGGCTTCATAGCGGAACCGCCGGACAGTGCCAGCGGTACAACCTCCGCACGAAAGCCATCGTCTGTCAGGTGTAAAAAGGCCGCCGCTGATGCGGGCTGCTTTGCATTAAATAGGAAGTTGCCCAACGAATACACAATCGGTTTACCGTTGTAAATCTCAAAGGTCTGCACGACATGCGGGTGCGACCCAATGATTGCGTCCGCCCCGGCTTCAATCATCAAGCGTGCGGAATTGACTTGCAGCGGCTTCGGCACCGGTTCCAGCTCATTACCCCAGTGGATGTAGACGACTACAAAATCGCAGATTTCCTTTGCGGCGGTGATGGCGGCGTTCACCAGTGTAGTATCGTACGCCATGAAATGACCGGGGCGACTATCCGTTGCATACCAGCCCATGGTTGGCGCGACCTGCGATGCGCCGATGACGGCGATTTTACGCCCCTGTATCTCGACGATATACGGGGTAGACGCCTCTTTCAAGTTCCGTCCGCCGCCCACATAGGCAATGCCGTATTCATCGAGATGGTCCAACGTGTCCACAAACGCGTCCGCGCCGTAATCCATGGAATGGTTATTTGCCACCGTGACGAGGTCAACGCCTAAATGATCACGCAGGTATGACAAACTCGTTGGTTCCGTACGGAAGGTATATTCCTTGTCCTCCGGCACGCCGCGCAACGAGACAGCGGTTTCCAGATTGACAACAGCCACATCCGCAGCAGCAAAGCGCTCCGTAAGTTCCGCGTCCAACACCTGCTCCCACGCTCCGCTTTTCATGTTCGTCCCGAATCCATATTCCATACACACATCCCCGCCGAAGGCCAACAGAGCATAAAACGGTTGTGGTTCCGGCGTAGGTACCGATGCAGAGGCCGATGGTTCAACAGTCTGGCTTGTGGCGGGTACGGACGGTGACGGTGTTGGCGGATTCTGACTTGTTGTCGGTAAATATTCCGAAGGCGTTGGTATAACCGTCGGAGCAATATAAACGGCTGTATCATAAACAGGCGTGCATCCGCATAATAACAATACCGCCAACAACCGTATCGCTTTTTTCACCAACCGTCTCACCGCCTCAATTGTATGTGGATGGTTATCGCAATCAAAAACGCCGCCCGTTTTCTCTGACACAGTACACCCTTCTGATTGTTCGAACCATACCGTCGACGTAGAAGCTTATCTGTCCCCAAATGTATGCTTGCGATATTGCCGCGGCGTAAGGCCCGCGCGTTTTGTGAACTGCTTCGCGAAATGGTTGCCATCCGCGTAGTTCAGGAGTTGGGCAATGTCCGCGTAGCTGAGATTGGAATAGAGAATCAACTGCTTGGCCTTCTCGATTTTCCTATCCAAATGGTATTCATACGGCGTTTGGCCGATTTGTGCCTTGAACAAGCGGATAAGATGGTTTTTCGAATAACCATATTGCCGGCACAACGCATCCAAGTGAAGGGTGCGCTCAGGGTGGCTCTCGATGTCGCTGCGGAGCTGGTCAATCAACGTGTTTTCCGCTCTGACAGGGCACTGTGTTTCTGTGAAAAGCTGGTGCAAAATCGGCAAAAACCACAAGCAGCGCGCCTCGTCATCGGCATCCGCTTGCAACAGGCGCTCAAACAGTGCGCTGTTCAACGTGCGCTGCCCCACAGCTCTTTGCGGCACAAAGGGCGGCGCGCACAACACCGCCGCATCATCCCAATGGAAATACGCGGAATAGACAGTCAGTGGGTTCAACGGATCGTGCGTACAACAATGATTCCGCGCGAGGTCGAACAAAAACAGGTCGCCCGCCGCGAGGTGATATTCTTCCTGCCCCACACAAATCTGTGCGCCGCCTGACAGCACGAACCACAGGTGGTAACCTGTCCACCTGTTCGCGTCTGAATTCCAGCTCCATTCGGGTTCACACGCCGATTTCGCTATATGGAGGAGCCGTATGCTCTGATACGTTTGCACTATGGTATACATAGTGATATTATACCTTTTTGCGACCATAAATGCAATAGCATCCGTCGTGCTGTTATGGTACACTTTTGGGATAAATGATTCGGAAGGGATGGATGAAGGATGGCCGCACCTGCACTTTTCGCTGCAAATGACGCGATTCTGGCATTGTGGAACACTGTTTTACGAAACGAGGAGCTTGTGATGCTCTTTCACGATATTGACGCCATTGTGGCCGATGCGATTGCGAAGCGGCTCGAGGGTTTCGAAAATTGCCAAACGCCCGTGGAGAAAGGTGCGTTTCTGACACGGGTTTTGGCGGAGGGTATGCCTGTGTATATTGCTGAGGGGGAGCTTTTCGCCACAGGCTCCATGGTACCGCGGAACATATATGAGACGGCGGCCGCGCGGCGGCAGACGGCGGGTTTTGAACGCGCGATGGCCGTGTACCGCGAGGCGAAGGGCAATTCCAGCCATACAGCAGTGGATTACCGGAAGCTGATTACCGTCGGCATCAACGGAATACAAGCAGAAATCCGTGCGAAACTGGCCGATGCGCCGGCGGATGGCGCGGTGATATTTTACAACAGTATGCTGGCCTGCTTGGACGCGGTGCTGCTGTATGCGGAACGCCTGCGGCAGGAGGCTGTGCGCCTTATGGAGTCGGAAAGCAGACCGGATTGTCGTACGGCGCTATTGAAAATGGCGGCCGCGCTGGAAACCGTCCCGCGAGAGCCTGCGCGCACGACGTTTGAAGCAATCCAATCCATATGGGTGTACCATATCGTCTTGAAATTCACGGAGCGCGTCAACAACAGCATGGGGCGTATGGATTACGTCCTGCACGACCTGTACGAAGCGGATTTGCGCGCGGGGCGCATCACGCAGCAGGAGGCAGCGGACTGGATTACGATGCTTTTTGTCAACAGCGGGTGCATCACGTCCTACGCCGATTCCGTCACCATAGGTGGGCAGACCGAGGACGGGGACGTTTTTTGGAATGACCTGACCTATTTCTGCTTCGATGCGATTTGCCATATCCGCAACCAGAACCCGCAAATCGGTTTCCGCTATTTGAAAGCACATCCCGACGACCTGCTGGTGCGCGCCTTCCGCCCTGTGCTGCTGGGCGTGGCGAACCCGTGTATCTTCGGCGATGAGGTGGCCGTAGCCGCTTTGACCCGCGCAGGCTTCGCGCCGCGTGACGCACGGAATTATGTGAATTGCCAGTGCGTGGAATTATCCCCGCAAGGCAAGAGCAACATCATTTCGGGTGCGTTTTATTGGGATTTAACGATTCCATTGAAAATCATGCTTGGCCTCATCACAGACGAGAGCTTTACGGCGCGGGAATATGCGGATTTCGACGATTTCTGCGAGGCATATTTTGCTGTCCTGAGCCGAAAGCTGAAGGGGCTGACAGATGACATCATACAAATGCAACGCGAGGATGCGGAAACGACCGTCATCCCGCTTGTCAGCTCCGCATTGACGGAAGGGACGATTGCGTCCGCACGCCCGGCGCTTGTCGGCGGCGCGGTGTACAATTTCACATTTCCGACTTTTATCGGCGCGGCAACGGCGGTGGATGCGCTTTCGGCCATCAAGACCTGCGTGTTTGACGAGAAACGAATCACCTTACATGCGCTTGCGGACGCATGCGCTGCGGATTACGCGGGACAAGAAGAGCTTCGGAAGTATTTACTTAACAAATGCCCCAAATTCGGCAACGCCCACGCGGAAACAGACGTGCTCATGCGCCGCCTGACGATGCATCTCTACACGGAGCTGAGCCAATACCGCAACCTCTACGGCGAAGCCATCGGCCCGTGCTACTTTGGCTATGTCATCCACGGCGCGGCGCACAACACACGCTTAGCCACGCCCGACGGGCGGCACAGCGGCGAGGCGCTGTCCTGCACCTTTGGCGCTGATGTCGGGCGCGATGCGAACGGCCCCACGGCGATGTTACAATCCGCCGTCTGCTTTGACCACAGCTACGCCACGGGCGGGCTGGCGGCCAACTTCACCATCGACAAGGCTTTGTTTGACGAATCGGTCGACCAGGAAAAGCTCCTCTCCGCCGTGAAAGCATACATCGCGATGGGCGGAATGCAGTTGCAATTCAATTTCCTGTCGAAGGCGGATTTGCTAGACGCACAGGCACACCCGGAGCGGCATAAGGATTTGCTCGTGCGTATTGCAGGGTTCACAGGGCGTTTTGTGGAGTGCTCCGAGGCCGTACAAAAACAAATCATCAAGCGGGTGCGGTAGATGGACGGTATTGTTACGGACATACAATCCTTTTCTTTACACGACGGGCCCGGCATCCGCACGACTGTGTTTTGCAAGGGTTGCCCTTTACGCTGCGCGTGGTGTCACAACCCTGAGACACTCTCGGCACAGGTGCAGTTTTTCCATTATGCAGAGCGATGCACGTTCTGCGGGCAATGCGCCGTGCAATGCCCGCAGAATGCGCTGTCTCTTGCGGACGACGGGCGTCTGTCGCGCAGCAAATCTTGCAACGCCTGCGGCATGTGTGAGCGAACCTGCGTCAACGATGCCATCAAGCAATCGGGGCGGCGCGTCTCCGCAGAATGGGTGATTGCCGAAGCCACGCGGGATAAAGCGTTCTTCGACCAATCGGGCGGCGGCGTGACTCTCTCAGGCGGCGAGGTCATGTGTCAGACTGCCTTCGCCGTTGAAATCCTCGCAGGTTGCAAGGCACGAGGCATCCACACCTGTATCGAGAGCAGCCTATCGCTTCCCTTTGACCACTGCCGCCCCGTCCTCGACCACTGCGATATGGTCATCATGGACATCAAGTTGTGGGACAGCGGAAAGCACAAGCAATGGACAGGTGCGGGGAATGAACAGATACTGGCTAATTTTGAAAGGCTGGCCGCGTTGGACATACCCGTCGTCATCCGCACGCCGATTGTCGCGGGGGTCAATGACGACGAGGCGGAAATCTCCGCCATCGCGCGGTTTATTGCCCGCGCGAACAACGTACAGGCATATGAGCTCCTCACATATCACGACCTTGGCGCAGACAAGCGCGTAGCCCTCGGCATGGATGGCGGTATAGCGTTTCCGCCCGTGAACGCGGAGAAAATGGCGGTGCTGCGCGGTATCGCCGCAATGATACGGTGAGGTTTTTTACATAGCTATAATACCCATATGGTAAAAAGGAGGATAAAAGATGAATTTGTTAACAAGAAAAGCAACCGCTTTGTTTATAACAATCTCTTGTGTCCTATTTGTTTCCGCTTGCCACCAGAACAACAGTCCGACAGCGCCAAGCGAAACACCTGTTATCCGTGATGCCATGGAAGGTTGCAACATTGCGATTATACTATCGTTTGAATCGATTAACCGGATACAATTGTCGCCAACGCAGAGCTTGCAAATCGAACAAACGAAAGAAATAGCCTCCAGCCACGCAATAAAAAACGCCGCAAACTCTACGTTTACGGCGTTTTCTTTCATATGGACCCTCAGGGACTCGAACCCGGGACCATCCGGTTATGAGCCGGACGCTCTAACCAACTGAGCTAAGGGTCCGGTAATGAATGTGATGCTATGACCCGTAGGAGAATCGAACTCCTGTTTTAGCCGTGAAAGGGCCACGTCTTAACCGCTTGACCAACGGGCCGTGCAAGCAACATTCGTTATTATAGCGTACACAGACAGCGTTGTCAAGTGTTTTATTGCATATAGGCAACTATACGCGCAGGAAGCGTGACAGAAAGTCTCGCAAACGCGGATTGTTCGGATTGGAAAACATGCTCGCCGGGGTACCGGACACAGCGGCGATGCCATTATCCATGAAGATTACGCGGTCGCTGACGTCATGCGCAAAGGCCATTTCGTGCGTTACAATCAAAAGCGTTTGCCCCTCCTCCGCCAAGCTACGGATGACATTCAACACATCGCCCACCATTTCCGGGTCAAGTGCGGATGTCGGCTCGTCAAACAGGAGCATATCCGGCTCCATACAAAGTGCGCGGGCAATCGCGACGCGCTGCTGTTGCCCGCCGGAAAGCTGGTGCGGTTTCGCATTGACATATTGTTCCATCCCGACACGCGCGAGGTAATGGAGCGACAAATCAAACGCTTCGTCGCGTGATTTTTTATTGACCTTCACTTGTCCGACGCAGCAATTCTCAAGCACCGTCATGTTGGCAAACAGGTTAAAGGATTGGAATACCATGCCCACCTTTTCCCGATACGCAGGGATATCGTAATGCGGTGCGAGGACATTTTCCCCTTTATAGAAAATCTCGCCACCGGACGGCCATTCAAGGAGATTCAAGCAGCGGAGGAATGTGGATTTGCCGGAACCGCTCGACCCGATAATACTGACGACTTCACCCTTTTGGACGTTGAAATCAATACCCTTGAGGATATGGTTCGCGCCGAATGACTTGTGCAGCTTCTTGATGTCGATGATAATTTCATTCTGCTCCATCAGCGGTTGCCCTCCTTTCCGGCGGAGACTGTCAGAGAAAAGTCACGCGGGCCTTCCAAGCGTTTCTCAAGTACGCCGAGTATCCGCGTGAAACTGAAGGTCAATGCCAGATAGACCAGCGCCGTGATGAAGAACGTCTCATACGTACGCAACGCGACACCCTTCACGCTGCTTGCCATGAAAAACAACTCCGTCACGGAAATAACGTTCAACACAGAGGAATCCTTGATGTTGATGATGAATTCATTCCCACAAGCGGGCAGGATGTTGCGGACGGCCTGCGGCAGCACGACATTCGTCATTGTCTTCCAATGCGTCATGCCGATGGCCTTTGCGGCTTCCGTCTGTCCTTTATCTACGGATTGTATACCGCCACGGACAATTTCCGCCATGTACGCGCCGGTATTGAGGGAGATGACAAGCATACCCGCCGTCATTGCGGACATGTCAAGCCGAAACGCCTCCAACAAGCCGTAGTACATAACAATGGCCTGCACCATCATCGGCGTGCCGCGGAACACTTCAATGTATATGCCGAGGATGATGTTAACCACTTTCAACGCCACCGAACGCGGCGACCATTTGCTGTCACCCGCGCGGTGCAACGGGATTGTGCGGACGACGCCAATCAAAAGGCCAATCACAAAGCCCGCCGCCGTGCCGAACACCGCAAGCCAGAATGTCACAAGTGTACCGTTCAAAAACAATGGCCAATATGTGTGTAAGAGCTTGCTCACCCAACCCCAAAAGTTTAAATCCATTTATATTCTCCTCCAGATGCTATCCCATGTAAGTCAAATAATTCTTTACTGTCCCAGCGGTTGGTTTGTAACGGCTTCGTCCATAATCCGCTGCCGCTCCGCATCGGATATTTTCGCAAGCGCAGCATTGATTTCTTCTGTAAGCGGGCTGTTCTTCGCCACACCGACCGCGATGGAAACTTCATCTCCTGAGAAATCAAAGCCGCTGCCCGGCACAAAGTCAATAAAGGCCAGCTTCGGATTGGCCGTGACGGCGGAAAGTGCGCCCGGGCGTTCCGAAATATAACCATCTATTTTCCCGGACGTCAGCGCGATAATCATCGTGGGGAAATCTTCCAGCGCTGTCTGCTTCTGCACACCGGCAAGCTGGTCGATAACATCGTAGTGCAACGTGTTTAACTGCGCTGTAATCTTCGCACCCGCAAAGTCAGTAAGCGACTTCGCACCTGCATATGCGCCGTCCTTTTGCACGACGACGACAAGGTCGGAATAATAATAGTTATCCGTAAAATCAATGGTCTGCTTGCGATCCTCCGTTGCGCTCATCCCCGCAATAATCGCATCAATCTTACCGGAGGTCAAGCTCGGTGCGAGGCCGTCCCAATCCGTCTTCACAATCACAAGGTCACGCCCCATGCTTTCGGCGATGCGCTTGGCAATCTCCACATCATAGCCGCCGGCATAGGTGCCGTCGGACAGCTTGACCGCACCATTCGACGCGTTCACCTGCGTCCAGTTAAACGGCGCATACGCGCATTCCATCCCCACACGGAGCACATTATCCGAATTGGACGCGCCGCAGGATGCAAGCCCCATTGCGATGGTGCTGAGCAAAGCAAGACATATCATTTTCTTCCATACTTTTTTCATGTCAAATTAACCCCTCTTCTATAACGTTCATTCTTTCATCATAGTATAAATCACGGCAAATATCAATTCATTTTTCACTTTTTTGCTGTTATTACATCTTTTTTGATGGATTTTGACGAATTCTGATGTATAATAAACAAGCAGTTCATTTAAGGGGGAACCAAAATGCACACATTTCGGGAAGCAACCGCAGCAGATTGCGCGTTGATTTTGGATTTTATCCGTGGCATCGCGGCATATGAAAAGTTATCGCACGAGGTCGTCGCGACAGAGGCATTGCTGCGAGAGTGGATTTTTGAGAAGCAAAAGGCGGAAGTCATTTTCGTTTTGGAAAATACTATCGAGGTCGGCTTCGCGTTGTTTTTCCACAACTTCTCCACCTTCCTCGGCCGCGCGGGTATCTACCTGGAGGATTTGTTTGTCCTGCCGGAACATCGGGGGAAAGGGTACGGCAAAGCGTTGCTATGCCATTTGGCTGCCATTGCCGTAGAACGCGGCTGCGGGCGACTGGAGTGGTTCTGCCTTGACTGGAACAAGCCCAGTATTGACTTCTACCTCTCCCTCGGCGCGAAGCCCATGGATGAGTGGACGGTTTACCGTGTTACCGGGGATACGCTGCACACCCTCGCCGCAAAGGGGTAAGCAAAATGTTAAGAAGTCCGGCGCGTAACGCGCCGGACTTCTTTATCGAACCCTCATTCAATACGCAATGCTTGCTAAAATCGTCTGCACATCGGCATCAGTCAGGTTAATGCGTTCCCCTTCACCCATAATGCGGATACCAACCTCCACCACGCCATTGCCCTGCGGGCTCATCAGAACCTCCACGGCCAATGTGCCGATAGAATATTGTATGCCCTCCCAAATGGTATCGCCAATCGCAAATGGCTTCAGCAACACCGCGCCATCGTAATATCCCAGTTGTTCCTCGTACGGGTAATAGCTCGAGCCCTCGCCATAAAAGCTGATTCGGACATTGGGCATGTTGCTCCATTCGTCGTCTGTGAATTTTTGGAAGAACAGTCGGTCATCTGCTATCGCGTCTTCCGTCCCCGCAAAATAATCTCTNACGGAAATGTTGTACCAACCGTCGGGGCATGTGGCNCTAATTTTTCCTGCGTTAACCAATCTACCCGCAACCGGCTCAAACGGCACCGCATCCGCTGATCCGCTCTTTCCGCAGCCGGTCAGACCCAGTAATAAACCCGCAATCACAACAGCGCGCAATACCGATGTAACCTTCACGCCGAATTCCTCCTGCCGCCTTGAAAATTTCATCTCGATTCCTGCGCGTTTAAAAAACCTCACCTGAACGGAGTCGAACCGCCGACCAATGGTTTAGGAAACCACTGCTCTATCCTCTGAGCTACAGGTGAATAATCGTACCTCCCTATTATAGCCAAGCGCGCTGCGTGCGTCAAGCCTTTTCCGTCTCTGTCGCGTTCAGTAATTTGAAAACAAGCTGCCTGGCGGCGATGGACTGCGCCATCAGCGTGAGGATGGTGACGAAGCGGCAGACCGCTTCACGGTCGCTTTCCGTCTGACCCAGGCGCTTGTCCGCCCGTGAGCGCACATTTTCTAAGAGCGCCGGGAGCGCCGCCTCACAATCCGTGACGGCTTTTTCGTACAACTCCGCATAGATGCCGTATACGGCAGCCATGTCCAGGATGTCGTCGTCAAAGGTGCTGATATCCTTGGCGATGGGTGAAATAAGCCGTTTGATGTCCTCCAGCGAATAGATTTCCTTCAACTGGTGAATCAACGCAAGCAGTATCAGGTGTTCCTTTACGTAATACCGTTTATCCACCGGCGGCGGCATGACGCCCACACGAACATAGTTCTGTATCATCGTCTTCGTAAACGCAAGACCCTGCCGCTCAAAAAAGCGCACCACCTGCGATATTGTCATTTCTCCGTCGTAACGGCCAATATTTTCCAACACCTCATGGCGCAGGATTTGTTCGTTTGGCTCCATATTTCCCTCCATTGGACAACAGAAGTCTTTAGAATCGGCTGGGAACGCTATACAACATCCCTGCGCTGTCCTCGCATCGCAAACAGCCGTAGTCCTCTGTTATCCCGTATACGAATAACCCGTTGCGCTCCAACTCCGCTTTCCGCAGCGCAAACCGGTTTTTGTCAATCGCACCGGCAAGCAGTGCTGTTTCCAAATCATACATATACCCGCAGCGGCCGCGCCACAGCGTTTCATATGCTTCTTCCGGTAATATCCTATCCGCAAGCGCGGTAATCTGGCGCAAACCGAACCGTTCACACCAGGTTATATCATTTTTATATTGTATCTGCCCTATCTCGCATGTGACGATGTCGTCCTCATCGTACACCACGGGTATCGACCGCACACCCTGCTGCCATGCGACAAACGTCCGTGTGTGACCGTCCGTGAGGTGCAGCGCGCCGTCACCTAAAAAATCTCGCACAGAAACGGGCGTAAAGTTCGTCAAACCCGTATCGAACCAAGCCCGCACACCGTCAAGTTTCTTCTGCGACAGGTAGAGCTGCGTCAAACGCAATTCGTCGATGCCAATGAGCCGTACGCCTGAAAACCTCATCGTTATTGCTCCTTCTGCAGATGCTTTTGATAATATGCCTTGCCGAAATCAAATGCATACCCGTTTGCAACCAGCGCGCGGCATGACGCGGTGTTTTCCGCATCGGGTTGTACAACAATCCATTCCGCACCCGATTGCCGGACAGCATCCGTCAGACATGCGATAACCGCTTTGCCGTATCCGCAGCCCAGATATGACTCTTCGCCGATGAGATAGTCGATACTGTACATCACACCGCGCAGAGGAACAGCATACCATTCTTCCTTCGCATCAAAGCAGTCATAGTACTGCCCGAAGCCGATGGGTATACCCTCCGCGATAACGATGAAGTGATGAATCCACGCAAATCCCTCTTGCCTGCCATTGATTTCCGCGAGCCAATCCGCCGGGTCACCGTACCATTTGCGTACATGCGCCTTGTGCAGCCACGAGGTAAGCAATGGCACATCCGCATCGCAAACGGCACGAAGGCTAATAGCCTTGCTCAAAGCTCCGCCACGCCGCCTTCCTGTATCATTTGAATCAACTCGCTTTTTCCCACACCGAGGTCCTCCGCCTTGTTCACAACCTCGATGAAGCTGTTGTAGAACGCCCAGCGCCGCTTACTCAAAATGGCATCGCGTGCGCCCGCCGTCACATACATGCCGATGCCGCGCTTTTTATACACAATATTTTCCTCCGCCAGCAGGCTGACGCCCTTCGCCGCCGTTGCTGGGTTAATGCCGAACAGCTTCGCAAACTGGTTCGTCGAGGGTATCGGCGATTCCTCCGCAATGGCGCCGCTGAGGATGTCCTCCTCCACCGCGTTTTGAATTTGCTTGTAAATACTGATGCCCTCATCCAGATTCGCCTTCATAATATCCCCCTGTCAAAATGTATAGTGGTGTATTGCCTTATGTGACCAACTATACAACATATGCCGCCGGAAGTCAAGAAAATCTCGCCATATGCCGGATGCGCTCAAATAAAACCGGTAATATCTGCGGAAAGCGCATCTTGTCCGGGATGGTGTCGAAAGTTTTAACCTCCGCCATTTCAAACGGCGGCATGCCGCCCAGCGCCCGCACCTCGGCTAAAAATACACGCCCGTTGGAATATTCATGCGCCCAATGTACAGCGTAATCAAACGCAGGCGTGATGTCGAAATCGACCGCGCCTGTCTCCTCAATAAACTCCCGCCGCGCGCCTTCCAAGGGCATTTCACCATGCTCAATTTTCCCACCCGCCGTCTCGAAGGTATCCCGCTTTTTCGCACGGCAATAGAGCCACTTACCTTGATACCGCGCAAAAACAACTGTGTAGCGGTAGCCCTTTAATGCGCCGATGTCCGCCGTCTCCACACGGCATGTGCCGTCATCCGCCGCCGGGTTCAACAAATCAAGCTTCTCCATCCCTGCGCAATTCTGCCCATCGAACCGCATCACCACCACCCATGGCATGATGCCCAGCATCGCCCGGTTCTGCGCATACCCAAAGGAACAATCGTAGTAGTTGATGATGGTTGAAAGTGCTGTGCCATGCGTGCCAACAACAATGTTCTTCCCGTCGAATCGCGCCAGCACATCTCGCAACGCGGCGATGTTACGCGTTTGCACCGCGCGGAGGCTCTCGCCCGTGTCGCGGCTATAAGAAAAATCCGCCCATTGCCGCTTCATGAAATCATGGAATTCCTCGTCCGGCAGCCATGTATCGTCCGGCTTGCGCTCGCGGAAATCCCAAACCGTCTCTACCGTCAAGCCTGCTTCTTCCGCGAAGTCCGCCACCGTATCCACCGCGCGGACGTAGGGGCTGGACAACACTGCGTCGATTTGCTTATCCCGCAAGTACGCCGTCACAAGCTTCCTGTCCGCCATGCCCTTCGCCGTCAGCGGCCGCGCATGATCGTCATGTACCGTTGCATCCGGTTGCGCGTGGCGTATGAAATAGACTGTCGTCATTGGATTCCCTCCCCCATAAACCGCTGCAACGGGCTATGTGTGCGGCTGTTCACACGATACACTGCGGCGATGATTTCGTCCTTCCGCTCCGCATGTTCTGTTTCAACAAACACATCTTCCAGTACAAACGGCCCATTCTTGAAATGCCCCCACACCACGCCCGCGAAAGCGCCGTCAACCAGCAGGTATTGTAGATTGTCCCACTCCGCGTGCTTGTATTTCACCTTCAGCCAATGCTCGTTCGATTTCACGAGGAAATCGTTGCGGTGCATGGCGAATACGACGGGATATGCTGCCGCTTGGTATGTCTCCATCGCGGCGAAGTCCGCCGCCGGCATATACCCATTCTCGTATTCAACCAATGCGCCATCCTGCACCAGCCGCGCAACCGCTGCCTTCACAGCCTTGCCCGGCAGCCTGTAGAATGACTTTGGCATGTCCGTGTCGAACCACACCATACGGTACGCATACCGCCGCAGGAGCACACACAGCGCTTGTTCGCGCGTGTATTGCGATAAGTCAATGTCGGGAAACATCTCGTCAAAGCGGTACCAACCCCTGTCCCATTCCCCGTCGTAATGGTCTTCATATATGAGAAACGCTTCCTGCAAACGGTGCAACACGGGCGTGATTTCTTTCACGAGATAACCCGTCATTTCCTTCATGAGGGCAATGTTCATCGGCCCTTCACGCTCGATAAGCGACAGGATGGTGCTTTGGATTGACGTGGGATTTGTCAGCGGCTTGCGCGCCATCCCCGCAAAAAGTGCCATGTCCTCTGCTTCAATCCATCCTAGATTCCCGCCCTGGAAGCGCCCCTTGACAAGCTTTCTGTCCCGCTGGCGGTAGCGATTGTGCTCGATGTCATTGAAATCCGCACGGAAGCTTAAACTCGGCGGGTCGCCGAAGCCCTGCCAGTACACGCTTTGCCCGGGGGACAAATCGCGGTACAGCGTGTCGTACTCGTCATGCCCGGCAAGGCGGTGGAGGCATTGCCGCTCCATACGGAGAGACGTTATTTTCTCGAACATAAATATCGCCGCCAATCTTTTTGTTTCCATTATAACACAAGCTTCAACGCGGTGCAAGGATGTGTTTTGTACCGGTTTATAAAATCATAAAGGCATACGTAATCGTCAAACAACGAGAGAAATACATAGATGCAGCGTAAACCATCACAGGGATTTTGACAGACAAAGAGCGGCTCAATGAGCCGCTCTTTGTGTATGATTTTAATTTATTTGTTGACCGCTTGCAAGAACGCTGCCAGCATTACCGCAACTTCAGCTTTCGTCGCCACGCCCTTCGGGTCGTAGCAATTGCCCGGCTTGCCATTGATGATACCGGCGCGGTACAGCATGTCAATTGCCTCTTTTGCGTAATCCGATGTACTGCTCGCATCGGCAAACGTCTTGCCGCCGCGCACCGCTGTCAGGCTGTAGCCCGCGTATTGCGCATAACGTACCAACATAACGGCAAGATCCTGTCTGGTGATGGCCGCGTCCGGGTTGAACAATTGGCTGCCAGAGCCGTACGCAATTCCATTTTCAAACGCCCAGCCTGCCGGTACATCGTATGATGAACCTTCTGCAATGTCATTAAACATGCCGCCAACAGCAGCAGGGCTGTCCGCCAACTCATAAAGCATGCTCACAACCATCGCGCGTGTCGTTTCTTCGCTCGGGTTGAAAGCTGTTCCCGAGGCGACGAGGCTGCCTGCAAGGCTGCTCCGGACTGTAAACGCGACTGCTTCGAAATACCAATCCGACGGCTTGACATCCACATACGGCAAGCCGACCGTGATGAAACCAAGCGGTATATCCTCGTCAAACACGAACTCATACCCCTCGGGGAATATGATTTCTTCGTCGGAGCCTGCCGTTTTATAGGAAGCGCCGTCCGGGCCGACCACGATGGAGCCGCTGTCAGTGATAATGGAGCCACCCGGCAATGTGACGACCGAACCGTCGGATGTTGTAACCTCGCCGCCACCCGGGAGACTCGTCGAACCGTCAGGGTTCGCCACAGGCGTGCTGCCATCGGGGGTAACAACTTTTATACCGCCGACTTCCGTTCCGTTTTCTGTATCTCCCGTAGTCGGAGGTGTGGTCGAAGTGGGCGGGGTCGGTGTTGACGGTGTTGTGTTGCCCGAATCATCCGATGGTGTCGTCGGCGGTGTGACGCTGCCCGCACCTGTTATGGTTATCGCCAGCGCAACCGTATCGGAACCTTGGCTGTTCTCCGCCTTCACTGTGAAGTTGTATGTGCCGCTTGTACGCGGCGTGCCGCTGATGACACCGCCCGCGGACAAGGTGAGCCCCGTTGGGAGCGCACCGCTCTCCACCGTCCATGCGGCCGGTGAACCGGATGCGGCAAGTGTAGCCGAATACGCTGCATTCACAGTGCCGTTCGCAACGCTTGTTGTGGTGATAACCGGTGCGACGACAGCCGGTTCGGCCGGGAGATTCGCCGTGACATCCCCGATTCGTGTCGAACCGTTTACTTGTTCAAACACCACCCAGCCGATGCTGTTGACGGGTGTGGGGTAATCCGCCACGCCATCGCCCGGCAGGAAGAAATCACGCTCGTCACTTATTGTGAAGATATTGCCAACCGAATCGTACACAATGACTTTATACTTTTGCGCGTTGACATTGACAACGAATTCAACGTCATACACCTCGCCGAACGTCCACGCGCTGCTGCCGCCGACCAAACCCTCATTGCCCGCGCCGGTCAGGAATTTAATGGCATTGGCACCGTTCGTTGTTACAAAGTTCACGCCCATGGGAAGGCGGCTTTCCAGCCATTCGAGCGTATTCGGGTCGATTGTCGGCTGGTACAGGAAAATGTTCAGCTTGTAACTGCTTGCGCCTACCGTTACATTCTGCGGCGAGACGCGTACCTTGTAGCGCAACTCTCCATTCACCGGGGTGATGTTACGCGGAAGCTGTACGATTTCTTGACCACCCTTTACCAAATCAATCGTATCTGTGCCGTAATCCTTCGGCCCCTGCGCAACTGTAGGCAGGTCGCCCAGCATGGCATAGGTTGTACCCGTACCATTCCACTGCTCCCACGAGATGGCGCCGATATCCGTCAGCGGTTCATACGTCCCGGTGCGGAGGTCGCGCCATGCGGATGAAGTTGTACCGATCGTCACGCGATATTGCTGCGTATTGACATTCAGCTCCACCGTGATGTCATATGTGCTGCCATATCCGCATATAGCGGAGAGATTAGCCGCCGTATTGCCATATGACATTTGTACGCCGGACGGATGCCCGGTGCCCGTGTTCCGTGTAAATTGAAGCTCCATCGGCAAAAGATTGATTTTCTCGTGATTGCCGCCATCGGTGTTCGGAATGCTCGTACCGTCCACCGCTGTGTTCGAACCGTATATACCCATATACAATTTCAGACCGCTATCAAGCGGCAATGCGCCCGATTCCGCCGTGTACTTAAATTTCAGCGTCGCGATACCGCCTATCGGCTTAATCGGCTCCGGGAACTTAATGAATTGACTTCCATTCATAGCTGTTTTGATTGCGTTCGCACCGTAATCTGCCTCGACCAACTCTTTGCCTTGCAACAAAGTGCTGCTCAACAATTCAATCAACTGTGCCTCGGTGAGCGCCGCGCCCTTGCCAGCCAGCGCGGTGAAAAACGCGTTCGCCGTATCGGGCATTTCGCGGAACTCCTTAATTGTATCCGCCTGCCGCTTCAGCAACGGAGCCGCAGCACTGGACTGGATGAACGTATTGTCGGATACCAACACATTGCGCCCGGCGTTCGTCGTGGTATCCGTATTAGCATCCACTGCGTAATCCACATTCGCGGATGTCGTCAAACCAGACGTGTTGCCCTGGATGGTGATATTTGTATTCAGGTTGGCTGCGCCGTAATTCTGAATCCAGATACCGTATTTGATATTGCCCAACGAGATGTTATTTTTCGCTATGGACGGGCCGCCGCCGATGTTGATGCCCGCTTCCGTTTGGGAGCCGACAATCAGGTTATCCTTCACGATGTTGGGTGCTGTTCCCTGGTTGACCGCGCCATACACCATAATGCCAGGGCCCTTTGTGTTGATAATCAGGTTGCGGGAAATTTCCGAATTGACAACGTCGAGTTTGAACTCAATACCATAACCGACATAGTTTGCATTGAGGTCATGGTCTCTACCGTCGATAAAGTTATTCCGGAACACGATGCCGGTACCAGTCGTGCCGCTGCTGATACTATCCTCTTCATACTTGCCGTGCGTCCCGAAATACACGGGCGTATATTTCAAATTGATGAAGCTGTTATTCTCTATCGTGATATTGGAAATCGTCAAACCTGCTCTGTTGGCGGCAAGGTTTGTATCCGCAACAGCGTCAAACACGCAGTCGGTCACGGAGATGTTGTCAACCACATCATTCACACCATCCAGACGGATGCCAAGCCCCTTCCCTGTAAAAGCCATATGGGAAACGTCTACATAGTTTAAGGCGAGCTCCCAAATATTATAACCGGAGGTATTATTGAAAACAGGTCTGTCCTCACCGGGATAACCGCCAATGGTGATAGGTGCGCCGCTTGTACCGCTTCGCAGTGTATTGTTGCCGCCTGCGTCGCCATACAGCGTCGGTATGCGGACATATGTGCCTTGATGGAAGTAGAACGTGTCGCCCGGCATCAACCCATACATCGCGGTGCGGATTTCCTCCACCTCGACCGTCGGCCATGCTTCAAACAAGCGCGTACCGTCTTCCTTCATGACGACCGTAATCGTATTGTTATGGAAAGCAAGCGTATCACCTTTCTGCATGGCGGCAAATGCAGCCATAACCGCGCGGCGCACGGCGGCAGAATTGCCGGTAACCGGCTCCGTGATTTGATACGCAACCTTACCGTCGGCATACGCCGCCGTAACGGCATTGCCGGAAGCGCCCGCGATTGTCAAATCCGCTGCCACATCGGAAACCACAGCATCGTCAAGATACACGGAAAGCGTTTCCACCACATCGGAAGCATCTGCATTATTCGGATGCGTGCTTGCAAAAACAGCGGTTGTGCTGTTCAATACGGTCAATGCGCTCTCCGCGCTGCCTATGCCCGTTTTGATGTTCGTCACGCCATTGACAAAGCCCGCGCCCGTGACGATGACCATATATTCCCCGCCTTCCTTCGGAAGGACAGGCGGCACAACGCGCACGTTGGTAACACTGGCGGCTACGACTTGCTTCGGAACCGTAACCGTTGCTATCATATCCGGCACAAGTATGTCATCCAAGTAAACCTTTACAACATGGTCAACATCGCTTTCAGTTGCGTTTGCCGGGAGTGTAACCGTGGCGGTCGCCTTCGTGCTGTCGCTTCCGTCAACTATTGCCGAAAGCAAAGAACCTTCGCCAACCTGCACCTTGACACTGTCTGCCACGTCAAGATTCGCGCCTGTAACCGTGACAACCGCGTCACCGCCGTCGCTGGATGCCATCGCGGACGGCGTAACGGAAACGCCGGAGACGCTTGCGACTTTCGGGGCGGCCGTGAGGGGGAGGCCGGAAACAGTGGCGGTTGTCGCGCCGCACTCACCCGTTCCGCGCCATGCAACCGCGGCAATATCCCGAAGCGCAAACTTGTCGGGTACTGCTGGTGCGTTTCCATTTGTATTTTCGTTGTACAAAAGTCTCCAAGCTGATTCAGTACCGTTTACAATTACCCGGTATTTTTGCGTAGAAATATTCAATTCGATTTGAATATTGTAGGTTGTACCATAATCCCATTTCGCAACTTCACTATTCCAATTCTCAACATATGGTTCCTGGTTTCGAATATGGAAAAATTGTATATCTTTTTGCAAACGAAATTGTATCATGATTGGAACATCGTAGTTGGTGCTTCGTAAATCCTGCGGACCATTTACGGTTGTGTTCGAACCGTAAAAACCAAGATACATATTTAAGTTGTTTTCGGAATCGCCGTTCTGGTTCGGTGTAACAGTAAAATTGAGCGTGACAATGTTGTCCTCCGGTAAAACCGGTTCGGGAAACTTGATAAAGCCAGTTTTGTTGTTTGTTACCGTGATTGCGTTAGGATCAGCCGCAGTCGCCTTCGGAACCGTAACCATCGCATTCACACCTGACACAAGCACATCGTTCAGGTACACCTTTACAGCATGGTCAGCATCGCTGCCGGTTGTGTTTGCCGGGAGTGTAACCGTGGCGGTCGCTTGCGTGCTGTCGCTTCCGTCAACTACAGCCGAAAGCAAAGAGCCTTCGCCAACCTGCACTTTGACACTGTCTGCCGCGTCAAGATTCGCGCCTGTAACCGTGACAACCGCATCGCCGCCGTCGCTGGATGCCAGCGCGGACGGCGTAACGGAAACGCCGGAGACGCTTGCGACTTTCGGGGCGGCCGTGAGGGGGAGGCCGGAAACAGTGGCGGTTGTCGCGCCGCAATCACCCGTTCCGCGCCATGCAACCGCGCCAATATCCCGAATCTCAAACCTATCGGTATCTAGAGGCGCAGCTCCGTTTGTGTTTTCGTTGTACAAAAGTCTCTCCGCTGACGCATTGCCGTTAATAATAACTTGATATTTATGCGTTGAAATATTCAACTTGATTGTAACATTATATGTTGTACCGTATTCCCACGAATCCATAATTGTGTTGTTTGTATTGTTAGTACCACTGTTTTGAATATGATAAAACTGAACATCTTTTGGTGAATTGCGAAATTGAATCATCATTGGAACCATTTTATCGGAATTTCGCAATTCCGGGTCTTCCGTTACGGTTGTATTTGACCCGTAAAAACCAATAAACATATTTAAGTTATTTTCGGAATCGCCGTTCTGGTTCGGTGTAACAGTAAAATTGAGCGTGACAATATCACCCTCCGGTAAAACAGGTTCGGGAAACTTGATAAAGCCAGACTGGTTCTTTTTCACCGTGATTGTGTCAGACTCCTCCGCCAACACCCGCGAATCCGTAAGCGACTCGCCGAAAAATGTCAGGGGATTGCACAGCATCGTCAACGCGAGGAGTATCGCGGTTGCCGCTTTCCACTTTCGATTCATTTGCATTCTTCCTTTCATCATAACACCTATTATATAATTTGACCGTTATAATCATTTGTCCAAAGGACTTTAGATAAATGATTATAACCACATTGCTTATACAATGATATATTTCATAAGCGTTTTTGTCAAGAGTGCACAGCACATTTTTCACGGACATTATTCGTCATTGTGGATATGCACAATTAACATTAACCCTCTCTTGTGTGTCTGCGGTGCTCATGATATAATTATCATAAAATTGTCGCAATTTTCACGTTTGGTCATTTTACAACTCTGTTATGTTATGAAAGGATGAATATAATGAAAAAAACCATTGCTTTGTTGCTATCTATTATGCTGACTATAAGCCTTGCCGCCTGCGGCGCGCCAAAGCAGGATGCCGAAATTGACATCGGCAACGGCACGAACGCGGAACCTGCCGCCTTGCGGAAAACAGCCCTCGGCGCGGACGTGTACCGCTGGCGCAACCGTGGCATGGCGCTGCATGATGACGATATATGGGCTATTACGAACGACACACTGTATCGTTTTGATTTGACGGCGGACAGCATGGCGGATGCGCAACCGCTGCCCTCGCCGGGGAATCTGTTGTACCAGAGTAATTTTGTCGTTGACCCGGACACGGGACATGTGTGGCTCATCTGGACAGATGAGCCGGAGAACGCCGCCTCGCGCCTTGTGATGATAGAACGCGATCAAAACGGCGCGGAGGTCAGCCGTGTGGCGGTTGATATGCCCCACGACAACCTCATCGGGCTTACCCTGCGGGACGGTAAGCTGTACGCCTTGTCGCGCAGTTCGAAAGCTGTGCATGAAATTGACCGCGCGACGGGGCAATCACGGCGGCTGGATATACCGCCTGTCATGGCCGTCAGCGCGTGCGCTGAGGGACTGTTCTTATGTATGGAAGCCAGTTCCGAGGCGTTCAAATTCGGCGTGTACTCGTTTGAAACGGAAAGCTTGTCGCGTGAAATCACGGTCAAAGGTGAGTTTTACGGCGTGCCGGAATTGTTCGCCACAGACGAAACGGACGGTAGAATCTACATATGCAGCGCAGATATGCTGTACCGTTTCGATTTGGAAACGGAAATTTTGCAATACCTTTACACCACAACAAGCGGTCTGCACGGCTATGTCTATGGGCTGCGCGCGGATGGGAACCGGCTGGCGATTCTATATGCACACGGCGCGGTGATGGTTGCGGACAACCCCGGCGGCGTGTGGGAATCCGGGCAGACGATGCGTATGCTGGAGCCGCGCGCGGGCAGCACATTCGGCACAACCATCGCGGGCGGCATCTACGGCATGATGGGTGACCTGCATCCGAACCTGACTGTGGACTACGTGCGGCACGGCGGTATGGATGAGTATTACGACACTTTAATAAGGAAACTAATGGCGAAGGATACGGATTTTGACCTGTTCGTTATTGACCCCGGCATGTACGAGGTCATCGCGAAGAGCATGTTCGAGGATTTGAGCCAGCACGCGGGCATCGCGCAAAACGTGGCGGCGATGGTGCCGGGTATGCAAAACCTGCTTTCGCAGGACGGGAAAATCATCGGCGCGCCGCTCCGCATCAACATCCCGTATATAACCTACAGCAACCTTCCGCTTGCGAGATATGGCATACAACCGCCGACGGAACCCGTCATGACACTTGACGGCTACAAGGCGCTATTCAGTGGCGTGACGGACAGCTTCCAATGGGAGCATCCAACCGTGGCCGTCAATCCACGGTACTTGTTCGAGCAATATATCGCGGGCTTTCTGACAGGGGAAAAGGAGGTCACGGAGGCGGGCGTCGCCGCGCTGATGGGCGAGCTGAAGGACATGCTGGACGCAGGTATGCTGACGGAAGACTTCTCATGGGAGGGCCTGTTCGCCGTGAAGGAAAGCTTTTATATGGACTACAAAACCGCGCGTGCGCTCCTGCCCTTACTGGACGCGGACAGCCGTACGGTCGTAGGGGTGGATCTGCTCTGCGTGAACCCGTATGCCGCCAACAAGGAACTCGCGTTGGAATTCCTTGAATTGATGACATCGCCGGACACGGAGGCGCTTGTGCGGGAAAACACGATCGCCAGCGGGTATGAAGGGCTTCAATTCCAGTGGAGCAACGCCGGCGTGCCGCCGGAGCCGCTGACGGAGGAAATGAAATACACGTTTATGGCGGAGTCCTATTCGACATTCCTGTTTGAGAACCCTTATCTCGCGGACAACGAATGGTTCGCGCTGTACAAGGATGTCATCAGCAATTCCATACGCGCGGCGGAGTCCAACGCCATCCAGCAGAGCTTCCAAGCCTCGTTCGGT